>Ga0308164_10004349_pt1 | contig 12028 bp, 14 predicted proteins | sample PhyTR2_FD_201031 | JGI IMG/M metagenome (GOLD analysis project Ga0308164, IMG submission 201031) | Phyllosphere microbial communities from UC Gill Tract Community Farm, Albany, California, United States - DLSLT.R2 | ecosystem: Host-associated > Plants > Phyllosphere > Unclassified | place: USA... | reverse complement strand
ACATGCAAGACACACGTGATCAGCATATAAAATTTACAGCCACCTGCCATGGCACCCGACAAGAGGCATTCTGCCGCTTCGTTAGTTGCGCCGTTCGTCGCCTCTAGAGCATTTTTTTAAAACCAAGCCACACTTGCTGCATTCAAACCGGTTGGTAGCCAGAACGAAGTCGGCGCAAACACTATCGCAACAGGCCAAGTGCAATGCATATGGCCAGGAGTCGCCGAATGTCGCCTATATCGGATAGAGACCGGAACAACTGTTCCGAATACACACACACCCTTCCCCGCCATACCGTTTATGAACGCCGCATGGATAACGTCGCCAGCCAGACAACTATTAGTAGGCAATCAAAAGGCCAGCACTCACCGCAGCATGGCATTCAACCCGATAACACTTACGAGCATTTTGAACGGCGCAACCTTTATTGACTGCCATCAGGGTCAACAAGGTTTTCGTTTTGGCTTGTATCGGTTTTATGGCCAATCGGCACTTCGAATGATGGCAACTTAACTGCAGTTCGGTTTATTTGAAACGCGAGGTAGAAGGTCAATGCGAATGGTCAAATCTTGTCTGGTGGCGTTCTGTTTCGCCTTGTTGTCAGGGTGCAACTGGGTGATTTTCAATCCCAAGGGTCAGATCGCACTCGAACAGCGCAACCTGATCATCCTGGCCACCGCCTTGATGCTGATCGTAGTGATTCCGGTCATCCTGATGACGTTTCTGTTCGCCTGGCAGTACCGGTCAACCAACAAGAAAGCCAGGTACTCCCCGCGCTGGGCAAGCTCTCACAAGATCGAAGCCGTAGTGTGGGGCGTTCCCCTGGTCATCATTATCATTCTGGGCTGGGTGACCTGGGTCACAACGCACGAACTCGACCCTTACCGCCCGATCGAATCGGACAACCCTGCGATCAATGTCCAGGTGATCGCCATGGACTGGAAGTGGCTGTTCATCTACCCGGACCTAGGCATCGCCACGGTAAACGAGCTGGCCATGCCGGTGCATACGCCAGTCAGTTTCACCGTCACCTCTGACGCTGCCATGAATTCGTTTTTCATCCCGGCCCTGGGCGGGCAGATCTACGCCATGCCCGGAATGCAGACCCGCTTGCACCTGATTGCCAACGAGGTCGGCCAGTACCGGGGCATCTCCGCCAACTACAGCGGTCCCGGTTTCTCCGACATGCATTTCAGCACCCTGGCCACGACGCCCGCCGACTTCGAGGCCTGGGTCACAAAGGTCAGGAACACTTTCCGAACACTCGATCCAGCGACTTACAAGACGCTGGCGACGCCGACTCACGGCTATGACATCACCTACTACTCAGCTGTCGATCAGCAGCTATTCAAGACCATCGTCGACAAGTACGAAGGGATGAACAAATCCAGAAGGACGATACCGGAGCCAGTGGCCTCCGAAGATGCCGATGACCGTAATTCGACGCAGAAGGAGCGCTGATATGTTCGGAAAACTGTCCTGGGACGCCATCCCTCTTCATGAACCCATCATCATGTACACCCTGGCGGTGGTCGGTCTCATCGCCGTCGGGATGGTCGGGTCGATTACCTGGAAAGGTGCCTGGGGTTACCTGTGGCGCGAATGGTTCACCTCCGTAGACCACAAGAAGATCGGCTGCATGTACATCATCGTTGCGCTGGTCATGCTGCTGCGCGGGTTTTCCGACGCCATCATGATGCGTACTCAACAGGCGATGGCCGCGGATGGAGGCCCGGGGTATCTGCCGCCCGAGCATTACGATCAGATCTTCACCGCACACGGCGTGATCATGATTTTCTTCATGGCGATGCCGTTCATGGTCGGCCTGCTGAATATCGTGGTGCCGCTACAGATCGGTGCCCGCGACGTCGCCTACCCTTTCCTCAACGCGCTGAGTTTCTGGCTGTTCGTGGTCGGTGCCGCGCTGGTGAATATTTCGCTGGGCGTCGGCGAATTCGCCCGGACCGGATGGGTCGCCTATCCCCCGCTCTCGGAACTGGGATACAGCCCGGGCGTCGGCGTGGATTACTACATCTGGTCGTTACAGATATCAGGGATAGGCACGTTGCTGACGGGGCTCAATTTCTTCGTCACGATTCTGAAGATGCGCACCACCGGCATGACGCTGTTCAAGATGCCGGTGTTCACCTGGACGGCGCTGTGCACCTCGGTACTGATCCTCGCGGCGTTCCCGATCCTGACCGCCACGCTGTTCATGCTCACTCTGGACCGCTACCTGGGCATGCACTTCTTCACCAGCGAAGCGGGCGGCAACCCGATGATGTACGTGAACCTGATCTGGGCGTGGGGGCATCCGGAGGTGTACATCCTCATCCTGCCCGCGTTCGGCATCTTCTCCGAGATTGCGGCAACCTTCAGCAGCAAGCGTCTGTTCGGCTACAAGTCACTGGTGTGGGCCACCATCGTGATCACCGTGCTGTCGTTCATCGTCTGGCTGCACCACTTTTTCACCATGGGCGCCGGTGCCAACGTCAACGCGTTCTTCGGCATCATGACCATGATCATCGCCGTGCCGACGGGCGTGAAAATCTTCACCTGGCTGTTCACCATGTACCACGGCCGGGTGCGTTTCGAGACGCCGATGCTGTGGACCATCGGCTTCATCGTGACCTTCAGCATCGGCGGCATGACGGGCGTATTACTGGCCGTGCCCGGTGCGGACTTCCTGCTGCACAACAGCCTGTTCCTGGTCGCCCACTTCCATAACGTGATCATCGGGGGCGCGGTATTTGGCTATATGGCCGGGCTCACGTACTGGTTCCCCAAGGCGTTCGGTTTCAGGCTCAACGACCGGCTCGGACGTCTCTCGTTCTGGTGCTGGATCGTCGGTTTCTACTTCGCGTTCATGCCCTCCTACGTGCTGGGTTTCATGGGCATGACCCGGCGTCTCAATCACTTCGACAACCCTGAATGGCGACCATGGCTGATGCTTGAGCTGATCGGTGTGGCAATCATTCTGGTGGGTGTGGCCGGACAGGCCCTGCAACTGTTCGTCAGCATCCGCAATCGCCACAAGACCCGCGACACCACAGGCGATCCCTGGGATGCCCGGACACTGGAGTGGGCGACCGCCTCCCCGCCTCCCGTCTACAACTTTGCCGAGCAACCAAAAGTGGATGATCTGGATGCGTACTGGGGCATGAAAGAACGTGGTGTCAGCACCCTAAGTCATACCGATTATCGCGCCATCCATATGCCCCGCAACACGGCTGCCGGTCTGATCATCAGCCTGTTTGCACTGATCGCAAGCTTCGCGCTGGTCTGGCACATCTGGTGGCTGGCTGCGTTTGGTCTGGTCGCATCGGTGGTGACGATGGTCATTCGCAGTAACGACGACGACATCGACTACTTCATACCGGCGCAGGAAGTGGCTGAAATCGAACAGGCGCGACTCAAAGAATTGGCGGAGGCGTAACATGTCTAACATCGTGATCGACAAGGACATTGCCCATAACCATGAGCAAGGCCACGAAGACTCGGGCTCGATGTCGGTCTTCGGGTTCTGGATCTACCTGATGACCGACTGCATCCTGTTCGCGACACTGTTCGCAGGCTATGCGGTACTGCGCGACAGCGTTGCAGGCGGGCCGTCCACGGTGGACATTTTCGAGCTGCCCTACGTGCTCACCGAAACCATGCTGCTGCTGTTCAGCAGCATCACCTACGGCTACGCCATGCTGGCCATGAACCGCGATGACCGTACCGGCGTGCTGCGCTGGCTGGGGGTGACGTTCCTGTTGGGCACCGCCTTCATTGCCATGGAGATCAATGAATTCCATCACCTGATCCAGCAGGGCTACGGCCCGGATCGCAGTGGATTTCTCACCGCGTTTTTCACACTGGTCGGCACGCATGGCGCTCACGTATTGACGGGGCTGGTTTGGATGGCCGTGCTGATGTGGCAGGTGCACAGCCGTGGACTGACCACCGTGCACGCGACCCGGCTCAGTTGCCTGAGCCTGTTCTGGCACTTTCTCGATGTGGTCTGGATCTGCGTGTTCACTGTCGTCTACATTCTGGGGGTTCTCTGATATGTACACTCAAAGCCCTGTGCGCAGCAGCGCCGGAACCAGCCACGGCAGCAGCCGTTCCTACATGGTCGGTTTTATCCTGTCGGTTGTCCTGACCCTGATTCCCTTTCTCCTGGCCATGTACCCCGCACTGCCGCGAATGACGACGTTGTGGCTGGTGGTGTTGACCGGCCTGATTCAGATCGTCGTGCACCTGAAATTCTTTCTTCACCTCGATACCGCAGCCGAGCAACGCTGGAACATGCGCGCGCTGATATTTTCCCTTGTCATCATTGTCCTGCTGGTGGGGCTGACGTTGTGGATCATGTTCAGCATTCATCACAATATGCTTGCACACTGACATTGCCGCTGTACGGAACTTGCTTGAGAAGAACGTGTTACTGCTTGATCCATGACACTTCATGGATCAAGCAAGCTCATCTCTGCACCCCAACCAGAATATTTTCGCAGTTCCGCTCATCTGTTTTATTCCTGAAACACCCCCCGACGATTTAGATCAACTAATCTCTATCTCAGGGCGTTATGCACCCCTTGTTTTTATATAGAAGGAGAACGTAATGAACGAAGAAACCCTCAAACAGATCGCTTACCGTCTGTGGGAAGAACAGGGAAAGCCCGACGGCATGGATTTTGAACACTGGCTGGAGGCCAGACGGGAACTGGATGGCCAGAACAGCGACGGTCTGACAGGCTCCATCACCACCAGCGTTGCACCTCCAGCCCCGAAAAACAAGGAAAAACCCGCGAAAAGGAAGGTTGGAAAGACGAAATCCGGTACATCATCAAGCACCGTCTGAACGTTATCAGCACCTCGCAGCTGCCGTCGGCAATGCGGCAGCTACTGTCTGATTTTGCCCGGAAAATACTGTTTTTACTCATTGTATTTATTTTACAAAAACACTCATTTGAATATACAAGCCACTCAATAAGATATCGACTTTATTACTGAATCAATGCACTTTATCCCCCTCTGAAAACATCTTTTACTGGTGCCCCATTGCTCAAGAAACAGGCACTCCACTTTCATAAATTGGCTTCTTGGCGCTGCCTCACCCCAGATTAAAACAGATGTTTTTCGTTGCCATAGTGCAAACACCCGCTACTGTTCGACCTTGTAGTTTCAAGACTTTTACGGGATATGGATATGCCAGCATCAGGAGCAAAAGAACCATGCGCCTGCGGGATGAATTACATGAACAGGTTTGAACGGGAGCAGGCACTGCTGCGCCAGCGCAAGGTGCTGGCAGAGTTTGGAGAACTGGCGCTGATCAGTCCGGATCTGGATATCGTGATCAACTCCGCCTGCGCCCGGGCCGGCGAGGCACTGGGAACCCATCTGGCAAAATTCGTAGAGATCACCCCGGATCGAGGTCAGATGTGGGTGCGCAATGGCGTCGGATGGAAACCGGGGATCGTTGGCCAGCTCAGACTGCCCTTGAAAAAGGGCTGTCCTGAGTGGCACTCGCTGGACATCAACCAGCCTGTCATTTCGACCGACGCGGTCCAGGACACCCGCTTCAAGCTGCATCCTTTTCAAACCGATCATCAGGTAAAGGCCTTCGTGAACGTCATCGTTTACGCACCTCATGACCAGTCACCCATCGGCATCTTTCAGGTCGACAGCCGCGTCTCGCGGGCCTTCAGCGACCGTGACGTGGATTTCCTGCGCAGTTACGCCAACCTGATCGCAGGCTGCTTCGAACGTTTCCGGATTACCGACGCGCTCAAGGCAACCGAGGCGCGGCTGCGGGAAAGCGAACGGCAATACCGTATTGCCGTGCAACTGAATCCGCAGATTCCCTGGACGGCAGACGCTCAAGGCACCATCACCTCTCTGGATCATCGCTGGTCGGATTTCTCCGGTGTACTGCGCGAGAAGACGCTGGGCCAGGGCTGGAGACAATCCACGCACCCGGACGACATGTCCATGATCATCCAGCAGTGGCGGCAATCGGTCGCGACGTTGCAACCATTCGATATTCAGGTGCGACTGCGCAAGGCCATGGGCGAGTATCACTGGTATCGCGTCCGGGCCTTTCCCGATCTGAACGACGAAGGCTTATGCAGGCAGTGGTACGGCACCGTCGAAGACATCAATGAGCGCGTTCAGCTGGAGTCTGTGCTGCGCCAGTGGAATGATCACCTTGAAGAGCGCATTGCCGAACGAACCCGACAGTTGCAGGAAGAACAGCGTGAGCGCGAAGCCGCTGAAGCCAAGCTGCGGCAAAGTCAGAAGATGGAAGCCGTGGGCCAGTTGACCGGGGGCATTGCCCACGACTTCAACAACCTTCTGGGCAGCATCTCCGCCAGCCTGGAACTGATGCGACTGCGCCTGGACAGCGAGCGTTATTCCGAGGTGGACAAGTATCAGGCGCTGGCGATGACGGCGGTGAAACGAGCGGCGGCCCTGACCGCGCGACTGCTGGCATTCTCACGTCTGCAACCGCTGGAGCCGCAAGTGCTTGACCCCAGTGCTGTGGTTGCCAGCATGGAGGACATGATCCGTCGCACCATGGGTCCGACGATTCAGGTGACATGCCAGTTGAGCAGCGTGGGCAATATCAATTGCGACCTCAATCAGCTGGAAAATGCGCTGCTCAATCTGTCGATCAATGCGCGGGACGCCATGCCCAAAGGCGGCACGCTGACCCTTTGCACCCAGCGCCTGGAGCCCGATGAGGCAATGGCTGTGGCAGAGGATCTGCAGCCACTGCCTTACGTGCTGATTTCGGTCGTTGATGACGGTTGCGGGATGGACGAAGAAGTCTTGCGACGAGCGTTCGACCCTTTCTTCACGACAAAAAAACTGGGTCAGGGCACCGGCCTCGGGTTATCGATGATTTACGGTTTCACCCGCCAGTCCGGTGGGCAGGTGCGTATCCAGAGCGAATCGGGAGTCGGCACAACCGTGACCATGTACTTCCCCGTCGATCAGAGAACCGTCGAACAGACGGCCGACACAACGTATGCAGCCATGCCGGAAAAAACCGGAAACGGCGAAGTGATTCTGATTGTGGACGATGAAACCGGTGTTCGTGAAATCGCCGCCGACCTGCTATCCGACCAGGGTTACGACGTGTTCGAGGCAGCCGACTGCATATCGGCTCTCGAAAAGGCCAGGACGCTCGACAGGCTGGACCTGCTCATCACCGACATCGGCCTGCCAGGCCCCATGAACGGCATCATGCTGGCCCAGGAACTGACGGCGTCGCGCCCTGCCCTCAAGGTGCTGTTCATCACCGGCTACACCAAGGCAGAAGGCATCACCGAAGGACAGTCGCTGGGAAAAATGCTGTTTAAACCGTTCAGCCTGATCGAATTTTCCGACAGTGTAAAAAGCATTCTGAGCAAGAACGAGGACTCCAGAACCGACTTCGCCTAGTGCCGTGCGCTGGTCATTCGAAGGTCCGTTTTCTCCATTCGTCAGCCACACCGTTTGTTCGACGGCCACTGGTCAGACGCTGGAAATCCTGGTGAGCCATGGCCGGTCCCTCAAAGGGAATGCACAGGTTTATTCCAGACCTGACGACCGGAGAAAGCGCATGACAACACTTTCGAACCTGCTCGACAACAAAGGTACACCGCTCAATAAACAGCACTTCACCTGGAAGGAGATGGCAGGCAAGCCCATCTCCAAACTGGATGACGATGCCTTCACCCGGGTTCGGGTGATCCTGATGAATGGCGTGGAGTCCGACGCCTTGCGTCTCAAGCATTTCGGGTCCCGTTTTCACAAGGCGTTGCGCGATCCTCTGGCGCAGGTACGCCGTGCAGAGCAGCACCAGATGACCATGGTCAACTGGCTGCTGTCGGCGGACCACTCGCCGCTGGAAACCACGGTGGCCTACGAGCAGACGGCCATCGAAATCACCGCCGCCGTGGCGCAGACCGAGCCGGACCCTTATCAGGCGCAGACCTACCGCTTCGGACTGCTCGAGGATTTCGATCACCTGTACCGTTATTCGGCAATGCTTGATCGCCTTGAAGGCAAGGATGCGAACAACATTCTTCAGGGCTACACCGACCTGGTGCCAGGGCGTCCGACCAGCGAGCATCATCGTGCGCCGCAGGATGACTTGCGTGAGAACTACCAGAAGGATCAGGCCGAGCTCATCACCAAGATCCATGCCGCGCTGATCACTGCAGCCGAATACCAGACCCACGACTACTACATGAACATCGGCCCGACCTTTGCCGACCCGGTGGCACGTGCGTTGTACGCTGAAATCGCCTCGGTGGAAGAACAGCATGTCACCCAGTACGGCTCGCTTCAGGACCCGAGCGAGACCTTCATCGAGAAATGGCTGATCCATGAAGCCATGGAAGTCTACGCCTACGCCAGTTGTGCCGAGCAGGAAGACAATCCGCGCATCAAGGCGATGTGGGAACGCTTCGTCGATTATGAACTGGGGCATCTGAACCTGGCCTGCGAGCTGTTCAAGAACCTTGAGCGCCGCGATCCGGCCGAAATCCTCGGCGGACAGCTACCCGAGATGATTGCGTTCAAAAGTCAGCGGGATTTCGTGCGCACCACACTGGCCGCAGAAGTCGATCTGCGGGCGCATGGGATCAATTACGTCAACAAGCAGGATGAAAATCAGGCATCGCTGGAATACCGCGCCCGCCTGAACGCACAAGGTGTTCCGGCGAGTGTGGCGTCCGCCGGATACAACTGGCAGCCCGGCACCGAACTGAACCACCCACTATAAGCACGCGGGGGAAACCGTCATGACTAGTCCTGAATTGAAACTTGGCCTCAACCGCACGCCTGTCCAGTTGTCACCCGACGACACAAAACGACAGATCGAAGCCACACAGCGCTTCCCGGCCGATGTGCCCGGCAGCATCGAACAACTGACCGAAGAGCGCCAGCAAGCCATTCTCGACGCGGACACAGTCGGGTCCGTCCCGATTCCAGGCTCGCTGAAGGGTATGGTCAAAAGCGCCCTGGATAAATTGCGCGGCAAGAACCCGGAAGTGCTCATCGATAAACTGGGCGAGCGGCTGGCGTTCGAGCGCACCGGGGTTCGCATGTATGAAGCCATGATTGCCAAGGCCTTGTCGGCAAAGGGTGCGGACAGCGTGCTGGTCGATACCTTGCGACAGATCCAGCGCGAAGAGCATCAGCATATGGCGGTGCTGCGCAAGGCCATCGAAACCCTGGGTGGCGACCCTACTGCCATGACGCCCTGCGCAGACGTGGCCGCCGTCAAGTCGCAAGGCGTGATGCAGGTGCTGACCGACCCACGCACCACGACCTCGCAGTGCCTGAGCGCAATCCTGACCCTGGAACTGGAAGACAACGACGCCTGGGCCATGTTGATTGAACTCACTCGCAAGGCCGGGCATCCGATGATTGCCGGCGACTTCGAACAGGCATTGCGTGAGGAAGAAGAGCACCTGAGTGCCATCCGCACGATCCTGAAAGAAAACCTGCTGGCACAGGTCGACTGAACATGACCGATGAAGGGCAATCCGTGACTGCCCTTCATCGGCATAACAAGAGAAACAGCCTCATGAACATCCCTGCCCGTTTCGAATTCCATTACGTCCAGAATGGCGTAAAACAAAGCGTGACCATTCTCACAGACACGCTTTTCAAGAAGCCTGCGCCTGTCCTGTCTTTGCGGGCACAGCCGTCACCCGCGCTGAAGAAATCCGGCAAACGTTAGTCTGCAGGCCGCTCACCGCTGGACTCGATCTGCTCGGATGAATCAAGCAGTGCGGCGTCCGCTGGCGGCTGGTCGGCCTCCAGTGTCTTTTGTGCCTTGTCCCAGAACTCGAGGCTTTCACTTTCGCCCTCCGGACTGCCCGCCTGCTGCCAGAGCTCATACGCTTTTTCACGAATTTTCTGTTCGTCGATCATCTTGATTTCCTCTCTGCCTGACATACGGTCGAGCCTTGAAGCAGGCCCTTTCAGGATGACCGAACGCTGATCTGGAAGTTGTGCGTTCATGGCATCAGACCGACCACTGGATACACCGATAATCTCCCTCGGCCGACAGTCCATGACGCTCGTCAGAAGCGCGCATTCCATCCCATTGCCGCTCATACCTTTCGTCTTTCAATTAAACGAACTTGTACTTTTTTTGACAGCCCTATACAAAGGTGGACCGCAATATCACAGGGCCACTAGACACACCCATGACCAACTGAATCGATCCGAAATACATTCATCAATGCGGCACCCATGAGCAAGGACCAAGCCCGCTGGCAGACAAAAACAATGGTGCAGATCAAGGAGGATGATCGAGCAGTGCTACCCGGAGTTATCATGAACGAAAGATGTGAAATCGTGCCCTCCACCCTTCTGCAAAGACTGGCGAAGATAGACAGACTGCCCTGCCCCGATCAGTCGGCAGCCGTGCAGGAACTTCGTGAACTGATCATCAGCCCCACACCCTTGCCACTCGACGACGACCTTCGTTACATCCTCGGCAGAGCCAACTTCAGCTGCATGTCCATTGCGCAGGGCCTGAGGCTGCTGGGTTATCAGATCCCGGAAAAATCCGAGGACGAACAGGCGGCGGCCATCCACTGGATGCTGTCCCACTACCTGCGCGATCCGGTGAACTGGCGACGCAACGCGTCGGATGAATTCCAGTGCGGTGCCGACCTTGAAGCACCGATACGACCCGGCTCACATCAGCCGGGTGTCTGATAAATCGTGAAACCGCCCATCAGAAACGACAGGCATTGACCAGCGGTACGCGACCGCGCCAAGGCTGGGCGCGTTCCAGTTGCGCGGCGAGTGCCAGCAGCGTGCTTTCCTCGCCGAACCGTCCGGCAAAGTGTGCGCCCATGGGCAAGCCCGCAGCGCTCCAGGACAGTGGCACCGACATCGCGGGTTGACCGCTGGCATTGAACAGCGCGGCAAAGGGCGAGTAGCGGTGAGAGCGCTCGATCATGTCGTCCAGGCTCAGGCTGATATCCGGGACGACCAGCTCACTGATGCGTGCCGGCTCACGCGTCAGGACCGGCGACAGAATCACATCGTAGTCCTGCATGAACGTTGCCAGTTGACGACCCAGTGCATGAACCCACTCAACAGCAGCAGCGTACCGAGCGCCGCTGACATTGCCCTTGTCGCGCAGAATGATCCGGGTGCGTGCTTCCAGTTCGGCGTCCTGCACATCGAAACCGCGCATGCGCCCCAGCAGGTCGACGTGATTGCGGGTGTTGGCACCGATGATGGTAAACACGTGATCCAGAAATTCCGGCAACACCACGGGCAGGCTGACCGGCTCGATTCGATGCCCGAGGGACTCGCACAGCTGCGCTGCTTCCTGCACCGCAGTCAGGCTCTCGGCCGAGGTGGGCCAAGTACCGGATTGTTCGATCAAGGCAATGCGCAGGGGTTTGGGGGTCACTTCACTGCGATGGGCACGATCAGTGTTGAGGCGGACTCGGGTATAACGCTGAGCACAAGCATGGGCATGATCGGCGTGCTTGAGATCACGCTGATCGTTCCTACGCTCCGCGTGGGAATGCCGCTCAGGACGCTCCGCGTCCGCTCCTGAATGTCGCGCAGATGCGTGGCCAAGCTCCAGCGTTATCCACGTCATGCGCTCGGCTCACTGAATCCGCAATCTGTGCCATGTGTGACGCGGAGCGTCGCGGGATGCATGCCCACGCGGAGCATGGGCACGATCAGTGTTGAGGCGGACTCGGGTATAACGCTGAGCACAAGCATGGGCATGATCGGCGAGTTTGAGATCACGCTGATCGTTCCTACGCTCCGCGTGGGAATGCCGCTCAGGACGCTCCGCGTCCGCTCCTGAATGTCGCGCAGATGCGTGGCCAAGCTCCAGCGTTATCCACGTCATGCGCTCGGCTCACTGAATCCTCAGTCCGTGCTATTTGTGACGCGGAGCGTCACGGGATGCATACCCACGCGGAGCATGGGCACGATCAGTGTTGAGGCGGACTCGGGTATAACGCTGAGCACAAGCATGGGCATGATCGGCGTGCTTGAG
>Ga0308164_10004346_pt1 | contig 12032 bp, 16 predicted proteins | sample PhyTR2_FD_201031 | JGI IMG/M metagenome (GOLD analysis project Ga0308164, IMG submission 201031) | Phyllosphere microbial communities from UC Gill Tract Community Farm, Albany, California, United States - DLSLT.R2 | ecosystem: Host-associated > Plants > Phyllosphere > Unclassified | place: USA... | reverse complement strand
TGGGTGAACTCGACCAGTGCAGCGTCGCCTCGCTCACGCACGGCCTTGATGATGTCGAGCACGCGCTGATTGACCGAGTCGTCAGACACACTTTCCCAGCTCAGCAGATGATCCAGATGTCGGGCGAAATCCGGGTCGGCAGCATCGAGTCGGCGAATAGCGGTGGAAGTGGTCATGGCGAGGGCCTCAATAATTGGCGGATGCTCAGGAGCCTAAAGCTACCAAGCTATCCGCGCAGGCACCTGAGAAATTTGGCTATGACACGGATAGCTGGACGCAACTCAACGTTGCGTGATCGGGTCAGCCGCGGTGTCGCGACTCCACTGCCTTGCGCAGGGTGTCGATGAGCGCCTGAATGCGCGCGTGCTGCATTTTCATGGAAGCCTTGTTGACCACAAGACGCGAGCTGATGGTAGCGATCAGTTCCTGCGGTTCAAGACCATTGGCACGCAGTGTGTTGCCGGTGTCGACCACATCGATGATCTTGTCCGCCAGACCGATCAGCGGAGCCAGTTCCATCGAGCCGTACAGCTTGATGATGTCGACCTGACGACCCTGCTCGGCGTAATAACGCTTGGCGACGTTGACGAATTTGGTAGCGACACGCAGACGGCCCTTGGGCTCTACAGCGCCGATGGCACCGGCGGTCATCAGCTTGCACTTGGCAATCTGCAGATCAAGAGGCTCGTAAAGGCCCTGGCCGGTGTATTCCATCAGCACATCCTTGCCCGCCACACCCAGGTCAGCGGCGCCATGCTCGACATACGTCGGTACGTCAGTGGCACGCACGATCAGCAGACGCACGTCAGGCTGGGTCGTGGGAATGATGAGCTTGCGGCTCTTGTCCGGATTCTCGGTCGGCACGATGCCCGCTTCAGCGAGAAGCGGCAGGGTGTCGTCAAGAATGCGGCCCTTGGACAGTGCGATGGTCAACATGGGAAACGTAAGTCCTTATCAGGAAACTTTTGGCATGACGCAAACGGCGCATGACAACCCTCCGGCACAGGATGCCCGAGGTGAAACGAATCAGAAATCACACCTGCTATCGAACGACGACCCCGGCGCATTTGGAACGCCAGGGTCGTTCACCACTAGCCCGGAACGCGACGGATCTTGGCGCCCAGCATCTGCAGCTTCTCTTCGATGCACTCGTAACCACGGTCTATATGGTAGATGCGGTCGATCAGGGTATCGCCTTCAGCGACCAGAGCCGAAATCACCAGGCTGGCCGAAGCACGCAGGTCGGTCGCCATTACTGGCGCACCCTTGAGGCTTGGCATGCCGGTCACGATGGCCGTGTTGCCTTCCACCTGAATATGCGCGCCCATGCGGTGCATTTCGTACACGTGCATGAAACGGTTTTCGAAGATGGTCTCGATCACGGCGCCAGTGCCTTCAGCAATGGCGTTGAGCGAAATGAACTGCGCCTGCATGTCGGTCGGGAACGCCGGATAAGGGGCGGTCCGCACGTTCACAGCCTTGGGCCGCTTGCCATGCATGTTCAGTTCGATCCAGTCATTGCCGGTGGTGACCTCGGCGCCGGCTTCCTGAAGCTTGAGCAGAACCGCTTCCAGGATCGTCGGATCGGTGTCCTTGACCTTGACGCGACCGCCAGTGACGGCAGCGGCAACCAGATAGGTACCGGTTTCGATACGGTCAGGCATGACCTTGTAGGTCGCCGAACCCAGACGCTTCACGCCATCGATGGTGATGGTGTCGGTGCCTGCGCCTTGGATTTTTGCACCCATGGCGATCAGGAAGTTGGCCAGATCGACCACTTCAGGCTCACGCGCGGCGTTCTGCAACACGCTGCGACCGTTCGCCAGGCTCGCGGCCATCATGATGTTCTCGGTACCGGTCACGCTCACGGTATCGAAGAAGAAATTGGCACCGCGCAGACCGCCTTCAGGCGCCTTGGCCTTGATGTAGCCGCCTTCGACGTCGATGATCGCGCCCATGGCTTCAAGACCACGGATGTGCAGGTCGACCGGACGCGAACCGATGGCGCAACCGCCAGGCAGTGCGACTTCCGCTTCGCCGAAGCGAGCAACCATCGGGCCGAGTACCAGGATCGACGCACGCATGGTCTTGACCAGTTCGTACGGTGCGATCAGGGTCTTGATGGTGCGGGGATCGATTTCCACGCTCAGTTTTTCGTCGATCACAGGCTCGATGCCCATGCGACCGAACAGCTCGATCATGGTGGTGATGTCGTGCAGGTGCGGCAGGTTCTGAACGGTAACCGGCCCATCGGCCAGCAGGGTCGCGGCCAGGATCGGCAGCGCAGCGTTCTTTGCCCCGGAGATGCGGATTTCGCCATCAAGGCGAGCGCCACCGGTAATAATCAATTTATCCATTAGAATCTCGACACCAATTGGCTCAGGTGCGCTCGGCCCAGGCAGCGCGGCTGAAAAATTTCATAGTCACCGCGTGGATACTGCCATCGGCAATCCAAGGGTTCAAATGGGCATAAATCTGTTGCTGACGCTTGACGGGGCTCAATTTGGCCATCTCGTCACTGATCACGTTCAGCTGGAAGTTGCAGCCTTCGCCTTCGACTTCCACGTTGATTTCGGGCAGCTTTCCTTCAAGGAAGGCTTTCACTTCTAGGGCCTGCATGCTTAACCTCGATCGGCGCTGAACGCGCGCGGGTCGGCCATGATACAAAAAAGCCCATGCTATGCGAACCCCGATGATGGGGTGCCGGACAGAGGGCTTTTCCGATTGACCTGTTAATGGATGTCCAGAAGCTCGTTCAGTCCGGAAACCTGGGCAATTTCACGCATGTCTTCGGGCAGAGACTGCACCTTGAGCGACTTGCCGGCTTCGCTCGCGTCACGCATGAACGCCAGCAGCAGGGCAAGGCCCACGCTGCTGGATTTCTCGACGCCTGAGCAGTCCAGCGTCAGGGTGTTGAGGTCGCCGGACCTGATCAGCGCCGCGCCCTGCTTGCGCAGTTGCGGCCCGCTGCGGTAATCCAGAACCCCGACCAGCTTCAGCTCGCCAGGCCCGACCAGACGGACAGCTGTCTCACTCATTGCGCAGGCTTCTGTGCAGCTTCGTCGGTGGTTTCCTTGGCCTTGGCAACTTCGCCAGCCCAGCCATTGATCGTCTTGTCCAGGTCGTTGCCGTTGCGCTGCATGGCGTCGGCGAACTGATCACGGAACAATTTACCGATGTTGATACCGTTGATGATGACGTTACGCACCTTCCATTCACCGTTGACCTTCTCAAGGGTGTAGGAAACCGGGTAGACAGCACCGTTGTTACCTTTTACCTGCATGTCTACGCTGGTCCGGTCGGCACCCTCTTCCTTGGCAGGCGAAACAGTGATGCCCTGGTTGTTGTACTCAAGCAAGGCGTTGCCGTAAAACTGCATCAGGCTGCGCTTGAAGTTTTCCTGAAAGCGCTGCATCTGCTCAGGCGTGGCCTTGCGCGAATATTTGACTGTCATGATGCTGCGGGAGATGCCATCGGCATCCACCACAGGACCCACGATGCGGTTCAGTGCATCGTAGAACGCGCTCGGATTGGCTTTGTACTGCTCTCTGTTGGCCGAAAGGTCACTCAGCAATTCCTTGGTGGTGCGATCCACAAGGTCGTGGGCCGAGGTTGCTGGTGCGGCATTGGCCAGCATCGGCAGTGCGGCCAGCAATACCAAAATGCCACGGCGCAGAATCGAGATCATTTATAGCTCCTCATTTGGCGTCTTTGCTTACAGTATTGAGCAGGAACTTCCCGATCAGGTCCTCAAGAACGAGGGATGACTGCGTGTCGTGGATGGTCGAGCCATCCTTGAGCAGCGCTTGATCGCCACCTACGCTCAAACCAATGTATTTCTCACCCAGCAGGCCCGCCGTCAGGATCGAGGCCGTGGAGTCTGCGGGAAGGTTGTCTACCTTCTTCTGGATCTCCAGGGTGACACGACCGGTGTAGGTATCGCGGTCCAGATCAATCGCGGTAACCCGGCCGATCGTGACACCGGCCATGCTTACCTTGGCTCTGACAGTCAAACCCGCAATATTGTCGAAGTAGGCATAAAGTTTATAACTGTCGTTGGTCGCACTGGTGCTCAGACCACTGACTCGCAGGGCCAGCAAGAGCAGGGCCAGTATCCCGGCCAGCAGGAACAGGCCGACACCGGTTTCGATGGCGCGGTTTTGCATCAGAAATCTCCAAACATCAAGGCGGTCAAAATAAAGTCCAGGCCCAACACTGCAAGCGAGGCATACACCACGGTCTTGGTCGTCGCACGGCTGATCCCCTCGGAAGTGGGATCGCAGTCATAACCCTGGAAAACGGCAATCCATGTCACCACAAAAGCAAATACGACGCTTTTGATGACGCCATTGAGCACATCGTTCGTGAAGGAAACGCTGTTCTGCATGTTCGACCAGAAGGAGCCCTGATAGACGCCCAGCCAGTCGATCGCCACCCAGGATCCACCCCAGATGCCGACCACGCTGAAAATCATCGCCAGAATCGGCAACGAAATGAAACCTGCCCACAGACGCGGCGCAACGATGTACTTGAGCGGATCGACACCGATCATCTCGAGGCTCGACAACTGCTCCGTAGACTTCATGTTGCCGATCTCTGCAGTCAGTGCAGAGCCCGCACGGCCGGCGAACAGTAGAGCGGTCACGACCGGTCCCAGTTCACGCAACAGCGTCAGCGCAACCATCTGCCCGACCGCCTGCTCGGAACCGTACTTGGTCAGAATACTGAAGCCCTGCAGCGCCAGTACCATGCCGATGAAGGCACCAGAGACGACAATAATGACCAGCGACATGACGCCGACCGAATACAGCTGCCTGACCAGCAATTGAAAACTGCTGCCCGCCCCGCCACGCCCCAGCAGGGCATTGCCGAGAAATATGCCCGAACGCCCCAGCACGGTAACGATATCTATGGCCGCGCGCCCGAGCAGGCGTATACGGTCCATCAATGACTTCTTGCGCATCAGCGCTTCCCCAACAGGTCTTCGCGGAAATCCGGCGCAGGATAATGAAATGGCACAGGGCCGTCTGGTTCGCCGGTCATGAATTGACGAATGCGCGGATTGTCCGAGGACATCAGTTCCTGCGGCGTGCCCTGACCCAGCACCTGCCCGTCACCGACGACGTACAGATAATCGGCAATGCTCGCGGTTTCGCTCAGGTCATGGGACACCACGATGCTGGTAATGCCCAGTGCATCGTTGAGCAGCCGGATCAGACGCACCAGGACACCCATGGCGATCGGGTCCTGCCCGACAAAGGGTTCGTCGTACATGAGAATCTGAGGATCGAGGGCAATGGCACGCGCCAGCGCCACACGGCGTTTCATACCACCTGACAGTTCATCAGGCATCAATTCGACCGCTCCGCGCAGCCCCACGGCCTGCAGCTTGAGCAGCACGATGTCGCGGATCATCTCTTCGGGCAGCTCGGTGTGAACGCGCAGCGGGAATGCCACGTTTTCAAACACGTCCAGATCGGTGAACAGCGCGCCGCTCTGAAACAGCACGCCCATCTGCTTGCGCGCGTCGAACAGGTCACTGCGCGACAGATCCGGCAGGTTCTGGCCATTGACCCACACCTGGCCTTCGCTCGGGCGCAGCTGTGCGCCCATCAGACGCAGCAGCGTAGTCTTGCCGCAGCCGGACGGCCCCATGATCCCGGTGACTTTGCCCCGAGGAATACGAATATCGACATTATTGAAAATGCTGCGCGTGCCGCGTTTGAAGGAAACCCCTTTCAACTCGACCGCGTAAGCGTCATCAGGACTCATCTAAACTCCTTGCGATACAGCCTCCCTCCTCAGCCGCCAACCCCCAAAGGGAGACAAGCCGTCCAGGCGGGCCGAACGAGCGGCGGACTATACCATCGCAGCGACACGCCACCCAAGAAGAGAACCAGTAGGTTCAGATATTCACCGGATAACCGTTGAGCGCCTCATAAACAGCGCCGTTCGCAGTGCAACCTGCACTGACCAGCTACAGACCCTCCAAAGCGCAGGAAATTCGTTTATAAAAAACACAACGACGATCAGACGTGAGGGAATCGTACATTACCGCTATAATCGCCGCCTTTCAGCAGGCTGACCATTTCAAGTTATGAACCAATCCAGTGACCTGATTCAATCCGCGCAACGCACCATCCGCCTCGAGATCGAAGCCGTAGAAGGCTTGCTGGGCCGTCTCGATGGCGATTTCGTGCGTGCGTGCGAGATGATCCTGGCCAGCAAGGGGCGTGTCGTCGTGGTCGGAATGGGCAAGTCCGGACACATCGGCAACAAGATCGCCGCGACCCTGGCGAGCACCGGCACCACGTCCTTCTTCGTTCATCCGGCCGAAGCAAGCCATGGCGACATGGGCATGATCACCCGTGACGACATCATCCTTGCGCTCTCCAATTCAGGCACCACCAACGAGATCGTTACCCTGCTGCCCCTGATCAAACGACTGGGCATCAGCATGATCAGCCTGACCGGCAATCCCGAGTCGACACTCGCCAAAGCCGCAGACGTCAATCTCAATGTGCAGGTCGAACACGAAGCCTGCCCGTTGAATCTGGCGCCAACCTCATCGACCACCGCTACGCTGGTGATGGGTGATGCGCTGGCCGTTGCGTTGCTTGAAGCCCGCGGTTTCACTGCCGAAGACTTTGCTTTCTCCCATCCGGGCGGAGCATTGGGACGACGCCTGCTGCTGAAGGTTGAACACGTCATGCATTCCGGCGACGCCCTGCCCGTGGTTCAACGCGGCACGCTGTTGCGCGATGCACTGCTGGAAATGACGCGCAAGGGCCTAGGCATGACCGCGATCCTGGAAGCCGATGGCACACTGGCCGGAATCTTCACTGACGGCGATCTGCGTCGCACCCTGGACCGCCCGGTCGACCTACGCGAAACGACCATCGATGAGGTCATGACGGTTCACGGCAAGACGGCCCATGCGGACATGCTGGCCGCCGAAGCCCTGAAAATCATGGAAGACTACAAGATTGGCGCACTGATCGTGGTCGATGCGAACGACCGGCCGACGGGCGCGTTCAACCTGCAGGATCTACTGCGCGCGGGAGTGATGTAAATGCAGACCCAGGCAGCGAACAGCGAACTGATGCAACGCGGCAAAGCCATCAAACTGGCGGTTTTCGACGTCGACGGCGTACTGACCGATGGCCGACTGTACTTTCTTGAAGACGGTAGCGAATTCAAGACATTCAACACACTCGACGGCCAAGGCATCAAAATGCTGATAGCCTCTGGAGTGACAACTGCCATCATCAGCGGCAGAAAGACACCCGTGGTCGAGCGCCGGGCGAAGAACCTGGGCATCGAGCACCTTTATCAGGGCCGCGAAGACAAGCTGGTGGTGCTGGACCAATTGTTGACCGAATTGAACCTCACTTACGAACAGGTCGCCTATCTGGGCGACGATCTGCCAGACTTGCCGGTCATACGACGCGTCGGCCTGGGCATGGCGGTTGCCAATGCGGCCGGCTTTGTCCGCCAACACGCTCACGGCGTTACACAGGCGCGCGGCGGCGAAGGCGCTGCACGCGAATTCTGCGAACTGATCCTGAGTGCGCAAGGCAACCTTGAAGCGGCCCACTCCGCCTATTTATAGAAGCCATTTATGTTCAGCAAGAAAATTCGAAAGCTGGTGTTTTTCGGGGTGGTAGTACTGTTGTTCGGTGCCGTTGGCTACTGGAACATCAACCCGGAAAGCTTCATGGACCAGCCAGTGAGCTCGGTCGACGAGACCGCCATTGATTACTATGCGGTCAATACGCACACCCATCAGTACTTGCCGGACGGTGGCCTTCAATACGAAATGACGGCTGACAAGGTCGAGCATGTAAAGGCCACTGACGTGACGCTGCTGACCACACCCGATCTGCAGATGTATCGTGGCACCGAGTTCCCCTGGCATGTGCAGAGCAAGCAGGGCGAGGTCTCCCCGGGAGGCGAACAGGTGGAATTGATCGACTCGGTTCGCGTTGCGCGCACCGACGAAAAGCAACGTACGACTATCATCACCAGTAGTCGCATGACCGTATTCCCACAGAAGCAATATGCGCAGACCGACCAAGACGTTAGAATCGACGCCGCGGGCGGTGTCACTACGGCCAAGGGAATGAAAGCATATTTGAAAGACAGCAGGATGGACCTGCTGTCCAACGTCAGAGGACAGTATGAGGCTCGTTAAAACTCTTCCTTTTTTGCTCGGCCTGGGCGCAGCACTGGGAAGCGCGAGCGCCTGGTCCCTGCCAACCGACCGTGATCAGCCAATTCACATCCAGTCCGACGATGCGCAGCTTGATGACAAGAAAGGCGTGGCCACCTACAAGGGCAACGTTATCATCACGCAAGGTTCGATGAAGATCACCGGCAATACCGTGACCATCACGCGCAACGCTCAGGGCGAAGTGGACATCTTCACGTCTGTCGGCAACCTGGCTTACTACGAGCAGAAGCCCTCGGTCGACAAACCGATCGTGCAGGCGTATGCCGTCACCATTCAGTATTACGCCGCGCAGGACCGTATTGTCCTGATCGACAAGGCCAAGGTCGTCAACGACGGCAACACGTCCGAAGGCGAGAAGATCGTCTACGACACGGTCAGGCAGGTGGTCAGTGCAGGCCGCGCCAACGGCGGTGCGAAAGTGACCACGCCACGTCCACGGATCGACATGGTCATCCAGCCGAAAAAGAAAACCGATCAACCGCAGAAGGCCCAGTAATGGCGACGCTTAAAGCCCAGCATCTGGCTAAAAGCTACAAAAGCCGTCAGGTCGTGCGCGATGTGAGCATTTCCATCGACAGCGGCCAGATCGTCGGCTTGCTGGGCCCCAACGGCGCCGGCAAGACCACCTGCTTCTACATGATTGTCGGACTGGTACAGGCCGATCAGGGTCGCGTACTCATCGACGACCTGGACGTCAGCCACCAGCCCATGCACGGCCGCGCCCGTGCAGGCATCGGCTATCTACCGCAGGAGGCCTCGATCTTCCGCAAGCTTTCGGTGGCCGATAACATCATGGCCATCCTCGAGACCCGCAAGGAACTCGATGCTGCTGCCCGGCGCAAGGAACTGGAAGGCCTCCTTCAGGAGTTCCACATCACGCACATCCGCGACAACCTCGGCATGAGCCTTTCGGGCGGCGAACGTCGCCGTGTCGAGATTGCACGCGCGCTGGCGACAGCCCCCAAGTTCATCCTTCTGGACGAACCCTTCGCAGGCGTGGACCCTATTTCGGTAGGTGACATCAAGCAGATCATTCACCACCTCAAAGCCAAGGGCATTGGCGTGCTGATCACTGACCACAACGTTCGCGAAACGCTGGATATCTGCGAAACAGCCTATATCGTCAACGACGGGCAATTGATCGCAGAAGGCGACTCGCAAACCATTCTGTCAAATCAGCTGGTTAAAGAAGTCTATCTGGGCCACGAATTCCGTCTGTAAAAGCCGCCTTCGAAAAAGCCGCGTCCGGCCTTTCAAGGCCGCCAATACCGATGCGGCTTATTGACAAGATATTATTTCTAGTAACGCTCTAGGCAAACGCAGTGCTTTCAGGCATATAATTTGCTTAAGTTGGCGTTTCGGCGCCTGTAGTGGATGGCGCGTGAGCGCCGGCGAATAAGGTGTTTAGCCCCTGCCATGAAACCATCGCTAGTCTTGAGAATGGGCCAGCAGCTGACGATGACACCGCAGCTGCAACAGGCAATCCGCTTACTCCAGCTATCCACACTGGACCTCCAGCAGGAGATCCAGGAAGCGCTGGAATCGAACCCGATGCTGGAACGCCAGGAGGAAGGCGACGATTTCGATAACTCCGACCCTATGGCGGACAATATCGAACAGAAACCCAATCCCGACGTTCAGGAACCGACCTATCAGGAATCTGCGCCTACCGTAGACAACCTCGAAGAAGGTGAATGGAACGAGCGCATCCCCAATGAGCTGCCCGTCGACACGGCCTGGGAAGATATCTACCAGACCAGCGCAAGCAGCCTGCCCAGCAATGACGATGATGAATGGGACTTCACCACCCGCACATCCGTTGGCGAAAGCCTGCAAAGCCACTTGCTCTGGCAGCTCAACGTCGCCCCGATGTCCGACAAGGATCGCCTGGTCGCCGTCACGCTGATCGATTGCATCAACAATCAGGGCTATCTCGACGAGACCCTTGAAGAGATTCTCGAATCCTTCGACCCCGATCTGGATATCGAGCTCGATGAGATCGAAGCCGTTCTGCACCGCATCCAGCAATTCGAACCTGCCGGCATCGGTGCTCGCACCCTCAGCGAATGCCTGCAGTTGCAACTACGGCAGTTGCCGGCGAAGACGCCCTGGCTGAGCGAGGCGCAACGCCTGGTCACCGATTACATCGATCTGCTGGGCAGCCGTGACTACGGCCAGCTCATGCGCCGCATGAAAATCAAGGAAGACGAACTTCGTCAGGTCATCGAACTGGTGCAGAGCCTGAATCCGCGCCCTGGCTCACAGATCGAATCCACCGAAGCCGAGTACGTCATTCCCGATGTGATCGTGCGCAAGGACAACGAGCGCTGGCTGGTTGAGCTGAATCAGGAATCGGTTCCACGCCTGCGAGTCAATCCGCAATACGCAGGCTTCGTACGCCGCGCAGACACCAGCGCCGACAACACCTTCATGCGCAATCAGTTGCAGGAGGCCCGCTGGTTCATCAAGAGCCTGCAGAGCCGCAACGAAACGCTGATGAAGGTCGCCACGCAGATTGTCGAGCATCAGCGCGGCTTTCTGGAGTATGGCGATGAGGCCATGAAGCCGCTGGTACTGCACGATATCGCCGAAGCGGTAGGCATGCATGAATCAACGATTTCCCGCGTGACCACGCAGAAGTTCATGCACACGCCACGCGGTATTTACGAGCTGAAATACTTCTTCTCCAGTCATGTCAGCACGTCAGAAGGCGGCGAGTGCTCGTCCACGGCAATTCGCGCAATCATCAAAAAACTGGTTGCGGCCGAAAATCAGAAAAAGCCGTTGAGTGATAGCAAGATCGCTGGTTTACTGGAGGCACAAGGCATTCAAGTAGCCCGCCGCACAGTTGCCAAATACCGCGAATCTCTTGGGATTGCACCCTCCAGCGAGCGCAAGCGACTGATGTGATGCAGGCCGAGCCACAGCGTTCCAGTGGCAGGCACCATGCCTGCCTCTTTATGCACTGGCAAAGGAGAAGCTGTATGCAAGTCAACATCAGTGGACACCAACTGGAAGTGACCAAGCCACTTCGTGAATACGTTGAGCTCAAGCTCAAGAAGCTCGAAGGGCATTTTGACAAGATTACAAACGTGCAGGTCACGATGGCGGTCGAGAAACTGAAACAGAAGATCGAAGCCACGCTGCATATCCACGGTGGAGAGGTAGTTGCCAATGCTGAACATGACGACATGTACGCGGCCATCGATCTACTCACTGACAAGCTCGACAGACAATTGCTCAAGCATAAGGAAAAGCAGCAAAGCATCCTCAAGGGTGCAAACGCTCGCTGACGCTCATCACACATGATCCGAATTGAAAAAATCCTGACCCCCGGCCGTTCCGTCGTGAACATGCCGGGTGGCAGTAAAAAGCGTGCACTCGAAAACATTGCCAACCTGATTGGCCGTGAAGTACCGAGTATGGATTCGCAAACCGTGTTTGAAGCCCTGGTGGCCCGCGAGAAGCTGGGCTCCACCGGATTCGGCAATGGCATTGCTATCCCCCACTGCCGCCTCTCCACTTGTGGCGAGCCTGTCAGTGCGGTCATCCATCTTGACGCCCCTATCGAATTCGATGCCATCGATGGCGCCCCGGTAGATCTGCTGTTCGTGTTGTTGGTCCCGCAAGCTGCTACCGATGAACACCTTGAGCTGCTGCGCCAGATCGCCAGCATGCTGGACCGCGCCGACGTGCGCGACCGCCTACGCAGTGCCAAAAGCGGTGAAGCGCTTTATCAAGTGGTGCTGGACGTGCAGAACGGCCATTGACCATGCGCATGATCATTGTGAGCGGCCGC
>Ga0308164_10004344_pt1 | contig 12034 bp, 9 predicted proteins | sample PhyTR2_FD_201031 | JGI IMG/M metagenome (GOLD analysis project Ga0308164, IMG submission 201031) | Phyllosphere microbial communities from UC Gill Tract Community Farm, Albany, California, United States - DLSLT.R2 | ecosystem: Host-associated > Plants > Phyllosphere > Unclassified | place: USA... | reverse complement strand
TAGACGGTCGCGGGATCGTCGTAGATCGCCTGCACCGGCACCGCGACGCCGGGCGAATAGGCGAGCGCGAGATCGCGCTGCGTCGCCATCGGCTTCGACGCGATGATCTCGATCTTCCCCGGGCGGCCTTCCGAATGGAAGAGCAACGCCTCGCGTTCGGAGAATTGCAGCGTTTCGTCGGACATGGGCGGGGCCTCTCTCTGTGGCCTGTGTCTTTACGCAGACGATGCCGCTTCGTCACCCCGGACACTTCGCCCATGTTCTCCTGCGAACGCAGGAGCCCAGGATCAAGCAGCGCTGTCCCCTCGAACCCTGGCCTCCTGCGTTCGCAGGAGAACGGCACCGGATGACGCGGCGACAAACTCCCGCTAGATCGACGCCGATGTCGCACCCCGCCCCTACCCCCATGATGACGCAGTATCTCGGCCTGAAGGCGGAGGCGCAGGATTGCTTGCTGTTCTACCGGATGGGCGATTTCTTCGAACTGTTCATGGACGATGCGCGGGTCGCGGCCGGCGTGCTCGACATCGCCCTGACCGCGCGCGGCGAGCACGAGGGCAAGCCGATCCCGATGTGCGGCGTGCCCGTCCACGCGGCGACAGTGTACCTCCAACGCCTGATCAAGGCCGGCCACCGCGTCGCGATTGCCGAGCAGGTCGAGAGCCCGGCGGAAGCCAAGGCGCGCGGCGGATCGAAGGCGCTCGTGGCGCGCGCGATCGTGCGGGTGGTGACGGCGGGCACGCTGACCGAAGAAGCGCTGCTCGATGCGCGCTCGGACAATTGGTGCGTGGCGATCGGCGAGGCTGGCGGGTCGGTGGCGATTGCCGCGGCGGACGTGTCGACCGGGCGGTTCGAGATCGTCGAGGTTGCGGGCGACGCGGTTGAGGCGGAACTCGCGAGGCTCGGTGCGGCCGAGGTTGTTGCGTCGGAGGCTAGCGCTTTCGAGGAGGCAGCGACGACGCTGCGCCCGAAGATCGACTTCGACAGCGGCGCGGGCGAGGCTCGGCTGAAGCGACTGTACGGCGTGGCGACGCTCGACGGGTTCGGGCAGTTTAGCCGTGCAGGGCTCGCCGCAGCCGGAGGCCTGGTCGCGTATCTGGAGCATAATGCGAAGGGTACGATGCCCTTCCTCCGCCCCCCGCGGATCGGCCGAGCGGCGGAGACGATGGCGATCGACGCGGCCACCCGCGAAAGCCTCGAACTCACCTGCACCACCGGTGGCGTACGCAAAGGCAGCCTGCTCGACGCGGTCGACCGGACCGTGACGGGCGCCGGCGCGCGGTTGCTCGGCGCGGATCTCGGTGCGCCGTTGATGGACAAGGCGGCGATCGATGCGCGGCTCGACCTCGTGCGACTGTTTCACGACGACCAGGCGGCGCGCGAGCGGTTGCGGTCGACGTTGCGCGCGCTGCCGGACATCGGCCGCGCGCTCGGGCGACTCGCGGCGGGGCGCGGCGGCCCGCGCGATCTCGGGCAGCTACGCGACGGGCTCGACGGCGCGTGGAGCCTCGGCGAGCGGATGGATGCGATCGTCGATCCGCCGGTGCTGCTCCGGGACATCGCGCCAAGATTGCGCGGACACGGCGCGCTGATCGACCTGCTCAAGCGCGCGCTGGTGCCGTCGCCGCCGATCGAGGCGTCGGATGGCGGGTATATCGCGGCGGGCTATGACGCCGCGCTCGACGACCTGCGCGATGCCGGCGCTGGCGGGCGGCGCGCGATCGCCGCGCTCGAAGCGGAGTTCCGCACCGCGACCGGCGTCACCGCGCTGAAGATCCGCCACAACGGTGTGCTTGGCTATCATGTCGAGGTGCCCGCGCGGGCGGCTGATCCGCTTATGAAGCCAGAGAGCGGCTTCACGCATCGCCAGACGCTCGCGGGCGTGGTCCGGTTCAATACGCCTGCCCTCCACGAGGTCGCGGCGAAGGTTTCGCAGGCCGGCGCGCACGGGCTGGCGGCGGAAGCGGCGCATCTGGAGGAACTGACCGCCCAGGCTCTGGCAGGGCGCGAGGCGATTGCGGCAACGGCGGATGCGCTCGCGCGGTTGGACGTCGCGGCAGGGCTGGCGGAGCGTGCAGCGGAAGGCGCCTGGGCGCGGCCGTCGCTCGTGGATCACGCGTGCTTCGAGATCGAGGGCGGGCGGCATCCGGTGGTCGAGGCGGCTGTCGCGAAGTCGGGCGACCGGTTCGTGGCGAACGACTGCAACCTGTCGGAGAGCTCGCGGCTGTGGCTCGTCACCGGCCCGAACATGGGCGGTAAATCGACCTTCCTCCGCCAGAACGCGCTGATAGCCGTGCTTGCGCAGGCGGGGTCGTACGTGCCCGCGACCAAGGCCACGCTGGGCCTGGTCGATCGCTTGTTCAGCCGCGTCGGTGCCTCCGACAACCTCGCGCGCGGCCGCTCCACCTTCATGGTGGAAATGGTCGAGACCGCGGCGATCCTCGCGCAGGCGACGCCGCGGTCGTTCGTGATCCTCGACGAGGTCGGGCGCGGGACGTCGACCTATGACGGCCTCGCGATCGCCTGGGCGGTGGTCGAGGCGATCCACGAGGACAATCGCTGCCGCTGCCTGTTCGCGACACATTACCACGAACTGACGCGGTTGGCGGAGCGCTGCGAGGCGCTGTCGCTACACCACGTCCGCGCGCGCGAGTGGAAGGGCGAGTTGGTTCTGCTCCACGAACTCGCCGACGGCCCGGCGGATCGGAGCTATGGCCTCGCCGTCGCGCGGCTGGCGGGGATGTCGCCGGTCACGGTGGCGCGCGCGAAGGCGGTGCTGGCGAAGCTCGAGGCCGGGCGGGCGAAGACGGGGGGGCTGGCGGCCGGGCTGGACGACCTGCCGTTGTTCGCCGCCGCGGCGCAGGTCGAGGAGGCAGCGTGCGACGTGCTGCGCGAGGATCTCGCCAAGCTGGATATCGACGCGATGAGCCCGCGGGATGCTCTGGACGCGCTGTACCGATTGAAGGCTTTGGCGAACGAGGGCTAACTCTCCGTCATGCCGGGCTCGTTCCGGCATCCACCGTTCCGCACATTCGAGAGAATTAAGTGCGCGGGACGGTGGGCCCCGGCCTCCGCCGGGGTGACGGAGTGGGTTGGTGGCAGGGTAAGCTGCTCCCCTCCCTGGAAGGGAGGGGTTGGGGGTGGGTCGGGTTCCGCATGTCCTTGCGGTTGCGACATAAACCGGCCGACCCACCCCCTGCCCCTCCCTTTCAGGGAAGGGGGACCGTTGCGTGATTCGCGACGTGCGAGAATGTCTCCCACGTCCTAGTATCTCACGATACGTCAATGCTAGGCGGCGGCCGGATTTAGCGGAGCGCGGGCTTTGGGCGGACATCATCACGGGCATGACCATTCGCATGGTCACTCACACTCCCATGGCGGGCATGGCCACAGCCACGCCCCGGCCTCGTTCGACCGCGCGTTCGCGATCGGCATCGGGCTCAATATCGTGTTCGTCGTCGTCGAGGCGATCGTCGGCCTGCGGATCGACTCGGTCGCGCTGCTCGCAGACGCCGGCCACAACCTGTGCGACGTGCTCGGCCTCGTGGTCGCGTGGGGCGGCACGATGCTCGCGCGCACCGCACCGACCAAGCGCTACACCTACGGGCTGAAGGGCTCGACGATCCTCGCCGCGCTGGCCAACGCCTTGCTGCTGCTGGTCGCGCTCGGCGCGATCGTGCTGGAGGCGTCGCAGCGCTTCTCCGATCCCGCCCCGACCGCCGGCCTCACCGTATCGATGGTCGCGGGCATCGGCATCGCCGTCAACGCGTTCACCGCCTGGATGTTCGCGCGCGGCCGCAAGGGCGACGTCAACATCCGCGGCGCGTACCTCCACATGGCCGCCGACGCGCTGGTGTCGGCGGGCGTGGTGATCGCCGGCTTCGTGATCTGGCGCACCGGCCTCACCTGGATCGATCCCGCGGTGAGCATCGTCATCGCGATCCTGATCTTCTGGCAAACCTGGGGCCTACTCCGCGAGACCGTCGAGATGTCGCTGTCCGCCGTCCCCCGCGGAATCGAGTTCGACCATGTCGACGAGGCGCTGTGCGGCCTGCCCGGCGTCACCGAGATCCACGATCTCCACATCTGGCCGATGAGCACCACCGAACCCGTCCTCACCGCGCACCTCGTGATGCCCGGCGGCCACCCCGGCGACCAATTCCTCAGCAACGCCAGGACGATGCTCCACGACAAATTCGGCATCGGCCACGCTACGTTGCAGGTCGAGACGGGGAGCGGCCACGACTGCTCGATGGCCAGCCCCGACAAGGTCTGACGCACGTTAGATGAAGTGGAAGTCCGCCTTCGCGCGGCTGGTTTCGCCTTCCAGCGCCTGGTCGCGGTAAGGCCCGTCACGGTCGACCCAGTGCAGGAAGAGATGCGCCGACCAGCCGTTAGGGTTTGGCGTCATCCGGCCGTGGCGGTGATGCACGCCCTGGTACAGGACCGCATCGCCGACCTCCATCGCGATTCCCGCATATGGTTCCGCGCCGAAGTCGTCGGTAACGCGCGCACTCGGCTCGGTCCGCTCCGTGCCGACCTCCAGATCCCAGGGCGCGCCGTCGCTGTAATCGAGCGTCAGCGACAGGCTGTGCTCGCATGCCTGGCGGTCCGAATGCACCATGCAGACGTCGCCCTCGCGGTAGATCCGGAAATAATCATAGGTCGGCAACAGGTCGCGCCCGACGAGCTGACTCACGATCGGCGTCAGTCCCCAGAGGAATTGCAACATCGGCGGATATTGCCGGCCGTAAACCTCGAACGCGGCACGCTTCAGCAGATTGGGATGCTGCGTGACCTTGCTCAGATCCACCCGGTCCAGCGCCAGATCCTGCTTCAACCGGCGGAGGAAAGCATCGGTCACCTCGACCGGTATCAGTCCGCGAAGATGCGCGAACCCGTTGTCACGATAGTTGCCGTCGACCTTCATCGCTCGATTGCTATCGGCCGGCGCAAACCGGTGCAAGCCCTCCGCCATCCGCACGAAAGCCGAAGAATGAACTTTTACGGAGTGGCGCAAGTTACACCGGCATAGATCAGGAGATTATCCCATGAAGAAGCATCTTATCGCAGCGTTGATGTCGGTCGCCGTCGCAGCACCGGCGATGCTGCCGACCGCCGCGACCGCGCAGCGTTACGACGATCGTCGCGACAACAACGACCGTCGCGATCGTGACGACCGCCGTTTCAACAACGACCGTCGCGGCAACGATCGCAACTGGCGTGGCGACGACCGCAACTGGGATCCGTCGAACAGCTACCGTGACGGCAAGTACCGTGAGCGCCGCCTCAGCCGCAACGACCGGATCTATCGTGGTCGCGATGGTCGCGCCTATTGCAAGCGCAACGACGGCACGACCGGCCTCGTGATCGGCGCCCTCGGCGGCGGCGCGCTGGCGAACCTCATCGGTGGCGGCACGCTCGGAACGCTGGCGGGTGCCGGTGGCGGCGCCTTGCTCGGCCGCTCGGTCGACCGCGGCAACGTGAAGTGCCGCTGAGCTTCAGCCGAAGCTAGCCAATGACGAAGCGGCGGCCGAGCGATCGGCCGCCGTTTTCGTATTTACAGCATGCCGTACAGCAGCGTGCCGTTCAGCCCGATGATCACCGCGGCGATCACCCAGGCGAGGATCTTCAGCCACGCCGGGCTGACCAGGTCTCCCATGATCGTGCGGTCGCCGGTGAACTTGACGAGCGGCACGACGGCGAACGGAAGTTGCAGGCTGAGCACGACCTGGCTCAGCACCAGCAGCTTGGTCGCCCCCGCATCGCCCGACGCACCGACCACGAACACCGCCGGCACGATCGCTAGCAACCGCGTCACCAGCCGCCGCGCCCAGACCGGCATGCGCAGGTTGAGGAACCCCTCCATCACGATCTGACCGGCGAGCGTGCCCGTCACCGTGGAGTTCTGGCCCGACGCCAGCAGCGCGACCGCGAACAACACGCTCGCCGCGCCCATCCCGAGCATCGGCGCGAGCAGCTGGTACGCCTGGTCGATCTCCGCGACGTCGGTGCGCCCTGCAACGTGGAAGGTCGCCGCCGCCAGGATCAGGATCGCCGCGTTGATGAAGAAGGCGAGGCCCAGCGCCACGGTGCCGTCGATCGTCGCCATCGTGATCGCGTCGCGCTTGCCCGCATTGTCCTTGGCGAACGCGCGCGTCTGCACGATCGACGAGTGGAGATACAGATTGTGCGGCATCACGGTCGCGCCGAGGATGCCGATCGCGATGTAGAGCATCGCCGGGTTGGTGACGATCTGCGTCGTCGGAACGAGCCCGCCGAGCACGCCCGCCCATTCGGGCCGAGCCAGGAACAGCTCGAAGACGAAACAGCCGGCGATGATCACGAGCAGGGCGACGACGAAGGCCTCGAGCTTGCGGAACCCGAAGCGTTGCAGCGCGAGGATCAGGAAGACGTCGAGCGCGGTGAGCACGACGCCGTAGACCAATGGCAGCCCGAACAGCAGCTTGAGCGCGATCGCGGTGCCAAGCACTTCGGCAAGATCGCAGGCGATGATCGCAATTTCGCACAGGAACCAGAGCGCGACCGAGACCGGCTTCGAATAATGCGCGCGGCACGCTTGGGCGAGGTCGAGCCCGGCGACGATGCCGAGGCGCGCGGAGAGCGCTTGCAGGACCATCGCCATCAGGTTCGACAACAGCACGACCGACAGCAACGTGTAACCGAACGCGGAGCCGCCGGCGATGTCGGTCGCCCAGTTGCCGGGATCCATATAGCCGACCGCGACGAGATACCCCGGCCCCACGAACGCGAACAGCCGCCGCCAGAACGACGCGCCTTCGGGGACGACGACGGTGCGGTGGCTCTCGGCAAGCGAGTTGGCGAAGCCGGACGCGGGGAGATTGGGGGCTGACATCGGGGGGTGCTTTGCCGGAACGAGGGGGAGGGGACAAGGCGTGGCTGGCGAGTCGGGTGACAATGCACGCACCTCCGTCCCGTCACTCCAGGGATAACTGGGGTATTCCGGTTGGCGGGTGTAGCCATTCGAATGGAGAGATGCCGGCTTTCGCCGAGCCGACGTGTGCGTGCGTACACAACGAATATATGGGAAGCGTCTCCCCTCCCTGAAAGGGAGGGGCTGGGGGTGGGTAGGCCTGCTCGAGCCACCACCGTCCAAACATGCGAAAACCGACCCACCCCCAGCCCCCTCCCTTCCAGGGAAGAGAGTAGAAAGTCAGATGACCTTCATGTCCGCCTGATAATGATGCCACGCGAAGATCGCCGCCGCACCGCGGTGGGGGCGCCAGGCCTCCGCCACCTCTCGCGTCAGTTTCTCGCTCGGACGTGTCTCGTGACCCAGGATACGTCCGACCTCGATCTGGATCGCGAGGTCGCCCGCCGGCCAGATATCCGTCCGCCCTTCCGCGAACAGCAGGTAGATCTCCGCCGACCAGCGACCGATCCCCTTCACGCGGACCAGCGCGGCGATCGCCTCCTCGTCGTCCTCGGGCAGGTTGGTGAGGTCGAGCCGCCCGCTCGTCACCTCGTCGGCGAGACTGCGCGCATAGCCGAGCTTCTGGCGCGACAGGCCGGCGCTCTTCAGCAACTCGTCGCTGGCGGCGGCGATCTTCGCCGGATCGCCCGCGCCACCGACCACCGCGTCGAGCTTGTTCCAGACCGCCGCGGCCGAGGCGACGCTCACTTGTTGCCCGACGATCGTCCGCAACAACGTCGCGAAGCCGCGCTCGCTGATCCGGGGTGCGGGGTGGCCGGCATTGCCGACCGCGACCGCGAACGCGGGTTCGATCGCGCACAATGCCGCCATCGCGGTTTCAAGTTGCTCTGCGCTCAGGCCCATGATGCTTGATCCCTGGCGCGCGCAACGGCATGAACGCACGAAGATTTTTCGGAGAATGACATGCCCAAGCTTATCGTCGTGACACGCGAAGGGGAAGAACGCGAGATCATCGGCGAGGCGGGCCTATCAGTGATGGAAGTCATCCGCGACGCCGGAATCGACGAGATCCTGGCGCTGTGCGGCGGCTGCTGCTCGTGCGCCACCTGCCACGTCCATGTCGACCCGGACTTTGCGGCCAAACTGAAGCCGATGGGGCCGGATGAGGATGATTTGCTCGATTCGACGAGTGATCGGGATGAGTTTTCACGCCTGTCGTGCCAGATCGAACTGACTGAAGGGCTGGATGGCCTGAAGGTCCGGATCGCCGAAGAGGACTAATTCCCTCGCCCCTCCGGGGAGAGGGAGGGAGGCGCGCTTGCGCCGGAAGGGAGAGGGGCGTTGGGATGAACCGTCCCGAGCCTCACGCCCCTCTCCCTTCCCACCGCAAGGGCGGCGGGCCCCTTCCCTCTCCCCGTAGGGGCGAGGGAGTGATTCACCGCGTGGTGATGGCATACAACGCGATCGCCGCGGCGTTCGACACGTTCAAGCTCTCCACCTTCTCCGAGATCGGCAGTTTCGCCAGCTCGTCGCAATGCTGCTCAGTATTCTGGCGCATGCCCTCGCCCTCGGCACCGAGCACGATCGCGATCCGCTGCGTGCCCATCGCTTCCGACAGCGTCTGCGTCGCGTGACCCGTAAGCCCGATCCGCCAGAAGCCGGCTGCGGCGATCTCTTCGAGAGCGCGCGCCAGGTTCACCACGCGAATCCAAGGCACCGACTCAAGCGCCCCGGACGCAGCCCGAGCGATCGTCCCCGACTCAGGCGGCGCGTTGCGATCCGGCGTAATAATCCCCAGCGCATCGAACGCCGCCGCCGAGCGCAGAATCGCGCCGACGTTATGCGGATCGGTCACGCCGTCGAGGATCACCAGCGGACGATTGTCGTCCTTGCCATGCTCGAGCAGGTCGGCCAGCCACATGTCCTCGAGCGGCTCGACCTCGATCACCACGCCCTGGTGCGGCGCATCGCCCGGCACCAGCCGCGCCAGATCCATCGCCTCGGCATAGGTCACCGGCACGTCGGCCGGCAGGTCGAACCCGGCCAGCGCCTCGCGCGTGCCGAGGATTTTGCGCACCGTGCGCTCCGGATTGGCGAGCGCCGCGCCCACCGCGTGCTTGCCCCAGAAGCGGGGGCGGCCTGCCGGTGCCTTGCTCGGCCTGTGTCCCTTGCGTGCCATATTCGCTCTCTATCGTGTCTGTGTATGCCGCGTCCTTGTCGGCATTCCGCTCCCGCGGCAACTATGAACCACGAAACTTCGCAAAACCTGCGTTGACACACCGAGCGCGCTTCGCCATTGAGCCGCCTCGCTTGAAAGAGCGGCGCTTGCAAAAGCGGCCTGGACAGGTGGCCGAGTGGTTAAAGGCAGCAGACTGTAAATCTGCCGGAGTTTCTCCTACGTAGGTTCGAACCCTACCCTGTCCACCACCGCCCCAGCGCGGTGATGGATCATCCCAAATTCAAAGCATTGATCGACAACCTTCTTTTCCATCACGGGAAGGAAGTCCGCGTGACATCGGCTCGCGGGAGGCTAGGATCGCCGCGACCGTAACGATTTCGGAAACCGCGTGACCTCAGATCCTGCCGTACAGCCGCCCGTTCAAGCACCCGTCATCCAGGATCTGGCCGACTCGATCCTCGACACGCTCGTCCACCGCATCGGCAAGGATGCGCAGGCCGCACGCCCGCACGACTGGCTTGCCGCGACGATCCTGACCGTCCGCAACGACATCGTCGAACGCTGGATGGCCTCGACCAAGGCGGCGCACGCGGCCGGTGCCAAGCGCGTCTATTATCTCAGCCTCGAATTCCTGATCGGCCGGCTGCTGCGAGACGCCGTGACCAACCTCCAGCGCAACGACGAAGTCACGCAGGCGCTGAAGCTCCACGGCGTCGACCTCGCTGAACTCGAAGAGATCGAACCCGACGCGGCGCTCGGCAATGGCGGCCTCGGCCGACTGGCCGCGTGCTTCATGGAGAGCATGGCAAGCCTCGCACTGCCCGCCTACGGCTATGGCATCCGCTATGTGAACGGCATGTTCCGCCAGCGGATCGACGATGGCTGGCAGGTCGAGATGCCCGAGAACTGGCTCGCGCACGGCAATCCCTGGGAGTTCGAACGCCGCGAGAGCGCGTATTTCGTCGGCTTCGGCGGTGAAGTAACGGTCGCAGATAACGGGCAAGTCCATTGGAGCCCGTCCGAGGCAGTCGAGGCCACCGCCGTCGACACCCCCGTCGTCGGCTGGCGCGGCAAACACGTCAACACGCTCCGCCTCTGGACTGCCAGCGCGTTCGACCCGATCAAGCTCGACCGCTTCAACGCCGGCGATTTCTCGGGCGCGCTTGCCGATCAGACGCGCGCCGAAACGCTGACCCGCGTCCTCTACCCCAACGACTCCACCGCCGCCGGCCAGGAACTACGCCTGCGCCAGGAGTATTTCTTCTCGTCCGCGTCGATCCAGGACATCGTCCGCCGCCACATTCAGTATTTCGGCGACATCCGCACGCTGCCCGACAAGGCCGCGATCCAGCTCAACGACACGCACCCCGCAGTGTCGGTCGCCGAACTCATGCGGCTGCTGATCGATCACCACGAGTTCGCGTTCGACGAGGCGTGGAAGATCACGCGCGCCACCTTCGGCTATACCAACCACACGCTGCTGCCCGAGGCGCTCGAAAGCTGGCCGCTGCCACTGTTCGAGCGCCTGCTCCCACGCCACATGCAGATCGTCTACGCAATCAACGCCAAGCTGTTGCGTGAAGCTCGCGGCACGGAAGGCATCGACCACCGCGCAATCTCGGCGATCAGCCTGATCGACGAAGGCGGCGAGCGGCGCGTGCGGATGGCGAACCTCGCCTTTGCCGGGTCGCACAGCGTCAACGGCGTCGCTGCGCTCCACACGCAGCTTATGAAGAAGACGGTCTTCGCCGATCTCCACAAGCTCTACCCGACGCGGATCAACAACAAGACTAACGGCATCACGCCGCGTCGCTGGCTCCAGCAGTGCAACCCCGGCCTGACCGCGCTGATCCGCGACGCCATCGGCGACGGCTTCCTCGACGATGCCGAAAAGCTCGTCGATCTGGATGTTTTCGCGGACGATTCCGGTTTCAGGGAGCGCTTTTCGGGCGTGAAGCGTTCGAACAAGGTGGCACTGGCAAATCACATCAAGGAGACGATGGGGCTCCGCGTCGACCCGGACGCGATGTTCGACGTCCAGATCAAGCGCATCCACGAATATAAGCGCCAGTTGCTCAACATCATCGAGACGGTCGCGCTCTACGACCAGATCCGCAGCCACCCCGAACGCGACTGGACGCCCCGCGTGAAACTGTTCGCGGGCAAGGCGGCGTCGAGCTATCACAACGCGAAACTCGTCATCAAACTGGCGAATGACGTCGCGCGCCGGATCAACGCCGATCCGTCGGTCGGTGGCCTGCTCAAGGTCGCGTTCCTGCCCAATTACAACGTGTCGCTGGCGGAGAAGATCATCCCCGCCGCCGATCTCAGCGAGCAGATCTCGACCGCCGGACTCGAAGCGTCTGGCACCGGCAACATGAAGTTCGCGATGAACGGCGCGCTGACGATCGGCACGCTCGACGGCGCCAACATCGAGATCAAGGACCGCGTCGGCGACGACAACATCTTCATCTTCGGCATGACCGCGGACGAGGTCGAGGCGAAGCGCGCGAACGGATACGATCCCCGCACCGTCATCGATGGCTCGAACGAACTCCGTCAGGCAGTCTCCGCAATCGCGTCCGGCGTGTTCTCGCCCGACGACAAGACGCGTTACGCCGGGCTGATGGGCGGGCTGTACGAGGGCGACTGGTTCATGCTCGCCGCCGATTTCGACAGCTATGCCACCGCCCAGCGCGCCGTCGACACCCGCTGGAACGACCGCGATGCGTGGGTCGCCTCGACCGTCCGCAACGTCGCGCGCGTCGGCTGGTTCTCGTCCGACCGTACCATCCGCGAATATGCGCGGGAAATCTGGACGGTGATGTGAAGCCACCCGAAGGCGCCATCGTTGCCCTGCTGGAAGGGCGTCACGACGATCCGTTCTCGCTGCTCGGCGTCCACAGCGGCCCGACCGGCGTGTTCGCACGCGTCTGGCT
>Ga0308164_10004343_pt1 | contig 12035 bp, 9 predicted proteins | sample PhyTR2_FD_201031 | JGI IMG/M metagenome (GOLD analysis project Ga0308164, IMG submission 201031) | Phyllosphere microbial communities from UC Gill Tract Community Farm, Albany, California, United States - DLSLT.R2 | ecosystem: Host-associated > Plants > Phyllosphere > Unclassified | place: USA... | reverse complement strand
TGTCCTGGTACTCGTCGAGCGAGATCTTGAGCGACGCGGCCACTTCGGATTCGCTCGGCGGGCGGCCCAGGCGCTGCTGCAGCGATTGCATCGCGCCCTCGACCTTGCGCATGTTCTGGCGCGTGCTACGCGGCATCCAGTCGCTCGAACGCAGCTCGTCGAGCATCGCGCCGCGGATGCGCAGCACGGCGTAGGTCTCGAACTGGGCGCCGTGGTCGTCTTCGTAGCGGTTGATCGCGTCGAGCAACCCAATCATGCCGGCCTGGATCAGGTCATCGACCTCCACCGAAGGCGGCAGCTTCGCCTTCATGTGGTGGGCAAGACGCTTTACCAACGGCATATGCTCCGTCAGCAAAGAATTCTTGTCCGCTTTCCCTTTGACCGTATACATGCTGGCGTATGTCTTTTTCTTTATATGTCGATGGCGACTGTGTCAGGAACCGATGGACGCGCTGCCCTGGCGGCCGAACTGCGGCAGTGCAGGCAGTGCGAACTTGCCGGCCAGCTGGCGGAACGCAACCGATGCGCCGGCCAGCGGGAAGGCATCGACCACGGCCCGGCCCAGGCGCGCGGCGCGGTGCAGGTATTCGTCGGCCGGCACGGCGCCCATGAAACTGAGCTTGACGGCCAGGTAACGTGTTGCTGCCAATGACATATTATCGTATACCACCTTGGCCTCCCCCTCAGTCGCGCCGGTGACCAGGATGCCGAATGGCCGGCGGCCCAGTTCCTGCGTCAGGCGCTTGATGAGCGAGTAGGCATTCGTGATCGACGCTGCACTGGTCGATACCTGGATCACGATCTCGGAACTCGACATCAGGGGCACCGGGAATTCACCGCTTGGCCCCAGTTCACCATCGACAATCACGATGCCTGCCTGCGTGGCCAGCACGTCGAACGTCTTGCCCAGGCGCCGCACATCGTCGGTCGATTCGGGCATGCCCATGGGCACCACCGAGAAGCCTTGCGGGGCCGAATGGATCACCTGGTTCAGGGCGCTTTCCTGGCGCGCAACCTGCAGCAGCGAGGCGCCGCGGTTCAGGCCAAGGCGACGGGCGACGCCGTATTCGACGTTGCAGGCATCGACGATCAGCACTTCATTGCCGGCCTGGGCCAGCGACGCGCCCAGGTTCACCAGCATCGCACCCTTGTCGTCTTCCGGCGTGGCCGACAGGAACGTGACCACGCGCGGACGCGGGCCTTGCAGCATGCGGCGCAGGCCTTCTGCCTGATCGAAGTCAAAACTAGCCATGCGACACCTCGCGGCGGCTGGCCTGCGCATTGGCTGCCATCAGCATCGGCAGGTCGGCGTCCGAAGGGGCCGTGCCGCGGTTGCGGAATGCGCGATCGATCAGCATCGCGCTGTCGGCCACGTGCAGGTCTTCCGGCACGCGCTGGCCATTCGAGACGTAATGCAGTTTGAGCTTCTGGCGAATCACGATGTCGAGCACGCCGCCGGTGGAGGCCGCTTCGTCCATCTTGGTCATGATCGCGCCGTGCAGGCCGCTGCCCTGATAGGCGCGCACGACTTCGTTCAGCGTCTCGTTGGTCGACGTCGAGTTCAGGCACAGCAGGCGTTTGACTTCAGCACCCGAGCCCGACAGCATCGCGACCTGCTCGGCCACCATGTGGTCGCGCTGCGACATGCCGATGGTGTCGATCAGCACCGTGTGCTTGTTGCGCAGTTCTTTCAGGGCGATGCGCAGGTCGGCTTCATCTTTCACCGAGTGCACCATGACGCCGAGGATCTTGCCGTAGATGCGCAGTTGCTCGTGACCGCCGATACGGTAGGCATCGGTGGTGATCAGGGCCAGCTTGTCCGGGCCGTGACGCATCACGCAGCGCGCGGCCAGCTTGGCCGTGGTGGTGGTCTTGCCCACGCCGGTCGGGCCGACCAGTGCGAACACACCGCCTTCGGACAGCATCGCGTCTTCGTTGCCGATGGTCGCCAGGTTGCGCGCCAGCACGGTCTTCACCCAGCGCATCGCTTGCGCTGCGTCGTTCATTGCCGGCATTTTTTCAATGATGTAGCGTGCCAGCGTGGCCGAGAAACCGGCGGCCAGCATTTCGCGCAGCACGGTGGCCTTGTGCGGTTCGCGCTGGGCAGTCGAGCCCCACGACAGTTCGGCCAGCTGGGTTTCCATCAGGCCGCGCATGGCGCGGATTTCGCTCATCATGCTGCTGACTTCAGAGGTCGCCGATTCCTTGGCCTGGGTGATGGCGGCGCTCATCATGGCGGTCATGGCGGCCATGTCGATGGTCGGTTCAGGTGCGGGGGCGCGGCGCTCGGCGTAGGTCGAGGCAGCTTCGACCGGTGCCAGCGGTGGCAGCGGTGCCGCGGGCGCGACGTAGGCCGGCGCGACCGGTGCGTTCATGACCGGGCCGGCATCCTGGTAGCGGCGGGCCGGGGTGGCGCGCGGCGCGGCTGGCGCGAGTTCGTCGAAGTGCTGCAGCTGCGGCTTCGGCTGGGCCATCTCGGAGTCGGCGACAGGTGCCGACAGCGAGGCGACGTCATCGTTATCGAGCGCCAGGATTTCAACGGCACCATCGACCGGACGGTTGGACAGGATGACGGCATCCGGGCCCAGGGCTTCGCGCACCTTGCGCAAGGCATCCCGGGAAGTTGCCGCTGTAAATTTCTTCACTTTCATCGTGGTTCTCCGCACTTCAATCTATGTTCTGCATGACGGGCACATGCCCATCGATAGGAATCATTATTGTCGATGCCGTGTGGAAACGATCAGCCGAGAAGGATGGGGAAAAGGGCCTATTTCCCCACAATCAGAAAAAGTGATACCAGTTTCTTGCAACTTGGCAGGATCGATGCGGGTGCTGTGCGGGTTTGCGCTGGCGCAAAGAGCTGGCTTGCGCGTGCCGATCTTGCCGATGCCGGCCGGGTCGAACCGTGACTGGCATGGCTGGCGTGCCAGTTCCACTAATCAGGAGGATTCCCATGACACGCTCGATCCGGCTGATCTACCGTAACGTACATGGCCGTGTACGCCAGAATTTCAACTGGCCCGGCCTCACCGAGAGCTCGGCCGTGCTGATCACGGCCGCAGAATGGAAACCGGTTCTTGACCCGTTCGATTCACCACCCGGCCGCCCTCACCTGGGCGACGCCAATGTGTATGTCACCAATATCGGGCCGCACGATCCCGAAGGCGGCGCCGGCGGCGTCGAGTTTCATCTGCATGTCGACTGGGACAGTCCGCTGCATGTCGTCGTGACGATCACCGATCTGGGGCGGATCGAAAAGCAGATCGTGATTGGCTAGCCGACACCGCGCGCCACTGTGGCAGCGTCATCGGTTGTGGCACCTCAGCGACCGCCTGCGTCAGCTACCTATGATCAGAAGCTCCTCAACCAGGCTTCAAGGGGTTTCCTATGATCGAATGTACATTCAAACTCAACGGTAAACCGCTGAGTACGTTTGAAATGCGCTCGTTAACATTTCCAGCCTTCTCCGGGCTTGGTGAACATAAAAATCGACGGGAGTTCGCTTGTGCCGCAGGCGTCGGACCAATTCCGCCAGGGGCCTACTACATCGTGAATCGTCAGTCAGGCGGCAGGCTCGGTCCGCTACTTGATTTCATCAAGGACAGGTCCGACTGGTTTGCCCTGTACGCAGCCGACAAGCACATTGACGATGAAGTCTTTTGCAATACCGTGAAACGAGGAAATTTCAGGCTGCATCCGGCAGGTACGCGCGGCATCAGTCAAGGGTGCATTACGCTGACAACCCGAACTGACTTCGACGTACTTCGACATCAACTCATCGCAGGCGGTCAGGTTCTCATTTCAGGCACCTCTTTACACGCTTATGGACGAGTGACTGTTCAATGAAGAAGATCCTGCTACGACTATCTCTGATCATCTGGCTACTTGCTGGCACTGTCGTGCTTGCCCGTTTTTTGATTATCCATCACGACCTTTTCCCACCGTTCCCGGAGGCATGGGCAATCTGCCTGATCGAGCTGTATGGCTCAAGGGATGGCGAAGAGCTGGCCGATCTCGAGATACTCGTCGCCCTGGGGCTGGCATTTACCGTGATCACGACCATCACGATGCTTGGCTGGCTCGTCTGGCGTCACATCCATCGCCCTGCGTCAGCATGATGGGCACAGGGGCAGCACCTGCGCTGCCCCTTCTGTTACATCGGCACACCCACCAGGCTCGTCACGCGAATCGTCTTGGTCTCGGGCACTTCGGCATGCGACAGCACCTTGAGCGCAGGCACGGCGCGGCGCAAAAAACGCGACAGCAGCACGCGCAGCGGCGCCGGCACCAGGAGCACGGGCGACAAGCCCATCTGCTCTTGCTGGTTGGCGGCGTGCGCCGCCTGCTGCGCAATCGTGTCCGCCAGGCCCGGCTCGATGCCGGTACCGTCACCGCCCGCACCCATCGCCTGCATCAACAGGCGCTCGAGGCGATTGTCCAGGGTCATCACCGACAGCTCGTTCTCGCCCGGGAACAATTGCTGGACGATCGCACGGCCCAGCGACACGCGCACCACGGCGGTCAGTTCGGCCGGGTCCTGCGTCATGCCGGCGTGCTCCGACAGCGCTTCGATGATCGAGCGCATATCGCGGATGTGCACGCCTTCGACCAGCAGGTTCTGCAGCACTTTTTGCAGCGTCGACAGCGAGACGACTTTCGGCACCAGGTCTTCGACCAGTTTCGGGGTTTCCTTGCCAAGGTGGTCCAGCAGCGCCTGCACTTCCATGCGACCCAGCAGTTCCGACGCGTGCAGCGTGATCAGGTGGTTCAGGTGCGTGGCAACGACGGTACCGGCATCGACCACCGTGTAGCCCATGCTTTGCGCTTCGTCGCGCAGGCTCGCTTCGATCCAGGTGGCCGGCAGGCCGAAGGCCGGGTCGGTGGTGACCACGCCGGGCAGCGTGCCGCTGGCCATGCCCGGGTTGATCGCCAAAAACTGGCCGTTGAGTGCTTCGCCGCTGCCCACTTCGACGCCCTTGAGCGTGATGCGGTAGGCCGATGGCTTGAGTTCCAGGTTGTCGCGGATGTGTACTGGCGGCGCCAGAAAACCCACTTCTTGCGCGAACTTCTTGCGGATGCCCTTGATGCGCTTGAGCAGCTCGCCGCCCTGATTCTTGTCGACCAGCGGAATCAGGCGGTAGCCCACTTCCAGACCCAGCGTATCGACCGGCATCACGTCTTGCCAGGTCGCTTCTTCGCTTTCGGCCGGGGCCGTGCGGGCTGCAGCGGCGGCATCGGCCACGGCGGCGGCTTCTGCCGCGGCCGGCGCCTCTTTCCTGCGCTTCGAGATGAAGTAGCCACCGGCAGCAAGCGAGCCGGCCAGCAGCAGGAACACGAAGTTCGGCATGCCCGGGATCATGCCCAGACCGCCGATGATGGCGGCAGTGATGTACAGCGATTCAGGGCGCGCGAACAGCTGCGTGGTCAGCTGCGAGCTGACGTCTTCATCGTTGGCCACGCGCGAGACCACCATACCGGCCGCGATCGAGATGATCAGCGATGGAATCTGTGCCACCAGGCCGTCACCGATGGCCAGCAGCGTGTAGATCTTGGTCGCTTCGCCAATGGCCAGGTCGTGCATCACGACGCCGACGATCAGGCCGCCGATGATGTTGATCACGGTAATCATGATGCCGGCGACAGCGTCACCCTTCACGTACTTCGAGGCACCGTCCATCGCGCCATAGAATTCAGCCTCTTGCGAGACTTCCTGGCGGCGCTTGCGCGCTTCGTCTTCGCCGATCAGGCCGGCGTTCAGGTCGGCATCGATCGCCATCTGCTTGCCGGGCATTGCGTCCAGCGCAAAGCGTGCGCCAACTTCGGCAATACGGCCCGCGCCCTTGGTCACGACCGAGAAGTTGATGATGGTCAGAATGACGAAGACGACGATACCGACGGTGTAGTTACCGCCGATCAGAAAGTGGCCGAAGGCCTCGATGACCTTGCCGGCAGCGGCGCCGCCGGTGTGGCCTTCGGTCAGGACGATACGGGTCGAAGCGACGTTCAGCGCCAGGCGCAGCATCGTCGAAACCAGCAGGATGGCCGGGAAGGCCAGAAAATCAAGTGGCTTGACCGTGTACAGCGCGGTCAGCAGCACGATGATCGACAGCGCGATATTGAAACTGAAAAACACGTCCAGCACGAACGCCGGCAACGGCAAGATCATCATCGCCAACAGCATGATGATCAGGATCGGGGCTGCCGCCTTGCCGCCTTGTGCTCCAAGGCCGCGCATCCAGGCTGGCAGTTTCATGCTGTTGGTCATTCAGTTGCTCCATTATCGGGTGCCGGTCGCTGTTGCGAAGCCGGGTTCAGCGGGTCCATCTCGGCAGGTACTTTCAACCTGGTCGGGCGATCCGGGTAGTCGCCCTCGCCCTTCTTGTATGCCCGCAGCTGGTACACGTAGGCCAGCACTTCCGCCACCGCCGAGTACAGCTTTTCCGGAATCTCTTCATCGATCTCGGTGTGCTTGAACAGGGCGCGGGCCAGGGCCGGGGCTTCGAGCATCGGCACCTTGTTCTCGGCCCCCATTTCGCGGATCTTGGCCGCGACATCATCGACGCCCTTGGCCACCACCCGCGGTGCTCCCTTGCCATCCGCATACTTCAGTGCGACTGCATAATGTGTCGGGTTGGTGACGATCACATCAGCAGTAGGGACATTTTGCATCATCCGGCCCCGGGCCATTTCGCGCTGCATCTGCCGAATCTTCCCCTTAATCTGAGGATTGCCGTCCGATTCCTTCGATTCCTGGATCATTTCCTGGCGCGTCATTTTCAGTTTGTCTTTCCAATGCCACAACTGATAGGGGCCATCGATGAGGGCAATCACTCCCAGCGCGCCGGTGATGAACAGGAACGAGCGGCCGATCATGTCGCCAACGTGGGCGCTGCTTTCGTTGAGCGGCTCGACCGCCAGGCCCAGCATCGCCTCCTTCTGACCGCTGACGACGATCCAGGCCACGACGCCGATGATGATCGTCTTGATGATGGCCTTGAATAACTCGACCAGCGCGTTCTTGGAGAACATGTTGCCGATACCCTTCATAGGGTTGAGCTTGCCGAAGTTGGGCATGAATGCTTTGGACGAGAACAGCCAGCCACCGATCAGCATCGGCGAGATCAGGGCGATGAGCATGACGGCGCCGGCGATCGGCAGGCAGGCCAGCAGGACGCTGACGATGTCGTTGAGAATGCGTTCGAGCAGGATATTGGGATTGAAGATTTGTTCGCGGTCGAGCGTGAGGCCAGACTTCAGCGAGGTCGCCAGCCTGCCGACGAGCATGCCGCCAAATGCCCACAGGCAGGCACCGGCCGTCATCAGGACAGTGAACGTCGCCAGCTCGCGCGATCGGGGAACGTCGCCTTCTTCGCGCGCTTTCTCGATCTTTCTGGGCGAGGCGTCTTCGGTCTTTTCTGCGTCGCTATCTTCCGACATGGTGCCCCCACTCGATTGCCATGCAATATCTTATCTGCGCCTTTGTATCGCGCGAGCGAGATTATCGCCGAAATTGCTGTGCGGACAGATCGAGAACAAGCGGGGAAACCCGCCCCAGTTCAAGGGCGGCTCCTGCAGACGGCAGACCGCAGGGTGCGGTCCGCGTTGAATTACATGCGCCGGCGCGCGAGGACCGGCGCCGTTTGCTGGTGAACGTGATCCGACAAGCTGCCCGGCTGATTGGCAGATGGATTGGCGACACGCGCAGCGACCAGTCCTGCCGTGGCGCCCTGGCCAGTGTTGCTGGTCGTGATGAGCGGTTTGATGACGACGGTGGCTGCCTTCGGCGTCAGCGGCGCGGCCGCGACCGGCATGATGACCGGCATCACAACCGGCGCATGGCGGCGACGGGCACGCCAGGCCGACACGACCAGCGCGTACACACCGAGATACAGCGCGAAACTGGCCAATGCGCCCTGCACCAGCACGTCTGGCTCGCCGGCATAGTTGACAGCCAGCGCAGCCGGCACCAGGGCAATGCCCCACGAGACCGGCGAGACGAAGGCATTGCGCAGCGGCGGCGGCAGCATGCGCAGGTAGCGCGCCGTGATCGCCGTCTTGACCAGGCTGTGCAGGTGCCAGCTGTCCGGATGACCCGGATGGCGGCGGCACCACAGGCGACGCATGATCGTGAAGACTGTTTCGAATACCGGGTAGGCGCAGGCGAGCAGCGGCGCCCACGCCGAAACCGACGGATTGCGGTAGACCAGCATGACCGACAACCAGGCCAGCAGGAAGCCAAGCAGGTAAGCGCCGCCATCCCCAAGGAACAGCTTGCCCAACGGGAAATTGACGACGAAAAAGCCGGCAGTCACGGCGCAGATCACGAAACACAACTGCGCCAGGTGAACATCGCCAGCGCCGTGAGCGATCAGGCCCAGGGTGCCCAGGCCAATAACAACGGTGCCGCTGGCCAGGCCATTGAAGCCATCGATGATGTTGACGGCATTGGCCACGCCACCCACTGCGAACGCGGTAAACAGCACCGAGAACGGCAGCCAGGCGAGCATGTCGTCAAGCAGCGGCAGGCCCGTATGCTGCAAGCTCACGCCCGTGAGGCACCAGCACACGACGCCGCTGCCGATGGTGGCCAGCAGGCGGGTACGCACGGAAACAGTACGGGTCAGGTCTTCGGCCAGGCCAAAGACAAAGGCTGGCAGCGAGGCGATGAGAACTGGCAGCAACAGATCGCGCTGCGCCGGTGGCAAGACACCCAGCGCCAGCCACAGGCCGGTCATGATCGCGGCGCCGCCGATACGCGGGGTTGGGGTGATATGGAATTTCTGCACGCCACGCGTTGCATCAAGCGAGTAGCGACCATGCCAGCGTGTGGTAAGCACGAGCAGGAGCGATACGATCAGCGATGTGGCGAAGCCGATTTCGAGGCCGGCTACTGGCAGGTTATAAATACTCATAGAACCACTTGGTTAACTCGTCAATTCTATCGCATTTCGGGTCGTTTTCCTCCCAATCGTGTTGACGAAGGGTTTCTCGCGCAATCTCACACATTATGAACATTGTCATGCAAGCCCTTGATTGGGAACGACTTATTAAACGATTTTAGGTACGTTGCGCTGCAACAATCAATAGTACAGATACTTCTCCTACCATTTCTCCACAAATTGTTACACTTTTCTCCAGTGATATTTAGATAGTTTTATTTCTTATTACCCAATTGGGGCGAACAATGACGCGACGATATTCAACCGCACGAGCGTTCTATTCGATCCTCATGTTATGTCTGGGCGCCATCCATTCTGCCAATGCATCTGCCCAGACCGCCGCATCTTCCGACCTGAGCGAAGCCCGCGCGCGCTTGCAGGAAGCCCAGGCGCGGCAAGCAATTGCCGAAGCCGAGCGCGCCGAACTGCTGGCACGCCTGCCGCCAGCCCAGACCAGGGCCCTCAGTGGCAGTGTCGACACCCGCGGGTTCGGCGCCGCCGGCCTGGTGCGCGCAGTCGACCTGACGCTGGAACTGGCAGCGGAGCTATGCCGGATCCTGCCGCCCGAGCGGCTCGTCATCCTGTATGACCCGCTCGTCAGCCAGGGCATCGTGGTCGCGCGCACCGTTGACGCCGCACTGATGCGGCAGGCGCACGAACTGGCCGCGCACAACGCCGAGCTGCAGCGCTACATCGAGGCCAACACGCCACCCGCGGCTCGCCAAAACAGCGCCCCACTACTTGCCTGGCTGACGGCGCCGGCGATGCTGCTGCGCGCCGGCGCCGATCTGGCCAGTTTGTTCAAAACCGACACCACGCTGACCGGCACTGCCTACGGCGACGGCGCCCGTGCGCTGTTTTCCAGCGCCATGGCGCGCAGCTGCCCTGCCCGCCTGGCTGGCCTGAGCGGCGGCTATATGGGCGAACTCGATGTCACGCGCCACGCGGCCCTGCTGGAACGCGTGCGGGTGGTGGGTCTCGAACGCGCTGCACTCGCGCGGCACATCGATGTCCTTGAAGCGCTGGCCGCGACCGCCAAGGGCGAGCACAAGAAAGCACTGGCCGCCATCGCGGCCGCTGCGATGGTAGCGCTCAAGGCGACCGACAGTTTCATCGACTCGCTGCGCGCCGGCGAAGCCAGTGACAAGAGCCCGCTGTTCATAACGGCGCGCCACCTCGGCCAGGCCGAGCGCAGCGTCGGGGCACTGGTGCTCGATGTCGACCTGCGCCTGGAAGGTCTTGCGGTACAGCGCGATCACCTGTTCACGGGCGAGCGGCTGGCCTTGTCCGGTGTGGCGTTTCTCTGGTATCGGCTGCACGAACCGGACGGGCGCCTGGTGCGCGCCGATGCGCTGCGCCGGATCAGCCGGCCGGTACAGGTCAATCTGCGCGACGTGCCGGATGGCGATGGCTTCTGGGACGCACCCGGCCTCAGGACGCCACAGCCTTGAGCGTTTGCTCGATCGCACCGAACAGCGATTTGCCATGCGCGTCAAGCATCTCGATGCGCACCGTATCGCCAAAGCGCATGAACGGCGTGACCGCGTCGTCGCCAGCGGCCAGCTCTAACCAGCGCGCCTCGGCAATGCTGGCGTAGCCCGGCGTGTGGCGCCGGGTCACCCGATTCGACACGACGCCCGAGCCCACGATCGTCCCGGCCGTGACCGGTCGCGTCATTGCCAGCGCCGACAACAGCTGGGCAAAATTGAACGTCATGTCCTCGCCGGCGTCGAGGGTGCCGACCGGATTGCCATTGACGCGCACGCGCAGCGGCAGCGCGGCTTTCGCGGCCGCCCAGGCCTCGCCCAGTTCATCCGGCGTGACCGCCACTGGCGCAAACGCAGTGGCCGGTTTGGCCTGCAGCAGACCGAAGCCCGCCGCCAGTGCATCCGGCACCAGGTTGCGCAGCGTGATGTCATTGGCAAGCAATAACAGACGAATCTGGCCCAGCGCCGCATCGGGCGTCGCGCCCTGGCGCAGGTCGCCACTGACGATGGCCAGTTCGGCCCCAAAGTCGATGCCCCATTCTTCGCGCGCCAGCACCAGATCCTGCATAGGACCGAGCAGACCATCGCCCGCAGCCTGGCGCAACTGCGGCGCGTCGCGCCATGCGGCTGGAATGCTGCTGCCAAGCGCACGCTGTTCCAGGTCGTGATGGTGCAGATAGGTGGCGCCGCTCACGCGGGTACTGGCGCGCGGCAATGGCGCCATGCAACGGGTGGGGTCGAAATCGAATGCGCGGCGCGCCCTGGCGTCGCCCTTGCCGTCATTCAGTTGGCGGTACAGTGCATCGAGTTGCGGGGCAATGAAGGCCCAGTCATCGAGCGCGGCGCGCAAACTCGGCGCGATGCCGTCAGCAATGTGGGCAGTGGACAGGTCGCGCGACACCACGGCCAGTTGGCCGTCGCGGGTGCCGTCGTCCAGCGAGGCAAGTTTCATGGGCGGGCTCGAAGCATCAAGCCCGCCATTCTACGGTACGGCAGGTGTGAAGCAATCAATACTTGACGATGACACCGACGCCCAGGCTGCGCTGGAAGTAGTTGTAGTCGATCATGCTCTGGCCATAGCCGGCGAACGCATTGACATAGCCCTTGATCGGGCCGACCAGCGGGAATGCCCAACCGACCTGGACTGCACCCTTGTCGGTGCTGAAGTTGCGGCGCACAAGAGCCGAAATTTCATGGCCACTACCCATGCGGTAATTGCCGGCCAGCTCGAAGCGGCCCATGTAATCGGTGATGTCCGGGTTGTTGTCGTCTTCCAGCGATTCATTGACGCGCTTCCAGAGCTTGGCGGTCATGGTCAGCGGACCACGTTCCAGGCCCACCTGGGCGTAGTAGCGGTTCCAGCTGCGCGACAGACTCGACGACTGGCCGTTCGACTGGTGCACGAAGCCCAGGTTCAGGAAGCGCACATTGATGCCGGCCAGGGCGAAGTCCAGTGGCATGACTGCCATGATCTCCGGCTGGTAATTGGTTTCGCGGAACGGGCTCGATGCCTTGTGGTTGGCAGCTTGCCAGAACGAATTCTGGGTGTAGCCGAACCAGACGTCGATCGGTTGCTCGAACAGGGTTTCGACCAGTTTCATCTTCACGC
>Ga0308164_10004341_pt1 | contig 12040 bp, 9 predicted proteins | sample PhyTR2_FD_201031 | JGI IMG/M metagenome (GOLD analysis project Ga0308164, IMG submission 201031) | Phyllosphere microbial communities from UC Gill Tract Community Farm, Albany, California, United States - DLSLT.R2 | ecosystem: Host-associated > Plants > Phyllosphere > Unclassified | place: USA... | reverse complement strand
TTATCGTGACCTGATTGCAGGTGGTGATTGGAGTCAGTCGATTATTTCGAACACGCTGAACTACAACACGCTGGACGACCGCAACATGCCACGCGAAGGCTGGCAGGCTGCATTGACCAACGAGTTTGCAGGTCTCGGCGGCGATTCCGAATACTACAAGATCTACGGTAAGGTTCGTTACTACCATTCGCTGTCTGATGAATATGACATTATTGGCTCGCTGACAGGTCAGGCCGGTTACGTCGTTCCGACGGGTGACAATCTTTACGTCTTCGATCAGTTCAAGATCGGTGGCCGTGTGATCCGTGGCTTCAAGAACGATGGTATCGGTCCGCGTATCGGCTCTGACGCGATCGGTGGCACGACTTACTTTGCCGCTTCTGCTGAAGTTACCGCACCTATGCCGCTTGTTCCGGAAGATGTTGGTCTGCGTCTTGCTGGCTTCGTCGATGCCGGCACGCTCTATGGCAACAAGGTTGCGAATTCGGCTGGCGTTCAGGATGATAGCTCGATCCGTGCATCTGCCGGTATCGGCATCATGTGGGCGTCTCCGTTCGGTCCGCTGCGCGTCGACTACGCTGTTCCGATTGCCAAGGAGAGCTACGACGAGGAACAGCGTTTCCGGTTTGGCATGTCCAACACTTTCTGATATCGGCAGTCCAGAACTGCGAGTTTGAATGTTCTGGAGTATCCGTTTGATGGACTACAATGCTTTTTTTCCGCCCCACGAAGGCCTGCGATTGAAAGAGATCGCGGTCCGTCTTGGGGCGGAACTGTCTGATGAGGCCTTTGGCGATCGACTGGTGAGATCGATTGCGCCCGTGTCGCGCGCCAAGCAGGACCAGCTCTGCTATATCCTGTCTCGCAAGAACCGGGATGAGTTGCTGACATGCGATGCGGCCGCCGTCATCTGTGACGAGTCGCTGAAAAGCATCGTGCCGGATCATATTCCTGCTCTCATCTGCAAGAACCCGCACACGATTTTCGCGCAGGCCGGTGAGCTTCTGCACCCTTCAGCCATGCGGCCTTCCGCCGTCACGCCTGAAGAGACCGGGGTGTCGACTTCGGCGCATGTCGATCCCACCGCAAAGCTCGAATCCGGCGTCATCGTTGAGCCATTCGCCGTTATCGGAGCGAACGTTCACATCGGTTTGGGCACGCGGATCGGACCCGGCGCTATCATTGGTGCCGAGGTTCAGATCGGGCGTGACTGTACGATTGCCGGCGGCGCAAGCGTTCTCTCTGCTCTTGTTGGAAATGGCGTCATTATCCACAACGGTGTGCGTATCGGCCAGGATGGTTTCGGCTATGCGCCTGGGCCGCGCGGCATGATCAAGATCGTCCAGATCGGTCGTGTGATCATTCAAGACCATGTCGAGATCGGCGCGAATACCACGGTCGATCGCGGTACGATGGATGATACCGTGATCGGTGAAGGCACGAAGATCGATAACCAGGTCCAGATCGGCCATAATGTCCGCATCGGTCGTCATTGCGGTATCGTCAGCAAGGTCGGCATCGCCGGAAGCACGCGCATTGGCGACGGCGTGATGATTGGCGGCGCGGCTGGGATCAACGGCCATATCACCATTGGTGACGGTGCACAGATCGCGGCCATGAGCGGTGTGGTGTCAGACGTGCCGGCTGGCGCAAAGGTCGGTGGGACGCCGGCACGCCCGATAAAACATTTCCTGCGTGATATGGCCGATATTCTCGCCCGCGCAGAAGAACGCGATAGGAAAACAGGAGACAAGAATGTCTGAAGAGACGAAAACGACGCTTGGCGCGGCTGACATCCTTGAGGTGATGAAGCTGCTGCCGCATCGTTATCCCTTTTTGCTGATCGACAAGATCATCGACATTGACGGCGATAATTCTGCGATCGGCATCAAGAATGTGACGGTCAACGAGCCGCATTTCACCGGTCATTTTCCTGACCGTCCGATCATGCCTGGCGTTTTGATCGTAGAGGCGATGGCGCAGACGGCAGGCGCGATCTGCGCTCGCAACAAGGATGGCGGTGGATATCTCGTCTATTTCATGACGATCGACAATGCGCGCTTCCGCAAGCCTGTCGTGCCTGGCGACCGTCTGGAAATCCATGTCGTCAAGCAGCGTCAGCGCGGCAATGTCTGGAAGTTCCACTGCGAGGCCAAGGTCGATGGCTCTCTCGTTGCCGAGGCGGATGTCGGCGCGATGATGATCCCAGAGGATCAACAATGAGCGCGGTTGCGGCCTCAGCCAAGATCCATCCAATGGCCGTTGTCGAGGATGGCGCGGTTATCGGCGAGAATGTCGAGATCGGCGCGTTCGCCCATGTCGGCGCGAAGGTGAGTTTGCGCGACGGCGTCAAGCTGTTGAACCATGCAGTGGTGACCGGTCGCACTGTGGTGGGTGAGGCGACCGTCATCCACCCCATGGCGGTCATCGGCGGTCAGCCGCAGGCGATCCGTCACGACGGTTCCGAAACGACACTCGATATCGGCGCGCGCTGCACGATCCGTGAAGGCGTGACGATTAATACGGGCAGCTCGGATGGCGGCGGCAGAACGGTTGTCGGCGATGACAACCTCTTTCTCGCCAATTCGCATGTGGCGCATGATTGCATTCTTGGCAGCGAGATCATCCTGTCGAACAATGTTATGCTTGCCGGCCATGTGCGCATCGAGGACAAGGCTATTCTCGGCGGTGGCTGCGCGGTTCACCAGTTCACCCGCATCGGTCGCCAGGCCTTCATTGGCGGCCTTTCAGCTGTCAGCTACGATGTCATTCCCTACGGAATGCTGAATGGCAATCCCGGCATCTTGAGTGGGCTTAACGTAGTCGGCATGACGCGTGCGGGCATCGAGCGTGCCGATATCCACACCGTCCGCCGGGCCTACAAGCAGATCTTCGAGAGCGAAGGCAATGTGCGCGCCAATGCGGCTGCCATTCGTGAAGACTATCTGGAATGCCCACAAGCGCTCGAGATCATCGACTTCATCGCGGCCGCCAATGACCGGGCGATCTCTTCGCCGAACCGCGGCAAGTAACGCGGTGGCGATGGGCGACCAGCGTCTGGCGATCATCGCCGGCAGTGGTTCTCTTCCCCTTTATGTGGCGCTTGCCGCACGATCGGCGGGAGAGGACCCGCTGATCATCCGCCTGAAGAACGAAGCCGATCTCGACTGGTCGCAGTTCGAAAATGCCTCGATCAGTGTTGGCGATGTCAAAGGCCTGGGCCTGCTTCTCAGTGCACATCGCATCGATCGCGTGGTTCTTTCCGGTGGCGTGGCACGCCGTCCCGAATGGCGGGAAATCCGCCCGAACCTGAAGATGATCGCCAAAATGCCGTCGATCATCCGCACGCTTTTGTCGGGCGGTGACGACACCGTACTGCAAATGGTGATTGGCCTGATCGAAGCGCAGGGCGCTCGCGTCATCGGCGCCCATGAAATTGCGCCTGGACTTCTTGCAACCACCGGCCCGCTCGGCAAGATCAAGCCGAGTGATGAGGATCGTAGAGACATCGCAAAAGCGGCTCAAGCGGCGTTGGCGCTTGGCGTGCTGGATGTCGGGCAGGGGGCTGTTTCCGTCGGTGGACGCATCGTTGCACTGGAGGGCGTTGAGGGGACTGATGGCATGCTGGAGCGGGTTGCTGCCCTTCGTGCTGCCGGACGCATCTCGCAGCGCCGCAGGGGCGTTCTCGTCAAGCTCTGCAAACCGCAACAGGATATTCGCGCCGATCTCCCCACCATCGGTCCTTCCACTGTCGAGAACGCGGTGAAGGCCGGCCTTGCCGGAATAGCCATTGAGGCGGGCAGGGCGTTTATTCTCGATCGTGAGGCGATGTTGAAAGCCGCCGATGCGGCGGGCCTGTTCGTTTGCGGCATCGACACCGCGCTTGAGGGAGACATGATGTGACGGAAGGCGTGCTGAAACTTGCGGTCGTAGCCGGCGAAGTCTCCGGCGATCTCTTGGGCGCCGACCTTGTTCGTGCGCTCAAGACACAATATCCGGGGCAGGTGGAGCTCTTTGGTGTTGGCGGTGAACAGCTGACGACTGAGGGCCTGAACTCTCTGTTCGACTACTCCGAATTGTCGATCATGGGCTTCACCCAGGTTCTGAAGAAACTGCCGCAACTGATTTCACGCATCAAGGAAACGGCGAATGCCATCATCGCCTACAAGCCGGATGCACTTCTGATCATCGACAGTCCCGATTTCACTCACCGTGTTGCAAAGCGCGTGCGAAAGGCGCTGCCAGACCTGCCGGTGGTGAACTACGTTTGCCCCAGCGTCTGGGCGTGGAAAGAGTACCGCGCGACGGCGATGCTTTCCTATGTCGATCATGTGCTGGCACTGTTGCCTTTCGAACCGGAGGCAATGCAGCGCCTTGGCGGTCCGGCAACAACATTTGTCGGACACCGCCTCAGTGTCGATCCGGACGTTCTGGCGGTGCGCGCGCAACGTGCTTTGCGTCCCGTGCCAGCTGCTGGTGACGGACGGACGATCCTTCTTCTGCCGGGCTCGCGCTCGACAGAAACGACACGCCTGATGGAGCCGTTCCAGCACGCTGCAAGCGCATTCGTGGAGCGGAACGGGCCAACGCGGTTCGTACTGCCGACAGTGCCGCGACAGGAGCAGCGAATCAGGGAACTTGCCGCCGCCTGGCCTGAGGCGATCCGACCGGAGATTGGCACCGACACGGCGTTCAAGTGGCGTTGTTTTGCCGAGGCGGATGCGGCGATTGCGGCTTCAGGCACAGTCATCCTGGAACTTGCGCTCTGCCATGTTCCGGTGGTTTCTGTTTACAAGACCGACTGGATCTTCACGATGCTGAGCAAACGAGTGAAGACGTGGACCGGCGCGCTCCCCAATCTGATCGCCGATTATGCCTTGGTGCCGGAATACTTCAATGAAGTCGTCCGTTCAGGCTCCATGCTACGATGGGCAGAGAGATTGTCGTCCGATACCATTCAGCGCCGCGCCATGCTGGAGGGGTTTGAGCTGGTGCAAAAAAGGCTACAGACGGAAATCCCGCCAGGGGAGCAGGGTGCTGGTATCTTGCTGCAAACGATCAGGATGAAGACGGGCAAACCATAGGCCGGGTGCTTGCCACAGCTTCGCGCGATTTCCATCATCCAGCTTGTTGGTGATCATCGAACTTTTCCATGTTCGGACAGAAAATCCAAGACGACCCTGATGCGCGCAGGGAGCGGGCCTCCTTCCCCAATATAGACGGCGTAAAAGACCTCTGTGTCTCCCGTGTTGCAGTGAGACAGGACCGGCGAAAGTCGTCCGGCAGCGACGTCGTCTCGGACTGTAAAGTCAGCCAGCATGGCCAGGCCTGCACCTGCGACAGCGAGTCTTCGAACGCCTTCTCCATCGCTGATCTGGACACGTCCGGCCACGGGCACCACGACGGAGTGATTATCTTCGCTGAGCGTCCAGCCCGGCTCTGACCGGACATAGCTGAAACCCAGCAAGTTGTGGCTTTTCAGGTCCGCTACATGACGTGGTTGGCCATATTGTTCGAGATAAGATGGCGCGGCCACGATAGTCCGAGCCGTTTCTCCCAGCTTGCGAGCAATCAGGCTGGATGTTTTCAAAGGCCCTGTTCGAATGGCTATGTCGGTGCGCTCGGCCAACAGATCAACCAATGCATCGGTAAGCGAGATGTCCAGGGTGACAGCAGGATAGAGCGCCATGAACTGTGGCACGATGGGTGCCAGCACGTGATTGAAGTATGAGGCGCTGGTGCTGATGCGAACACGCCCTGCCGGTCTCTCACCCTGACTAGCTCTCTGTTCCGCTTCGCTCAGGTCCGCGAGTATGCGCTTTGCCGCCTCGTAGAATGTGCATCCTTCAGGCGTCAGCTGAAATTGTCGGGTAGAGCGATTGAATAGCCTGGTTTCCAGCCTCGCCTCAAGGCGTGCGATCAATTTGCTAATGGCCGAGGGCGTTAGACGCACCTGCCTCGCTGCAGCGGAAAAACCGCCCGTCTCAATGACGGTCACGAAAATTTCCATCTCCGTAAAACGATTGATCTCGTGTCGAGCCATGATGAATTCACGTCACAAGTGAGGTTCCTTCTGGTGCTCTATTTCATTTTATGAGGACTGTCTATGAATTGCGGTAGTTCTCAAAAAGGAAGACCAATATGAACTATCGATCACTTGGAAGGTCCGGGCTCAAAGTGCCTGCTTTGAGCTTTGGCGCAGGCACGTTTGGTGGGTCTGGGCCGCTGTTTAGCAACTGGGGCAACTCGGACGCAATCGAGGCTCGACGTCTTGTGGATATCTGTCTTGATGCAGGTGTCAATCTTTTCGATACGGCTGATGTTTACTCCAACGGTGCATCGCAGGAGGTCCTCGGTGAGGCGATCAAGGGACGCAGGGACGCGGTTCTTATCTCGACCAAAACCAGCCTTCCAATGGGAGATGGCCCAAATGAGGCCGGATCGTCCCGCTTCAGATTGTTGCGCTCGGTCGATGATGCGCTGAAACGGCTTCAAACGGATTACATCGACTTGCTTCAACTTCATGCCTTCGATGCTGCGACACCAATAGAGGAGGTCCTGTCAACGCTGGACATGCTGGTCCGCTCGGGAAAGGTTCGATACGTCGGTGTCTCGAATTTTTCTGGCTGGCAAATCATGAAGTCGCTTGCATTGGCTGACCGTTACGGCTGGCCGAGATACGTCGCCAACCAAGTCTATTACTCGCTCATTGGTCGGGATTACGAGTGGGACCTCATGCCGCTGGGACACGATCAGGGCCTGGGCGCAATTGTCTGGAGCCCGCTCGGATGGGGCCGATTGACCGGGAAAATAAGGCGGGGCGTGCCGTTGCCAGAAACAAGTCGTTTGCATGCCACGGCGAGTTTCGGTCCACCGGTTGAGGACAACTATATGTATCGTGTTATTGATGTGCTTGAAATGATCGCGAACGAGACGGCGAAGACAGTGCCGCAAGTCGCACTCAATTGGCTGCTCAGTCGCCCGACCGTATCGTCTGTGATCATTGGTGCTAGAAACGAAGCTCAACTCAAGGACAATCTCGGCGCGGTCGGTTGGAGCCTGACACGTGAGCAGATCGCAGCTCTCGATCAAGCCAGTGCTGTGTCCGCTCCCTATCCCCATTTTCCCTATCGGCAACAGGCAGGCTTTGCGCGGCTTGATCCACCTCTTGTCGGCTGAAGGATCAAGATGTGCCTGCCTTGAGTCTTTTTGAAAACAGAGGACCGAGTTTTCAAGCGTTCGGTACAATTCCAAAGGCCCGGGATTTTACCGCTACGATGATAGTGCCTCAGATCTGGCGGATCACCGCTCCGATCGCGTTGACGAGAATGCGAGACGCTGTGAGGGCCGACAGTCCATCAATGTCGGCGGGCGGAAAAAACTCGACGAGGTTAAACCCGGCGATTTTCGCCTTGCCGGCAACACCAGAAATCAGATCGATAATCTGGGCGTAGGTGAGACCGCCCGGCGTTCTTGCGGCGACGCCCGGCATGATACTCGGATCGAGGCTGTCGCAGTCGAGTGTGATGACGACTTGAGCATTCTCCGGAATAGCACGAAGAGCTGCAGCCACGCCGCCGGCGTGAATTTCTCTCGCCGTAACAAAGTGGCTTCCGTAGCCTCGTGCCGCATCGACATCGGCTTTCCTCGCGCTACCGACACTTCGAAGTCCGACCTGCACCATGCCGACCACGTGCGCCATCTCGCTCGCTCGGCGCATGGAGCTTGAATATCCGTAGCGTTCTCCCTCAATCTCGTCGCGCCAGTCGATATGCGCGTCGATCTGCAAGACCCAGACAGGTCCCGAGGTCTCGAACGCAGTAAGAAACGGAAAGGTGACGGAGCAGTCGCCGCCGATGAGGATGGGAACAGCATTCGAGGCCAGGATCTCTTGCGTCTTCGCTTCTATGCGATGTCGATTGCCTTCATTGTCACGCATCACAGTTTTGATGTTGCCAACATCGATGCAGTTTATCGGACCGCCGTTGAAGAGTGGGCCACCGAGATCGAAATCCCAGTGCGCGATCAACGGAGCATCTTCCTGGCTTGCCGCTCTGATCTGATCGGCCGCTGTTTCATGACCACTGCTGTCTTGATCCGGATAGGCGCTGCCATGTGCCACGCCGAAGACTACCATGCGTGCGGGACTGCCGTCTGCGAGTTCTGGAGGGAGCCCAAGAAACGAATTTGCAGCGCTCATTCTGTGACCAATCCTGCTCAAGTTGTCGCCAATGCGGCGATGATGTCTCGCGACGAATACGGTGTCAAAGCGTGGGAGCCAATCTGGATGATCGCGACACGTGCCCACCATTATCTTCGAACAGAAAACGAAAACCCCGAGACTGGACATCCAATCTCGGGGTCTTGATTCTCATAGCTGTAGTTCAGGGCTTAGAAGAAACCCTTGCGCTGCCACCAGCCGCCCTTGCGGGGCTTTGGCTCTTCGCCATCGGGGCTGTCGTTCTTGCCGGAGGAGGTAACGACCGGTTCGGACGATGAAACGTTATCGCCGCGGTTGGCGCGGGTCGGCTTTGCAGCATCGTCCGCTTCCTCTTGCGTCGCCTCAACGGCAGCTTCAGCAGCCTGCGGAGCAGGGGTTGGCGCAGCAGGCGCTACGTCAGCGGGCGCTTCTTCCTGCGGAGCAGGGGCGGCGTCCGCCACTGGTGCCGCAACGACCGGTGCTTCCGCTTCAACCGTTGCCTCGACAACCGTTTCAGCCTTCTCCTTGGCCTTGCGGGTGCGACGGGGCTTCTTCGGCTTTTCGGCCTCTTCAACCTGCGGCGTTTCAGCCTCGACAGCGGCCGCCGGCTCTACGCCTTCGGCTGCATCCGCTACGTCGCCATCGTCAACGCCGTCATCGGCATCGCCCTGATCACCGTCGCCATTTTCGGCGTCCAGCAGGTTGCCATTTTCGTCACGGTTGCGACGGCCGCCACGCTTGCCACGACGACGGCGCTTGCGCTTGCCTTCGTCCTGACCGGCATTGTCGCCTTCAGCGCGTGGCTCTGTGGCGTCAGCCTGATCTTCGGTGGCGTCGTCGCCATCTTCCTCATCGCCTTCGCCGGATGCGTCGTCATTGGCATCTGCCTGAACGTCGCCGTTCTGGCCGTTGCCCTTGCCACGACGGCGACGACGACGCTTGCGCTTGCGCTTGCCGTCTTCACCATTTTCAGCCTGGGGCTGGCGTGGCTCGCTGGTCTGCGCCTTCGCTACGACTTCTTCTTCGTCTTCTTCGTCCTCCTCGGCTTCGATGACGATATCGTCTTCGTCTTCCTCGAAGGTCGGGAGAGCCTGCAGAAGGTTTTCGATTTTCACCGGATTTTCGACGGCTTCACCACGGTCGATGGCGAAGTGCTGAGCACCGACGCTGGCGTCCGCCGCGATGATGATCGAAACGCCGAAGCGTTCTTCATAATCAACAATGGTGCCACGCTTGTGGTTGAGCAGGTAGAGCGCCGTTTCAGGCGTCGTGCGCACCGTGATGTTGTGCGTCGTGTTGCGCAGCAGGTATTCTTCGACACCACGCAGCACGTGCAGCGCGATGGAGGATTCCGAGCGCACATGGCCCGTGCCACCGCAATGCGAGCAGATCTGAGTGGTGGATTCGAGAACCGAAGCGCGGATGCGCTGGCGCGACATTTCCAGAAGGCCGAAATGCGAAATACGGCCAACCTGAATGCGAGCGCGGTCGTTCTTGAGGCAATCCTTCAGCTTCTTTTCGACAGAGCGGTTGTTCCGCTTTTCTTCCATGTCGATGAAGTCGATGACGACCAGACCAGCAAGGTCACGCAGGCGAAGCTGACGGGCGACTTCTTCCGCAGCCTCGAGATTGGTTGCGAGTGCCGTCTCTTCGATCGAATGTTCGCGGGTCGAGCGACCGGAGTTCACGTCGATCGAAACCAGGGCTTCGGTCTGATTGATGATCAGATAGCCACCGGATTTCAGCGTAACCTGCGGCTGAAGCATGCGGTCGAGCTGCGCTTCGATGCCGGAGCGCGAGAAGATCGGATGAATGTCGCGGTAGGGCTGAACCACCTTGGCGTGGCTCGGCATCAGCATCTTCATGAAGTCTTTCGCTTCACGATAACCTTCTTCACCGGACACGATGATCTCGCTGATGTCCTTGTTGTAGAGATCGCGGATCGAACGCTTGATCAGCGAGCCTTCCTCGTACACGAGGCAAGGTGCTGTGGAGTTCAGCGTCAGCGTGCGAACGTTCTCCCACAGACGCATCAGATATTCGAAGTCGCGCTTGATTTCGACGCGGGTGCGGTTGGCACCGGCGGTGCGCAGAATAACGCCCATGCCGTTCGGCACTTCGAGATCGCGGGCGATCTCCTTCAGGCGCTTGCGGTCGGCTGGCTGGGTGATCTTGCGGGAAATACCGCCGCCACGTGCCGTGTTCGGCATCAGAACGGAGTAACGTCCGGCGAGTGACAGATAGGTCGTCAGTGCTGCGCCCTTGTTACCACGCTCTTCCTTGGCAACCTGAACGAGCAGGATCTGGCGACGCTTGATGACTTCCTGAATGCGGTACTGCTTGCGCGGCTTGCGCATGGCGCGGTCTGGAACTTCTTCCATCGCGTCTTCGGCGCCGACCGACTCGATGACTTCCTTCTCATGATGATCGTCGTCGTCATCATCATCGTCATCACCGACACGCTCAACGTCTTCGGAAATCGAGTCGGTGTCGACCATGGCTGCCATTTCGCCGCCCTTGGAGCCATCCTCGTCGGCGGCTTCATCGGCAGACGCTTCGGCCGTAGCCTCTTCAGCCTCGGTTTTCTTCTTTGCGCGGGGACGGCGCGTGCGCTTCTTCGGCTTTTCTTCTTCCGCAGGCTGCTCTTCGGCAACCGCTTCTTCCGTAATAGCGACGGTTTCCTCGGAGGCTACGACCTGTTCGGAAGCAGCTGTGTCTTCAGCCTTCTCCTCAGATGTCGGCACAATGCCGATATCCGGCTGGTCGGCCTTGGAAAGATCGACTGCGGGTTCGTTAGGGGCGTCAGCCGGTTCGAAGTCATCGCCACGGCGATGCTCTTCGGCTTCCGCCTTTAGAAGCGCCTGCCGATCGGCCAGCGGAATCTGGTAATAGTCGGGGTGAATTTCGGCAAATGCCAAAAATCCATGGCGGTTTCCGCCGTAATCCACGAAGGCTGCCTGAAGCGACGGTTCGACGCGTGTCACCTTCGCCAGATAGATATTGCCGCGTATCTGTTTTTTATGTTCGGACTCGAAATCGAATTCTTCAATGCGATTTCCACGAACAACGACTACGCGCGTCTCCTCTTCGTGGGAGGCGTCGATAAGCATTTTGTCTGCCATGTAAGCTGTGCTCCTCGGCGCAGCCTTGTCATATACGAGAATAGGCCCGCCGCAGGGACAGGCCTTTCATCTTTTTCCAAGGGTGTGCCGGAAATGAAGTGTTCCGCCCGACGCATGTAAACTGGCAGCATCCGGACAACGTGCAAGGCAACTTGCCTGCTCCCTGTATCCGGTTCGTATGAAAGCTGCTGCAACGACATCATTGGCCAAGCGAGAACGACTATAATAAATAGACTCCTGAGAGTCCGATGAAAATGCTCTCCTCAGAGCGAGCGGTGGCATGCCACCGGGTATGTCTCCGGCCACAGCCGGATTGATCCAGTTTCAGGATAAAAATGAAGCGACGGCAGATGATTGCCCGAAATTCAGCGCCAGAGTCATTCTCGATTGGCAGCCGGCGGGAATCTATCCCGTCAACATTTTTAACCCTCAATCGTGTTGTATGGTTTCTCCGTCATAATAGCAATAGGCAGGCTAAATATGTCATATCATTGATGGAATTTCGCGGTTAAGAAATGCTTCATCAAGGCTTGCGAATGTTGCAGCCAAGCGCGAATAAGGCCATCTCCATCAGGGGAAGACGGCGATTTCGGCTGAGAAGCCGACGATTTTCGCATAGAACGACATAAAACTTAAAAGATATTGGCGACGATGAAAACTCAGGCGCGGGCGGCAGCGACATCAACTAGGCGAGCTTTGTTTTCGCGAATCACTCGTT
>Ga0308164_10004340_pt1 | contig 12041 bp, 16 predicted proteins | sample PhyTR2_FD_201031 | JGI IMG/M metagenome (GOLD analysis project Ga0308164, IMG submission 201031) | Phyllosphere microbial communities from UC Gill Tract Community Farm, Albany, California, United States - DLSLT.R2 | ecosystem: Host-associated > Plants > Phyllosphere > Unclassified | place: USA... | reverse complement strand
TCCTACCTCGACCGTATTCCACCTCAAAGTTGGCGTTGTGAACACGGTCGGGGTAGGAGCTGGCGCCAGCCTGCGAGCTTGGCGCCAGAACATCCATGGCGAAGCATGGGATAATGAACACCGTCAGCCGCATCGGAGCCACTCCCCATGCAATACACCCTCGGCTTGTTCGACGACCTGCCCGCCCAGCCCGGCGAGACCCGTGCGCTGGGCAGCCACGCGTTCCTGCTGGAGAGCTTTGCCCTGCCCCACGTGGCCGAGTTGCTGCCGTTGCTGCGGGCCATCCAGCAACAAGCGCCGCTGCGCCATCTGGTGACGCCTGGCGGCTTCAGCATGTCGGTGGCCACCACCAATTGCGGCCAACTAGGTTGGGTCAGCGATCGCCGCGGCTACCGCTATTCGCCGGTCGACCCGCTGAGCGGGCAGCCCTGGCCTGCGCTGCCGCGATTGTTGCAGGAACTGGCCAGCGAAGCCGCTGCTGAGGCCGGCTTCGCCGATTTCCTGCCCGACGCCTGCTTGATCAACCACTACGCCCCGGGCACAAAAATGTCCCTGCACCAGGACCGCGACGAGGCCGAGCTGCAGGCGCCCATCGTCTCGATCTCCCTGGGCATTCCGGCGACCTTCCTGTTCGGCGGTTTCAAGCGCAGCGACCCGACCCAGCGAGTACCGTTGGTGCATGGCGATGTGGTGGTGTGGGGCGGTGCCGATCGGCTGCGCTTTCATGGCGTGCTGCCGCTCAAACCGGCGGAGCATCCGCTGCTGGGGGCCTGGCGGGTGAATTGCACCCTGCGCAAGGCGGGGCCGTTGTCGTAACGCTGCAGTCAATCTCTGCGCATTTCAATACGAATCAGCTTTTCATCTATGAAATGCAAATAGCGATAGGCACCGTTGGCCGGGCCGTAGACAAATTCACTGAGTGTCGCCGCGTTGCGCTGGGGTACACCATTGGCCCGCAGCGCGGGCCCTTCGGCTGAAGCTCGGTCAGGCTCCCCGCATTTCTCGAGAACCTTGGCCATCAGGTCGCCCTCATTGATGATCGAGGTCCCACAGCGCATGGATGCATTCGCTTCGAATACCGTGGCAAAGATCAGCAACACTATACCGGCTGATTTGAGAACCAGCATTTTGTCCCCCTGTTCACTGACAAGCAGCGACTTCCCGCAACGGCAAGCCCTACCCCAAGTGTCATGGAAAAAATGCCCAGCCAGCAGGAGGAAATAGTCCCCAATAAAAAGCCCCAGCATCTGCCGGGGCTTTGATCGTACTGTTACAACTCAGCTCTGCGAGCACGCATTGGACATAATGCGATATTCAACCGTGTGGCGCTGGCCCTGATGATCAATATAAGTCATGTTTGCCGGTACAACTTCGCACACATTATCGACATTGGCAGAGTCGGAAACATTCACGACCTTGGCAATATCCAGCTTGGTACCGTAAGTGTACTCGGTCACGGCAGGCGAAGCGGCGTTATCAGCGGCTTGAGCACCGGAAACCAGGGCGAAGAAGGAGAAACCACACAGAGCGAGAGCAGCGATATTTTTCATGATAAATGGCCTTTAAAGCAATCTTGCAACCGATTGACTTCATGTGCCGGGCAGGCTGTTAGAAGTTGTCAGGCGCAGAGGTGCGCAAGCTTATTTAAACTTTCCGCCTTGATTGGCGCACTGACACGAAGTACCTTAAGTCCCTTGGCCGGTTGTTTTCGTAAGGGACGAACATAGAATACTAGATTAATTTATTTATTAAACACAGTTCATCGACATGCACCCTTACCGTTTTGGCAACAATCGGTTTACACTGGGCTCAGGTCCCAAGGAAGGTCTTCCATGTCCACGTCCCTGAACGAACTCGCCTACGCCCCGCTCTCAGGCCCCGGCCGCCCGCTGCTGGACAAGTTCTACCGCCAGAACAAATCGGCCATGCGGCTGCCGGCCGAGGCTCAAGGGTGGGTCGCGCGGGAGGGGGAAATCATTGCCGGCCTGTGCCTCACGCCCTTGTCGCAAGGGCAGTGGCTGACCGGGCTGCTGGTATCGCCCGGCTTTCGCGGGCGGGGCGTTGCGCAGGGGCTGATCGAGGCATCGATCACGGCGGGGCCGGTGTGGCTGTTCTGCAACCCGCAATTACGCGGGTTTTATGAAAGAGTCGAGTTCGAGATGACTGATAGCCTGCCCCCAGCGCTGGCCGAGCGTCTGAAACGCTATCAGCAGACCAAGCAATTGATCGCCATGGCTCGGCGTTGATCAATCGTCGGCTGCCGGGTCCATCCCGGGAAACAGCACCTCCGTAAAGCCGAAGCGGCTGAAGTCGCGAATCCGCGAGGGGTACAGACGGCCGATCAGGTGGTCGCATTCATGCTGCACCACCCGCGCATGAAAACCATGGGCCACGCGCTGAATCGGCTTGCCCTGAGGATCGAAACCCTCGTAACGAATATGCTGGTAACGCTCCACCACCCCGCGTAACCCCGGCACCGACAGGCAACCCTCCCACCCCTCTTCCTGAGTGGGACTCAGGGGCGTGATCAACGGGTTGAGCAGCACCGTCTGCGGCACCGGCTCGGCCTCGGGGTAACGCTCGCTGCGTTCGAAACCGAAGATCACCAGTTGCAGATCGATGCCGATCTGCGGCGCGGCCAGCCCCACGCCGCCAACGTGCTCCATGGTCTCGAACATGTCGGCGATCAAGTCGTCGAGCTCCTGGGTGCCGAACATCGCTTCGGGCACGGGCGGGGCGATACGCAGCAGGCGGTCATCGCCCATTTTCAGGATGTCGCGGATCATCAGGTCGTGCTTCCAGTGGACGGTTGCGCAGGTACATCGTGCTTGTGGCCGAGCACAGTACCATGGCCCTCGGTCACGGGCTCGCCTGCCTCTTTCTGGCCCTTGTCCTTGCCCTCTTCGGACATGTGCTCGATCACCGCATTCATCTCCGCCCCCAGCAACAGTACCGCCGAGGAAATGTAGAAATACAGCAGCAGCACGATAATGGCGCCGATGCTGCCATACATGGCGTTGTAATTACCGAAGGTCTTCACATAGAAGGCGAAACCCAAGGAGGCGATGATCCACACCACCACCGCCAGCACCGAACCTGGCGAAATGAAGCGAAATTCCTGCTTCACGTCCGGCAGCACGTAATACATCAGCCCTACGGCCACCATCATCAGGATCACGATCACCGGCCAGCGGGCGATGGTCCAGATGGTCACCATGAAATCTTCCAGGCCGAACTGGCCAGCGAACCAGCCCATCACCTGCGGGCCCAGCACCATCAGTGCGGCGGCGGCCAGCAGCATGCCGGCGATGCCGATGGTGTAGAGCACCGACAACGGCAGGCGCTTCCACGCCGGGCGACCTTCGGGCACGTCATAGGCGGCGTTCATGGCGCTCATGAGCAGGCGGATGCCCGCCGAGGCGCTCCACAGCGCCACCACGATACCCACCGACAACAGCCCACCCTTGGACGTCTGCAACTGGTCTATCACCGGGTTGACCTGGTCCAGCGCCGAGGCTGGCAATACCATTCCGGCCTGCATGCGCAGCCAGGAGAAGAAGTCCGGGAGGTGGAGGAAGCCGATCAGGGCGATCAGGAACAGAATGAAGGGGAACAGCGAAAACAGCATCTGGTAGGCCAATGCCGAGGCATAGGTAGACATTTCGTCGTCGACGAATTCCTTGACCGTTCTGATCAATACCTGCCCGACGGGCAATTTACGTACTTGGGGGGAAATCATAGCGTCTCCTTCCGCCTCGCCTTTTGTGGGGTGCCTCTACCTTGCGGGTAGCAGCGAGTTGAACGCCATCGATCACTGCATGCGCCCGTCAACCAGAACCAGCGCAAACTTATCGCATCTTGATCAGGGGGGCTAACCGAAAAAGGTAACCAAACCTCTGACAGCGCAACGGCCATCCTGGGATGGCCGCTGCGGTATTCTGCAAGCCGGCCCGGGGGCCGGCCAAGGCACTCGCCTCAGTGCTTCTTGGTGACTGCATCTTTCACCTTGCCCACGGTTTGCTGGGCTTCGCCTTTCTTTTCCTGCATCTTGCCTTCAGCCTGCATTTTCGGGCTGCTGGTGGCCTTGCCCACACCTTGCTTGACGTTACCGACTGCTTCGTTAGCCATGCCTTTCACTTTATCTTTAGTGCCACTCATGGTGTTTCTCCTCTGGGGATCGAAGTGTCTACAATCGACATAAGATTGACTCGCAAGCGGCGGTGAGAGTTTCAAAAAAATCCGCAACCGTTCATCGCAATGCCGGAAAGAGCGCCCCAGGGCTTTATGTTTACGGGCTTTGCCACCAGAATAGGCGGCGTTCAGGCATGTGCCCGCGCGTCATTCTTTTCTACAGGTTTTCCATGAAACTCGATAAACCCCAGGCCATCGACCGCCGCAACCAACAACTGGGTGGCAAGGTACTCGGCGTCAATAATTGCCAATTCGCGGTACTGGATAAACGCCGTAACATCTGGTGGTTCGATATTCCGGTGGGGCGCCTGGCGATCGGCCAATACGAGTGGATTCACCTGTTGATGCACGACCCGCTCACCGACCGCCTGCTGCATGCCAAGGTGCCGACCAAGGCGCTGCGCGAGGGCCTGGAAGGCTTGGTAGTGCGTAACGAGGGCAAGCGCAAGTCGACCGTGAGCCTGGAACTGAGCGCCGACAAGGATTCGTTCCTCAAGGATGTGCGCCCGGCGGGCAGCGGCATGGGTTTCGCCGGCTTCGTCCAGGATTGAAACCCGGCTTCAGCCCCAGCGCCGCACCGCGAAGTAGCCGGCCACCGCGCTGAGGGCGGAAATCACCACACCCCAGGCCATATCCATGGCCACCAAGCTGCCCGGCCAACCCGCCAGGGTCGCCCAGTTGCTGAGGTCGTAAGTGCCGTAGGCCACCAGCCCGAGCAAGGCGCCCGCACTGCCGGCGCGGCCCGGGCGACCGCTGGCCAGCCCCGGCAGTACCGCAAAGTACGCCACCCCTACCGGATAAAGCAGATAGAACAGCAGCGCCGGCAACCAGCGCGGCTGGTCCAGCATCAAGGGGCCCAGCAGGCTTTTATAGGTGGCGCCCATCAACACGCCCAGCCAGAGGCCGTCGAGCACCACCAGCGCCAGCAGGGCGCCGAGAAAGGCAAAGGCAAAGTGCTTCATGTCCAACCTCGCAACGTGGGGTAGGCAGGCTTTGTACTTTTCGTACAAACCCTAGCATGGACCCCTCCCGCGTGGTTTAGCTCAGCTTAATTCGATACGGTCGGCGTGAATGACGATATCGCCATTCTTGTACAGCGCGCCGATGGCCTTCTTGAAGTTGCCCTTGCTGACCCCGAACAGGTCGGCGATCACCTGCGGGTCGCTCTTGTCGTTCACGGCCAGGGTGCCCTGGTTGTCGCGCAACTTGGCGAGAATCTTGTCGTTCAGGCTGCTGGCGGCCTGGGCGCCGATGGGCTGCAGGCTGAGGGCGATCTTGCCGTCGGCGCGCAGTTCCTTGATGTAGCCCACTTCCTGCTTGCCGGAGCGCAGGAACTTGAAGACTTCGTTCTTGTGGATCAGGCCCCAGTGCTGGTTGTTGATGATGGCCTTGAAGCCCAGGTCGCTCTCCTCCACCACCAGCAGTTTCACTTCCTGGCCGATGCTGTAGTTGACCGCGGCCTTGTCCAGGTAGCGGTCCAGCCGCGCGGTGGCGGTGATGCGGCGGGTGCGCTTGTCGAGGTACACATGCACCACGCAGTAGTCGCCCTGCTTGAGCTGGCGTTTTTCTTCGGAATACGGCAGCAGCAGGTCCTTGGGCAGGCCCCAGTCGAGGAACACGCCGATGCTGTTGATCTCTTTGACCTTGAGGCTGGCGAACTCGCCGACCTGGACCTTGGGCTTTTCCGTGGTGGCCAGCAGCTTGTCTTCGCTGTCCAGGTAGATGAAGACGTTGAGCCAGTCTTCGACCTCGGTGGGCGTGTCCTTGGGAATGTAGCGGTTGGGCAGCAGGATTTCGCCATCGGCGCCGCCGTCCAGGTACAGACCGAAGTCGGTGTGTTTCACTACTGCCAAACTGTTGTAACGCCCAATCAAAGCCATGCTCGAGATCCTCATTGCGAGGGCGGGATTCTACCCGAGATTGGCGCCGAACGCCTTGCCTGACGAACGCCAACCATGGCATTCTGGCCCGTTGCGATAGAAGGCCAGCAGTGGCTGGTTATTTCGTGTACAATGCCTGGCCAAGTTAATTTTACAAAGGTTAAATGGCTGCCATGCGCGTTAAAGCATCGAACACCAAAGCGAAACCAGCTCCAGCCGTAGAGACCAGCGAATCGATCAACGATCAGATCGCTGCATTCCTCAAGCAAGGCGGCGAGATCCAGCAGATCGCCAAAGGTGTGAGCGGCCAGACTTTCACGCCATCGCGCCACATCAGCCTGGGCAAGAAGTAACCCGCCCCAGCGCCTGAACGGAGCCAGTGGGCAGCACCCGCCCACGGCTTCCAGCAACACCCCTCTTCTGCGGCTCATTGTCGCAAACTGCCAAAAATCGACGAGCGGCATTCATTCGGCGCGTTCAGCCGGTATGCTTTCGCACGTCTAGCACGGGCCCTCGCGCCCATCCTCACAGTCCGCGCAAACCATTGGCGCGGCACACTGCGTTCGGCGCCACAGGGAGTGAGACATGCTCAGACCCAGTCTTGTTCTAGCGGCCGGCTTGCTGGCCATACCCGTTGCCTACGGCCAGGTGGCCGAGCGCGACCTGGGCGACTTCGACCTGAAAATCGGCACCACCCCCAGCCGCAGCATGGCCGCGGGCCTGGTCCAGCCGACCACCGTCGGCACCCTGCATGGTGGCCTCGACGTGACTCACGACAGCGGCTTCTATGCCGGCCAGTGGTCGCCAAGCGTGGGCCTGACCCCCGACAGCGAACTGGAAATCGATTCCTACGCCGGCTTCAAGCACCCGTTCGACAAGAACATGGGGCTAGGCTACGAGGCGGGCATCATTCACTACAGCTACCCGCAGCTGGCCAACACCGATAGCCACGAGTTCTACGCCGGCCTCAAGGTGCTGGACACACGCTTCGGCGCCGCCTACAACCAGGCCGCGGACAGCCGCAACAGCACGCTGTTCGCCAGCCTGCGCGGCCTGCCGGTAGTGGATGTGGACATGAGTTTCAAGGTCACCAACCACCAGCTCAACGCGCCTTACGCGTTGGGCTCCGGCGGCCAGGTGGCGACCTTCAACGACTGGTCGCTGCAACTCTCCAAACCCTGGAGAGGCGTGAACCTCGACTTCATCTACACCGACTCCAACCTGCGCGGCGAAGACTGCGCCGCCTACTCGGGGCACAACCCCGAATGCGAAGGCGTGTTCACCGTACAGGCCGTGCGCGCCTTCTTCTAAGCACCCCTGCATTTTGGCTGAACTGCCTCCTCTCCTTGCGGCTCTATAACCATAAGCACGCCCTGCAAGGACACGCTCATGCCGTACCGCCTGCTTTCCCGCCTGGCCCTGTGCCTGTGTTTCGTCCTCAGCGTGAGCTGCACGCGCGTCGACCTGGCCTACCGCAACCTCGATGTCATCGTGCCTTGGACGCTCAACGATTACCTGGACATGAACCGCGACCAGAAAAGCTGGTTCAAGCAGCGCCTCGGCGAACACCTGCGCTGGCATTGCAGCACACAGTTGCCCGCCTACCTGCAATGGGTGCAGAACCTGCAGCAGGACATCGCCGCCAACCGCCTCGACGACGCGCGCCTGCAGGCCTTGGGCAACCAGGCCGAGCAGGCGATACAACAGGTGGCGGTAGAGATCACCCCTTCGGCGGTGCAACTGCTGCAGGGGCTGGACGATAATCAAGTGCGGGCCATGGGCCAGGCGTTCGACGAAGACATCCAGAAGCACCGCGATGAACTGGTGCAGTTGCCCCTCGATCAGCAGGTCAGCGAACGCTCCGAACGCATGGAGAAACGCCTCAAGCCCTGGCTCGGCAGCCTCAACGAGGGCCAGCGCCAGCGCATTGCCGCCTGGTCCCGGAGCCTGGGCGAGCAGAACCGCCTGTGGATCGACAACCGCGAGCAATGGCAGAAGCAGATGCTCGCCGCCGTGCAGCAACGCCACGCCGCCGACTTCCCCGAGCGTATCGCCCGCCTGCTGCAGCACCGCCAGCAATTCTGGACCCCGGAGTACGCGCAGGTAGCGCCGCGCACCGAAGCCGCCGGGCGCAGCCTGATGCTCGGCGTGCTGGCCGACAGCACCCCACCGCAGCGTGCGTTGCTGCAGACCCGCCTCAACGACCTGCGCGACGATTTCAGCCAACTGGCCTGCATGAAGAATGGCAACACTTGAACTACCCCGGCACACGCCAAGCTGGTGTACGCTCTCAGCAACCCTGAACGCCCAGCCCCTTGCACAAGACCGCCGCCATGCCCGACCGCCAGATGCCCTCTGCCCTGCGTTTCATGCTTGCTGCCCGCCGAATCGAGCTCGAGGGCCTCGAAGGCCTGGCGCTGACCTGCGAGCTGGTGATGCGTATCAGCGCACTGGTGCACGGCCTGCAGCGGGAACGGGGCTACAGCAACCTCTACATGGCGCGGTTCACCGAGCCGCACCTGGTGTTCCTCGACCACCTGACTGAAGACGCCCTGGCCGCTGAAGCCGTGGTGCGCCGGCGCTTCGACAACATGGACCTGGAATCCAACAGCGCCACCGACCGCGCGCGCCTGTTCAACCGCATCGCCCACGTGTTCCACGGCCTCGATGAACTGCCCGGCCTGCGCCGGCGCATCCGCGAACAGATGGTCGCGCCCACCGATGCCACCGCGGCCTTCACCCGCATGATCGGCGGCTTGCTGGCGGTGGTGTTCGAGGCCGCCGACACCGCCGTCGACCCGGTGATCACGCGGGTGCTGGTGGCCATGTTCAACTTCATGCAGGGCAAGGAGCTGGCCGGCCAGGAGCGGGCCTGCGGCGTCGGCGGTTTCTCCCAGGGCTTCTTCGACGCGCCGCGCCGTGATCGCCTCGAGCAACTGGCCCACAGCCAGGAACGCTGCTTCGAGACTTTCCTCGATTTCGCCGACGAGCGCGCCCGCGACCTGTGGTTCGACGCCGCCACCAGCCAGCTCAATGCCAAGCAGGCACGCATGCGCGCCATGGCCCTGCGCACCTCGGAAAAGGACAAGGTTACGCCGGAGCTCTCGGAAGTGTGGTTCGACGTGTGCACCGAGCGCATGGACGCCCTTAAAAGCGTGGAGGATCACCTCTCCAAGCTGTTGCGCAGCCGCTGCGACGAAGGCATTGGCCAGGCGCGTGCCGACCTCGACAACCATCGCGCCCTGCTCAAGCGCCTGGTCAGCCTGAACGCACAAGCCGATCGCGAGCCGGCCAAGCTGTTCAACGTGCAGGCCAGCGACCTCGACAGCAGCCTGCAGGGCCCGCTGGGCCCAAGCCTGGGGCGTTCGGTGCTGGATTTGTTGCAAGAGCAGACCCAACGCCTGGTGGCCGCCAACGAACAACTGGAAGACGCCCGCGAAGCGCTCAACGAACGGCGGGTGGTGGAGCGCGCCAAACAACTGGTGATGGAGCAGTACAAAGTCAGCGAAAGCCAGGCCTACGTGCGCCTGCGCAAGCTGTCCATGGAGCGCGGCGAGCGCCTGGTGGACGTCGCCCAGAACCTGCTGGCGCTGGCCGCCCGCCGGCCGAAAGGGCCTGGCTAGCCGACCTCGACCTGCACGCGAATGGCGTCGTGGCGCCAGTATTCGACGTCGCAGTCGATCACCCGGCCGTGCTGGTCCTGGTTGACCCGCAGAATGCGCAGGCCGGGGCTGCCTTCGGACACCTTCAGGGCCGCCGCCGCTTCGCCGTACAGGGCGGTGGGGGCCATTTCGAAGCGCACCCGGCCGTACTCGATGCCGTAATGGCGGGCGTAAAGCTCCGTCAGCGGCAGGCCGAGGTCCTGTTCGAGAATATCGGGAAAATAGCGCACATCCAGGTGGTGCTCCACGTACAGCACCAGGCGCTGGTCGATACGCCGCGCCCGGCAGATGCGCACCACGCTGGACAGCGGCGCCAGCCCCAGGCAATCGCAGACCATGGCCGGCGCCGGTACCCGCGCGGCCGAGAGCAGCTGGGTCGACGGCTCGCGGCCCTGGGCCAGCACCATGGCGTGAAAGTGGCTGCGCTCCACCAGGTCGTAGATCAGGCGTGGCGGCGAAATGAACCAGCCGCGGCGTTCCTCGCGGTAGATCAACCCGCGCGCTTCCAGCTGCACCAGCGCCTCGCGCAGGGTGATACGCGTGGTGCCGAACACCTCGCTCAGGCGGCGCTCGGCCGGCAGCTTGCACCCCGAAGACAGCAGACCGTGCTCGATCTGCTCCTGCAAGGCCTGGCAAATTGCGGTGACCGCTCTAGGTGCACTCGTGCCCATTCAGGCTTCCTTCTGGTCTAGTCCAGTGCATCGATATGTGCACCACTGTAAACATCCGTGGGGCTGAAGACTAGGCGCAATCGGTGACGGGCAGATGACCGAGGGTCTGCCTGGGGACTGGAAAGATATCCTCACAATTGCGCGCAGCCCTTGCCAATCAAGGCCTGGAACATGGTCTACGCTTGTGCCACGAGAGTGTCGAATGCCCTGCCCCGCGGGTTGCGGACATAAAAATGTCACCGCCCGGGTCTACATTGGCTCAGGTATTGCTGACCTAGACCACAACTGATTGCCTCAGTCGCCTGAAAGCGACGCCCCTGAAGGAGCTTCGGATGAAAAAGCTGTTTCTCGCCTCATTGCTCGGTTCCACCATCGCCCTCTGCAACCTGGCGATGGCGGCCGAGCCGGATGCTGCACTGGTCGCCGCGGCCAAGGCCGAAGGCGCCGTCAACAGCGTCGGCATGCCCGACAACTGGGCCAACTGGAAAGGCACCTGGGACGATCTGGCCAGTAAATATGGCATCAAGCACATGGACACCGACATGAGCTCGGCCCAGGAAGTGGCCAAGTTCGACGCCGAGAAAGACAACGCCAGCGCTGATATCGGCGACGTCGGCGCAGCCTTCGGTCCCATCGCCACCGCCAAGGGCGTGACCCAGCCGTACAAGCCGAGCACCTGGGAGCAGGTACCGGATTGGGCCAAGGACAAGGATGGCAACTGGGCCCTGGCCTACACCGGCACCATCGCCTTCATCATCAACAAGCAACTGGTGAAAGAAGGCGACGAACCGAAAAGCTGGGCCGACCTGAGCAAAGGCAAATACAAGGTCGCCATCGGCGACGTCAGCACCGCGGCCCAGGCGGCCAACGGCGTGCTATCCGCAGCGCTGGCCAAGGGGGGTGACGAAACCAACCTGGCACCCGGCCTGGAACTGTTCACTGCGCTGGCCAAGCAAGGCCGCCTGTCGCTGGCCAACCCGACCATCCAGACCCTGGAAAAAGGCGAGATCGAAGTGGGCGTGGTCTGGGATTTCAACGGCCTGAGCTACCGCGAGAAAATCGACCCCAAGCGCTTCGACGTGCTGATTCCTTCCGATGGCTCGGTGATTTCCGGTTACACCACCATCATCAACAAGTACGCCAAGCATCCTAACGCCGCCAAGCTGGCCCGCGAATACATCTTCAGCGATGCCGGGCAGATCAACCTGGCCCGCGGCAACGCCCGGCCGATCCGCGCGGAGCACCTGACCCTGCCGGCCGACGTGCAGGCCAAGCTGCTGCCGAACGAGCAGTACAAGAACGTCAAGCCGATCAAGAACCCCGCGGCCTGGGAGAAGAGCTCCAAGGCACTCCCGCAGCAGTGGCAGGAACAGGTGATTATCGAGATGCAGCAGTAAGTTCAAGCCGCCAAACGCCGACCGCTACGTTGCGCCATGCGCGGTCGGTGCACTGATCACACATTTGCGCCATGCGCGGTCGGTGCGCTGATCACACATTTGCGCCATGCGCGGTCGGTGCGCTGATCACACATTCGCGCCATGCGCGGTCGGTGCGCTGATCACACATTCGCGCCATGCGCGGTCGGTGCGCTGATCACACATTTGCGCCATGCGCGGTCGGGGTAGGAGCGGGCTTGC
>Ga0308164_10004339_pt1 | contig 12042 bp, 3 predicted proteins | sample PhyTR2_FD_201031 | JGI IMG/M metagenome (GOLD analysis project Ga0308164, IMG submission 201031) | Phyllosphere microbial communities from UC Gill Tract Community Farm, Albany, California, United States - DLSLT.R2 | ecosystem: Host-associated > Plants > Phyllosphere > Unclassified | place: USA... | reverse complement strand
AGCTCGTCTTGTCCCAAGCTGGAAACAGCGTCTTTAACCGATCGACGGTATGCCGCCACTTGGGGGTCTTCGGCGCGCACACGCTGTTCTGATTGCCGAACATCCCGACCTCGTGGATCGCCCCACCCAGCCCGACGGTGACAATCCATTCGACGGGTACGAAATACTCACAGCGGTCCAGGTCGTCGATGAACTCACGATGATAGCTGGCCTTAGCAAGCAGGTCCGCCGCAGGCACCGATGCGCCTTCACCGTTGCGGAGTTCAAAGTCCCGCATTGCCACCGGCTCACCGCGAACCACGCCAACACCGACGAAGCCGTATCCCGGGGCCTTCACCCAAACGCGGCCGCCCGAATCGAGCAGCCGCAGCGTGCCGCTATACCAGGCGCCGCCGCCGGCCGAGATGAAGCCGTAGCGGCGTGCCTCCTCCCAGTCGCGGCTATGCCCGTGACCATAGGAGACGTAATATTCGCCGTTCCAGGGCTCGCGCTCGCCCTGCCGCGTTTCGACGGTGGCCGCGACCTGCGTTTCCACCGGGTCGATCAGCCAGGCGCGGCTCAGGAGTTGGCCGGCGTCGGTGTCGAACACCTGAAAGCACAGCACGTTGATCGCGATCCCGCGCTTGGCGAGATAGCCGACGATGCGTTCCGAACTGGCATCGAGGCTGGCCGCGACAATGACGATTTGCAGGCTCTGGTTCAGCGTCGCCTCGTCGAGCAGCATGCCGAACCGCGCGCGGAAATCCGCGGCGAGATTGCCCCCGTTCGAGAAGCGCGCATAGACGCGGCCGATCGCCTCGGCATCGAGCGCCTCGGCCCAGGTCGCATAGTCGATCGCCTGCGCCACGACGTCGCGCGGCGTGCGCCCACGTTTCAGCTCGATCAGGACCAGCCCGCCGTCGGGGGCAATCGCGAGCAGATCGATCCGGCCGCCGAAGCCGGTATCCTCCTGCCGGCCGATGATCATCCATTCGTCGGAGAGGACCTGCGGCGCGGCGACGATCATCTGTTCGAGTAGCGCCTCGCTCGGCAGCGCGGACTCACCGACCGGCGCGGGCGCGCTACCGACCTTCCAGATGCTGTGGCGGATCGGCATGGTCAGGCGCTCGCCGCCGCGCGACGCCCGCGCTTCGGTTTCGGCACGGCGGCGCGCTCGGCGCGGATGCGGTCGAGCAGGACCTGCGCGGGTTCATCGTTCGGGTCCTGCGGCACCAGTTCGCCGCGAAACGCCTTCGCGAGGATCGCGGATTCGAGACGGTCAACCAGCGCGCGGGCGCGGGCGGCTTCGGCTTCGAGGCGATCGGCTCGGGCGAACGCGGCGTCTAATTTCATGGCAATATTCCGTTGCACCTCCAACGGCGGTAGGTTGAATACGTAGTTTTTAAGCTGCGTGAGACCGATCCGGGGGCGTGTGGCACCGTGAACAGCTTCCTTCATAACTTGGTAGGTGGCTGGCGCGCCCAGCAGATAGGTCAGAAAGTCACCATCGCATTTGGTTGGATCTAGTCTGATGACGAAGCAATCCGCCTTGTTGATAGCTGGCTCGTCGATGTCTGCCGGGACGCGGCAAACGCGTACCTCGCGATCGACAAAAGATGAAAAGAGAATGTCGCCAGTGTGTAGAGTGTGACGAGTCAGCGCTGCAAATTTTGTCAACGATACATAGGTCTTCCGGTCACCTAAAAAGTTGAGGTGCCCAATATTCTCCAACCGGATGACCCTTGCGCCCGACGAAGTGTAGTCGGCCGATTTGAGATTGGATCCAAATGGTCCGTCAAACATAGTAACCGCGACATCCGCCACCGAAACCGTAGGATATTTAGCAAGTGTGGCGCTTGCAGACGTTATAGCTGCATTGCGAAGTCGATCAGTCAAGACCGGCACCCGACCCAGCTCCGCCCGCGCGCGGTCGAGTCCGGCGGTCAGCGGCTTTAGCTTCGCAACAATGCGGCGCTGTTCGGCGGCTGGTGGAAGTGCGAGTTTGATCTCGGCTAATTTGCTTCCGTTGAAGTTTGGCTGCGCCGTTCCCCCCACGCCGTCGACTATCTGCGCCCAATATGCGGGGGACTGAAAGTAACTCGCCGCAAACTCCGGCAATATCACATTTTCGTTACATCTGACGCGAATGAGATAGGAGGCAAATACGGATAACTCGGGATTGTCGTTAACGAGATAAGACTTGCCGACCGTTGCGCCCGTTCTTGCGAACAGCAGATCGCCCTTGGTTACCTCGTAAGGCTTGGCTTGGGCGGCTGCCACATCAGCGAATGGTACCGTTGACCAGTCAATCCGCCGATCCTGAATATCTGTGATGCGGATATAGCGGTGACCACCGCCGTGAGCCGAAGACGTGCATGTAAGCCCATATTGGACTGCGTTACTGCATGATCTGATTGTAGTGGCGCTCCATCCTACCGGCAAAGTCACTCCGCCGCCTCCGCCAGCATTGTCCCGGGAAGCCCGTCCTCCATCTCCTCGATTAGCGCCCGCACCTCGACCATCGCATTCGTCAGATGCAACTCGATTGCTGCCGCGATCTCGTCGGGCGTCTCCAGCCCGTCTTCGGGATCGCCGCTGGTGTCCTTCAGCCAGCTGATGTCGAGGTTGTCGCCGCGCGCGGCGATCTCGGCGCGGGTAAAGCGGCGGAAGCGGCCGGTCTCGCCCGTGTCGGTCCGCATCGCGCCGCCATCGGGATCGTCGCCGAACGTCGCGGCGAAATCAGCGAGATCCTCCGCCCTGAACGGGTTGGTCTTGCCATAGGACGGCATGTTGGCGCGCGCGTCATAGATCCACACCGCTTCGGTCGCATCTTTGAGCGGCGCTTCCTGGTCGGCGCGCGTGAAGAACAAGACGTTGGTCTTCACACCCTGCGCGTAGAAGATACCGACCGGCAGGCGCAGGATAGTGTGGAGGTTGCACCAGCCCATCAGGCGCTGTCGCAGCAGCTTGCCCTTGCCGTCATCGAACAGGACGTTGTCGGGCACCACCACCGCCGCACGGCCGCCGAGCTTCAATGAGCGGATGACATGCTCGACGAACGGGAGCTGGTACGACGAGACGCGATCAGTGATCGTCAGGTCGTCGCGCGTCGGCGGGCCGCCGGCCGGACCGAACGGCGGGTTGGTTAAAATTAGGTCTGCGTTCTTGTATTTCGCCACCGCGCCTCGCGGGCTCAGCGTGTCGGCGAGATCAAGGTGGTCAGGGTCGATGCCGTGCAGATGCAAGTTCATTTGGAGTAGGCGGAAAGTGTCGGGCACATTCTCGACGCCGCGCAGTGCTTGGTTAAGCTGGAACGCTTGCTGTTTGGATGACAGTTCAAAATAATCGTCAGTCGTCGCGCGCATGTAGCGGTCGGCGGCGATTAGAAAGCCACCGGTGCCTGCCGCCGGATCCTGGATGACTTCGCCCGCTTCGGGCTGCATCAGGTGGACAATCACGTCGATCAGAACGCGGGGGGTGAAATACTGGCCCGCACCGCGCTTGGTTTCCTCCGCCATTTTCTGGAGGAGGCCCTCATAGGCGTCGCCGAACGCGTCACGCTCCTCGCTATACCAATGCAGGCCGTCGATCGCGTCGATGAGCTTACGCAAATTGACGGGCTCGCGGACGATCGTGGCGGCGTTTTGGAAGATCGCGACGATCGAGCGGTCGGCGATCTTGGTGCCGTCGCCGAGGTCGATCAGCGCCTGGCGATAGCGCGTCAGCACCTCGGTCTCGTTTGCGGATTTCAGCGCGCTCCAGCGATACTGCTCGGGGATGCGGCTCTCGTCCTTCTGCTCGGACGCCATCTTTAGGAACAGCAGATAGGTGAGCTCGGTGACATATTGCTGGTAGGTCACGCCATCCTTGCGGAGCAGCGCACACAGGCGCCAGAGCTTGTTCACCAGATCGGCGGAGGGATTCATGCACGGTCTTTCGTCATGCCGCGCGGGTATCCCATATCGCGGCGTTCAGGTCTTTGAGCACCTCCCCTAGCCCGGAATCGAACTCGCGGTCGACCACCGCGAAGCCGCCATGTTGCGCAAATAAGGGGTCCGAGAGGATCTCGGGATCGCCGACCGGCTGAGCGCGCAGGACGCGACCGATGCGGGCGATCCACTGCTTCTGCTTGGCGGTCCAGCTGCGGCTAGCAAGGATACGCTGAACACCATTGTCGACGCGCGTTTCATACGCGACGAGCGGGTCGCCGAGCGCGGCTTGGCGGACGAAGCCAATGATGTGCGCGGCGATGTCGGCGTTGCGCGCGCTGCCATAAGCGCGGCGGAGGCTCGCCTCGGAGAAGCCCTTGGCGTCCAGAAGAATGGCGAGTTCCTTCAGCTCCTTGCGGGTCAGCTCGCGCGGACGCTGGGTGGCGGCAATCATTGCCGGGACCGCATTCATGTTGTCGCGGACATACGCCTCAAAGCTCTCGATATAATCGCCGGGCGTCGCCTTCTCGCCGAAATCATCCTCGATCGAGACGAGTTCGTCGTCGTGCTCGGAGATGTAGATACCGTCGCCGGTGCGCGCGGCGTTGGCGGCATCGAGCACGGTGGCGAGCGACGGGTGCTGGCGGAAGAGCGCGATGGTGTCGGTGGCGGGCGCGTCCTTCAGCCGGTCGGCCAAGTCACCGACTGGGCCGACGACGAGTTCGAGCGCCTCGCGGCGATCGTCGCTGATGTATTTGATGCGCTGGCGTAGTTTGACTACGATCTGATCGCGGACGAAGGCCCGGTCCTCGTCGGTGGTGGCGCGCTCGATGTCGCCAACCAGCGTTCCGAAGGACAGGCCGGGATTGACCACGACCGGGCGCATGTCGGTGACGTCCTGAAGGTTGGCGTAAATGTCGACCGCGTCGAAGATACGGAAATACTCCTTGCCGATCTCGTCGCAGCGGCGCGTCGCGCGGCCGATCATCTGGTCGTAGAGGATGCGGCTGTTGACGCGGCGGACGAACACCAGGTTGGTGATCGCGGGGACGTCGATGCCGGTGGTGAGCAGGTCGACGGTAACGACGTATTTCGGGCGCGGATCGTTCTTGAACGCCTTGATGCGGTCAAGCGGCTTGTCGATCGAGCCGGTGATCTTCTCAACGATGTCGTGCGGTTGCGGTCCGTATTCCGCCGTGAGCGCGGCACGGAGTTCGTCGACGAGGATGTCGGCATGGTCGTCCCGCGCGGCGAAGAGCAGCGTCTTGCCGGGCTGGTCGGGCGGGCATTCGGCGGCGATGGCTTCGGCGACCGCGCGGTTGAAGGCGCGGGTGTGAACCCTCTTGTTGAACTGCGCGATCTCGAAATCGACCTGGTCCTCGAGATCGAACAGGTCGACCTCGCCGGTGCGCGGGTCGAAGATCGTGACCTCCTCGCCTTGTTCGAAGCTGATCCCAGTCTGGCTGAGCGCGGTGGTGATGCGACGCGGCGGGCGATGGTCGATCAGATAGCCATCGATCACCGCCTGACGATAGCCATAGCGGAAGACGGGCGCGCCGAAGATCTCGCGCGTGTGAAGCGCGGGGGTGGCGGTCAGCGCGACCTTGGTGGCGTCGAAATAGTCGAGCACGCGGCGGTAGGCGGACAGGTAATCGTCGAGGTTGCGAAAGCCGAGATCGTCTTCTCGCAGCTCAGCATCGAGCGTGTAGCCGCGGTGCGCTTCGTCAACGATCACGAGGTCGTAGGTTCCGGGGGTCGGTCGGTCGGCGCCGGGATTGTCGAAGACGCGGTGGATCATCGCCTGGACGGTGGCAACCTGGACGCGGTCGGTCGCCTCGGGAAATTTGCGCGCCATATCGGCTACCGGAAAGACCTGATCGAACTTGTAGAAGCCGCTGGTGTCGGTGGTGCTCATCGCGTCGAGTGTCTGGCGCCCAAGCGCGTTACGATCGACAAGGAACAGGATGCGGCGGAATCGCTGCGTGCGAAGCAGCTCATACATCAGCGCGATAGCGAGCCGTGTCTTGCCGGTGCCGGTCGCCATTGCGAGCAGGATTTGGCGTTGCCCGCGGGCGATGGCGCTCTCGACCGCGGTGATCGCATCGCGCTGATAGGGGCGCAGTCCGGTAACGCCGAGTTCGCGATCGGCGACGATGCTGGGCTCGGCGGCAATGTCCTGCTCCAGTCGCTCGCCGAGATCGCGGGGCGAGAACCACTCGACAAGCGCACGCGGAGGATCGCCGGGGACACGGACATCCCAGAACCAGGTCCCCGACTTGGTCGCGAGCTGCTTCACATAGGCGCGGCCGTTGGTGGCGAACACGAAGGGAACGCGGAAGCGGGCGTCGCTCTGGGTCCAAGGGCCACCGACGGGCAGCTCGTCCGGTGTCAGCACGATGTCGCGGGCGTAGCGCTTGGCTTGACCGATCCGGCCGGGCACGTCGCGGCTCTGCCGCTTGGCCTCGATTACGCCGACACAGCGGCCCTCAATGAACAGGGCATAGTCAACGGGACCGCTCTTGGTCGGCCACTCCGCGATCGCGATCGGCGTGACATAGTCCGGCCTGGCCCCAAGTGCGTGCCGAAGGGCGACGCTATCAACGGTCCATCCAGCTGCACGGAGTCGGTCGTCGATCAGGACGCGCGTCGTCCGCTCATCCAGTTCGACCCGCTTCGCACCGTCGGCGGCTAGGTTCATCAGCATATCGAGCTGCTGTTGCGGGATCGCAGCGGCTTGGGCCTGCATGCCCGACAGAGCGGCTTCTGCGGAGCGTAACGCCGCTTCAGTTTCGGCTGCGTAGTTCTCCCAGAACGCCTTGTCCCGCGCGTTCTGCTCAGCCAGGTTCTCACTTACCCGCCGTCTTTGTTCGGCATGCTGCGCGGCAAGGACAGCCTTCGCTTCGCTATCCGCGCTCGTAGCGATCGCTCTCTTCAACTCCGCGAGTTCGTCGGCGACCGCCCTACCAACATCGGCCGGCGGCACCGGCGGGACGAACGGACCCGGTTTGAAATCGGGGTGGCCTTCGTAACTCCGGTGGAACCAGGTGCCGATCTCACGAGCAATCTTAAGCGACGTCAGCACATCGGCTGCGCTGCCCGTATCCTCGTGAGCCGCGACATTCCCAGTGCGCTTCAGGTGATAGAACAGATCGGCGATTTCACGCGGCAGGACCGACCGGGCTCGCAGCGTCCTCAGAACGTCATCGAACGACGCTGTCTGCGTAGGCAGCAGGGCATGCCTCGCAGCAACGGTCTTCGCCGTGATTTCCGCAAACTGTCGCAACTTGACCAGCGCGGCGGGGGGGTCATCCGAGAAATACCGTTCGGCGAGTTGACCCAGCTTGGTCAACTGCGGGCTGTGAGCGGTCAGGAATGCAAAATTGCCACTCTTATCCCCCATGGCCCGCTCCTAGCACCAAGTCCGAGCCCGTCACGTCTTCGCCCCCGAAGAGCCAAGCACCAGCATGCCGCTTTGCCGGGCAAGCCGCTCGCCCTTGATCGCTGCCGCGATCACGTCAGCCAACAGATCGCGCAGCTGGCTGCTGGTCGACTTGAAGCCGACGGCGCGGGCGGCAGCCTGCATCACCTGATCGTCGGTTGCGCCATAGTTGATCCGCACGACGTCGAGGATCGCGATTTCCAGCTCAGCCGGTGGCAGCGTATCGGACTTCCGTAGCGAGGCGGACCGGACCGCGCTGCGCTCCCGCACCTTCGGGGTTCGGCCTGGCACGTCAAGGAAATCGTCTTCGTCGGTAATGCGGCCCTCGCGGACCGAAACCGCGATCGCTGCCTCGACTGCCTCTTGAATGCGGGCACCAGATCGCTTCAGACCCCACGCTTCGCGGATTCGGTTCACGACCTCGCAAGCGTGAACTGGCCCCTCGATCCGCACAACTTCCTCTACCAGCGCGGACAAGGCGCCGCGCGGCGTGTCGTGCAGCTCACCGATCAGATGCCGGGGCCTGGTGATTTCGGCCTCTACGTAAAGGCTGTTCGCCGGCTCCACATCGGGCGCGGCCAAGCCGACCTCGGTAAAACCTTCGCGTTCGAGTGTGGTGATTTCGACGTTCACGGCACGCGTCGCTTTCACGCCCGCAGCCTGGGAATCATGCTCAGCCTTGGCTGCCTCGATCCGCGCGATGACGAGGTCTATCTGTTCCTTGGGCCGCTGGAACCAGTCGGTGCTCCAGATGCGGTGGATCGTCCAGCCGTGGCTCTCCAGCACCGACTGGCGCAACCGGTCGCGATCGCGGGCCGAGCGCGCGTCGTGATACGATGCGCCGTCGCACTCGATGCCTATGAGATAGCGGCCGGGCCGATCCGCATCGGATACCGCAAGATCGATGAAGAAGCCCGCGAGGCCGACCTGCCGGTGGACCTGATAGCCCTTGGCTTGCAGCGCCTTGGCGACCTGTTCCTCGAACATGCTGTCGTGATCGCGGCCAGTGCTCTCGGCCATCGTCATCTTGCCGGTGCGCGCGAAGTGCAGGAACAGCTTGAAGGCGAGCACGCCCTTGCGGGTGCCCGCGAAATCGGGATCGATGTCCTCGTCCGACATCGAGGCGAACACCTCGCAGCGTTGCTTGGCGCGGCTGATGAGGACGTTCAGCCGCCGTTCGCCGCCGTCCATGCCGAGCGGCCCGAACCGCATCGGCACGCGACCGCCCGGGACAGTCGGTCCGTAGCCGACCGAGATGAAGATCACGTCGCGTTCGTCGCCCTGCACGTTTTCGAGGTTCTTGACGAAGAACGGCTCGGCGTGATGCATCTGGAAGAACGTCTCGACCTCCGCGGGCAGGCCGCGGCGCAGGATTTCGAGCTGGTCCATAATCGCGCGGCGCTGGGCCGCGGAGAAGGCCGCCACCCCAAGCGAGAGTTCGGGATGATCGCGGGCGTGCGCGACGATCGCCTGCGCGACGACTTTCGCCTCGACCATGTTTGTGCGCGTGGCGCCCGCGTCGAACACGCCCTGCGGGATACGGTGGAAGCGCAGGCCCATGCCCGCTTCCGCGGTATAGGGACTCGGCACGATGAACAGCTTGTTCTCGTAGAACTGGCGATTGCTGACCGCGATCAACGACTGGTGCTTGCTGCGGTAATGCCAGCGCAGCATCCGCATCGGCAGGCCGCGTGCGGTGAACAGGCCGAGGATGCTCTCGATGTCGGTGACGCGGGTGCCTGCATCGTCGTCATCGTCCGCGCCGCCGCCGGTCATCTTCGAGAAGAAGGCGGTGGGCGGCAGCTGCTTCGGATCGCCGACAACGACAACCTGCTTCGCGCGGGCTACCGCGCCAAGTGCATCGACCGGCTGGATCTGGCTCGCTTCGTCCATCACCAGCAGATCGAAGTCGAACAGGCCGGGTGCGAGGAACTGCGCCACGGACAAGGGGCTCATCATGAACACCGGCTTCAGCGCCTGCACCGCGGGTGCAGCCTTCTCCATCAGGCGACGGATCGGCATGTGACCGCGCTTGCGGGCGATCTCCGCGCGCAGCACGCCGAGCGGACCGACTGCGCCGCCATCTCGTGCCGGGACTGCTTGGTGATGCGCCTTCACGACCTCGAAGCTTGCGGTCGCGATCCGCTGGCGATCCATGTCGGCGAACTCGCGCGCCAAGCGACCGTGCAGCGTGCCGTCGAACGTGCCGAGGTCGGGATCGGCTTCGATCTGGTCTGCGTAGATCGCTTCATAATAAGCCATCTCGAACCCAGGCACGGCACCATCCGTGCCCAGGCGACCGTCGGCCAGCCGCCTGACAACATCGTCGCAGCCTAAGCTCGAGGTTCGCTCCGCCCGGTCACGATACGCCGTCCACTGCGTTAGGCGTTCGCCCGATTGATGCCAGCGCTCGAGATGGGCACGAAGATCGGCGAGCGGCGTGGTGGCGAACGTCTCACGACCGAGTGCAGCGGCCACATCGAGTCGAAGTTGTTCACCGATCGCGTTGAGTTCTTCGAGCAAGGCGGTGGTATCCGCTTCGACATGGGCAGCGTCGGCGGCGGGCGCGGCGCGGTCGTCGATTTTGCTACTCAGCAGCCGTATGTCGCCATTGGCCTGGATCCAGTCGGCGGCGACACGCAAGCTGCCCCAGTCGGAGCCTGTCCCGCGCCATGCCGTTCCGAATGCCGCGGTGCCGACATCCGCTAGGTTGGCGATCCCGACATCCTTGGCTTGAAGTTCGACAAGGTCGTCGAGCAGGCGACGACGATCATCAAGCTCGATTGGCAAGTCAACAAGTGCCGCCGAGCTTGCGGTGTTGGCGGCATGCAGCCGGGTCACGACGGTCAACAGAGCTTCGAGATCGGCACGATCTGCTGCCAATGCCTCACCGAACGCCAGCGATTGAGCCTCGTTCAAGCTAGACCATAGCCCGGACAGCGAAGAGGCCAGTTGGTCAATCACCGCGCCCGTCCGCCCAGCGCGCGTGCTGATTTCGCTGCGATCGGGACGACGCGCTGCGATGATACGGGGTTCAGCGCCAAGACCGCGGAGCGATCGCATCCAGTCGACCACGCTGAGAAGCGGTGCTGACGTCGAGCGCTCACCGCGCCATTCGGCGCCAAAGGCCGAACGGGCAAAATCATGTTCTTGCTCGATCGTGCGTTTCGCGGCCTGCCCTTTCGCAAGCGCGTCCAGCACCGTGAGCGTCTCGTCGAACGGCGTCGTCGGCGATGTCAAAACCGATCGAACGAGCCGGTTCGCGCGTCGCCACCCCCCGCTGAATATCCGCATGAACCCGGTGCCATGCGACGCCAGCGTGACCCGCGCGCCTGCCAGATCCATATCCCAGGCGGCATCGGTCAGTTGACCCGTGGTCGTCGCGACTGCATCCTCATACGCAGCAACGGCATCGACAACATCGGCGGCACGTTCGACCCCGGAGTTCCAGACGTCGGACGCGAAGGCATCGGCGTCGGCATTGGGGGCGCTGGCCACGCGCTCGCCGATCGCCGCGAGCTGTCGCGCCTCGTCGACAGAGTTGGGAGCGTCGCGGCCAATCGTTCGTGCCAATGCCCCCGCCTCGGCTTGCAGCCGCGGCAGCAGGGTTGCGAGCGCCGCGATTTGCTCAAAATCCGCGAGCGTGAACGTCGATGGCAGCGGACGAAGCGCAGCGATCGCTTCCGACACGTCCGTCGCCCATCCGCTCTCGGACACGGACGCGGCAAGATGACCTCGAAGATCACCATAGCGCTGGCCTGCCGCAAGCAGACGGTCGATCTCGTCGAGACGGTGCTCCCATACGGTGTCCGCCAATGCCGGCCCCTCGATTGAAGGCGCCCGTGCAATGCGGTTCGCCATCACGACAAGCACACCAACCTCGCCAAGCGATTGCATCGGCGGCAGCTCGAGACGTGCCGCAAGCGCGCTCTGTGCCGCGTCGAGTGTGGCCAGCCGCTCCATTATGCGCCCAAGCCGCTCCTCAAGCCGTTCGACCTCGGTGGGCAGGATCGAGGACAACCCGACACCGCGCCATGCATGATCGCCAGGGCGGCCAATGAGGGTGATCCTGTCGGCGAGCTCGCCAATGACGTTATGACGCTCGGCAAAATCATCGATCGACCATGTCTCCGGTCCCACCAGGGACAGGTCGCCAGGCTTCTCTCCGTCCTGGCGCAGCCGGCTGAGCTGACCGATGACCTGATAGGGTGTCAGGCCAGACGCTGGATGCGGGGCATGCATGCGCTCTACGTGACGGTTCAAGCTGTCCCGGGCGATCGTCAGCCGGGCATGCAGGCTCCCGGCATCCTGGTGCTTCGGCGCGCCGAGCTCCCATGTCCGTCGAAGCTCCTCTAGGACCGCACGCTTGTTGGCCTTGTTGCTATGGAGCTCGAGGCACGCATCGCCGACACCAGTCGCGTCGAGCCTGCGCTTGACCACTTCGAGAGCGGCCATCTTCTCCGCCACGAACAGCACTGTCTTCCCGTCTGCGATCGCGGACGCGATGATATTGGCGATCGTCTGGCTTTTTCCCGTTCCCGGCGGGCCTTGGATGACCATGTCGCGGCCCCGGCGCACCTCGTGCACCGCCAATGCCTGTGAACTGTCGGCATCGACGATATGCAGCATCTCGGACGGCGGGATGAAAGGATCGATGTTGGCATCTTCGGGGATCATGCCCGCGCTGCCTTCGAA
>Ga0308164_10004337_pt1 | contig 12046 bp, 6 predicted proteins | sample PhyTR2_FD_201031 | JGI IMG/M metagenome (GOLD analysis project Ga0308164, IMG submission 201031) | Phyllosphere microbial communities from UC Gill Tract Community Farm, Albany, California, United States - DLSLT.R2 | ecosystem: Host-associated > Plants > Phyllosphere > Unclassified | place: USA... | reverse complement strand
TTCGTGTAGATCGGCCAGCGGTGGCTGCCGGGGAAGTACATCAGCGGCCCATTGAACGCATCGATATCTTCCATGGCAACCCAGACACCGCACATGAAGCGTTCAGGGCTGGAGCTGAAGTGGATCGAGTCGGTGTGAAAATGCTGCTGGGTACCTACCGGGAAGTTCAGCGTCTGGAATGGCCAGGCCTGGCGGCCGTATAGCTGTGATAACAGAGCCAACACCTTCTCGTTGCAGGCGATGCGCTTGACGTTGTCGTCGAACTCCCAGGCGTCTTGCACACGCAGGCTGATGCCGGCTTTGTGGCCGTGGTCACGCCAGCCCTCGAAATCGTAGTGAGGGTGAAGCTTTTGCTTGATCGACTCGGCCATTGAGTTGAAATCCGGATCAGGGAAGTCGAGTACTGCGTAGCCTTTGATTGCCAGTTCGAAGGCTATGCGACGGGTTTCTGGATCGATGGATTCGTCGAAGATGCGCGCGAACAGAGGGTGTTCGATTCTGGGAACACCGGGCAAAGAGTTTCTAAAATTCGTCATAAGTAGTTAATATATATAAGACCGATATGATAATTCACCAGTTGCCGCAAGCCTATATTTTTCCAAATAACTTGCTTCAAGTTGCGCGCTTTGTATTAAATTTGATCTTGACTAGACACATTAACGAGTGCGAAAGTGGATGATGGCATAATGGCGATCGAGCACGTAAGAGGTTACAGTACAGTCACGCCATCGAATATATTTTTGGCAAGAATAGGCGCTCAGAGTACTTGGGAAAAGTAGACCGGATCGCGTCAGCAACTGGCAGATGGCTCGCTGGGTCACGCAAGCTGGCAATCAGAACTTGGTCAACAAGCGGTCTGTAATGCCTTGTGCAATGAACGGCGAGAAACCACCCATTTGCCATAAGTAACTAATGATCACTGATACCGCTGCGCTGTGACAGCCAGCTGTTGACGAACTATTCTGGTCTAAAGGCCCTGAACTATCAGGCGTCAGGCGGTCGAGGGCAGTAGCAAAATCTGCCATCACGAACGGTAAGTCGGGCCGTCCATCAGGCGTCATCGTCCAGTTCGGGGGCACTCTCGGGTCATGGTGGCGATCCTATGCAATTAAATAAATGCTGACCTGGCTATCCAGACGAATGCCATGACCACCAAGCCAGCGATACGTTCCTCACTGATGACAACGACGAGGATGCGCCGGACAGATGGGATTGAAGGCAAGAAGCTACATTATATAGTTTTTGCTGAATGTATTTACATATTGCGCTTTGAGAAACTCTTCAGGAATCGTGTCGGTCATCGGGAGGCAGCTAACACGCCACGACATAAATGATTAATTTCATAAGAATGATTTCTCGAAGACAATAAAATGACATGATTTCGAAATTTTACGGTAAAGTCACACAATACATAGGCAATCTTTCAATCCCGCACCAACTTATAAGAAAAGATACGTATAAAGCAGATGAGCTGGTTGTTAAATTTTATTAGTTGATGCAAGTCGTTGCAAAACCATTCGCCTGAGATGGGACACAACGATGGAAATGCTATTTTGGAAGAAATGTATATTTTTATTTTTAAAATTAAAAAATGATATTAAAGACTGTAATCAAATGGCTGCCTACCTCTGCTTTCAACGACATCGTAGTCAAGTGGAACTTTGACCAGCCTAAGACTGGCCAATCGGTGAATATCGGTGATGTCATGCGGATAAAGGGGTGGGCCATTGGCAGAGACGAAACCCCACTTCAATTAGTTACCAAACAAGAGAAAAAGACAACAGCATTTGCTTTGGATCGGCCCCGGCCTGATGTAATAAAAAAAATACTTCAACAAGATCCGGAGGGGAATCCATTTCTTAAGTGTGGCTTCGTCCACGATATTGTGATTACCGGCGACTCTGTCGCCATTGGGTTTAGAATTAAAGAGCGGAACTACTGGTTAGGATTGGTGCATTTTGAAAAAAACAGAAAGGTCCTTATCGGACGAAGAGAAAATCTATTCTTGGAAAACGATACGAATCGCTGTGTCGAACAATTTCAAGGGGACTATCCCATACCTAATGCTGAAGTTATTGCTTGGACTGACTATATCAAAGCACTTGATAAGCTGGAGCAGGGAATTGGGTCACGCACCGCATTTTTAGTTGCGCCGGGTAAGGAATTCGTCCATTCAGACGATTTCCCTTACATCCGTGGTGCCCGAACGCCAGTCGACGAGGTCAGTGAATTGTTTGGAGATACTGGTCGATTTGTGTATCCAGTAAAAGAATTAGCGAGAGAAAAAGATGTAACTTATTCAACCGGCGACACGCATTGGACCGATTACGGTGCGATGGTCGCTGCACAAGCTATATGCAAAAAATTTGGCGATATTTTCCCACCAGTTGCACCGCCATTTAATCTGGTCATGCGGGCAGGTGATCTGGCTAAGAAACTGCCAGAACCTGTCAAAAGTCCCTATTTCCTTTCAGACTTCTCCGCAACAGACGTTTCCTTAACGTTTAATAATGGCATTCATAATCACGGTCGGATCCATCGGTATCAAAATCCTTCGTCGCCGAGCGCCAATCGCGTGCTGCTGTTTGGGGATTCTTTTTCGGTGAATCTGGCGCCGTGGTTATGCCTGTGCTACAGCGAAGTCTTGTACATTCACACTGCCGCATCCATTGACATGGGAATCATTGAAAAATTCAAGCCGGATATTCTGATCGCACAAACGAATACCCGGTTCCTTGTACGCGCGCCGGTCGTCGGATTGCACGTCGAGGCACTGATCAAGCAAAAGCTCGCTAAAATGGATGCCGAAGAATTCACGAAGATGAAAAAAGGGCTCGTTGCAAGGCCCGAATGCGAATGGAAAGCATGGGCCTTGGCACTGACAGAGACATCTGAAACGGAAGTTGACAAATGATAGTAGTGATTTACTCTTGAAGCAGCAACGCTAAATCACGCCAGCCTGCAGGAGCATCCGCATATTGATGGCGCCTTGCAGATTACCCATTTCATCAGTGACTAAGACCGCGTTGACCTTGTAGCGTGTCATGACATCTGCAGCAGCGACCGCCAACTCATGCACGCCGATGGTCTTCGGTTCTGGCCCCATTGCAGCGATCACTGGCAGGGCAAGAACGTCCCCTGACTCGCGAAGCAGGCGCCGTAGGTCACCATCGGTGAACACGCCGATGAGTTTGTCATCGCCGTCCAGTACTGCGGTGATCCCAATTGATCCACGACTCATTTCGCTCAAGCATTCGCGGATCGTGGTTGATGCCTGGACGACCGGCAGATCCGACCCGCTGAGCATGATATCTCTGACTGAGACTAGCAAGCGTCGCCCCAGTGCCCCGTGTGGATGGGTCGCAGCAAATTGTTCTGGAGTGAGTCCGCGTTTTCGCAATAGACAAATTGCAATCGCGTCACCCATGGCCAGCGTCAGAGTGGTGCTGGCAGTTGGCGCCAAGCCGAGTGGGCATGCCTCCTGAGAAACTTTGCAATCGATCCACACTTCGGCGTTTTGGCCAAGCGGGGATTGTGCATCAGCGCATAGGCCAATCATTGGAATGCCATTGCGCTTGAAATAAGGTAATACGCTCAACAGTTCATTACTCTTTCCTGAATAGGAAATAGCAATTACCACGTCGTTCGGCGCGATCATCCCCAAATCGCCATGGCCGGCTTCGGTCGGATGCACGAAAAAAGCAGGGGTACCCGTGCTTGCAAGAGTCGCTGCGATCTTTTCGCCTATATGTCCCGATTTGCCGACACCCAAAACGACGACTTTGCCACCTGGCACACGGGAGAAAATGAGATCGACTGCCGCCACCACGTTCTCGTCAAGACGCAGTGCGGCGTTGGTCAATGCAGCCGCCTCAATGCGCAGCACCTCACGTGCAACTTCAATCAACTCGGTGCCATGAAGTGCCTGGCTCTGATTCAGCGAAATATTACCCAATTTGTTTCACCTTCAACATATCTTCACGCTCGGAAAACCATTCATCGGAATAGTTGCAATCGCGATACTCGTTAAAATAGGGGCCACCAGACGTAAAGTGAACCATCTTGGCGTCGGTAGCGTATTCATCATAGCCAACAAGATGATTCCATTCCGACGGAATGGCGCCGATCTGCTCTTCGTTTTCGAGCCACTTAAACTGGTGCAATTCAAGACCACTGGCTGAATTGACGTATTCGGGCGTCAAGGCCCGGCATTTTGCATTATTAAAGAGGATAACGCTCGACCAGTTTTTCTTTTCATATTTTGTCTGTACAGTATTGAGGAATTTGTTTTCTTCTCTTGGTTGATACTGGTGCTTGATCACCATAATTGAATATTGCTCGTCCCGCAGCGCCCAGAGCTTCGCGATGTCATCGCGGGCAATAATGTCATTATCTGCAAAAATAGACCAGCCTTCGTAGTTAGAAAGGTGAGGCGTCAAAAATCTGGAGAATGAAAATTCGGTTGACTCCAATCCATTTGGTTGGCGCCAGTAAATGTTTTTCAGTTGTGATTGAATCAGTGGCGTAATCGACACCGGTAATGACGCGCGACAATGAATACTATGTGAAAAAACATGGAATAGGGCGGGTAGCTTAGAATCAAAGCCTATAAATATACGAATCATAATTTTTAGAATTGGTAGCAGTTTATCGAATCAGGCACTGAAGATAAGTTCATTCATTCTTGACCACGCCTGAGGCGCGCCATTCAATGCACAAATATTATCGAGCGCCCATTGGTAGTTTTTCAGAATAAGAGTGCGGGTATCAGCATTGCTGAGCCATTGATCAATATCAGAACAAGCATTAACAGCAAGGATTTGTGCATAATTCTCGCAATCGCCCAGTTCTTCGCGAACGGACCAGATTGCCGTTGGCACACCGGCAAGCACAGCATCGAGAACAATCGTAGACGGCGGGCTGACAAACGCATCGAACGCTTGGAAATGCTGGGCGCGCATCGTACCCGTTAGGAAATCATAGCCTTTGAACGTTTCGTCACGTTCGAGAGTGCGCTTTCCAGGATGCGAACGCAACGTCAGGTTGACCGATCTGTCCGCTTCGAGACCACGAATAAATTCAAGAAAACGCTGGTATCGGTTCGCGTCGACAAACCTGACTGAATGGAGATTTTCGGCCACGAGTATGCGACGATATGATGCCGTTTGCGTCAACTTGCTGCATGTCTGCATCAACCGATGTCCAATATGGTCTTCAACCGCTGACTCCTGCGCGCTACTTTTGACAATCCCGACAGGGATGCTCTTGGCACGGTCCGATGGATGCATACTAGTTAGCTGATCGTTCGCTGACCATGTGAACACGACATCTGAAGCAAACCGTACGCCATCGGGTAGTGACGCATCATGGGCCTGATGATGACGTAGACCGACGCATTCATACCCGTGCTGCACAGTGATTTTGAAAGTCTTGCGATGGGCAAGTTGGCATACGGTATGGGAAAACTTGTGGCCATTGGCAGACGATTCAGAGGCTGTGATCAACACTGCCCGTTCACTGCCCAAAACATTGACCACGTCTAGTGGCGAGATTGGTTTAAACCACCTGATCTGCATGACATCAAGATAGGTCGAGATCTGCGGCCACAGATGGGATGTCATGATCCGATCGCTGACCGAGATCCACAGATTGCTCCATGCCGGGCTCTGCGCACATCGTGTTACCAAGGGACGGAGCACTTCGAAGTCCTGAATCAGATCGAGTACGATTACTACTCTCATCCTTGCAGACCCGGATCCGATGCCACGCATGGCGATCGTCGACACTGACGGATAGTCACGGAGGCGCGTGCTTTGGCTTAACAAGAATTCGATTAAGCCGATCTCGCGATATTGCTGCAACTGACCAGACGCCGCGAGTGGACTGCCCATTTCAAAGAAGATACGGAATGGCCGGTCCGATGAACGCCGCCATGAGCCTGTTTTACTTGCATGATCATCCAGCGATGACGTAAGACTACGGACTAATATATTGCTACCCAGCAGGGCCAAGCAATCCAGGTCTCGCTGTTGCGGCTCATCGAGCCCGATGAACCTGCGTTGCTCGTAAACATGAAGCACAGCGATACCGGTGATGCTGTGCAAGCTTCCCATAATGTCGTGCGTTGACAGTGATGCATCAGGAATAATCAGCATGCAGTGCTTGGCCGCTGCCGAAAAGAATTCCGCAATGTCCGTATGGATGCGGAGTTGGTCCAGTGTTGAGGTGCGAGTTGGCGGGTTGGGTGCGAGGTCTAACATGATCGACTTATAAAACGTTGATGACACTAGAGGAGTGCGTGGCGTCGACGACATCGTTTGAGGATGCCCATTGCAGGCGCAGTTGCGAAACATGTTTCTCGAGGTGCATTCCGCACAGTTTTAGCCAGCTTTGCCAGCCGCCGCCATCAGCGGCACCGAATTCGATCGCGCTGAAGCCCAGTCTGTGCAATCCTCGAATGCCAAGTTCGATGGCAACTTCGAACCATTGCTCGACTAGATCGCCATGGGCATGGCGAATTGCATGCAGATGAACGTAGCGCCGAAGAAGCGAGTGATGTTCAGGCATGGATATGATGAGGTACTCTGCATTACCTTCCTGACGCATCGTCCAAGCCCGTCCTCCAAGGTCGTCGAGCGAAAAGACGTTCGAGCCGCTGATGAACAGTGCTGTCACTTTTTCTGAGATCCTGAGTGTAAGCGTGTCGTTGTCCGCATCTACTGCGGTGAGCAGGAAATCGAAGTTGCCATTAACCGCGGAGTCAGCAATGCCGGCGCTCAAATAGTCGAGTTTGCGCGACAGCTTGAGCGTCGAAATGGACATCGCTTCACCGGCGATCAAGACAGGGGGAAGCGCTGCCGCAGCCGAGCGGTGCGGTGGGGCTTTCTGTGCCCTTTGAATCAGCTGCGCCAAGCCGAGTGCCTGATCAGCAACCTGATGATGTGTCAAGATGAATGCGGCACTCTCGTTTAGCTGCGTCGCAATCCTTTCATGGCCCAGCTGTAGCAAGGTACCCGTCAACGTGTCGAGGGAGGTATGCACCGCGCCTGGAATATCGTTATAAGGGCCGTTGGCGCTCGCCAGTACCAGGCATTGCTGCCAGATCGAATCACTGCACCGGTTATGGGTTTTACTTCTACTGAACGAACTCAAATTGGTCGGAATCAGGACCACATGACTGTTGCTCAGCAGCTGCGTGCAGCCTTCTTCAGTCCACTCCTCGAACCGGACATCGAATCCTTCACGCGCGTAATAAATGATCGCATCCTGCACCGACGACACACGATTCGTACAAAGAGTCAACCGTACTGTGTAGCGAGACTGCAGCATGGTGCGCAGCGTAGAAACAACTTGGATCCAAGAGATCAGATCTTCAATGCCGGCATTGAAATAGGGGTTCTCGCTGATGCCGAACCACAGCAGCTCGAGCACCTCTGGTGCATCCCACTTGGCATGGAAATTGAGTCCAGGCACGAAAGCAGAATATTCGTCAGGTGACGCATCCGAGACATTCTGGATGTTCTCAAAACCGAGCGACCGAACGGTGGCAGCAATCGTTGGCGTACTTGCGCAGATTCCTGCACAAAGTTCAACGGCCCTTAGCCAGTGCCAGGGAATGCCACGCTTGACTAATGCCGGCGACCAGCTAAAGTAATTGTCGAAGAGGTCGACAAGCACAGGAACGCCATTCGTTTTTAAGTATTTCATGCACAGGTACGAATCAGAGTCGCCCGGCTTGGCAACAATCACTATTGCTGCATCGATGGCAATTTTCAGGATGTTTGCATGAAAATCCTTCATTGACAAAATGGCGATGTGAATGCTGTGGGCAGCCAAGGCGTTTGCAAGCGGCAAAGTTCGAACCCGGTATCCTGCGTTGCGGGTGTTGACGTCGGCGACAATCCAGTAGATTTTTTTCTCTGACATGATGGGCCTTACAGCACTTTGACGCTGAAGCTTTGGAGCAAGGTCGACAGGGCCGGGGTCCGAGAAATCAGGAGTGGATTTATCGGTAGATCTAGATTCATTTCTCGTGATCCGCGGCCGTTGTGGCTGATGAGCGAACTGCCGATTGTGACGTGGGTATATCCCGCATTAGTGGCACGCAGGCAGAAATCTACATCGTTGTAATCGGTTGGAAATTCTCGCTCGTCCAGGCCACCCAACTCGTTATAAACCGATTTGCGCAACATCACGGCAGCGAAGGTGTTGCCGTTTGCTGCTTGCGTATATTGCAGCAGACTCTGCGGAGGACGGTGGGTACTGAGTGGCGCTGCACCGGCAAACACATATTTGCTGCTGGAGAGTGTCAGTCCAAGCGACACCAGTTTCTGCGATTCGCCATGTGCTTTTACAATCCGAAAGCCGGTGGTTCCTACATTCGGTGTGGAAGCAATGCGGACAGCGCGCGCGATCGCATCCCTGCTGATGAGAATGGAGTCGTTACTCAGCATAAATAGGTAATCGTGACTTGCCTGCTCCGCGGCCAGGTTGCACTGCGCGCTGTGGTTGAATGTACCTGCATAAGTAATGAGCTTTACGCTGGTTTTGCCAAAAATGCGCGCGGCTTCGGTTTGAATCATCGTGCTACTCGACGGTGTCGATCCGTTATCAATCAGGATAATTTCGATGGGGCCCGCAAAATCCTGCAGACGCAGCGACTTGAGGCATTCGATCGTGACTGGTGCAGAGTTCCGATAGTTGATAATGACTGAGACGCCCTGTTTGGCATTGTCCAGGTTCCTTGCCTTGAGCTGTCCTGGGCGACGCTGAGGAAATTCCTGCTGCTTCGTGTCCATTCTAGAAATCATCGTGGGAATCAGTGACAAGCGGCGAATGTCCATGACCACCGGCAGGCGCCGAACTTTCTCGCGCTTGACTGCAGAAATCAAATTCGGCAACGGTAGTTCTGTGCTCATCACGGCGGCCCACTGCGCGATCCCGAGTTCTTCCACCAACTGGCGGCTGAATATGGCGGCGCCAACTGGTACCAGTTCTTCATTCAGGAAGGCTTCGCCAGCCGGAACGTCGTTCTTGACCCAGAGAGGGCGGTTGGCGCCGTCGATCCAGATCGACTCCCAGTAAAGCAGTTCGGCTGGAGTGGCGGACTTGGCGACGGCAGCGGAGAAGATGCTCCAGAAATCTGGCCGCACTACATTGGCTGATTCGCACACCAGGTAGTGTGCGGCCGGTGAGGCATCAAGGAATGCCTGCAATGGCTGCCATTTCTGTGCGTCGGGCGCTAGTACCATGGCGCGCCGATCGATAAACGCGATCTGCTCGCTCAGGTGTGCAAATGCAGGGAAAATATGGCGTGGCTCGATGTCCAGGTCACCGGCACAAAACACCAGGACTGCGGTACGTTCGCGAGTCGGGAAGGTGTGTTCTTGAGCGCGTCCCAGATGCTTGTCAGTCCAAAAATCCAAATGATTGCGGGCGATTTTTGCGACCACATCGAATGCCGACTGACCGTTTGCAAGCAGGCTATGGTACTCCACCAGCGGCGCGTGCTTGTCGAAATATAGTGCCGGATACGGGAAGCAATCCGTCAGCAGGACGTCATATTCCGCACCGGATGCCACAACCAGCAGCGGCTTTTCAGTGCTTAGTAGAGTGATTTGCAGGCGCGCGAGCTGGCCTGCCAACGGGATGTTGAATTGACCAAGCCGTGTCAGCTGGCCATTTTCCTTCTCCTGATAAAAACAGATTCTGACCAAATTGTTGGCATCGGGCGAGACAGCGCCCGCTTCGAACAACAGTGTGAACTCGCCGTCTAGCGAGCAGCTTGCACTGCTCATTTTCCCAAGGTATTTCCCATTGCGGGAGAAACCCTTCAGTGGGGCGAATGTGTACGACTGGTCGAAGTAATTCTTCAGATTGATCGTCAGAGTCTTGCCATGACTGCCGCTTTGGATCAGCGCGGCAGTGCGGATCGTGGGGGTAAGGGCGCTGTACTGAAGAAGGCCACCTGTCATCAGCTCGTAGCCGAATGCATCACCTTCCACCCCGGCCGCCGCCTGCACGTCTGGGCGCGGGAAATGTGCCGTGAGTTTCCCCAACGTTGTGTTCCCTAACACTAGCAACATATCGTTGGCAGCGCCGGCTCCTGGGATCGACCATCCGTAACTCATCGGACCAATCATCTGGTCGAACATGATACCGGGTTCAATGATCTGGCCGCCCTCACCAATTACCGGAAGCTTGCCAAACGATAGGTTATCTACGTGAACTGCGGTGTCAGAAGGTCGTGCCATCACGGTCTTTGGCGAACCCGGAAGGTCAGTGCCCGTTGACGCTTCCTTGACGCTGACAATATGCGTATTGCCATCATTGAGTATTGCCGGTATGGCAAACGTGAATCCATGCCTCCCGGCGCCGATGCCAGCGGCGGCAAGATCTGGACGCAACTGATCGGCAGGTATGCGTGCAACCGCCTGGCCGTCGATGAACAGCTCGACAGCCAGGGGGCGGGATTCACTTTCCATCGCAAGCCAGCCTGCGATGCCATGAACGTCGCATTGATCAACGCGGCCAAGTAGGTGGAAGCGCTGAACCGGGGTCTGGACAGGTGGCGCGTGGGTCACCTGTGCCGCTGCGCCGGAAGAAGTGAGTTCGTCTAGCTGTTTCGATTTTTTTTCGGACATGTCGATACCTGAAATTTTTTTGAACTTCGATAAATCTATCTATTACCTGCGCGGAGTAACGCGTCGATGCGTTAGCCAGGTTGTACAGTGCTCAAACTTGTCAGGGAAGCTCACATCGTCAGCGATCCCCTGCGCGGGCGACGGGGCCTTGGAGGGAGCGCAAGGCCGCCGAACGCATGGCTGTTGGGATCCAGGTTCAGGCCCGGGTGATAAGCGCGGTCCCACGACAGCACATCGACCCATTTTTTGCGTAGCTCAGTCACCTCGCGTTGGGCGCGCGCCCTTTTCTGTGGAGTGTCCTCATGGCCACGACTTGCCGACTCGGCATGCAATAGCCGGGCAAACGGTGTCCAGACAATCGCGTTGCCTGCTGCGCGTACCTTTAGGCACAGATCCACATCATTGAATGCCACGGGGAACGCCTGCGCATCCATGCCGCCGACGTCGATATATGTCTGGTGACGCAGGAAGAGGCAGGCGGCCGTACAGCCGCTTACTTGCGCGGGGAGCTGGTTGCGGCCATGGTCGCCCCAGTCGCCATCGGCTAGCAGGTTGCCAAAGTGCCCTGCCACATGACCCACCCCTAGCAGGACACCGCCATGTTGCACCATCCCGTTTGGCCATAGCAATTTCGCGCCGACTGCACCGACGCCGGGGCGGAGCAGTTGTGCCACGATCTCTTCCAGCCAGCCGTCGTGCAAGGCTTCGATGTCGTTATTAATAAGCCCAATAATCTCGCCACTGGCCTGTGTAACCGCCCGATTGTTCAAATCCGCATAATTAAACGGCCCTGGCATCGGCAGCACCCGCACACCCTGCTGTGCGATCTCCGCAAAGTAGGTAAGCGTCGCCTCGTCAGTCGAACCGTTGTCGATAATGATGATCTCGAGCTTCGGCCAGTCGGTGAAGCGCTGGATCGAACTGATACAGCGCTGCAGCAGATCGACACGGTCGCGCGTTGGGATCACCAGGCTGATGATCATGTCCCGTGCGCCTTCCGGGAGCGGATGACGCGCACGCCGCGCCGCCCAGGCAACGCCTTGCGGTGCATTCGGCAATGGCTCAAGCACTGCCTGCGGTTGCACTGCCAGCGATGCACGCGTGGCCGCTGCAAAACGCGCACTGCGTTCTTCGGTATTCAATGGCGACAACACGCGCAGCAGCACGCGCGGCACGTGCACGACACTGGTGGCGCCGTCGTCCCATACCGCGGCCAGTGCATCCCATGCAAAGCCGGCGGCATTGTCGATGTCTCGCAAACTCTGTGCGACATAGCTGCGTACCAGCAGGAAATCGAGCGGATAGTCGCTCGCGAACGCGTAATCGGGATTCCATGCGGGCTTGAACCACGGCCGGCCTTCAAATTCACTGTCGGTGTACACGACTTTCGCATCCGGCAGGGC
>Ga0308164_10004336_pt1 | contig 12046 bp, 7 predicted proteins | sample PhyTR2_FD_201031 | JGI IMG/M metagenome (GOLD analysis project Ga0308164, IMG submission 201031) | Phyllosphere microbial communities from UC Gill Tract Community Farm, Albany, California, United States - DLSLT.R2 | ecosystem: Host-associated > Plants > Phyllosphere > Unclassified | place: USA... | reverse complement strand
ACCCCGTCGCGACCCCTGACGCTGCGCGCCCCGATCGAGCGGGCCTCCGACTTCGATCGATTCGTCGAGGCGCTGACCGAATTGCAGCTGCCCGCCCGCGTGACCGACGAAGTGAACGGCAACGGCAACGGCACCGGATTCGTGCATGGCACCATCCTCGTATCGGAGGACGACGAACCGTTGCAGGCCGTGGCAGCCGGCGTGACGCTGGCGTGGCGCCCCGTCTCGGCGACGACCGTGAAGATCGCCCTCGCCACAGCGCTGAACGGCACGGTGCATTTCGACGAGGTCGAATACCACCTGGGCGACGACGGCGACGAGCGCACGTGCCCGCCCGCCGTCGGCGTGCTCGAGGACTTCGTCTGGTGGACCCCCGAGCTCGGCGAGATCGGCGGCGTGCTGGCGCGCCGCGCGGGCCAGCCGTTGCACCTCGTGCGCGACGGCGAAACGGGGCTCTTCGCCCCGACCGGTTCGGCCGACGACGTCTTCGAATCGGGCGTATGGGCGGCAGCGGGTTCTGTCGCCATGTGGCGGCAGGGCGGCAGCCGCGTGGCCGCCATCGGCGTGAAACGGGATGTCCTGCTGCACACGTGGGATCAGAACTGGCGCCGCCTCGACCCCGCCCCGCATCTGCGCGACACCGACGGGCTCACGGTCTCGGACTACCTCGACCGGCTCGACGACACCGACCTCGACGCTGCGGACTGGTCGGAGGCGCTGCGCCTCGATGCCGACCGCGCCCAGCAGCTGCGCATCCTGTTCCGGCGGGACGACAGCGACGAGCGCACCTTCGCGCGGCTGGCCGAGATCCTCTCCACTCCCCCCGCTCTCGCCGATGTCGCCGACGGCCGGATCGACATCGACCAGTTGCCGGGCTCGACGGTCGCCCAGCCATCCTCGACCTGGTCGACCATTCGCCGCGCCATGAGCGAGGAACTTTCGGGCGACCGCTCGTCACCCGCCGCCCCGCAGCCGCCGACCGGATGGGTGGGGCACCGACAACGTCGATCCGGGGCGTACCTGGCGGTCGCGGCCCTGATCTTCGTCGCGCTCAGCGCCGTGCTCGTGACGAAGATCGTGACGGACAGCGCGGACACCGTCTGGGTTCAGGGGCTTCTTCTCGTTGCGCTCGTCGCAGACGTTGCGTGGCCGCGGCGGCGAGATCGCGGCGACGAAAACGCAGGCTGACAGGGGGCAGGGCTCGGCTCGGTCAGCCGGCCCGATGCGTGTGTCGATCACGCTCGCGACGGCGCCGCCCGACACCGCGAATGTGCCGGGCGCGCCTCGTTCCGGGGTTATCCGAAGCGGCCGTTGACGTAGTCGAACGTGCGCGAGTCGAGGGGGCTGTCGAACATGGCCTCGGTGTCGCCGTGTTCGACGATGGCGCCGGGCTGACCCTGCGTCGCGAGGAAGAACGCGCACTGACCCGAGACGCGCTGCGCCTGCTGCATGTTGTGGGTGACGATGACGATCGTGACGTCGTCGACGAGTTCGAGCATGGTCTCTTCGATGACGCGCGTCGATGTGGGGTCGAGGGCCGAGCAGGGCTCGTCCATGAGCAGCACGCGGGGCTTCACGGCGAGGGAACGCGCGATGCAGAGGCGCTGCTGCTGGCCACCGGACAAGCCGCCACCCGGCGCGCGCAGACGGTCACGAACCTCTTTCCAGAGGCCCGCCTTCGTGAGGCAGCTTTCGACCAGGTAGTCACGTTCGTCGCGGCTCGACCGCGTTCCCGTGAGCGTGAGGCCCGCGATGACGTTGTCGTAGATCGACATGGCCGGGAACGGGTTGGGCTTCTGGAACACCATGCCGATGCTCTTGCGGGCATCGACGAGGCGCCGTCCGGTGTCGTAGATGTCCTCACCGTCGATGAGCACCTCGCCCGCGAGGCTGGCCGACGGGATGAGCTCGTGCATGCGGTTGAGGATGCGCAGGAACGTGGACTTGCCGCATCCGGACGGGCCGATGAGTGCCGTGACGACGCCCGCGGGCATCGTGAGGGACACGCGGTCGAGCACCTGGTGGTCGCCGAACCAGGCCGAGATGTTGCGGGCGTCGAGTTCGGCGAGGGGCGTGCGCGCGGGGTCGAGACCCGCGAACGGGTGCGGGGCCGTCTGCTCGAAACCGGCCGGGATGGGAGGGGCGCCGGGCGTTGCGTAGGCCGGGGCGTAGGCCGGGGCGTAAGCCGGGGCGGCTCCCGGGGCCGCAGCGTGGGGCGCGGTCAGCGTGGCCGACGGGCCGCCGAACGGCGTGTTGGCCAGGAACGGGTTGGACGCCTCGTAGGTGGCCGGGTGCACGGTCGTGACCGAGTCCACACCGGAGGCGTAGGGCGCCGAACCCGTGGGCTGGGGGGCGAAGGGCGATCCGGCCGTTGCCCCGGAGGCTGCGGCGGCGGGCGCAACGGGGACGGGCTGCGGGGCGACGGGGGCCGCGACATCCGAGGACCGTGCTCGCCGCGAACGGCTCGTGCGGGTGGGGAGGATTTCGGTGCGCTGCTGGTCGGGCGTGTTGTCTGTCATGCGTTTCTCTCTCGGGTCGAACTCGTCAGAGGAGGTTGGGAAGAAGGCGGGTCACCTGGTCGGCGACGAGGAGGCCGCCGAGCACGAAGAGCGGCGCGGCCACGACCCAGGTCTTGCGCGCGCCCAGTCGGCGGAAGGACCACACGGCGCCCAGCGAGATCGCCAGGAAGAACTGGCCCGCGAAGACGAGGGCCCACACCGTGGACGTGTCGGTCGCGAGCTCTTTGTGGCTGGGCGGCAGCGAGATCGCCGTGGTCTGGCGTTTTCCGGCGGGCTGCGCATCGCCCACGAGCTGTGCGTCGACGCGCACGACACCCGACGGGACGAAGGCGGCCCCGCGCGCGGTCTCGAGGATGAGTCGGCTCTGGCCGGCCGCGGGCGGCGCGGGTGCGGGGTCGCCCGCGTAACGCGTGCCGATGACCTCGAAGATGTTGGCGCCCTGGCCCGTGACGACCGTGATGCGGTCGCCCGGAGCGAGACGCTGGATGCCGCCGAACGGGCCGCCATAGGAGCTGGCGCGGCCCATGACGACGCTGATGCCCTGCTGGCCCGGCAGCACGGTGTCGCGGCGGTGGCCGGGGCCCGACTGCAGCACACCCGACGACGAACCCTCGGAGATGACCTCGCTCAGGCCGAGCGCCGGGATGTCGATGCGGGCGACGGGCGCGCCGTCCGCGAGCAGGGCGCCATCGGAGTCGCCCTCTGAGACGGGCGCGACCGATGTCGAGAGTTGCACGCGGAAGGCATCCTGCAACTTCTGCTGGTTCACCTGGTGTTGCAGATGGCTCAAAATCATGAGGTTGATGGCGAAGCCGAGGAGGAGCGCGGCGAGCATCGAGAGGGCACCGCGCGCGATCGCCTGGTTGCGGCTGAGGGGCGCGAGCTGGCGCGGGGGCCGCGGAGCGCGACGCGGGGGCTTGGGCGGCCGGGGCGGCCGGGCCGCGCGCGGAGCTTTCGGCGCACGGCCGGCAGCGGCTCCCGATCGGTCGTGGATGTCGTCACCGGCCCCCAGCGGCCCGCCCGGGCCGATCAGCAGGTCGGTGCGCGGGGCTTCGATGGCGTCGGGGCGCTCTTCGGCGATGGTCATGCGAACTTCTTCTCCGCGACGGTGGTGGTGATGTAGCCGACGATGCGCCAGGCGGCGAGGCCGAGCAGCGCGAACAGGGCAAGGCCCATGAGGTAGAGCGGCGGGATGACGACCATGGCGTCGCGCTGGACCTTCTTCGTGTCGACGCCGTCGATCTGCGCGGGCGGCGTGATGGTCGCGTGCGCGTTGACGATGCCCCACTGGCCGGCGCCCGGCACGACGGCGGAGACGATGCGCTTCTCCCCCGGCTTGAGGCCCGTGACGGTGACCTGTCCGCTTCCGCCGAGGCGGTTGCCGAACGGCCCGCCGAGCCAGAAGTCGGCCGACAGGTCGATGGTGCTCTTCGAGGCGTTGCGCACGCCCACCTTCACATCGACCTCACCCGTGAAGGGGTTGAGCGACGGGATGTACGACGTCGAGATGCCGCCCGCGAAGAGGCCGCCGCCGAGGTCGACCTCGTCGGCCGCGGTCACGGGGTCTGTGCTGGTGGGCGCGGTCGAACCGGGCAGATCGGATGTCGCGCCGCCCGTTCCGCCGGAGCCGGAGCCCGACGAGCCGCCGCCGAAGCCGCCGCCCGTGCCCGACCCATCGCCCGAGCCCGTGCCGAGGCCGCCGTCACCCGAGGTTCCCTCGCCTCCGGTGTTGCCGGGAGCGTCTGTCGCGGGGGGCTGCGTGGGTGCGGGGAGGTCGACCTGCAGGCCGATGCCGCTTCCCGGGCTGGGCGTCGGGGTGGGCGCGGACAGCGCGCGCAGGCTCGTGGCGGACGGCGCCGCCGAGGACACAGCGGTCGAGGACACCGCCGCCGAGGAGACCGCGACCGAAGACACAGCCGCCGAGGACACTGCGGTCGCGGCGGTCGCCGACACCGCCGGCGCGACGAGCAGCGCCGTCGCCAAGCCGGCGGCCGACAGCGACACGGTCACGCGTCTCGTGAATGCTCCGCCTAGGCGGGTGCGAGAGGGACGACGCGATGTCGAGGTCTGGGGCGTGCGCATCTCAGCGGCGTCCTTCCGGGTGAAGCGGGCTGGCGGGCGGACCCGCGGTGGTCGAGGCGGCCTGAGAACCGGCGGGAGAAGCGGCGGGTGCCGCGGCCGAGGGCGACGCGGGCGTCACGCCAGCGGCCGGCACGGTGCCGCGCTCGGCCTCGGCCTTCCGACGCGCCTCTTCTTCGGTGTAGGCGATCCAGGCGGCGGCGTTCTTCGCATCGCTGCGTCGGCGCCAGCGCAGCCACAGCCACACGAGCAGCGCGATCGCGGCCAGGACGAGCAGCCAGATGGGCCACGCGATCGTCACGGTGTCGCGGCTGGTCGCGGGCAAGGGGCCGGGGTTCAGGGCATCCGCGTCGATGACGGCCGCGAGCTTCACGTAAGGGTTGAGGTAGGCGTACTGCCCGACACCCTTCACGTCGACCGTGACCGTGCGGGTCGACCCCGGCAGCATCTCGGTGAGTTCCTGTCGCTTCACCTCGCCGAGGGTCATGCCGAAGAGGCCGTTGACGCCCATCACGAGGTTGGCTCCGAGGGCCACGTTGCCCGCGTTCTTGAGCGTGAAGGTGAGGGTGGTGCTGCCGTCGAAGGGGTTGATCGACGGGTTGTAGCGCGCCTCGAGTGACGAGATCGTCAGGGCGGGCTGCAGGTCGCCGGGCACGCGCACGTAGACGCGGGTGGCGACGCGGCGGTCGACGAGCACCTGGCCTTCCGCCGACTGCACCGAGATGACGATGCCGGCGGCATGGTCTCCGGGGCGGGCGTCGGCGGGGACGTCGACCGTGAACGGGACGACCTGCGAGGCGCCGGGGTCGAGAGGGATGCTCATCTTCTTCTGGCCGCCCGCGAACGTGACCCAGTTGCCGGCATCGGTGACCGCGGCATCCGTGTCGAGCAGCCCGTAGGAGCCGTCCTCGGTGTTGTAGGCGTCGGTCGCGAACACCTGCATGGTCTGCGGTGTCGTGCCCGTGTTGCGCACGAGGTAGGAGTCTTCGATGTGCTGACCCGGGGATGCCTGGTAGCTGAAACGTGAGCGGTCGTCTTGACCCTGCCCGTCGGAGGGCGTTCCGGAGATGCCGTCGGTGTCATCGGCGTGGGCTGCGACGACCCCCGTCGACAGCGAACCGCCCAGCAGCGCGAGCAGCAGAACGATCGTGGAGGCGGCGCGTGACGTGCGTCGGCTACGGGCAAAAATGGGCACAGTACATTCGTCCAAACGGAGTTGGCCTCGGTCTGGCCGGATGTTGAACCAGACGTTAACGGCCACGGGCCGGAGGCTACAAGGTGCCCCCAGTGCGGGGGCGGAGGTGCGGAATACGCGCGTGCTGAACACGCAGGTGCGGGGGCGGCTCCGAAGAACCGCCCCCGCACCCCGGTGGGGCTACTTCGAGACGAGCGTGAGCGTCATCTTCGAGGTGTAGGTTCCCGCGGGCTTGTCACTCGGGGCGACGAACGTGAGCTCGCCTCCCAGCGTGAGGTTGGCCACGGCGGTGCCGGCTGCGCTCGTCGCGAAGGCGGCGGGGTAGACCGACGAACCGGCCTTCTGCTCGGCGCCCAGCGAGATGCCGGCGGGGGCTGCGACCGACGCGGACGGCTTGAGGCCGAGCTGCTTCTTGTCGATCGTGGCGTTGGCGGCGGCGTTGGTGAAGTCCGCGACCGTTGCCGTGAGGTCCCAGCCGGGCTTCGACGCCGCGCGGGCGTCGGCCACCGTGAAGGCGGGCAGGGTGCCCGTGGCGGTCGAGACACCGTCGACGACCGTCGCGTTGCCGATGGTCGCCTTGGCGCCGGCGGGAACGTTCAGGCTGAGGGCGCCATCGGTCGGGGCCGGTACGACGGCCTCGAGGTCGATGTCACCGGTCTGCGCGCCGGCCGGCGGCTCGGTGGGGGTCGTGGTGCCCGTGGGCTCCTGGACCGTCCAGTTGCCGGTTCCCTTTTCGACCGTGATGGGGGCGTAGAACACACCCGACTTGGCGAGGGCGACACCGTTGTAGATGAGGCACGCCATGCCGAGCGAGTACTCGCCACCGTTGGCCTTGACCTGGCTGGCCGATCCGAGGATCTGGCCGCTCAGCTTCGCGGGGAACTGCTGGACTTCCTTGTTGCTGCCGGGGATGAAGCCACCGTCGGCGTACGCGGTCCAGGCGCTGATGGTGCGCTCCTGGCCACGCGGCGCGATGAACGTGCGCGTGGACTCGGTGTCGGGCGAGCACTGGAAGCGGCCGTAGGCGTCGGTGGCGGAACCGACACCGATGAGCTCGGCATCCCAGTCGTGGACGGTGCCGGGGGCGAAACGCGTCTCTTCGCCGGCGTCGTAGATGTAGACCTCGGCGTCGGAGCCATTGAGTCCGGGTGCAGCCGAAGCTACCGTGACCGAGGCTCCGATGAGCGATGCGGCCATGACGCCCACCGCGGCGACGCGGATGGCGGTTTTGTTCAACATGATTGCCTTTCTGGGCAGAGGTGGAGCGGGTTAGGAGAGGTTGGCGCGCAGGGGGACTGTGCTGGAGGGAGCGAGGAAACCGAACTTCTTCTTGACGGCACCCGAGGTGGCTGCGCCGGAGGAGAAGTTGGTGAGGCTCTTCGTCTTGGTGCTGTCGACGAGGGCCGTAAGGGCGGGGTCGTACTTGGGGTTGGTCGAGTCGATGCGGGCCTGCTCGACGACGACGTAGGTGTCACGTCCCCACGTGGTGTTGGCGTAGAACGGCGCGTTCGGGGCGATTGCGGCACCGGTGCCGGTGGTCGGTGCGACCGAGCCCTGCGTCGAACCGAGGACGGCGTTGCCGGTGCGGTTCTGGCCGGCACCCGACTTCTGGGCCACCCAGCTGGCGACCGAGAAGGGGATGATCTGGCCGTCGCCGCTCAGCACGGTGCCGTCGTTCTCGGCGAAACCGGGCTGCTGCACGCAGGAGCCGAGCGTCGGGTTGCCGATGGCGGTCAGGAAGAACTTGCGCGTGCCGGAGGCGGCCTGCGGAAGGACGGGCGTGACGGGCACGCCGCCGACCGACGTGACGGTGCACTCGTAGACCTGCTTGAGCGTCGCGGCGCTCAGCTGGTCGAGGCCCGCACCCTGGTAGGCGTAGGAGACGGCGTCGCGGCCGAACGGGATGTAGGCGAGGGCGCCGTTGTTGTTCGCCAGCGCGCCGGGGCCCGAGGAGGAACGAGCGATGTCGACCTGTGCGGGGATGGCGACGGCGGGCGTCGTGTTGCCCGAGACGCTGAAGTTGCCACCGTCGATCGAGCGGCTGAGCGCCTTGACGCCGTCGCCGGAGCCGGCGGGACGAGCGAAGTAGGCTCCACCCGACTTGGCCTGGATGGCGGAGGAACCGAATGCGTCGAACGATCCGATGGTGTTGCCGTTGGCGGTCACGCGCACGTTGGAACCCGTGATCGTGGTGCCGTTGGCGAGGGCGTTACCGGCATCCTGCAGGGTGTCCGAGCCGACCAGCACGTAGCTGTTCGACACCGGGTCGGCGTTGGCGGGTGTAGCGAGCGCGAGACCAGCGACGGCCACGCCCAGGGCTGCGCAAAGCGCAACAGCCTTCTTCGTCTTCACTGCGTTTCCTTTCGGGAGGGTTTACCGACCGATGCTCGGAGAAGCAGGGCCGACTCGGCGTCGATTCCGCCGGCGGCGGGTTGTTCGACGGGGTCCAAGAGTGTGGGCATCAGAACCGACGTCTGAGGCGGGAGAGGAGCGGCACCGCGAGGGCGGACGCCAGTCCCGTGAGCACGCCGACGGGAACGGCGAAGCCGATCGAGCCGAGGGCGGGGTCGTCGGGCGTGATGGGGCCGCGGAGGTCTGCGGCCAGGTCGCCCGTGGCGGAGGGGTCGGTGCTCGCGGAGGCCGCGTCGACCGAACCGCCCGTCGAACCGGTGTTGGCGAACGAACCCGTGGGTGCGCCATCCCCGAGGCCCGAGCCGTCGAGGGTCGGGCTCCCCTCCGAGCCGGCACCGGTGGGGGCTTCGGCGGGCGGCCATCCGCCTGATTGGATGGCGGCGGCGGCGCGCACGGCCTGATCCTGCCATCCGGCCGGAATGGGTGCGTAGCCCGCGGGCAGCGTGCCGTTGTCGGTGCCGGGGTTCTGACCCGTCGTGGCGGCGTAGCGGATGAACGCGGCGTAGTCGGCGCGCTGGGCTTCGTCGGCGATCGACGGGGCCGCGGCGGCGTAGACCGGCATCGCGAGCGGGTAGGCCGTCGGCGCACCCTTCGCCTGCTCGCCGGCGGGGTCGTATTCGTAGACCTGCGCCTGCGTGGCCGTTGGCGTCATGGCCGCGGCGGCCGCGGTCAGCGACTCGCTCGTGGGCGAGACGAACTGGCCGGCGGGGTTCAGCAGGGATGCCTGCACCACCTGGTACTTGGCAGCCGACGCCGTGTCGGTCAGCCCGAGCACGCGCTGATAACCCGTGAGGTTACGGATGCTCTTGCCGTACTTCGGCGGAGCGGACTGCGGGTCCCAGGCCCCGAGCGTCTGACCGTCGCCGCGGAGCGTGAGGTAGGCGCCCGTGTCGAGGTCGTTCGTGTAGGGCCGCCACGTGACGAGGTTGACCACGCCACCCGTCGTCGGCGATTCGGGCTGCTCCACGGGGTCGGCCTTCGGCGCGTCGTCGCGCGGGTAGCTGAGACCCGTGCCCGTGGGGTTCTTCGTGCTGGAGGTCGAGCTGTAGGGGTTCACGACCATGCCGTAAGGGTCGGGGGTGCCCTCGAGGAAGGCCCGGGCGTCGGCATCCGCCATCACGTAGCGCCACAGCTGGTAGAGGGCATCCGATCGACCCTGGGGTACGAGCAGGTCGGAGAGCGACGGGCTGACCAGCGACTCGTTTTTCCAGTCGGCGTCGTTGATCGCCAGGAAGTCGGGGTCGAACGTGAGGTTGCGGGCGTTCTTGCCGGGTTTCGCCGTGCTCTCGAAACCGAGGTGCTTCTTGTCGGCGAGGGTCGGCAACGCGTCGAGGTAGGAGTTGGTGAGCAGCTTGGCGACGAGGCGTGGCGTGAGCTTCATGCTGTCGTAGGGCAGACCCGTTTTGGCCAGGGCGGCGGGCGGCGTGGTGCCGTTGTCGACGGGCTGGCGGTCGATGGCGAAGGACACCGAGACGCCGGCGAGGGCGACGGGCGCATAGGCGAGCGAATCTTCGACCTTTTCACCGTCGGGGCCGGCGAGGGGGCGGGAGGTCAAAGCCAGGGCCGAGGCATCCGGGGACAGGCTGGCCGATTGCAGGGCGTCGGACTCGGTGCCCGCGCTCATCGTGTAGGTCGCGCCGCCCTGGGCGCCACAGAGGGTCGGCTGCCACGAGGCCACGGCGCCCGCGACGAGCTCCGAGCCCGAGAGCTGGCGTTCTGCCTGCCCGAGCTCGCACGAGATGCCGAGGGGCTTGAAGTCCATGCGGAACGCGATGCGGTGCTTCCAGTTGTCGGCGAAGAGGCCCGATTTGGTGACGTGCTGTTCGCCCGCATCGTGGGTTCCGCGCGGCACGACGACGAGCCAGCAGGCCTTGCCCTTCTTCGAGCCGTCGGCCTGCGCGACGGGGTTGCCGCAGCCGAGGCCGGATGATTGCAGCGCCGTCTGCACCTCGAACTTGGCCGAGCCGTTGCCGCCCGAACCCGAGCCGGCCCACTTGATCTCGTTGGAGGTGTAAGGGCCGAAGAACTCGTTCTGGTTCACGTTGACGTCGACCTGTTTGCCGTCGACGATGCTCGACACGACCTTGCCATCGACCGAGCGGAACGGGATCGACGAGTAGGCGGGGCGGAGGACGCCCTGGCCGGGAACCGTGTATTGCTTATCCGCCGCGTCGACGTTCTTGTCGTCCATGGCGTTGTCGCGCGTGGCGCCCGGGGCGTTGAAGGCGCCGTACTGGCACGTCGTGCGGTCGGGCACCGGGATGCTCGACGCGGGGTCGTCGCCCCAGCACTGCATGATCTGCAGGAAGTTCTCGCCGCCCGTGTCGCCCGAGGGCACGGTGGACTGCTTGCCGCCGGTCCAGCTGACGGTCACGCCCTGTGCCACGAGCTCGTCGGTCTGCGAGACCGTGACCTTCAGGTCGGGGAACGGCGCGTTGGCGATGTCGATGTCCTGCTCGGCGGCCGCGATGGTCACGGGGCCCTTGGCGTCGGCGTGGGCGCTCGAGACCGGCGCGATGGTGTTCGACAGCAGCAGCACACCCGTGACCGCGAGACCGACGACCGCTCCGAAACCGAGCGAACCTCGGGTGAAGAGACCCGTGCGCGGGGATGTCTGAGCGGCGCTGGTGCGGCGCGAGACGAGGCGCCGGGCGGCGGCTGTGCGGGTGTGTGTCACGGGGAGTACTCCAGATGCTGTGGCCAGAACGGGGCCGACGAGAACGAAATTATGGGCGGTTCGTGTCCGCGAGATGAACACGTGCGGAACGAGCCATCTCCGCAGGCTGACGCTTGCCGCGGGTGCCTCCCCCGACCAGGGGGCACACCCGCGACAGCGTCGTGGGGACTAGCGGGCGCGCTTCAACCGGCGCGACAGGAACGGCGGCAAGACGATGGCGCCGAGCAGCAGGATGCCCGCGGCCAGCATGCCGTTCTGGGCCCAGCCCCAGCCCTCGTCGGGCAGGTCGAACGCCGTCGCGACGGCCGAGCCGCCCGTGCCGCCGCCCGAGACGAGGGCACCGTTGGCGTCATAGACGGCTTCACCCGTCGTGCCACCCGCGGTTCCGGCATCCGTGCCGGCTCCCGCTCCCCCGTCGGTGGCCGCGCCCGCGCCGCCCGCACCCGTGGTGCCGCCCGCGCCGCCCGTTGCCGAGCCGCCCGTTCCGCCACCCGTCGTCGCGGTGTCTTCCTTGGCGCCGGCCGTGCCCGTCGTGCACTGGTTCGGGCCCTGCTTGTCGCAGTCCGCCGGCTGGGCCGCCGTGGCCGCCAGCTGGTTGTTGCCCGGCGAGTCACCGGGCTTGAAGGTGGGGTTGTTGCACTTGTTGATGTCGACGCCCGAGGCATCCGCACCCGGGATGCGCTTGATCTGCTCGAAGCCCGCGAGCACGAGGTTCATGGGCAGCGGCGAATAGCCGAGCGCCGAGGCCTGCTGTTGGCCTTCGCAGAGCATGTAGTTCGCGAACGCACCGAGCGTCTTGCCCTTCTCGACCGTGACCGAGTTGGTGGTCGCCGTCGGCACGATCATGTAGGAGTAGCTCGACAGCGGGTAGGTGCGCTTGTCGCCGTTGTTGTAGACGCCGTCGAGGATCTGCGTGAGGTAGTCGGCCGACCCCTGGTTGGTGTTGATCTGCGCCTGCAGGAGCGCGACCGCGACCGAGGATGCCGTGGGCTCGACGTAGTAGCCGGCCTTGTTCAGCACCTTGGCCACCGGGAAACCCGACTTCATGGCGTAGGAGTATTCGACGTAGGTGATGGCGCCCTCGCCGTAGCCCTGCTTCACGAATCCCGAGACGCCGAGCGAACCGTTCTGGCCCTTGGCGTTGCCCGTGACGGGGTACTGCGA
>Ga0308164_10004329_pt1 | contig 12056 bp, 9 predicted proteins | sample PhyTR2_FD_201031 | JGI IMG/M metagenome (GOLD analysis project Ga0308164, IMG submission 201031) | Phyllosphere microbial communities from UC Gill Tract Community Farm, Albany, California, United States - DLSLT.R2 | ecosystem: Host-associated > Plants > Phyllosphere > Unclassified | place: USA... | reverse complement strand
CTATGGGACTTATTGTATAATGATCGCTCTTTATTATCAATACTGATAATTTAATTCTTGCTGATTTCGCATGCGAAATCTTATGAAAGAGCCTCCCTCTGTCGCACTGTCGTGAAACGTAGCCTCCATGCCATCATATGTGCCTGCAAGAATAGGGTTGTCTACAACACGATATTTCGCATGCGAAATGTTTTACCTGCGCTATTGCTCAACCTGGTTATTTCCAAAAATCAGCATCTGGTTTAATCCCGATAATCTCATGCCAAGTAATGACCTTTTTCCGGTCCGCGCCGGTGATAGAAAGTTTGGGATCGTACTCTTTTAAGTTCTGCTGATAAGCCCGCAGTGTTGCAATACAACGCCTCGCCCAGTCACCCTCTGCCGCGCTTCCTTTGGTTACATGTGGTCTATTGGGCAGGCGAGGGCGCAGCGGTTTCGCATGCGAAATAAACCCTGGGGGTTGTTCTTTTTCGTCAATGTAATTAAACACAATTGAATCAATCTTGCGGCCGCGTTTCTTCAGCTCGTAAACAACACTTATATTGGTATGAGCATTAATCATATCGACAGCCGGATCGAGAACACGACGCCTGAAGTCATTAAGCTCAGGGTACTTACCTAACAGGCCAGTACGTTCTTTCATCCAGTCCAGTGTGAGCGGGTTTGTTGAGATCACGCCCTGGGCATTCTTACTGTTAGTCAGCTTGCGATATTTGAATAGCCAGGAATAGAGACGAAATGCAAACGGTGACTCAAGCTTCACCATCTCTACGAGATTCATCTGTGTAAACTCGTTTCTCAACTCATAGAGATAATCCCGGACCGTATCAGAAAAGCGCAGTGTGATATCACTTGAATTACCAGACGCTCCATAGGTTATGGATGAGAACCAGAAACGCTGAACCTTATTGATACGCTGCTTAGCTTCGTTAAACTCATAAGTGATGATCGGTTTTCTGGCCAGAGAGTTAACGGCAGTCTTGATCTGTTCATAGCTGCTTTCGCCAAGGGAGAACATGTCCTTATACTCCTTTGCATAAAGGGTATATTCACCTTCAGGCTGAGGGTTTCTGCTATCCACTTTTGTTAATGCCAGGTACAACAGCCTCATCTCAATCAGGGTGATATCAAAGGCCCCCTCAATAAGTTGGTTGGCTTGCGTAACGATGTTGTCTTTACTGACCCGTTCCATCACTCCAATCCCTTTTCAAATTATTCACTCAGATGCTAACCGACTTAAATCAGGGACTCAAATTTTATTTGTCGGGGTTTAACATTAAATCTGTCGGGCTTTAGGCATAAGAAGATCCCCGTCACTACAGGGGTATTGTACGGACCATTAAATCTGTCAGGGTTTGAGAACACTCAAAACGCCAGAGAGAAGTTATCCACACCAAATCTGTCGGGGTTTGCCATTAAATCTGTCGGTTTAAAGCATTAAATCTGTCGGGATCTGATTTTTGGAAAGCATTAAATCTGTCGGGGTTTCACATCATATCCGTCGGGGTTTCACATTGAATGTGTCGGGGGTTAGCATTAAAACTGTCGGGGGTTAGAAGCGTATCTCACTGTATTACATGATTTAAATCTGCCTAAAAAGAAAGGAAATGAATAATATATGTAATATAGAGGGATCTTCTTTAGAAAAAGAAATATGAAAAACAACCACTAACGCGCTTTGCTTGTTTTCTTAAAAAGTAATGAGGGAAGGAAATCATATTACAAAAGGATCCTAAGGATCTAAGCTTCAACATACAAAAGCATCCCCTCAAACCCATCCTGTCGCGTTTTTTTCTGAGAAGGTTACTGTTTACACGTTTGTGAGGCAAAACGGCTTCAGGAAGGTTTAGCGCTCAAACTGAGTAATTTTCTATTACTTGCAATCCAACATGTTAAACTTTAGACATTTACTATACATAACTGACTTGCTATTAGCTGCTGAGACATTGAACCTAGCGGTTTAACACACGGTAACTGGTGCAGAATGAAAAAAGGCAGAGTGCGTGATTATCGAACACAAACTCAGGGATCGGGGTTTATTGAATGGCGAATGACTTCACACATGATGGGCGGGTTTATACGCTCTCACACCTGAATGCTTCTGTAGTCAGCATCACGCGAGAGGCTACAGATACATTTCCCGCGCGGACTGTTAGATTTTTCCTTTCATACAGCAATCATTGTTTCACTAAGCACTTTGCAGAATTAGATGATGAAACGCTTCTCTATGAAGATAGCCGTCGATATTTTTGCACTGAGCGCTATGAAGGCTCTTTACTCTTACCAACCATTATCCCGACCCTCATACGCAATAATATAATGTTGGGATTAACTATGAATGGCCATAGAGAGTCATTTTTCTATCTTGAAGAACATCAGATGGGGGTCTTGTATCGACTCTACTTTGATATATCACTCAGCAACCATCCAGGTAGTGATATTAGACTTAAGGTAACTACGGCTCATCCGCAGGATGACTGGGCTGATCCTGTTGGTGTGACCGCCCGTTTTACCTTCTGGCGAGTAATTGATGCTCGTGTTTCTGGTGATAAACTGGCGGTTAAAACACAGCAAAGAAGAAGACGCAGGTAACAAAAAAGGCGACCTTTCGGATCGCCTCATTGCTACTGCTTAATTCATGATGTTAGGTGGAGGTCATTAGATATCGCGGCGCGGCCTGCGACCCTATTCGGGTTGACGCTAACGTACTTCTGAGAAGTCCCACGTATCGCTAGTGACTACAAATCTACCGCTTTCTGGCACATGTTGCAACTTTTTTGTTTGGATAAAGCCCTGACCAGCTGTGGTTCAGGGCCTAACACCGAGCTTAATGTGTCTGGAATTGTCACATTGTGGCTCTGCATCCCTTTAGTACTAAAATTGTTCAATGAAACCACTGAATGCACAACGTGGTAAGAATCATTAAGCTCCAAGAAAATTAAGAAAAACCACTGCAGATGTTGGTAGTAATAGCATCACGTGTTGAAAGCGGTGTCTTCGATTCTGCATTCTGTGACTGATTTTAAGATCTGATTGCGAAATATTGAGGTGCATACTATCTCCCCGTCATGCTCATACCAGTGCCTTGCTCCAGGTAAGAGCTCATGGGCAAAGGGGAACGTAGCCATAGGGTTATGGGACACCTCCATTTCGAAACACCAAAATTCATTACCACCACATAAAACTAAATAACTAATAGAAAAAATTTTGCGGGCGAAAGGTGATTATAACAATGTTTACTTTATTGATGGTTACTATTCAAATGCATTGTGATATTTAGGTATACATATATGTCACAATATTGTCGTGGCAAAGTACCTCTGACTTTGATAAAAATTTCCCTCCCGTTACCGACATTTTTCATCTTCAAGTAAATAATGGGCCCGAACATAATTCTTCCCAGGGAAAATGCGGATGTCAGCCGATTTAAAAGAACAGTCTGATAATGTCAGACAACTACTAATAGTTAAACTGCACGACTGGAAAGATGGCGTCAGCCCGGTATGGAATTCCACCTGGCCGGTTTTTGACCGTCTTATCATGCGGCATCATGAAATGATCGCGGTCTATGAAGAACTGGCGGAGCGGGGGATCACAGGAACCAGACTCTGGATTTTACTGGAGCAGCTTATTTTTGCCGCAAGCTTTGGCACTGAGGAAAAACATGCCCGCCTGCGCTCAGATTACCGAGAACTTAACGGTCTCAATGAAGCCATCAGCGAAGCAAGCAGCAGGCTGGCCACAATGATTGAGCGCCGGTCTGAATTACTGAACCGCAGCGGCCATTTTTACTGTGAGAGACGAGTAAGTTTGACAGAATTGATTGATGAAGCAGGTAAAAAAAATCACCATTATCAGTCCTTCCTCAAAAATGAAATTAGCCTCCTTAACACATACGATCTCAAATACTGGCCAGCAGTTGAGGATATCCTGCACGTAATGGGACTGGAAGATGTCACCACTGAGTTTGCTGATGACGCTACGGAGGCTATCATTAATGCCCGCCGCCCTTCTCTGACGGATTATTTCAGGGTGCTGTTTGACCGTATTAATGAGCAAAAAAAAGGATTGGCTGGCTATTCATTACCTCGAGGTTTCAGGCTGTCAGATGAATCCCTCGCAACGATATGCAACATTACCCGCGATCTTAATCCAGGGGATATGGTTGATGCCGATTACGTTAAGCGAACCCGTCACCGGCTGAAAGAGCAGGGTATGGTGACCGGGTGGTAATAAAAAACCATCCGGCCAAGGGCATTAAAATCGAGCGTGCCCCTGGGAAGCCCTGATTTCCGTTATGACTTCTGGATATTGCCCCCCAGCCTCTATGCGAGCAAGCCGTTGTTCAATTATCTCCTCGTCGCCGAGAAATTCACTCAGGCCGGAGAGGTCAAGACTCAGATAACGACCTGTGGCACTGCTGATGCCACGACCTCTTAAGCGCAAAAGCAGTTGCAATAGCCCCTCATCGGTTTGAATGACCCCTTCAGCCCACATCCTGACGCGTTCGACGTTATCGATATCTCTCCAGGCATAAAGATATGACAGTAGGTCGTTCGTTTCTAAAAGAAGGGTCGAAATGTCATCCTGGTTCAGCCGTTCAGCAAGCCTTGGCAACACTGCTCCCAGTTCTTCGTTTAACAACACCCGCTCATCTATCGACGCTGGCCGGTCGCCGACCAGCCCGTTTCGCCACATAAGATGCCGCACATACCTTGCAATCCATGACCAGGCGTTCCCCTCGACACAGATATCCTGGAGGAAGGTGATTGTGGCTGCCCTGTTTACCTCACACATTCTTTGTATTAACCGGTCGACAACACCGTCTATATCGAGGTCATACGCCGCAAACCAGACGTTGAGTTGCTGAAAGCGCTGTATAACCGTATCGCCGTAGTTAAAGAAAAATCTGACCAAACCTTCACAGGCTGCCGCACTTTGCGCGGCCACCATCGCCGGAGAAAGCTGGCTGAGAATGTGTTCAAACCAGGTGCGGGAGGACACATTGTTGCTGTTAATTCTTCCCAGTAGCAATTCCGACATAGCCCCCTGGCGTGTAGGATCCTCTGCCTGACGGAACAGGTCATCAAAAAACGCCGGAGGTAGCACATTCTGAGGGGAGGAAAACGCGAAGTAGTAACGCCAGTAGGCACCGCTGCCAAGGCGCTTACCCGCCGTCATCTCGGCGCGCTCCTGATCCCCTATGGGAGAGAAAAGCGTCATATTTTCGACGTTAGAGCCTAATATTCCGGGCACCCAGCCATTTAGATAAAAAGGCTTGCGTGCCGTTGAAGGTGGGAAGTGGCTCAGGTGTTCTATCAGCTTCGTTTTCAACTCCGTCTTCTCTTCATCACCGACGCTACCGTCGCGTGATTCCACAACAGCACGCTCCGTCAGATACTGCTCTATCCAGTCATACAGGCCAGCGTTACTGATACGAATAAGCTGCAGCAGACACAAATCGGGCAGGTAGACGTAATCACGCACTCCGCTGTAGCGAAATCTCAGTATATTAAGAACAAGTTTCACTTCACGCGGCGTGGACAGCGCGGCGCCGTAGATATCCGTCACCTGGGAAAGATCGTTCAGCAAGCCTTCACCGGCACCGTTGCCATTAACCTCCTGATAGAGGGCCGCGACGCTGCTGATAAATTCCCGCCGCAGGCTGAAGGCTTCCGGGCGCGGCAAATTGAATGAAATCTGCACGATTTTTTGCAGGTAAGCGGCGCCGTCCGTCACCCCCAGACCGGTCTGAATGGCATGGGCCAGCACCGATTTGTCGTATGACAGGACGTAGCGAAAGCGGGGAAAATCCGCCACGGATTTGACCAGGCGAACGACCTCTACGGCCTGAGCGGGTTCCAGCCGGTCCAGATCGTCCATCACGACGATAAAGCTCAGATCCAGCGCGGTAATTTTATCGCTAATTTCGGCGCGCAGCTCGGAGGTCGTCTTTCTGTTCGTCAGAAACTCCGCGTCTGAGTAAGCCTTCAGCGCACCGCTGGCGTTGGGCATGCCGGGTACCAGCGCGGCCATCTCGGCCACAGGCCCCAGGTGGCGGGCGGTCGACTGGCTGTAGCGCAATACTTTAGACGCTGTATCTGTCAGCGCTTTTTTCCGCTTCAGGCGTTTGAGCGCCGGGGCTGATAACGCGCGCTTCTCTTCTTCCGCAATAATGGCAGCGACCGGCAAAAGCAAGGACTCGACTGGACTGACGCTGCCACCGTCCAGCCAGGGTGACACGGACAGCACAAAGGTTCGCTCATGCAGTCCGGCCTCGAGGGAGAGACGCAATAAATTGAGCAGGCTGGTTTTACCTGAGCCCCAGGCGCCCTCAAGGGCTATCACAGCGCTGCCGTCCCGGCCTAACCCCTCAATGGCGAGTGCCAGCTGCTTCGCGACGTGAGTAAACCCATACCGGTCTTCGGCGGGACTCTGCACGGCGGCATCGAGGCCTGCGCTGAGACGTTCGCCGTCTCCGGTCTGTTCATCTGTCATGCTAAAGATCTCCGTACAGCGTGCGCAGGGTTTCCACGGAGTCGGCCAGGGCGCCCGTTTCCAACCGTTCCGTCAGCTCCCTGACCAGTTCGCCGAATGCCTCTGCCGGCACAAACACCCGCAGCGCATCAAAACCCAGGATCGCGTCCTGATGCGCGGTCCCCGGCAGGGCCAGGCTGATATGAGCACCTTCGCTGTAGCGGCGCACCGCTTCCGGCGTGGTGCGATAGACGTTCAGCAGGCGGTAAAGCTCCGCAAACTCCCTCCAGCCGAACGGCATAACAAAGTTGCTGCCGGTCAGAACCAGATACAGGCGCGGCACCTCATCACCAACGGCGGCGGGCAAGTCGCCGCGCTGGCCGTCGACCCGGATGTCGAACCGCAGGTCACCGGCGGTGAAGGTGTCATTCATTTCCCGCACCGACGGGCGCACCTCCCGGATAAAGGTTTCGCGCTGCCCGAAGGCCCACTCCCGGGTGCGCATCAGCAGCGGAAAGATCTGCTGCAGGCGCGCCGGCGTAAAGACGCGGGCCAGCACCTCGTCAGGATAATCATCCAGCGAAAAGCAGCCAGACGCCAGCGGCCGCATCAGGTACTCCGCATAGCCGGGATCGACGGCGCGGCTCATTTCACGCATAAAGCGCGCGGCCTCTTCCTGCCAGTTTTCCGTCGCAAACTCAAAGGTACGCTTAATGTAGTGTCCGTCCACCGGCAGCCCGTGCTCTGCCTGCCAGACCAGCAGCTCGAAGCTGATGTTCAGCAGCGTTTCCAATACTGGCCACCTGACAAATTCCTTTGAGCTGGCGTCGCGGTAGGCCTGATGGGCAAGATCCGTCATAAAGCGCAACTCTGCGCGGCGCAGTGCCTGGCGGCCAAAGGTTTCTCCGAGGACAACTTTGCGGTACAGCTGCTGCACCGCCTCGTCCGGTCGGGTAACCAGCTGCAGCCAGTCATCATCCGGCGCGCTGGTTTGCAATGAGACGTCAAGAAAACGCTCGGCCAGGGCGTTGACCGAGGTCTTTTCCGTGATAGCACGGTTTTTCAGCGATTCGATGAGTTTTTTGGGAAAGCGCAGGGTCAGCTGGCTGAGCATCATTATTTTCCTGTTAAGAGGGATTTGAAAGTGAGTTGAAAATCATTAAACGCCATCACTAATAACACTGTCAAAGAATTATTTGAAGTTATGCTTATAAGTGACATGATGTCATTTAAATGAAGGTTTACCGCATTCCTTTCACTTTTTCTCATGAGATCCGATTTCTGGTATTACCGGATCTCCGCACGGAGGGTGGCGTCTTTTTGCGCAAAACTAGCATATGTGGGAAATATTTATTTTTAAAACGCTATATAATGTGTAGCGGAGGGTTTTCAGAGCGGGCGTAAGACGCCTGAACGCGGCTGGGAGGCGTGGATCACCCGTGCTACACTTCCGAAAACGGCCTGTGGGGAACAAATCGGAACTGCACAAGGGGTGTCGTCACTAATTGCTAATCGTGAAAATTAGCAGGCTATTTTTTCACGATAGTGACAGTGAGTTAGATAACCATGTTTTCGCTTATTATCGCTTATTCATTTATCAGACCTGAATACCATCACTGAACGTCACCTTTCTCAATATTCACCGGCACAATGGCCAAAGGAAGAAAAAGCATGTTTGCATCGATCACCGGAAAAGAAGGGTTCGGCTATCAGTTTGAAAAGATCCGCAACGCGGTCGCCGTGTTGAACGAGAGTAACGTGCATGCGGCCACCCAGCTTGGGCTGGATATCCTGGAGCAGAAGTACGCGGAGTTTGAGCAGGAGATGGACGCGGCCGGCGAGCTCGCGGACTGGGCGTATGACCTGGCCACCTACCGCCACGCCATAGAGGTACTGCGCGGCTATTTTACCGGCAACCCGCGTGGGTTGACCGAGCGCGATGCCCGCATCTATTACAACTATCTGGAAACCGAGCATGAGCAGTTCTGCGCGATCGCGCAGGAAATTGTGACCGAACATCATCGCGAGAGCGGGGCGGGCTGAACGTGGCTGCCGCCCCTGACCTCGGCCTCTAAACATGACGGACGTAAATGTTATGACAATGCTTATTCCGCAGGAGCTTCACTCCCTGGCAGTACCACAGCCTGTCGCCATAGACTACGGTGCTGCGCTGGCCCTGCGCCGCATGGCTCAGGCCCACGGCGACATGCCGGAATATCTTTTGGCCGTGGAGGTCAGCGCGCTGCTGCACTACCTGCCGGATCTGTATCAGCAAACCTGTATCGATACGCTGTGGAACACCGGCGCGCGTATTAATGAAGGCCTGGCCCTGACGCGGGCGGATTTTTCACTGTCACCGCCGTATCCCTACGTGTCGCTGGCCACGCTGAAGCAGCGGCAGGAAAAGGCCGCGCGCGGGCCGGGGGCGCCTTCGAAAAAGACGGTCCCCCACCGGCTGGTCCCCCTGTCCGATAACCAGTATCTCAACCGGCTCAACAGCATGATCGCCACGCTGCGCATTCCGCTCGAGCGTAAAAACAAGCGCTCCGGCCGCACGGAGCCGGCGCGCATCTGGGCGGTGACCGACCGCACGGTGCGCACCTGGCTGAACGACGCGGTGGCCCGCGCCGCCGGCGACGGTGTCACCTTCTCCGTACCGGTCACGCCGCACACGCTGCGCCACAGCTACGCCATGCACATGCTGTACTCCGGCGTACCGCTGAAGGTGCTGCAGGGGCTGATGGGGCACAAAAGCATGAAGTCGACCGAGGTGTATACGCGGATATTTGCCCTGGACGTGGCGGCACGCCACCGGGTGCAGTTCTCCATGCCAAGTGCCGACGCGGTGGCCCTGCTCAAGCAGACGTCATGATGTTAACTCGGTCAACATGTACGGCGGTGACTGGGGGGGCACTCATGGTACCATCGTGGTGGATCTGGAAAACTCGCTAAACATGGCGATTCCATCCCTGAATGGACCCAGCTGGTCATAGAACGCATGCTCCCCTGCGGTACGCCCGCCATGGGCTCCGCCGATACTGCTGCCCCTCACCCCATTGCCCGCACACCAAATACATTTGCCACAACTGTAAGGGCAAAGGCTGCAGCACCTGCGGCATGAAGGCCCCCGAGAAGTGGATTGCTGAGCAACAGCACAATCTCCCCGACTGCGAATTGTCGGAAGGGCGACGTTCGCGGTCGGTAAGGCTCACTTTGCAGCCGCGTCGCCGTACCAAACGGTATGCAAGCCTCTGATACGTTGAGAATTATAGCGTAACGAGCCTGAAATCACAGCACGGGAGACGCAACAGGAAATAATTACACGTAAAACGCGGGTAAAGTCCAAGTTAAAGATGGTGACCATAATTCACTGAATACTCTTAAAAATGCCTCACATAATGATATTTCATTTCATAAATTCTCTTCTGTTGGTGTTCAATAACTTGCGGCTGGTACTTCGTACGCATTCGGGAAAAAATCACGAGGAAGCACAGGATGCTTAAAAATTCGACCCATGCTTTAACTGCCGATTTATCATGATTTTATCTAAAGGATGACTATGAAGAAGTTTGTGTGTCTGCGTACTTACAATAAGTTTGCAAAGGCGTTAATTCATCTTTGCTGCATTACAGCGATCGCCATGATTGCTCCTGTTCTGGCTCAGGATAGTTCAACATACAGGGTCTATTGGTTTATCTCGAATTTCCACCGGTACCAAATCGGTGATGTTGCACCGGATCTTTATTTCACACCGGAGTACCACATAGATAAGTGGAAAATTCGACATCTACCAGCGCCGTCGACAGGGGCTCACTGGTCATTTATGTACGGAACTTATGTCCTGCTTAATGAAAGCAGCCATAAGATTATACTGGCTTATAACTCCGATATTTTTTACAAATCTGAACCATAGTTTGATGAAAGGGACTTACTGACTAGTATATTAATAACAGCGATTTTTATGTGCGAATTCAAGTTATTATCTGTTAGTCTAATGGCTAGAATTACGAAGAAGATGCATCGGATCGGTTTTATTAAATTATGCATTAAGCAAAAAATAATTTGTTCGAGCAATCATATGCCACCGGTAGAACACGAAAGTCTATATTATCAACGAATTGGAAGCATCTAGATTATCCGTGACGATTAAGTATCGGATTTTTCATCCAATGTCCTCCTTACCATACTAAAAACGGTAAAATATAGGGCACTTATAATGATAGGTAGGAATGCAACAATGGCGATTTCTATATTGAAAATCAATATATTATAACTATTGTTAGCCAACCATTTTGCAGAATGTCGCAGTGTGTGAGCTGCAAAAAATAGTAATTTAACTTTCATGTTTTTTCTTAGCCAACCATTATTGATTCTATCTTTAGATTCCACCTTTGAACGAAAGAATCCAACCTATAACGACTGTTTTTAAGGTTAATTAGGAATTTTCATTCTTTATACGCGAAAGCTAACATCGGTATAGCTTAGTACGCATTACCATATGTATTATGGTGAAACAGGATCTAGGAGGCGGGAAAGCAAAGCGATGCAATACCTTGTTGAAAACAAAATGGTTGTGACTGATAGTGGGGTAACCACACCAGGACTAGAGTCCACGGAGCAAGAGTTATCCGCTCTACCTTACCGTTTGCTGTTCTTTTTTATTGAAAATAATAACCGCTTGGTTACCCGGGAAGAACTTTTTATCCAGATTTGGGAAAATTATGACCAAACGCCTTCAGGTACAGCTCTAACAACACAGATCAGTATCCTACGTAAAGTAATGGCAAGCTATGGCATTGCTGATGACGTTCTACTCACTAAACCTAAGCAGGGGTTTGTCTTCAACGCCAGTATTGAGATCATCTCCGATGAGAAGTCTACATCCCCTATCCCCAGTCTGATTTTTATTACTCGTGCAAAATACTGGATTACCGGGCTCAGTGTGGTCATAGGCCTCATCATTTTCATGCTCGGGATCTATATCTGGTTTATTGAACATGACAGGACGCCATGGTACCAGATTGGTACAGTTAAAACATGCTCGGTCTATGTTTGGGATAACGATATGTCTCCAATGGTCACGTCCTATTATCTGAAAAAAGCGGATGAATTTTTACACGAAAAAAATATTGAATGTAGCGCACGTGACAAAATTCTCGAATACATACAGCACCCTGGGATCAGTGAGACTAATGATGTGTATGAAACCAAACAGTTTTATTCATACTGCAAGTGGATGAAGGAGTCTTATATATGCAACAACACGTATTATTCAGCCGGAAAAACAAAGTAGTCGCAATGGCCACTACGGTTTTTCTTATTGCAGGATTGGTTGCGGGTATTGTATTTATTGAAAGAATGCATAAGGGGCTAAACATAAATTGTAGGGGGCAGATCAATTCTGTTTTCGGCGATAACCAGACCTTACCTGAGTTTCGCGGAATTTATACGTTTACCTTGGATAGTTATCAGGGATTCATTTCTGTTAACGGGATATTTGTCTCTCTTGATAAGACTTATACTGTCCAACGTGTGACCCGGGTCAATGTGGAATCTTTCAGTGAAGACAAAACGATGCA
>Ga0308164_10004327_pt1 | contig 12059 bp, 7 predicted proteins | sample PhyTR2_FD_201031 | JGI IMG/M metagenome (GOLD analysis project Ga0308164, IMG submission 201031) | Phyllosphere microbial communities from UC Gill Tract Community Farm, Albany, California, United States - DLSLT.R2 | ecosystem: Host-associated > Plants > Phyllosphere > Unclassified | place: USA... | reverse complement strand
GGGCGTTGACAGCGGCAAACCGCCCGCCTAGAGCCCGCCCTCGCTGATGCCCCGTCGTCTAATGGTAAGACTGCGGTTTCTGATACCGCCTATTGAGGTTCGAATCCTCACGGGGCATCCAGCGCTCTATCCTTTGACACCGAAACCGGACCTCTGTGACAGGAGTACGCCTTGGGCGTGCTTCCCCTTGTTGGCTCGAGATCGCCGCGTTTCTCTGGGATGTGGGGCTGAGATGGCTGGTAAGAGGTAAAGTCGCTGGGATGAAATGCGCGCTTCGCCCCGAGAGAGATTCCTACAAGATCATATGCGGCGGATTAGGGAGCTGTGCGCCTAAGACCCACTAGTGGACGTTCAGGCCGCCCTGCTCGCTTCCCAGCTTCGGTCGTTTATTCATGTACGCTGACCCGTCGCCGTGAACGACGTGTTGAGGACCCGGAACGGCGAAAAAGGGGACTTTGCGGACATTAAAGATTATCCGCTGAACGGCAGAATCCGCCCGAACCTGTGTTCTCGCGATCATCGGTCCTTTCCGCCGCGGCGACCGGTGTAGTAATCCAAACTATATCTTCTAGCATGAAGCTATTATGACTAGATCAGATGTCATCGAGCATAACGGCAAGGCTACGTGATGGGGGCTCCCGAAGAAATCGTTGCGGTTGGTGCCGCGCCCACTGTTGGGAAAGCCAAGGCCGTCCCGATCCGCACCTGCAATGCAGCGGGTGCTGTGGCCGGCGGGACCGGCTTTTTCGCACGCCATGAGGGGCGGCTCTGGCTGGTCACCGCCGCGCATGTGGCGCTCGGCGGGAATGGCGTACATGATCGATGGGCGGAGTGGCCCGACGAGATTGCAGTTCATGTCGGCCCCGGAATGATTGTGACGCTCTTCGACGATCAGCGCCAGCCATTGTTCGCTTATAAGGCGGAAGCTGGACGCGTCGCCGACATCCTCGCGCTCGATCTCTCGCCCTTGGCGGAGTTCGATTTCATCGGCAGCGTCGAGGTCTACGATCTCGACGCGGCCGCGCCGGTTGCGGTAGGCGAGCTCATTGCCGCCCACGGCTTCCCGACCGATGCCGACGATTGGCCCCAGGCTGACGTTCGGGCCTTCTCGGTCCTGGCGCTGTCGCCCGGCGTCATCGAGCATGTCCCTTCTGCCGGTAACGGCATGTCAGGTGGGCCGATGCTCGACCAGCGCGGCGCGCTGCTCGGGCTGGTGATGGGCCATAATCACGGCATCGGCCGAGTCGCCGCGGTCGAGGCGATCCGCTGGATTATCGACGAAAGCCTGCCCCGCCTGCCGGTGCAGGAATGGCGCAACGAGGGTGCGCCGCCGAGCGCCTGAGCGCAATTCTCGTGCTTGAAAGCTGAACCATGGATCCAGAGAAGATCGCCCGTCGCTTGCTCGCTTTCGCGCGCGTGGTCGAGCCGCAGGATGTCGGGGTCTCCAGCGTCCCGGGTGCCGCGGAAGACACGGAGATGTGGCGCCGCGAGTTCAGGCTCGACGACGATATTGCTGCCCCGCTCTGGGAGATAATGGGCACGCTTAAGATGGCGCTCGACGAGACCGACTGGGATCCGGACGTCTCTGACATCCCTCAGGCCGAACGCGATCGCTGGACGTTCGGAGAGGCCCTGACGCTGCGGGGCTCGCCCCGCGATATCGTCCGTGGCTTTCTCCAGCCACTGCGCGTCGAGCCCATGCTGCGGCGCGTCCCCGACAGCATCGCGCTCTATCTCATCTCAATCGACGACGGCGAAGACTTCCTGAAGCGCGAGAACCACAACATGGGGTGGCACTATCACTACATGAACTGGCGTAAGGACCGCTCGAACGTTATCCTCTCTTGGGATACGCGCTGGAGGGCCCCCGGGTCGCATACCAAGCCCGCGAGGCGGCGGGGTCTGTTCGTCGAGCCGCACGGAGAGAGGGGCGCCGATTTTACGGCGCGACCGGACCTCTGGGGGCCGAAGAAGCGCATCTCGATGTACGATGCCTGTTCGTCAGATCTCGCCACATGGCCGATCGACGAGTTCAAATGCGCGTCGAACGATAGCAACCTCGTGTATCCGCCCGCCGCGACGCTGACGCCGCATCCCGTTGCGGTCGCCGCTGCTGTGGCCAAGGCCTCCGCGACGGCGAAAACGTTGAAGAAGCGCAGACGCTGAGCCTGGGCTCGTTTAGCCAAGGGACTTAACTTGCCGGTATGGCGTAGGGCATTATATTCAGGCGATCGCTGTAGCGGTTCAGCGCGTTCAGCTCGCATATGCGGATTTGGGCGGACCAGCCGTAGATGTCGCTTCGCAGATAGGCCATCTCCGGGTGGAAGCCCGCTTCGTCGAGATCGGTCCACCAAGCCTTGGGCCTACCGTCGCTGCCATCGGCCCACCGATAGCCGCGGTTCTTGAGCAGATCCTTCTTCTCGAACGGCGCTCCTTCGGCCCAACACCGCCAGCTGCGCGAGTTGGTCGATGACAGAAGCACCTTCATCGCGCTTTCCGTCCCTCCCACCGGGACGCCGCGGCTCAATATCTCGATACCTGCGTAGCAGTCGTTCACGGCGCGGTGGCCATCGTAGTAGAAACCGTGCGCCTGTCCGATCAGGCTGAGCTTAGCGCTCTCAAAACCATGGGTCGCCCAAGGGATCTCAGAGAAGGAGCAGGCCCACCGGTTGTTCACCAGCTGCGGACAGAACCGCTCGACGAAGCGCCGATCGAACCCTGCATTGTGCGCGACGATAAGGCTGTCCCCGGCGAACTGGGCGGCCGCCGCGAAGTCGATCGTCTTGCCCGCCACCATATCAGGCGTGATGCCGGTCAGCCGCATCACATCGGCGGGGATAGGCTTATGCGGCTGGCGGAGGGCGGATCCTCCGACCCCGACCCCGGCTATGCGGCCCGAGTCCTCATACCAGAAGGGCACCATCGCGAGTTCGATGATCTCGTCCTCGTTCGGATCCAGTCCCGTGGTCTCGACGTCGAGAAACACGGCCCGCTTCATGTGTGGCATCGGCACGAAGCCGGCTGCGGGCACCGTCAGCCGGCGAAGTACCCGGTAGTCACCGCTCGCGTCGAGCTGGGCGGCGAGCGCCTCCATCGTCAGATCGGTCATCATGTTAGCTCCCTAATCCAGCATGGATGGTGGTCGAGTTTCTCAAGGCCCTGGCCGGTATTCCGGAAGGGCCGGCGTGCATCGGCCTTGATCGAAGCATGTGCTCAGGGCGGTGCGAAGTCCCCGACCGACGCCTTTCCGGCGATCCGGTTTCCCAAGGTTTCCGTCATCACGCGCTCGAATGCGGCGATCACCTTCGATGGCGTATCGGAGAGACGGTGCTCGAATAACAACGCGTCATGCATCGGAAGCAGAATGGTGACGTCCTTCAGGCTCTCCACTTCGAGGAGCGCCTTCTTGAAGATCAGCGATCCAGTGCCCTGAACGACTTGGCTGACCGCGGAACGCCGCTCCTTGCCTGTGAGCGCCCCCGAGTTGCTCCGGGCGTAGTGATTGCCCATCTCGGTAGCGATCCGTCCGGTGCGCTGGAACTCCGCGCAAACCTCCTTTTTCCACTCCTCGTATCGAGCGAAGACCCGAAAGGCGTCCTTAGCCTTATCGCGCTCGGCTCCCAGTTCCACGGCGGCATCCACCAGTGCCTTGCGGCTCATCCCGTAAGCGTATGACAGGAAGAGCTGCTTGGCGGCCTTTCGATTGTCTGTGAGCCCGAGATGGCTCCTCGCGAACAGTTCGTACATGTCCCCAGCCGCATAGAGCGCGGCGAGTTGCTGATCGCCCGAGAGGGCAGCCATGATACCGACTTCGAACTGATCGAAGTCCACGTAGCTCAGCTCCGCGCCTTCGCGAGCGCAGACGATAGACCGATACCTCTTGGACATGCTCTGAAGCGGCGGGTTGCGCAGGACTATGCGCGACGTGCGGGACCCGAAGACGTCCACGATGGGGCGGGTGCCCCCGCCAGCCAATGTCAGGGAGGAGAGCACGCGCCTGGCGGCGTCGAACTCCTCAAGGGCGAGGGTATCGCCTCCGAAATCGTCGGGATGGGGCACAAACTCCAGGACGTATCTCGTGGAAACGCCTTCGAACTCGAACCCCAAGGCGTGAAGTTTCCGCTCGATTGATGTCCGTGACGGGGTCTCGAGCGGCACGTCGTGCTTGGCTGAGTAGTTCTTCAGACAGTAAAAGTAGTCGTGCTCAGCCTCGCGGCGCTTGGCCGACAGATCCGCCGCTTGGATCGTTATTCCCTCAGACATTGCCTTCTGGAGCAGACGGTAGACAGGCATTTCAACGCTGAAAAAGCGTTCCGTTTCGCCCTTCGCGGCGGCTTGGGCGCAGAGTGTCAGGTAGAGCTTGGCGATCGCTTCCGCTGCTTTCGTAGCGATCTCGGCATCGAACGGGATACCCCGATTAAACATTCTTTTGTACGCTGAGCAAACCTCCTCGGATGCTCCGCAAGGGCCGAGATGGGCGCTTATATCGATCTTCTCGCGATTGAGCCGGTCGTCGGGATTGCCCCCGATCGAGATTCGCAATTCCTCGATGTCCAGCACAACTGCTGGAAGGTCGCCAGTCTTGTCATAAAGCAGGTCGCGGATCATCCAGAAGTCGTGGCTGACGACCGGACCGGGGTAGGCGACGATCTCGGCCGGGTTCGTCTCTACGAGTCGATCATGGACAAACCAATAGAAGCAGTCGGCGCCTCTGCCGGTGAAGTCTTTGATGAAGATGAGCAGCTTGGAAACGAGATCAATCATATTCGCTGATCTCGTCCACGAGGTTCAGGATGTCCGGCCGCTCGCGGATAGCGAAGGGCAAGCCCTCCTCGTTGTCGTAACGGCCCGTCCGGTCCCTAGTCGCCTTCAGTCCTGTCGACACCTTACCATAGAGCGGACGCAGCTTTTCGTCGTCCAGCACTGCAGACGAAATGAGCAGATACCGGGCGTTCTGATACGGCAGGCCTTCGAAGCCGCTTATGCTTCTCTCTATCAGGCCCTTCTCGCCGACACATCGCAGCCAGATGAGAATGGCTGCCGCCTCTCCTGACTTCATGTCCTCCTGAAGTTTGCGGTCGGCAAGAGCGACGAGGCCGTCGGATCGGTGCTTGCGCATGCCGAGAAGCAGCCAAATATTGTAGTTCTGCCAATCGTGAATGGCACCGTCTTCGGCCAGCAGGAACGCCTCCAGTGCGGGCAGGCACCTCCCGTCGCGATCCAGGATGGATATGAGTCGGCAGTATTGATCCGTCGTTACGGCATGGTCCGAGAGTGACGCCGAGAGGGTATCGAGGAGCGAAGTAGAAAGGGCATCATTCAAGTCGAACAGACCGGATTCCACAATCTGAGCGACACGGTTGACCGCGAACCTGAAAGAGCGTGACTGCGTCTCTCCGGCTTCGATGCACTTGGTAAGGATCTCAAAGATGTAGGTTACGGACCGCGTGACGATCCGCCGGCTCCGCGACTGCCACATCTGGTTGATCGCGGTCGTCGTGCTGTCTTGCGACGGGAAGAATTCGGCCAGATCCTCCTGCGACGTCTCGGGGGACAAGATCGCAGTCTTGTTCGCGTTGATGTTCAGACCCACCGTACGGAGTAGGCGGATGAGGTCCTGCAAGGCCCGTCGGGCGTGGACCTCGCTTTCGGCGATGATCCGGATGTCGTCGACGTAGCGGTAGTAGTCATACCCCTTTTCCGCCATCGCCTTATCGACGCGGGACAGGAGCATGTTGGAGAGGAACGATGAAGCGTCCCGGTTCTGTGGCAGGCCATGGCTTCCGCTGAACGTCCACCGTTCGAGAAGACTGTCGAGGGTGGAGATCGCATTCCTAATCTGAAGCTTCTCCGATCCGGTCGCCTCGATTTCCGGAATGGCTTTCTCGAGCCCCGCCACGATCTGTTCGCGAGCAATGTTTTCAAAAAAGTTGCTGAGGTCAGTAACTAACAGGAACTTGCCGGAGCGGACGAATGTCAGCGTGACACCTTCAAACGTGAACCAGCGGTTGATCTTGTTCTTGAAGAGATATCTTTTATTTTGGGGATCGGGCTCGTGTCGGTAGCTAAGGACCCGATGGCCAAGCAGCTTGTCGTAGTAAGGAATTAGGAAGCTGCAGATCGACTGGTAGACGAATCTGTCGAAGAAGTCGGTCTCCAGTCCGTAACGTTCGCCGAAGCCCTTCTTGGGAATGTTGCGAACGACGCTGCGGGTTCCAGCGTATACGCCGTTCCACTCTTGGAGCATCGCGATGATAATCCGCTTCGCCTCCTCGGGATCATTGAACAGATCGTCGTATTGCAGGCAGTCGAAATACCAGTCGTCACGCATGTCCTGGCGAAGATGCCTAAGGACAAGGCCGAATTGGATCGGAAAGCCAAGTGCCTGGCCGTTCTCCCAGAATGCGGAGGTCAGAAAGTAGTCCTTCGCCTCCTTTTTATCAGTCGACATTCCCTAATCGCCCCCGACAGCCCATGGACGGCTTGTATTTGATCGCTCCATAATAACTGCCGATCCTCTATCCGCTAGAGGCGCGATCTCGCCTTCCAGACGACCACTTTTATGGCGAATTGCTGCCAGACAGCTCCGCGCAAAGCGAATGGCAGGTTCTGGCGAAAGCTGCCGTTCAAAGCTCGATCAGCGAACGACGAATCTTGGTCGAAAAGGGCCGCCCTCCCCTTGCACTGCGGCGGCCAATTGAAGACGTCTAGCGCCACGAGCGGCTTCCGAACCTACCATTCGCTCATCTTGGATTCTTGCCTCTACCCAGCGACATACTAAAATTGTGTGTGCGGCAGTCTATTTTGGGGACGGCTGGCTAGATCACATCCCATTCGGGGCGACCGGGCCCGAGCCGCTCAACGTGCACACGATGATCGCCTTCCACCAATCGCGCGCGGTAAAGGGCGGAATGATCGTCCCGGATCGTACGGCGTAGCGGCGCGATGCGGCGGAAGTCAGCCGAGACGATCCACGCGCGATTGGCGGCGGGTTCAAGTTCGACGCGGTAGTCGCCGTCCGGCGGCCGAACCTGTCCGGGTCCGAGCGCGAGCGTTCTAGCCCAAGAGCGCGTCTTCCAAGTCGGTGTGCTCGCGCCCGTTGCCTCGTTGCGGAAGCGCCGCCAGAGCGCGGCCGTCTCCGCGGTTGGCCAGTCCTCCTGCCCGGAGCGTGCCTCTATGGCGTCGCTTATCAGCCATGCACGCATCCCGGCGCTATCGACGAAACCGGCGTTGCCGGTCTCGATCGCGGCTATCGCGGCCTTGCGCGACGGTAGACCAGCGCGAATCAGCATCGCCATCATGATGCTGGGCACGCCCGTCTCGGTGGCCGCAGCTCCGCCGCCAGCGATGAGGTCCGGTTCCCAGCCAGCGGCTATTCGCCTGATCCTGATCGCCTCTAGACCCCAGACGAGGCGGTAGGTGAAAGCGTCTTCGACCAGCCTCATCTTCTCGGAGCCGATCACGTCGACGCCGGTGCCGGACACCCAAGCACGGAGCGTCGCCTCCCACCCGGCCGGAAGCCCATCGTCAGGGACGAAAGGGCGGATGGCGAGCAGCGGCTTGGCTGCACTGACCAGGGCGTCACCCAACCGCTCGGCATCGCCGGCGATAGCAGCCGCATCGGCCTCGTCGATGAAGGCCGCGAGCTGCTCAGCCATGGCGTCGATCGCCAACCCCGAGTCCAGGCCGACACCCATGGCGAAGTGTCCGCGCCGGGCCTGTGGCGTCGTTTGAGACCAGATCAGCTGCGCGCGCGCATTCAGGATCGCCCGGTGACCTTCGCCGAGATCGTCGGGCGCCCGCGCGATCCTACGCGCCCAGAGCGACCCATTGAGCGCCTCGTCCAACAATCGCGGCAGGTCCGCTGCCTCGGCGTCGAGCGCCTCGACCAGGCCTAACACCGTCGCGTCGAGTTTCTCGATTAGGACTGCAAAGCTGTCCTCGGCGTCCTCGCCTCCACCTTCAGTGTCGGGCTCGTCGATCGTCCAAGCCTCTCGGGCGTTGGCGAGATATTCGAAGGCCTCGTCGTCATCGAGGCTGCCTGCCGCCGCTAGGCGGCGCAAGACCTGGTTTATGATCTGGAATAGGCCGCTCTGCAGATCGCGGGACCGCGCGGAGGCGACAAGCTTCCGCCACTGCTTCAGGCGATAATCGGCGTTATTGGAGATGACGTGCGCTACCAAGCCTTCGACGTCGACGAAGGCTCGCCCGGCGCGGCCCGCGACGTTCGCGAATTCCTCCCCCGTGATTTGCTGGCCTGACCGCACGAGGTAAGGGACGAGCAGAACGGCCGCGTTGAGGTTGAGGCCTTGCGACAAGGTGGGCGAGGCAACGATGACCTTGAGCACGCCCTCGCCGAGGAGGAGTTCCAACTCGCGGAGAAAAGGCTGGGGCAGCTTGCCGTGGTGGATTGCGACCCCGATCGCCATGGCCTTCACCGCCGGGTGGTCGGCGCCGAGCCACTCCCGTCCGACCTCGAGCGCCCGTGCAAGTGGCGCCGGGTCAGCTACAAGGTTCGGGAGATACCCTCTACGAACCAGCTCCACCGCGCACGTCCCAAACCCTTCGACCCAGTTGGCCTGGGTGCTGAAGATAAGCGTCCGCTTGTTCTGGGCCGCGAAGCGCCACGCTGCGAAGAGGGTGAGATCCCTGGTTTCGCGAGGATAAGGTTTCTTCTCTTGCCCGCGCGGGGGCACGCGTTCGACGAACTTCGCGATAAAAGGTCCGTCGGTGGTAAGGTCGAAACCGAGCCGCGCGGCGTTTCCCTGCCATACGACCGAGCCGAAACGCTGACGGGTGGGTCGCCACTTGGAGCGGACCGGATCGCCCGGTACATCGCTACGCATCCAGGCGGTTAAGTCGTCAAGCGCGCTCCCTTCCGGCAGGATCGCCGACAAACAGACGATCCGGCGATCTCCGGCATCGGCGCGGCGGAGCAGCCGTTGAACCAGGATCTCGTACCGTATTTCACGCTCGGATGGTCCGATGAGGTGGCCCTCATCGAGCACGACCAAACCGACATCGTCGATGATCGTCGGGTCGCTGCGCAACGCGAAGTCGAGCTTCTCCGGGGTGGCGATGACGATCGGTCGGGTTCGGAGCGCGTCCTCGTCGCCCTCTGACACCCCGCTGGCGCCGTAGAGCGACGACACGGCTTTACCAAGAGGCGCGAAGGTTCGGCGGAACGAGCGCTCGGTCTGCGCGGATAAGGCCCGCAGCGGGGTCACTATTAGTACCCGCTTGCCCACGGAGAGCGTCATCAGGGCGGCGATCTCGGCAACGCGCGTTTTGCCCGCGCTTGTCGGAAGCGCGACCACCAAGTCGTCGGTAAGGTCGGTCGAGCGGGCCGCGGCTTCGCGCTGCGATGGCCAAAGCTCCACCTCGGCGTTCCGGCGACCATACAAGCTGGCGATGAACAACCGCCGGTTCTCACCATAGACCTCTTCGCCTCCGGCTGGTGACGCGACCGGAAGGTTTGCGTGCAGCGAGTGCTGCCAGAGGTCCGCGATCAAGTTTCGGGCGATGCGGATGATCCACCAGAGCGGGACCGACGCCGCCTCGGCGGCCAGGTCGAGAGCCAGATCAAGGACTGCCCGCGCTCGGTCTACGAAGACACCGTCACCCGTCTGCAGTGCGAAGTCAAAGAAAGCGAGCGCCCGGCACACACTCGTGTTCAGGACGACCTGAATCGCATCGTCACTGTCGAGCGCGCCTCCCCCTAAAGCCGCTGAGATCGCCGCATCGGTATGACGTTCATCCCTGAGCCAGGTCTCAGCCATGCGACGTAGGCCGGACAGATCACGCAGGATAAGCAGCGCAATGGCGTCTTCGGCCGGCGAGGTATTCAGATCGGCGGGCGCGTCCGCGAACAGCGAGTAGGCGATCGCCGAGTAGCTGGCGAGGTGGTACGACGCTGCGGCGATCGTTCGATAATGACCCCGTTCGGCGGTGGTCAGGTCACCGTTACGAACCAACGCCTCAAAAGCGTTCGCGGCGCGCTCAAAGCCGGCGCGGGCAGCGCCAGTTTCATCGCCGATCTCGCGTAGAGCGAGCGCTGCGCGCAGCACCGAAAATCCATGCTCAGCAAGATCCGTCTCGATTGTCGCGCCGAGAGCGGGAGCGCCATCGGGAAGAATCCCGCCTTGGCGCATTAACGACCAGGCGGAGCCGCGGGCGAGCAGCTGTCCCCAGAGATCTGGCTGGACCATCTCGCCCAGGAAGCCGATCAGCTCGTCAGCCGTTTCCAAGATCGCCGGCCTCTTCGTAGATCAAATCGAGGAAGTCGCTGTAATCCTCGACGTGCAGATTGATCACAGTATGGTGGCGCCCCTTGTCGGTCGCCTCGTAGTCGGCCTGAAGCGCGGCAATCGGGCCATTGCTCGACAGCGTGAACAGCGCGTGATCAATACGCTCTTTGGCGAGCGTCTTACGGCCGACCTCGGTACGGATCAGTCGCCCGAGCTTCTGGTCATGCACGTCGGCGCTGTTCATCAGCTGGTCCGCGACGAACAGCAGCGAAATCGGGGTGCAGCGACCATGATCGCCGTTTAGCGCCGCGCGCGCTTCGGTGATGGTTGTCTTGTTCAGCGTCTTGCGGCTCTTAGACTCGCCCTTAAGCAACCACAGGCCATCGTCGTCCTCGCAGAAGTTAACGCCGATGAAGTCGTCGCCGCGCAGCGGAACCTCCCGGCCGTCCTTGAAGCGCATGCGCCTGATCGGGACCCGGAACTCCAACATTTCTTCGGCAAGCTCAGAGGCAAGGATTTCGCCGAGGTCGCCAGCGCGCGACCGTGGCTTGGTCGGGAGCCGCTCGCGCAGGATAGCCGCCGCATCGCCGAAGCCGAGCTGGTCGACGTCATCTGCAATGCGCTCCAGCCGATCATAGTGGCTTCGAACAGTCCTCCCCAGTCCCTCCAAGACCGCGTCGCGACCGTCCTCCTTTTCGGTGAGCAGTAGGTAGCGTTTGCGGCCCTTCTGTTCACCGCCGTGATCGCACCAGTCTTCGTATAGTCCCATATCACGTCCCGGCCGCTCAGCCCGACCCTGTTACCAGCTTTTACTCACGCTTGCAGCAGCCATCGACCACTATCCGCATGCGGGCGATATCAGGCGGATCGGTGAATCTCGTATCGACGGCTATTATACGGTTCGAGCGGGCAAACACCTCGATGAGCGTTGTTCGATGTTCAGCTCGCTCTAGCACCTAATCGCGGACCGACAGTGAACGAGTGCCGGCTCGGACGCCCGGCAATGTTGAGATTTGTTGTCCCGGAAAGGCGCCCGACAGGCAACCTACGAGTCTGAATAAGTCCCATTCACGCGAATTTGCGATTGAACGCAGCCGAGCAGCTCTCCCCCAAACCGACCGAGGCAGCAATATCGCCGCCTGAACGAAAGTCTTTTAACCCGCCCGCCACGCCCGAAAGCGGCCGGACTGCCCACCACCATCGGCGAGCGTTCGAGCCCCTCGCCCCGCCAAATGAACGAACGAGCATAAACCTCAGTGGCTGCTCCAAAGCGGACGGGCAGCCTTCCACCAGGATTGGTGGCTAAGTGCGACGTGTGCAGCCGCTTCCCATGATACTGACTTGTGACCAGCAGGCCGTGTCTGCATCGACGTTAGGCAGGTCGAGAGCGTCTCGAAAATCAATTTTTCAGATGATTCCAAGAACCGGGTTGTCATGTTCAATATGCGTTGCAAGCGGACAATTTGATACTCGGCGCCGAGGCAATATTACGGAATACAATGATAATCGCATGTGATTACTGGTGTGGTATTTAAACGAATTACAAAGTTATTAATAATGGTACAAAATATAAAACATTAGGATTTAATTTGAAGATATCGCAAGCCGAATATATCAGAGAAATGTTACGAAATATGTTTTCGTCAACACTTGTAAACAGTTTGGCCATTTATATTGACACCATAACTAATTGACGGACGCATGGTTTCATGATTCAAATCGCTTGTGGGTCGTGAGGGCAAAGCGCCGGTGCGACTTGGCGCAAACGACTTCCCAGTGAGGCAGACAATGGGCGGCGAAGATTGGCACGGA
>Ga0308164_10004326_pt1 | contig 12062 bp, 10 predicted proteins | sample PhyTR2_FD_201031 | JGI IMG/M metagenome (GOLD analysis project Ga0308164, IMG submission 201031) | Phyllosphere microbial communities from UC Gill Tract Community Farm, Albany, California, United States - DLSLT.R2 | ecosystem: Host-associated > Plants > Phyllosphere > Unclassified | place: USA... | reverse complement strand
CCGGCATTGTCGTACGATCGGCGGGCACGCACGGCGGGGGGCGTCTCCGCCCTACCGACCTAACGCTCCCGGTACGTGACAGCCGTCTATCCTATCCCAAGCTCGGCATCATTGACGGCGGTATCAGCAACGCCTTGTCCGATTGGGTGATTGATCGCTGGGATGTGCTGGCCGACGAGCATATCAACCCGGAGCATGGCACCTTCATCGGTGGACTCGCCGTTGCCGGCGCTGCGCTCAACGGTTCGGCTATTTGCTCCGAAAGTGATGGCGCCGACCTAGTCGATCTAGCGATCTTCCCTGACGAAGGCACTGCTTCCTTCGCTACTTATTACTCTGGCGGCCTGCCGCAATTCTTTGACGAAATGGAAGCTGCGGTGGCCGACGCGAGCGCGCGTCACGGTGTGCGTGTCTTCAACATGAGCCTTATGTGAAGGGCGGTGACAAACCAGGCCACAGGACCGCCGGCGCAGTGCCGTCGGGGGCGGAGTAAAATCCGGCCAGTTGGTAAGCTGCTCCCTTTGCGGAGCGGCGGGGATGTTTGTCGTGGAGAGCTACGCAGCGGTCAGACGGTTTGTATTTGTCGAGGGGCATAGTCGCCGGGAAGCGGCGGAGGTGTTCGGGCTGAACCGGGATACGGTACGCAAGATGTGCCTGTATTCGGCGCCTCCTGGATACCGCCGGACGAAACCTCCGACCAAGCCGAAGCTCGGGACGCTGCTACCGGTTATCGACGCAATCCTGGCAGCCGACCGCGAGGCGCCGGGCAAGCAGCAGCACACGGCCAAGCGGATCTTTGAGCGGCTGCGCGACGAGCATGGTTATACGGGCGGCTACACGATGGTGAAGGACCATGTGCGGCTGTGCAGGGCGCGCGGGCGCGAGACCTTCGTGCCGCTGGCGCACCCGCCGGGGCATGCACAGGTCGACTTTGGCGAGGCGGTCGCGGTCGTCGGTGGAGAACGGATGAAGACCCACTATTTCTGCATGTCGCTGCCGCAGTCGGATGCCTGCTTCTTCAAGGCGTATCCGCGCGAGACGACCGAGGCGTTTCTTGACGGGCACGTGTCGGCATTCGCGTTCTTCGAGGGCGCGCCGCTATCCATCCTCTACGACAACAACCATCGCCGTGGCAAAGATCTGCGGCGACGGAAAGCGCGAGCGCACACGCGCCTTCACCGAGTTGGTCAGCCACTACCTGTTTCAGGACCGTTTCGCGCGTCCGGCGCCAGGCAACGACAAAGGCAAGGTTGAGGGGCTGGTGAAGTTTGCGCGCAACAACTTCATGGTGCCCGTGCCGGTCGCTGCCAATTTCGATGTCCTGAACGCCAGGTTCGAGAAATCCTGTCGCAAGCGCCAGGGCGAGCATGCCGGTCAGCACGCGCATACCATCGCCGAGCGGCGGGCGAAGAGATTGCGCGGCGAGCGTGTTGCTACGACGAAGGCGTATTCGTCTCCAACCCACTGCACTACCTCGCGCTCATCAAGACCAAGCCTGGTGCGCTCGACCAGGCGGCAGCCCGTCAGGACTGGAACCTGCCGGACATCTTCCAGCATCTGCGCCACCTGCTTGAGGCGCGGATGGGCAACAAGGGCAAACGCGAGTTCATCCAGGTGCTGCGGCTGCTCGAGGCGATGCCGCTCCCATCGTCACAGACGCCGTGACCGAGGCAGTCCAGTTGGGCGCACCCGGTTTTGACGCGGTGAAACTCATCGCGCTAGCGCGCATCGAGCGCCGTCCGCCGCGGCTCGATCTGGCGGCGTATCCGGACGTGCCCAAGATGGACGTCAAAACGACGTGCGCGGCCGACGATGCGGTGCTGGCAGCATGACGGGCAAGGACGCCATGCCGGTGGGCACGACCGCAGGTACGCCACAGGTGCTGCTCGCCCATCATCTCAAACAATTCAAACTGCCGACCGTTCTGCGCGAGTACGAAAAGGTCGCGCGTGAATGCGCGCAAGGCGGGGTCGACCACACGCGCTACCTGTTGCGGCTTATCGAGTTGGGGCTCATCGACCGCGAGCGCCGGACCATCGAGCGACGGATCCCCGCAGTCCGTTTCCCGGCGATGAAGAGCTTCGACACCTTCGAGTTCACCGCCATCCCCAGCCTGAACAAGATGATGGTGGTCGAGCTTGCACGGTGCGAATATATCCTGCGCCGCGAGAACGTCATTGCGCTCGGCAACAGCGGGACAGGCAAGACGCATATAGCCCTCGCGCTCGGCCTGGCGGCTTGCCAAAAGAACTTCACAGTCGCTTTCACTAACGCGGCCTCGCTGGTGAACCAGTTGATGGAGGCGCAAGACGAGCGACGGCTGCTCAAGCTGCAACGCGAGCTGGCAGCCGTGAAGCTGCTCGTCATCGATGAACTCGGCTACGTACCGTTGTCCCCGACCGGCGCCGAGCTGCTCTTCGAGGTGCTGTCGCAGCGCTACGAGCGCGACGCGACCATCATCACCTCCAATCTGCCGTTCGAAGACTGGACGCAGGTGCTCGCCTCCGAGCGGCTGACCGGCGCGCTGCTCGACCGGCTCACCCACCATGCCACCATCCTGACCATGAACGGCGACAGCTATCGCCTGAAGCAGTCCACCGGACGCAAACGTCGCGGAGCGGAGCAAAACCAGGCCAGTACCCTGGCCGCCCCGGACAGGGTACTGGCCTGTCCGGCCCGGACACTGGCGAGATACTATCGCCCTGACCTCCAGACCGAGGACGGCAACGATATGAAAAGGGCCCCGATCGAGGCGCTTTTCATATCGTCAGCGCGCGCTTCAAGTGGCCTGCTTTTACTCCGGTCACTGGCGTGTTTTTCTCCGCCGTTGACACGCATCAATCACCCGCTGAGACAAAGAGCGCCGACCCGCGACGTCACTGGCGATGTGCAAATACTCGGCTTATGTAAAAATTACATCTCCTGTTATAAATTGAAATTCTCGTCCTGAAGCGCGATAATCTGTCTTACTTCCCGAACGCATATTTCACACGAATCCCGTACATTCTTGGCTCGTTGTAGGTGACCGAGCTCAGCCCGAAAGAGGCTTGCTGAGACTGAATACTGACTGCATAAGCTTTATTGAAAACGTTGTTCATGTACAGGTCCACTGAAAGGGTCGAGCTCAATATCTCGTCCCACGTCATTACGGCGTTGACGTTAGTATACGCGGGAATAGTAGCCTCGCGATCGAACAACGGAAGCTGCTGCGTTCCTCGAATTGAGTCGCTCCGAAAGACATTTACCGTTGCACTCAACGTGCCCCTATCGTCTTTGATAGGCGTCAATGTAATCGATCCTCCAATGGTATTCTTCGCTACGCCGAATGGCACATTTGTGCACGAGAACGTTTTACCAACGTCAGCGGGCCCAATAAGTTGGTCGCCGCAAACACTGCCAACCGCGCCGGCGGTCGGCACGAGGTCGAAGGTTTTATGGACCGCGTCGACATAACCCCAAAAACCGTTTAGCGACAGTTCATGGACCGGCTCGAACGTAACGTTAGCCTCAAAGCCTTTAATTTTGGCTTTGGCGGCATTGATAATTGTAGTTGTAATAACCGGCGGGGTTCCTACGAGCGACGAAACATTTCGCTGGATGTCATCGTAATTGTTCGTATAAGCAGCGAAGTTCGTCCGAAGTCTGGCCTCGTCGCCTAAATCCCAATCCGCTTTAACGCCCACCTCAATATCGCTGACAGTTTCCGGCCGGAACGGCTGTGCCTGCGCTATAGTTGACGCACGCGTATTAAATCCACCCGAGCGGTAACCGCGCCGATGTGCGATGTAGATTAGCTTACCCTGCGCGATTTGGTAGTCGAGGCTGAATGTCCAGGACGGAGCGCTGAAGTTGGCACTGACCTCCCGAAAGCATGGACCTCCCATAGGAAGTCCGACCAACCCGCAAGTGAATAAGGGGCCGTTCGTAGGATTGTCATAAACAGCCTTACGATTATCCCACGAGTAGCGCCCCCCAGCGGTGAAACTTAGACCCTCAATAGTCGGGAAGGAATATGTTCCTTGAGCGAAAAACGAGTAGCTTTCATTTGTACCAAACGTATTCGTCCTATTTGGTATAGCAGCGCTACTCAAGCTTGCTCTATTCGTTGCACTTGCTTGGTAATTTGTCTTTTCCCAAAAGTAATAGATACCAGCAATATAATTAAGGTTTCCGCCTAACACCTTACCTTGCAACTGAAGTTCATCAGAAAATTGCTTGCCTGTATTTAGGATCTGTACTTCGAGCGAAGGTGCGATCGTTCCATCGATATCGATCGAGTTCGCTGCCCTTACATTACGATAACCGAAGATGTTTTTTAATACCAGAGTATCGCTTAGGTCCAGGGTGGTGGTATTAGCAACACCATATGCCTTAGCACGACTATATAGAAATTGATTGATCGCAATACGTCGCGGTCCACGCTCCTTTTGCTGGGCGAACAAAGTAGGAAAGTTCGGAAAAACCGTGCTTGCAGCACCCGTCGGTCGAATAGCGTAAAGCACGTTCGACGTGCCATTTTCGTCAGATTTGTAGTAATCCGCGACAGTATAGTTCTCAAGCGTCGCAGTCGGTTTCCACAGAATTGATGCGCGTGCGTTATAACTGTTTTCATCATCATAGCGTCGGCCGCTGAGTACATCAGTCGTATAGCCATTCCGACGTATACGCTGCCCAGCGAGGCGTACCGACAGCGTATCTGAAACCGGGACATTTAAGATTGCACTTACATCGATTCGGCCATAGTTGCCAATGCGGGTCGCTAGTTCACCCCCTAAAAGTTCGGTAGGACGTTTTGACGCAAAGAGTATTGCCCCGGCAGTCGAGTTACGGCCGAACAGAGTACCTTGTGGACCAAGCAAAACCTGTACGCTTTCGACGTCGAGCAGCGGCTGATTAAGACCGACGGGCCGCGCTTGGTAGACCTCATCGACATACACGGCAACTGCGGGGTCCTGAGTGGCAAGTACGTCAAAGGAATTGATGCCTCGCAGTTCGAATACGGGAGTCGCCCGCCCATTTGATTGCGGTGCTATCCGCAAGGTCGGCGTTGAAAGTTGAAGGTTCTCCGTCCGCTCGATACCTGCTCGGGTCAGTGATTCGCTGTTAAAGGCCGTTACCGAGACTGGCACATCCTGCAAACGCTCTGCGCGCCGACGAGCTGTAACGATGATATCGCCGATGCCACTTACCGGGGTGGACACATCAGGAACAGGAATGGAATTCGTTTCCTGCGGTTTAGCGGTGTCGCTCTGTGCAACGGCAGCCGGAGATAACAACGCACACATCGATACACCCATCGACAACGTGTTCCGCATCCACATAGCTTTTCCCTCAACCTAATTTACGGCGCGCAAGCATTCTTGCTTCACCGGTTTTTTTTAGCTTGACTAGAGAGACGACCAGTCAATCTTAGTTAGTATTGCTCTAATGAGTTTATAATGATGAAATTTGTGACGGTGTCAAGCTCGTTAGCGAAGTATAGTAGGTCGACTATATGACGGCGTAGTTGCAATCCCCCGGTAGCCGACTGCAGGAGGAGGCAAAGGCTTCTTGAAAGAGGCGGGCGGCGCGGTCGCCCCGAACAGGACTGGGCGGCCGTGAACCGGGAGCTGAAGCGCAAGCACGTCACCCTCCAGGTGCTGTGGGACGAATATATCGAGGTTCAGCCCGACGGTTATCGGTATTCCCGGTTCTGCGAACTGTATCGCTCCTGGGAGGGACGGCTTCCGGTGATGATGCGGCAGACGCATCTGGGCGGCGACCGGATGTTCGTCGACTATGCTGGCGATACGGTGTCGGTGGTGATCGACCGGCTGACCGGCGAGATCCGCGAGGCTCATCTGTTTGTGGCGGTGATGGGTGCCTCGAGCCTGTCGTTTGCGTGGCCGACCTGGACCGAGACCCTGCCGGACTGGACGGACTCGCATGTCCGGGCGTTCGGTTTCTTCGGCGGGGCGGCGCGTCTTTTGGTGCCCGACAATGCCAAGGTCGCGGTCATCAAGGCGTGCCTTTACCACCCGCAGGTGAACCGCACCTATGCCGAGCTCGCGGCGCACTATGGCACCTCGGTACTCGCGGCACGGCCATATCGCCCGCGAGACAAAGCCAAGGTCGAGGCCTGTGTCGGCATCGTCGAGCGCTGGCTGTTTGGGCGTCTTCGTAACCGGGTCTGGTACAGCCTGGACGATCTACGCGCCGCCATGGCTGAGATGATGACCGCGTTGAACGCCCGCGTCATGCGCCGGTTCGGCCAGTCGCGGCGTGAGCCGTTTGAAGAAATCGACCGCCCCTTACTAAAGGCATTGCCGGCTGAGCCATACGTCCTGGCAGAGTGGCGCCGCTGCAAAGTCGGTATCGACTATCACGTCGAAGCGGCGAAGCATTTCTACTCGGTGCCTTATCGCCATGCCCGGGCGCAGGTCGAGGTGCGGCTGACCACGTGCACCGTCGAGATATTCCTCAGGGGCGAGCGTGTCGGGTCCCACATGCGCGGGTCCGGCAACGGCCATCACACCACCATCAACGACCATATGCCCTCGAGCCATCGCCGCTACGGCGACTGGACGGTCGAGCGCCTGCTCGATGAAGCCGGACGGGTTGGCCCGTCGGTCAGGATGCTGTGCGAGATGATCCTGAGCGACCGGCCACATCCCGAGCAGGGCTATCGCTCCTGTCTCGGCATAGTGCGGCTGGCGCGCGCTTACGGTGCCGTCCGCGTCGACGCCGCGTCGCTACGCGCCCTCGAGATCGGCGCGCGGAAATACGGCGCCGTCAAATCCATCCTCGAGAAGAAGCTTGACGCAGATCCGCTCCATCGCCCCCGCTTGGCCGGAGAGGTGAGCGTCGACCACCCCAACATTCGTGGCCCCAAATACTACCACTGAGGAGATAGCTCATGCTGATACATCCCACCCTCGACCAGCTGCAGGCGCTCGGCCTGCAGGGCATGGCCAAAGCCTTCAACGAGCTCGACAAGCATGGCGACGCCGCCACGCTCAGCCATGCCGAGTGGCTCGCCCTGCTGCTCGACCGGGAAACCATCTGGCGGCACGACAAGAGGCTCAGCGCGCGCCTTCGATACGCCAAATTGCGGCACCAGGCGGCACCCGAAGATGTCGACTACCGGAGCCCCCGCGGTCTCGAGCGCCGGCTGTTCGAAACGTTGTTGAGCGGCGAGTGGATCGACGCGCACGACAATCTGGCGATCTGTGGCCCGACCGGTATCAGCAAAAGCTGGCTCGCGTGCGCCATCGGCCACAAGGCCTGCCGCGACAACCGCTCGGTCCTCTACGTGCGCTTCACGCGTCTGCTTGACGAGCTCGCCCTGGCACGCGGCGACGGGCGCATCGCCAGCAGGCTAAAGAGCCTTGCCAGCGTCGAACTGCTCATCCTGGACGATTGGGGTCTTCAGCCCCTGGATGCACAGGCCAGGCACGACCTGCTCGAGATCCTAGAAGATCGGTACGGCCGCAATTCGACCATCGTCACCAGCCAGCTTCCGACCGCTTCGTGGCATCATGCCATTGGCGATTCCACCTATGCTGACGCGATCCTGGACCGCCTACTTCACAACGCTCACCGCGTCGAACTCGAAGGGGACAGCCTGCGGCGCACCAAAGCATCCATCGGCGATTGACCCTGCCTCACGAAACTGACACCAAATCCATGTCGACCGAGTGACCGCAACTGATCGCGATCAAATCGGAACGCTGCGCGCGATCATCGGAATCGGCACCGAGGGGCAGACCACCAAGCTCAGATTCGTGAAACGCCAGATGTACGGACGCGGTAAACTTGACCTACTCGAAGCAAGATTAGTTGGCGCCGCAGGGCTTTGAGATTATCAAATGTGCGTGAGAGCCCTTTTCCCGCTGGGCAAGGCGGTCACTGCTTTTCTCGCATAACCCGAGCCAGTCAGGTTGCCGACCTCCAGGTCCATCAGCCGCTGCGCGGCAAAGCCAATAATCTCGCGCAGAAAATCCGCATCCGCGCTCTTTTCCACTAGCGCCTGCAGGTTCACCGTATCGTCGGTCATCGAAGGTCTCCGTTGGTTGAGTCTCGCAACCCAAACCTATCCGAAAATCTTCGATGGCCACCCGTGAACCTGACCGGCCGCTACAGCGCTGGATGATAGCGCGCGGCCGGTCAGCTGCACTACCGCTGAGCTACACCACCACCCGGGACACGACCCGGACATTCCTGGCGGCTTCTTTAGATTACCCCGCGCAGAATATCCGCAGCCCTCTCCGCAATCATTGTAGTGGGTGCGTGCGTGTTGGCCGAGACGATCCGAGGCATCACCGAAGCATCTACAATACGCAGCGCTTCGATGCCATGGACCCGAAGCTTCGCGTCGACTACGCTGCTGGCTGGGTCTGTGCCCATCCGGCAGGTGCCGACAGGATGATAGGCGGAGGCACCCGCAGCACGCGCATAAGCCTCAAGCGCTATGTCATCCTGTACGTTCACACCGGGAGCAGTTTCTTCTGCACGGATGCCATCAAATGCCCGTTGAGCTAGCACCTCCCGGCAAAGACGAAGGCCAGCTATAGTCGCTTGCAGATCCTCTCGGTCAGACAGGAAATTGCATACAATCTGCGGCTTTTCAGAAATTGATGCACTTCTGGCATGGACATGGCCACGACTGTTAGGACAGCACACATTGACGCCCAGCATTACCGCCGGTCCCGAATGCCGGATAACGGTCTTGCGTTTAGGATCGCGTGCAAAGCTGAGCGGCATACCCATAAATTGCAAACCTACGCTATTACCATCGACTAGCGCGTCGCCATGGCCCGCAACTTGTGTCGGAGTACCGTTCAGATATCCGCGCTTTAGCAGAATGTAGAGCGCCCCGTTCAGAATAGCACGCCAGCCTGAAAGCTCGCTACCCAATCCGCGAACGCCCTTTAATGGCTGCACCACGAATACAAGATAATGGTCCTGTAGATGCTCGCCGACTGCTGGGAGATCGTGGACTGGCTCGATTCCGATCGCACGAAGCCGCTCCGCTTGGCCGAGGCCAGAAAGTTCCATCAGGTGCGGCGTTCCAATCGCACCGGCACTGAGTATAACTTCATTTCCGCCTACCTCACGCAACACCCCATTGTGGACGTAGGCGATCCCGGTAGCCCTTCGCCCCTCCACCAGAATGCGCTGCGCCACCGCACCAGTTTCCACTCGCAGGTTCCGCCGACGGCGGGCTGGCTGCAAATAGGCCGCATCAGCACCGCTCCGTCGCCCATTACGGTAGAATAGCTGCGCCTTGCCGATACCGGAAGGAGCATCGCCATTATAATCGTCGGTGCTGCCGATGCTCGACTGACCGGCCGCTTCGACCATGCGCGCGCTTAAATCGTGAAAGTTGGTGGAGGGGGAAACTTTTATAGGACCGCCACTACCGCGAGGGTTTAGCGTCGGAAAAGGATAATCCTCCATCTTGCGTAAATAGGGCTCCACATCATCCCAGCCCCATCCAACCAGACCCTCGGCGCTCCAAGCGTCATAATCCCGTCGCAATCCGCGCACGTAAAGCATAGCGTTGATCGAACTGGATCCGCCCAGCAATCGCCCGCGCGGATAGGGCATAATTTTGCCATTTAACTCAGGCTCGGGCCCCAAATCGAACCGCCAATCGTACCGCGGGTTGTTTAGCATGAAGGCAAATCCAAATGCCAGCTTTACATATAGCGAATCGGCTGATCCGCCTGCCTCAAGCAACAACACACGACATTGCGGATCTTCAGTAAGGCGATTCGCGAGCACACAACCTGCCGACCCACCGCCGACAATAACATAATCATAGTGGTCCATCACTATTTACGATACTGGATTAAGCGACGGCGGCACCGCGTTCATGAATACGGTCTTTGTCTCCTGGAACATTGCCAGCCCTTCGGGACCGCCATCACGACCAATGCCAGACTGTTTGAACCCGCCGAATGGAAAAGCACTGTCGTTCACCCAATCATTGTGCGTCATGTTTCCCGCACGAACACGTCGCATTGCTCGATAAGCGCGGTCCGGATCCTCGGAATAGACCGCACCGTTCAGGCCATATTCCGTATCGTTGGCGATCTGGATGGCATCTTCGTCTCCCTTGTGGGTCAAGAGGATCGCAACGGGACCAAAAATCTCCTCTCTAGCGACCCGCATGTCGTTGGTGCCCGCCATTAGTGTAGGTTCCACATAATACCCGACGCTGAGGGCGCGGGGCCTCCCTCCACCTGTGACGAAGCTCGCTCCTTCAATCCGACCTATGGCCATGTAGTCCATGACGCTGTCGTATTGCCGCTTCATTGCAAGCGGTCCAAAATCGACTTGCGGATCTAGAGGATCGCCAACCTTGAGTACCTCTAGTCCCGCAGCGATTGCACCAGCAAACTCATCTTTGCGGTGTTCCGGTACGATAATGCGGGTGAGACCGGCGCACATTTGCCCCGCGTTTTTGGTGAAGTGGGGAATAAGTCGCGGGACCACGACTTCTGGAGCGATGTCGTCTAAAATGACTGCGGGGGACTTGCCCCCTAGTTCCAAGCTGACGCGTTTCATCCGAGCTCCACAGAGCGAGGCGATTCGTCGACCAGCCGCCGCGGATCCGATAAAGGCGATTTTGTCGACGCCAACGTGCGTGACAAGATGCTCGGACACCTCGCGTCCGGCGGGGACGAAATTAAAGACGCCGGGAGGCAGTCCCGCTTCTTCAAAACATTCCGCCAGTTGCCATGCGAACAACGGCGTTTCAGGCGCTGGCTTCAAGATGACTGAGCAACCTGCCGCTAACGCTGGAGCGATACACTTACAGCTGAGGGAAGCCGGCGCATTCCAAGGGGTTATTGCACCGACTACCCCAACCGCCTCTTTAACTACTAATCCGATGCCGCCGCCGCGACTCTGCGGCCTTACGTCTTCAAAGGTGCGGTTCAAGATGAGGTTACCGTAGTAGGCGAACAGACTATATGGAGAAAAGCCACCAGGGCCTGCCAAGCTGACCGCGCACCCCATCTCCGCCAGCCAGCTGTTGGTAAAATCACCGGCTCTGCGTTTTAGGATTTCTGAAATTTCGAGAAGCTTGTGACCTCGCTCTGTATAAGTCATCCGCGCCCAAGGTCCATTATCGAACGCGTCGCGAGCGGCGCTAACCGCGCTGTCCACATCATCCGTGGACGCTTCCGGCGGTGTTGCAATCACCTTTTCCGTGGCGGGATAGACCACCTCCAGACGCTTGTCCCCCTTGGGGGCAACCCATCGACCACCGATAAAGAAGTGGTCCGGACGGGCCAAAGTGAAAAGGCCCAGGTAAGTTTCAGTCATTATCCCGTCTCTCACCTAGTTATATTACTTAGCTATCTACGTAGCGCTTTCGTGGTTTTTGGCAAGGGACTTGCGAGCCAAGAATCGCAGTGCTGGCGTTATGTCGCTAGGCTAGAGCGGTTTCTGATCAGTCTGCATCGTAACCAGCGGCTGAGAAATAGTTGGAGCATTCCTGGGGCGAGTAGAGGTCGACGATGCGGCCAATGGCATCCCACAGGCCGTGGATGGTCCGCTCGGCCGCTTTTCGCAGATGCGCCTTCAGCTTGGAGAAGGCCATCTCGATAGGGTTGAAGTCCGGGCTGTAGAGCCTGCCCCGGCGAACGCCGGGGGCGGAAGGAACAGGAGCCTGGCACCCGCGGCTTCGATGGCGGCACGCACGGCGGGCGCCTTATGACTCGATAGGTTGTCCATGATGACGACGTTGCCGGGCGAAAGTTCGGGCACCAGCACGCGGGTCACGCAGGTGGTGAAGGCATCACCGTTCATCGGTCCGTCGAGCACCCAGGGTGCGATCATGCCGGTGCGGCTCGGACCTGCGACGAAGGTGGTGGTTTTCCAGCGCCCGTGCGGCACGCCGGCCCGCAGTCGTTCGCCGCGTGGCGCTCGGCCGTAGCAACGCGCAATGTTCGTTGATGCCCACGTCTCATCGATGAAGATGAGCTGCTCGGGATCGAGATCGAGCTGACCGTCGAACCATTCCTCGCGCCGCTTCAGGATGTCGGGACGATCCTGCTCGGTCGCGTGCGCTG
>Ga0308164_10004320_pt1 | contig 12077 bp, 5 predicted proteins | sample PhyTR2_FD_201031 | JGI IMG/M metagenome (GOLD analysis project Ga0308164, IMG submission 201031) | Phyllosphere microbial communities from UC Gill Tract Community Farm, Albany, California, United States - DLSLT.R2 | ecosystem: Host-associated > Plants > Phyllosphere > Unclassified | place: USA... | reverse complement strand
CAGGCGCAGGTGAAGGGCGTGGCCGGCACCTGGAAGGACTTGACCGACTCGGTGAACTCGATGGCGGGTAACCTCACGGGCCAGGTGCGCAACATCGCCGACGTGACGACCGCGGTGGCGAACGGCGACTTGTCGAAGAAGATCACGGTGGACGTGAAGGGCGAGATCCTGGAACTGAAGAACACCATCAACGTGATGGTCGACCAGCTGAACTCCTTCGCTTCCGAAGTGACGCGCGTGGCGCGCGAAGTGGGTACCGAGGGCAAGCTGGGCGGCCAGGCGAACGTGCCGGGTGTGGCGGGTACCTGGAAGGACTTGACCGACGGCGTGAACTCGATGGCGGGCAACCTGACTGCGCAGGTGCGCAACATCGCGGACGTGACCACCGCGGTGGCGAACGGCGACCTGTCGAAGAAGATCACGGTGGACGTGAAGGGCGAGATTTTAGAGCTGAAGAACACCATCAACGTAATGGTGGACCAGCTCTCCTCGTTCGCATCCGAAGTGACCCGCGTGGCGCGTGAGGTGGGTACCGAAGGTAAGCTCGGCGGCCAGGCCTACGTGCCGGGCGTCGGCGGCACCTGGAAGGATTTGACCGACAACGTGAACTTCATGGCGTCCAACCTGACGGGCCAGGTGCGTAACATCGCGGCGGTGACGACCGCGGTGGCGCGCGGCGACCTGTCCAAGAAGATCACCGTGGACGTGAAGGGCGAGATCCTGGAACTGAAGGACACCATCAACGTGATGGTGGACCAGTTGTCCTCCTTCGCCTCGGAAGTGACGCGGGTGGCGCGCGAGGTGGGCACCGAAGGTAAACTCGGCGGCCAGGCCAACGTGTCCGGCGTGGCCGGCACCTGGAAGGACTTGACCGAGAACGTGAACCAGCTGGCGGCGAACCTGACCAACCAGATGCGCGCGATCGGCGAGGTGGCGACGGCGGTGACGCGCGGCGACTTGTCGCGCTCGATCACCGTGGAAGCACGCGGCGAGATGTCCTACCTGAAGGACAACATCAACGAGATGATCCGCAACCTGAAGGAAACCACGCAGAAGAACGCGCAGCAGGATTGGCTCAAGACCAACCTGGCGCGCTTCACGCGCCTGCTGCAGGGCCAGCGCGACCTGCAGGCGGTGACGAAGCTGATCCTGTCCGAACTGGCGCCGCTGATCTCGGCCCACCACGGCGTGTTCTACATGATGGATTCGCAGGATGCCGACGCGCGCCTGCGCATGATCGCCTCCTACGGCTACCGCTCCAGCCGCAAGCTGGCGACCTCCTTCCTGCCGGGCGAAGGCCTGGTGGGCCAGTGCGCGCTCGAGAAGAGCCGCATCTGGCTGACCGACGTCCCGCGCGACTACATCCAGGTGTCCTCCGGCCTGGGCGCGGCGCCGCCGACGAATATCGTGGTGCTGCCGATCCTGTTCGAACAGCAGGTCAAGGCCGTCATCGAGATCGCCTCGCTGGACCGCTTCACCGAGACCCACCTGTCCTTCCTCGACCAGCTGATGGAATCCATCGGCGTGGTGCTCAACACGATCGAGGCGAACAGCCGCACCGAGTCGCTGCTGACCCAGTCGCAGTCGCTGGCGCAGGAACTGCAGCAGACCAACCAGGAACTGGCGGAAAAGGCGCGCCTGCTGTCCGAGCAGAACATCGAGGTGGAACGCAAGAACCGCGAGGTGGAGCAGGCCAAGCTGGCGCTGGAAGAAAAGGCGACCCAGCTGGCGCTGTCCTCGAAGTACAAGTCCGAATTCCTGGCGAATATGTCGCACGAACTGCGCACGCCCTTGAATTCGCTCCTGATCCTGGCGCAGCAGCTGTCCGATAACCCGGAAGGCAACCTGTCCGGCAAGCAGGTGGAGTTCGCGAAGACCATCCACGGCTCCGGCTCCGACCTGCTGACCCTGATCAACGACATTCTCGACCTGTCGAAGATCGAGTCGGGCACCGTCACGCTGGACGTCTCGGAATACCGCTTCGCCAACCTGCGCAACTACGTCGACCGCACCTTCCGCCACATGGCCGAAGCCAAGCACCTCGGCTTCCAGGTCGACCTGGCGGACAGCCTGCCGACCGCGGTGATGACCGACACCACGCGCCTGCAGCAGGTGCTGAAGAACCTGCTGTCGAACGCCTTCAAGTTCACCAGCCACGGCAACGTGGCGCTCACCATCAGCCTGGTCACCAGCGGCTGGACCGCCGACCACCCGCACCTGCTGCATGCGGATGCGGTGCTGGCCTTCTCGGTGCGCGACACCGGCGTCGGCATCCCGTCCGACAAGCTGCAGCTGATCTTCGAAGCCTTCCAGCAGGCCGACGGCTCGACCGCCCGCAAGTACGGCGGCACGGGTCTGGGCCTGTCGATCTCGCGCGAACTGGCGCGCCTGCTGGGCGGTGAGATCCGCGTCGAATCGACGGTCAACGTCGGTTCCACCTTCACCCTCTACCTGCCGTACAACCGCGCCGGCTTCATCAACTACGAACAGACCCGCCAGCCGCAGCCGGCGCGCCTGGCGCCGCCGATGCAGCATGCCTTTGCCCCGGCCCTGATTCCGGCGCCGGCCGCGCAGCCGGAAGCGGAGCAGGAAGTCGAAGTCGTCACCGTGCCGACCGTCACCGTGACCGACGTCTCCACCGGCGCGGTCGAATACGCGACCCTGCTCGACGACCGCGGCCTGATCGCGCCGGGCGACCCCTCGGTGCTGATCGTCGAGGACGACGAACGCTTCGCCAAGACCCTGCTCGACTTCGCCCGCGAAAAGAACTTCAAGGGCATCGTCACCTACCGCGGCGATTCGGCGCTGTCCCTCGCCCGCGACTACCTGCCGTCGGCGATCCTGCTCGACATCGATCTGCCCGACATCGACGGGCTGACGGTGCTCGACCGCCTGAAGCGCGACCCGAGCACGCGCCACATCCCGGTGCACGTGATGTCGGCGCTGCGCGAGCGCGAGCGCGCGCTGCGCCAGGGCGCGATCTCGTACATCAACAAGCCGGTCTCGCGCGACGCGCTGCAGGAAGAATTCAAGCGCATCCAGAAGTTCCTGATGGGCGGCAAACGCTCGCTGCTGGTGGTGGAAGACGACATGGCGCAGCGCGAATCGATCGTCTCGCTGATCGGCGACGCCGACGTCCATATCGTGACGGCCGAAACCGGCCAGGCGGCGATGACGGCGCTGGCCGAACACCAGTTCGACTGCATGGTGCTGGACCTGACCCTGCCCGACATTTCCGGCTTCGACCTGCTCGACCAGATCGGCAAGCTGCCGGCCCTGCGCGACCTGCCGATCGTGATCTACACGGCCAAGGAACTCTCGCGCAAGGACGTCACCAAGCTGAAACGCTACGCCAAGACCATCGTGGTCAAGGATGCGCGCTCGCCCGAGCGCCTGCTGGACGAGACGGCGCTGTTCCTGCACCGTTCGCAGGCCAGCCTGCCGGATGCGCAGCGCAAGATGCTGGAAGAGATCCACGCGCTCGACGGCGGCCTGGCCGGGCGCAAGGTGCTGATCGTCGACGACGACCTGCGCAACATCTTCGCGCTGTCCTCGCTGCTGGAGCGCCAGCAGATGGTGGTGGCCTTCGCCGAGAACGGCCGCGACGGCATCGAGGTGCTGGAGAAGGACCCGACCATCGAGATCGTCCTGATGGACATCATGATGCCGGAGATGGACGGCTACGACACGATGCGCGCGATCCGGCGCATCCCGAAATTCAAGTCGCTGCCGATCATCACCCTGACCGCGAAAGCGATGAAGGGCGACCGCGACAAGTGCATCGCCGCCGGCGCCTCGGACTACATCACCAAGCCGGTGGACGTGGCCCAGCTGCTGTCGATGATGCGCGTGTGGCTGCATTGATGGCCGCGCCGATGGCTGCATCGACGGCGGCGGCGATGCCGGTGTCGAAGACCTGGACCGGCCTCGCGGCCGGCGTGGCGGTCGAGGAGCTGGAAACCGAGCTGCTGCTGGAAGCCCTGTTCCAGCGCTTCGGCCACGATTTCCGCGCCTACGACCGCGCGGCCCTGCGCCGCAAGCTGGCCGGCGTGATGGCGGCGCGTGCCGTGTCCACGCTGTCCGGCCTGCAGGAGCAGGCGCTGCACGATCACGACAGCGCCTGCGCCGTGCTGCGCGCTTTGTCGGTGGCGCCGTGCGAACTGTTCGACAAGGCCGAGCATGCGGCCCACCTGCGCAGCGTGCTGGCGCCCTCGCTGCGCGGCTGGCCGGTGCCGCGGGTGTGGGTGGCGGAATGCGCGGGCGTGGGCGAAGCCTGGACGCTGGCGATCCTGCTGGCCGAGGAAGGCATCGTCGACCGGCTCGACATCCACGCCACGCTGGCCAACGAGCAGATGGTGGCCGAACTGGAGGACGCCAGCCTGCCGCTGGCCGAGCTGGAGGCCGCCCAGGAACGCTACGCCGCCGGCGGCGGCCAGGGCCAGCTGCTGGCCTGGTTCGACATCGACGACGGCCGGGCGCGCCTGCAGGAGCGGCTGCGGCGGCGCATCACCTGGTCGCAATACAGCCTGGTGACCGACGCGTCCTTCAACGAATTCCAGGCGATCCTGTGCTGCGGCGCGCTGGCCGACTTCGGCCCGGTGCTGCGCCAGCGCGTGCTGCGGCTGTTCCACGACAGCCTGGCACGGTTCGGAGTGCTGTGCCTGGACCGGCCGCTGTCGGTGACGGATGCGTTTGCGGGGACCTACCAGGCGGTGGGGGGCGATCGGCCGTGGTACAAGCGGGTGGGATGAACCGCTGACGGCACGCCGGCCCGCTCCGTGTCAACGTCGCCCCTGCGAAGGCAGGGGCGACGGTTTTTCAGCCAGCGATTCTTCGATGCACAGCGTTCATTTCACGCAACGCTCACCCCACCTGCGCACTCCCCCGCTCCGCCACCCTGTCCCGCCACGCCTGCAAACTCCCCATCCCCTCCGCCCCCGGCCTGAACTTCATCAGCCCGCGCGCGAATTCCAGCGCGCAGAACGCCGTGATGTCGGCGATCGTGAAGCGCTCCCCCGCCACATACGGCTGCCCTGCCAGCACCCCGTCCAGCCAGCGCGCGGCCAGCCGCATCTTGTCGCCCTCGGAGGCGCCGAAGTCGGCGAACTGGGGCTGCTCCAGCGCCGCCAGGCCCGGGTGCACGTGGCGCACGCAGTTGGCGATCTTCAGGAACAGCCCCAGCTCGCAGCGGCGGTCCATCATCTCGATGAAGGCGCGTTCGTCGAAACCTTCCCCCATCAGGTTCGGCTGCGGCTGCAGGCCTTCCAGGTAAGTACAGATCGCGCGCGTCTCGGCCAGCTGGCGGCCGTCGTCGAGTTCCAGCACCGGCACCTGGCCGAGCGGATTGCGCGCCAGGAAGGCGTCGGCGCGGTGCTCGCCGCGGCCCAGGTCGACCTGCACCAGCTCGATGCCGTCGATGCCTTTTTCGGCGATGAACATGCGCACGCGGCGCGGATTCGGCGCGCGGGCGCTGGTGAAGAGTTTCATGGGCGTCTCCTGTCTGGTCGAATGCGGTCGATGATAGCGCAGCCGGCGTTGACACCGTACCCCTGAGCCCTTAGATTCGCAGCCTGGCCTTGCCGTCCCCCGCGCAAGCTCGACATACATACAGATAATAGAAGATAGGTTCCCCATGCACCGCCCCCTGATCTCCGCCGCCGTCGCCCTCGCGTTCGGCGCCGTCCCCGCACTCCCCGTCCAGGCCGCGCCCGCCGTCGCCGCCGCATCTTCGTCCGCGTCCGCGTCCGCGCAGGCGACCACCCAGCTGCCGCGCGGGGTCGCCCCCAGCCACTACGACATCGCGCTCACGCCCGACGCCGCCGCCGGCACGTTCAGCGGCAAGGCCGTCATTACGCTGCGCGTGACGCAGGCCACCGACAGCATCACCCTGAACGCCGCCGACCTGGCCTTCGCCGCCGCCAGCGTGACGCCGGCCGCCGGCGGCGCGCCGCTGGCTGCAACGGTAACGGTCGACGCCGCCGCCCAGACCGCGACCTTCAAGCTGGCCCGCGCGCTGGCGCCGGGCGCCTACAAGCTGGCGCTCGACTACAGCGGCGTCATCGGCACCCAGGCGGTCGGCCTGTTCTCGCTCGATTACGCCGGCGCCGACGGCAAAACCCGGCGCGCCCTGTACACCCAGTTCGAGAACTCGGACGCGCGCCGCATGATCCCCTCGTGGGACGAGCCGGCCTACAAGGCCAGCTTCGCGCTGGAAGTCACGGTGCCGGCCGGCCAGATGGCGGTCAGTAACATGCCGGCCGCGACGACGACGGCCCTGGCCGACGGCCGCCGCCGCGTGCGCTTCGCCGCCACGCCGACGATGTCGACCTATCTGCTCTTCCTCGGCATCGGCGACTTCGAGCGCGCCACCGCCAAGGAAGGCGGCACCGAACTGGGCGTGATCACGCGCCGCGGCGCCCTCGACCAGGCCGCGTTCGCGCTCGACGCGTCGAAGGCGATCCTGCGCGAATACAACGACTACTTCGGCGTGCGCTACCCGCTGCCCAAGCTCGACAACATCGCCGGTCCGGGCCAGAGCCAGTTCTTCGGCGCGATGGAAAACTGGGGCGCGATCTTCACCTTCGAATACGCGCTGCTGCTGGACCCGAAGATCTCGACCCAGCACGACCGCCAGGAAGTGTTCGCCACCGCCGCCCACGAAATGGCGCACCAGTGGTTCGGCGACCTGGTGACGATGCGCTGGTGGGACGATCTGTGGCTCAACGAAGGCTTCGCGTCGTGGATGGAAGGCCGCATGACGGCGCGCCTGCACCCGGAATGGAACACGCGCCTGGACGCGGTGGGCGGGCGCGACGCCGCCATGCGGCGCGACGCGGTGGCCGCCACCCACCCGGTGGTGCAGCACATCGAGACGGTCGAGCAGGCCAGCCAGGCCTTCGACGTCATCACCTACCAGAAGGGCGAAGCGGTGATCCGCATGCTGGAAGCCTACGTGGGCGAGGAAGCCTGGCGCAGCGGCGTGCGCGCCTACATGAAGGCCCACGCCTACGGCAACACGGTGTCCGACGACTTGTGGAAGCAGATCGAAAAGGCGGCCAAGAAGCCGGTGACGGCAATCGCGCACGACTTCACGCTGCAGCCCGGCGTGCCGCTGATCCGCGTCGGCGCGCCCGTTTGCCGGAACGGCGGCACCACCGTCGCGCTGACCCAGGAAGAATTCTCGCGCGACCGGCCGGACAAGAAGCCGCTGGCCTGGCGCGTGCCGGTGATCGCGCAGGTCGCCGGCAACGGCAAGACCGCCAGCACCCTGGTCGCGGGCGGCAAGGGCAGCATCGCCCTGCCCGGCTGCGGCGCGGTGATCGTCAACGCCGGCCAGAGCGGCTACTACCGCACGCTGTACGCACCGAAGGAATTCGCGCAGCTGGCGCGGGGCTTCGCGGGCCTGGCGCCGGTCGACCAGATCGGTTTGCTGTCCGACAGCGCGGCGCTCGGCATGGCCGGCCTGCAGCCGGCCTCCGACGTGCTCGACCTGGCGAAGGCCGCCCCGGCCGGCGCCGAACCGCAGGTGTGGGCGCGCATCGCCGGCGTGCTGGGCGGCCTGCATGAGCGCTACGCGAGCGACGGCGACGGCGGTGGCACGCCGCGCCGGCGCGCGTTCGACGCCTTCGCCATCGCGCGCCTGGCGCCGGTGATGGCGCAGGTGGGCTGGAACGCGCGCGCCGGCGAATCGTCGACCGTGACCAATTTGCGCGAAGCGCTGATCGGCACCTTGAGCAGCCTGGGCGACGCCGGCACGGTCGCCGAAGCGCGGCGTCGCTACGCCGCCATGGACAAGGACCCGGCCGCGGTGCCCGGCCCGCTGCGCAAGACCATCCTGGCGGTGGTCGCGCGCCACGCCGACGCCGCCACCTGGGACGGCCTGCGCGCACGCGCCAAGCGCGAACAGACGCCGCTGCTGAAGTCCAACCTGTACACCCTGCTCGGCACCGCCGACGACCGCGCGCTGGCCGAACGCGCGCTGGCGCTGGCGCTCACCGACGAACCGGACCTGACCACCAGCGCCGGCATGATCTCGGCGGTGGCCGGGCGCCATCCGGACCTGGCCTTCGATTTCGCGCTGGCGCACCAGGCGCAGATCAACCAGCGCATCGACGCCACCTCGCGCAGCCGCTACGTCGCGCGCCTGGCCGGCGGCTCGTCCGACCCGGCGATGGTCGGCAAGCTGAACGCCTACGCCGGCGCCAACCTGGCGGCGAGCGCCCGCGGCGACGTGGATGCGGCGATCGCGGAGATCGAGGACCGGGTCCGGGTGAATGCGGCGCGCTTGCCGGAGATCGATGCGTGGCTGGGGAAGAACGGGCGTTGATAGCGCGGGCCGGGACTGGCCGGCCGGCTTGATGGGGCCGTCGCCCCTGCGGTCGCTTGCTACAGTCAGGTATCTTGTTCGATGAAATAGCCACGTCGTTCCCGCGAAAGCGGGAACCCATGCTGACTGTCCGACGCTGAACCCTCGATGAAGACCGGGTGTCTCAGACAGCCGGAATTCGGTGCTTCAGTATGGGTTCCCGCTTTCGCGGGAACGACGGCTTTTGGACGCAACCACGGCGTTACTGCCGACAAACGAGCGTCGGCCAAGCGCCCCCCTACCCGAACGACAACTCGAAATACAAGGCATCCGTCACCAGCCCCGGCATCCCCGCCGCCGGCTCCTGGTCCGATTGCAGCACCCGGCCGCCGGTCTTTTCGTGCAGGCGCGCCAGCAGGGGCGCGAAGGGCATGTGGCGCCAGCCCTTGCGTTCGGCTTCGCTCTTCACCACCGGAATGAAGGCGACCAGCGCGCCGTCCTGCATCAGCTCCAGCCCAGCCGCGCGCAGGGTGGCGTTGTGGCTGCCGTGGTGGCCGGCCTTGTAGAAGGCGGTGCGCCGCAGCAGCTCGCCCGCCGTCACCTCCCTGCCCGCCACCTGCCAGCGCAGGTCCTGCCACGACAGCCAGTTGCCGACCTGGGCGTCTGCCGGGAACAAAAACACCTGTCCCGTATCGGTGAATTCGAAGGCCAGCACCAGCGAGGTGTTGTTGGTGTGCGCATCCAGGTTCAGCGCCAGGTCTTCGGCGGCATGGGTCCAGTCGTCGTCGATGCGGCGCCAGTCCTGGTCGGCGTCGTCCCACAGGTCGTCCACCAGCGTGGACAGCGGGTCGCCGCCGCCGGCCGGCGGGGTGGCGCGGCGCAGCGCAGGCGGGAACGGCGCGTCGTCGCCGTCCAGGTCCGCCTCGTCCCCGTCCTCACCCCCTTGCTTGCGGTCTTTCAGGCGCATGAAGGCGGCTTCCAGGCTGGCGGCCAGCGCCGCGTCGCCGCCGGCCTCGTAGACTTCGCTGTCGCTGCGCGAAGGCGCGCTCTTCTTGATCAGGCGCTCCGACGCCGGCGGTCCTAGCACGAACACGCGCACGCCGGCCACGCCCGGCAGCGTCAGCGGCGCATCCTGCGGCCGGCAGAAGCGCGTCCTGGCGGCATGCCGCATCGGGTATTCGAAGGCGGCGCGGGTGCGGCCGATGCCTTCGGCGGCTTCGAACACGTTCGAGCCGTCCAGGCCGAAGAATTCGAGCAGGCCGCCGACGCGGTCGGCCGCCGCCTTCATGCCGTTGGCCGCCAATGCCTGGCAAGCCGCCACCAGCGTGCGCACCTTGGCCGCGCGTTCGGCCTTGAGGCGGGCGCCGAGCGCGTCGTCCGGGTCTTCGGTCCAGGCGTACCACACCTCGCCGATGGCGACCTTTTCGAAGATGTCCCGCGCCTGCAGGTGCGAAAAGCCGGAGGCGTGGTCCCAGTGCTCGTGCGTCATCGCCAGCACGTCGAGCCGGCCGCCGCAGACGGCGGCGATGTCGCGCGCCACCGCCTCGGTGGCGGCCTTCCCCGCCGTGCCGACGCCGATCACCCCGCAATCGATCAGCAGGTTGAAGCTGTCGCCATCGGTCTTGGCAAAGCGCAGCAACATGCAGTCGCCCAGGCCGTGGCGGTACAGGCGGATGCGCAGGCGCGCAGCGGCAGGCATGGCGTCGTTCATGGTGGCTCCTGGTCAGCGTTCAGGCATCCGCATGCAGCGCGCAGAAGGGTTCGCGCGCGGCCTCGGCACCGAAGTAGGTGGCACGCAGCGGCACCTTGCCGAGCTTGCCCTGGCGGTAGGCGCGGATCGCCGCCAGCCGTTTCGCATCCTCGATCGGCTTGACGATGGCGTAGCGCAGCGCCGGCGCGTCGCCGTCGAGGTCGAAGATCAGCGTGCTGCCGCCGCGGAAATCGAAGCTGCCGGCGGCCGGGTCGGCCGGGTCGACCGCCAGGCCGCGCTGGCGCTGGGTGAGCGTGACGATCAGCTGCTTCATCAGCCTGCCCTGGGGGTCGATGCGCAGTGCGGGCAGCACCGAATGCACCTCGAACGACGGCAGCCCCCACTTCTTGATCGTCAGCCCGGGACGCGCCGATGCCGGCTGGAGGTCTAGCCCCGTGATGCGCATGACGGCCGCGCGCACGGCCTGCGGCGCGGACGGTGCCAGTTCGGTGCGGATCACGCCGTGGGTCTGGGCGCGGGCGTCGCGCAGCTTGACGAAGATCTGTTCGCGGTCGCGCAGGAACAGCGAATCGCCGAGCAGACGGCGCAGCGTGGCGGCCACCTGCTCCAGCAGCGCCACGCCTTCGTCGCAGCCATGGCCGGCATAGGCCCAGCGCAGCTGCTCTTCCGACAGCGTCTTGATGCCTTCCGGGACGATGCCCCAGCGCCGGAAGGATTCGATCAGCGCCACCCGGTAGCCGAGGCGGTCGTCCGGCACCATGTCGAAGTCGGCCGTGACCAGCGCGCGCAGGTAGTCGCCGAAGGTGATGTCGAAGGGCGGGCAGTAGTCGAGCGCGCGGATGCACATGTGCAGGAAGCTGGCGGCGGTCTTGTTGGCTTCGGCCGCCAGCGCGTCGACCACGGCCGGCGGCAGCGCGCCGTCCGGCAGGATGCCGCTGCCGCCGCTGGCCAGCACCAGGATGCGCCGGCTGCGCACCTTGTAGATGGCCAGGAAGGCGGCGAACACGGCGGCCACCAGGATGGCGCCGCGCTCGTGCGGCTCAGTGGCATGCGCCAGCCGGTTCGGGTCGGGGACGATGGCATGCCATTTGCCGTCGGCGCCGGTCGCGCCGATGGCGCTGCGCAGCGCGCCGTAGCGGCCGGTGGCGACGCCGAATTCCTGCGCCAGTTCGCCCAGCAGCGACTGCGCCTCGAGGTCGCCGCGGGTGCGCGCGATCTGGTGCGCCAGCACCTGCGGGAACATGAAGTGCTGGAACAGCGCCACCAGGTCGGCGAAGGCTTCGTGGAAGGCCCAGGTGTCCGGGTGGTTGTCCTCGATGTAGCGGCGGTGCATGCCGTCCAGCAGCGCGTGCGTGGTTTCATGCGCGACGATGTCGTGCGACAGGCAGGAAAACACGGTGCCCGACGGCCCTTCGAAATAGCCGAACACCAGCGCCTTCTTCTGCGGGCTGTAATAGGCATTCGCGGCGCGCAGCGCATGCGGATAGATGCGCAGGGTGCGCACGTAGCGTTCGTACTCGCCGCTCGGGACGCCGGCCGCGCTCATGTCGCGCGGCGCCCACAACACGCGCCGCCCGAGCGCGCGTTCGAAATTGCAGATCGTGTTCTGGGCCACCGCGTACACCATCTGCTGGTGGAATTGCGGGCTGCCCTGCGAGGGCGCCATGCCGTCCTGGGCCACCAGGTGGACGTCGTTCAGGTCGACCGGGTCGTACCAGCAGCCGCTGGCCGGGTCGACGTCGACCACTTCCAGGTACTCGCCGCGCGGCCCCGGCAACAGCCCGGCTTCCCACGGCAGCTGGAACACGGTCTGGTTGATCGCGGCGGTGTCCAGGCGCAGCGACAGGCTGGGATCGAAGGCATAACCGCGCAGCCGCCGGAACTGGGGCGGCGCGGTGTGCGGGCGCGGTGCGTGGGCGGGGCTGGTCATGGCGGTGCCTCCTTGCGCGGGATCGGCGGGCCCGTGAATGCGGGCCCGACGCGACCATCGTATATCGGCCGCCGCGCGGGGAAACTCACCAATTGTCACAAACCGCGAGATACCGGGACTGCATATTTCGA
>Ga0308164_10004319_pt1 | contig 12083 bp, 11 predicted proteins | sample PhyTR2_FD_201031 | JGI IMG/M metagenome (GOLD analysis project Ga0308164, IMG submission 201031) | Phyllosphere microbial communities from UC Gill Tract Community Farm, Albany, California, United States - DLSLT.R2 | ecosystem: Host-associated > Plants > Phyllosphere > Unclassified | place: USA... | reverse complement strand
TGATCGCTGGCAAAAACCGCGACGATGTCTGGCGTTGCCGGCAGCGATGCCAAGCTGTGCTGCGTGCACCAGGCGGTAAAGATTGCCCAATCGGAATCATAAGCGCGCCGCGTCGCACCGGCGCGGGCCGCTTTGGCATACGCGGCAGCACGCTCGATCTTTTCATGCAGGACCGCGGGCAACATCGGTTCATCCGAGTCCACGGTGGCAAGCGCCGTTCGAGACGGTGTGAGGTCCGGATCGAGCGGCATGGGTCCAAGTGTGCGGGAAGCAGCCATATGAAAGCGTGTGCCACGCTCGATTCCGACACGCTACTCTTATGTCCGGGAATGACACTTATCGGACATAAGGATAGCTTGCAGGTGGCTCACACCCAGTTAGGCCGCGTGGCCGCCAGCTTGCGTAGCAGATAGAGGTAGATCTTACGCCTTAGCATGGCCGCCATTGGATCATCTTGATCGCCATTTTCTCAATCAACATGGGAACGTGCATTAGGCCAGCCATTATACCTTCGCCCGCAAGCGGATAGCGCAACATCGGGTTGCCCGCGGATGGAAAATCCATGCGAAAAACATCAAACCGCCGCATGAGCACTCGGTAGCCAATACGTTCCCGAAATAGAGGGCAACGAAACATCTAGAGCCAACTAGCAGAACGAACACTACCCTTTATAGAATCCTTTATAACGACGAGCGCCTAATCAGCGCAGCATCATTACGCACAGCCAACATGCCACCTCTGGACTGTCAACGGGCAGCTTCACATGGAGTGCGTCAAAGTTCGATCATGCCTGTCGGCATACTTTTACTGACGAATACTTACCCAAAACAACTAAGCATGCCTCATTCAGCGCGCGCCAAAGCCCGTCGCCATGGTGCGTATGGTACGTGCAACGATTAAGATGTCGAGCCAAGGCGAAAAGTGCTTGATGTAATAGAAGTCGTAATGGAGCTTGTGACGTACATCCTCCACCGCTGCGACGTGGCCTTGGCTTACCTGCGCCCACCCTGTGATTCCCGGACGAACGATATGACGATAGCGATAAAAGGGAATCTCGCTCTCGTACCAGCGTGACAAGATCTCGGCTTCGGGGCGGGGGCCGATCCAGCTCATCTCGCCTCGCAGCACATTAAAGAGCTGCGGCAACTCGTCGAGGCGCGAAGTGCGTAGGAACCGACCAATCTTGGTGACACGCTGGTCATCAGACTGGGTCATCGCATTCGTTCGCGCATCAGTATCAGTATCACTATCAGCCTTCATCGTCATCGACCGGAATTTGTAAACGGTGAAAGGTCGCCCCCGATAACCTATCCGTTGCTGTCGGAAGATAGCCGCGCCAGGAGAGTCGATACGAATAACCACGACGATAAGCAGCAGCAGGGGCAACAGTAGCACTAGCCCCAGCAGCGCACTGCACCAGTCCAGGAAATGCTTGAACGCCATGTAGGCTGATACCGGCGCAAGGCTGCCAAAACTATTTTCTGACAGATGCTCAAGTTCGACCTGTCCAGTTAGTGATTCCAGCAATTGCTTGCTATGATAGACAGGAAGGCCAGTAAGGGCATAGTCGGTCAGTGTGCGCTCCCACTCATCGGACAGGTCGGCCCGCAAGTCTGCGGCGATAGCGGAGAGACACGAGACATCGTTGTTCGGATCGGTTAGCGTACGCCACTCAATCTGTTCAATACTTGTTAACCGGGTCGCCGCGCCAAATGGAACAATGCCAATAGTCTGTCCCTGCCGACGTTGGTTCCGAAAATAGGCGACATAAAACCACAGCAGACACAGTACTAGAGCCGTAATGAATATCGACCTTGAATAATAAAGTCGCCCAAACAGGAACGCAAAGAATACGATTCCATAACCGGATAAGAATGACGGCAATATATAAATACTTCCCTGAACACCTGGAAAATTATTCAGGCTTCTGAGTAGAAATATGCCAATCAATGATGCTAAAAAGCTTCCTGCTAAAGTTGTATTTAGCAAGGCAGTAGTGTCTGAAAGTGGATTAATCTGCAACCGGACAAAATAGGGAATAAAGGAGCTTAGCAACGCTCCTAAAATATTCCACCTTAGCCTCTGCCAGTTCCCATGACGACGAAGAATTTGCTCAGCCACTAATCAGTTACCAGATCTGTTTCTACGCGGTTTGATGGAAACACACTGACCGCGTGGTAGGTCGAACCCTGCCCATCTCGTGATACGGGTCTAACGGCTTGACCTGAGAGTGTAAACCAATCAGTGCCATGAACCCATAGCTTGCGCGGAATCATTTTCGCGATAGGCGTTGCAATATGGGCCCAGCCAAAGCCGACATGTCCAATCAATTTCGTCAGCCGCCTAGGGTGAGCCTCGCTTTTTCCCTCCTAATGATATTTTTCGCGGTCCTGTGGCTAGCAGGGGGAGCCTCCCGAGCAGACGCGGTGGGCCAAGTCGTGGTTCGCGCGGCGACATGGCTTCTCCTGATCGTCGCTGCGCTGTTCGGCCGACAGCCCACCCTGAAAGACGATCGGCCGGTGTTGCTACTGCTGGTAGCAGCGTTACTGCTCGTACTAATCCAGCTAGTGCCGCTGCCGCCGCCGCTCTGGCAGGCACTGCCGGGGCGCACTCCTTTTGTACAGGCGGCGCTCGTCACTGGGGAGGTGCAGCCGTGGCGGTCGCTCGCGATCATCCCCTATGCTGCGGTAAATGCCGCATCATCGCTGGTAGTTCCTTTCACCGCTTTGCTCCTGCTGGCCGGTCTAAACGATCGTGAAAGGCGGGTCATTCCAAGCGTTATCCTTATACTAGTATTCGCCGAGGCGCTCGTTGGGCTTATCCAGCTGTCAGGCGTTCATCTAAACAATCCTTTTGCAAACGATACCGTCGGCGAGGTGAGCGGAACGTTCGCCAACCGCAACCACTTCGCAGTGCTGCTGGCCGTCGGCTGCTTAATCGCGCCGGTCTGGGCCTTTCCAGAAGGGCGATTGGTACGCTGGCGTGGTATTGTTGCGGCTGGCCTCGTCCTACTCTTCACACTAGCGATCCTGGGCAGTGGGTCGCGAGCGGGCATGGCCGTGGGCGGGCTCGCGCTCGGGGCCAGCATTCTGCTCGTTTGGCAGGAATTACGGGTGGCGTTCGCGCAAGCACCGCGTTGGGTGCTACCCGTTGTGCTCGCCAGCGGCATCGGCACGATTTGCTTAGGGGTATTAGTTAGCGTCGTTGCCGGGCGCGCCCAGTCAATCACGCGTGCGTTCGATGCCGATGTCGGCTCTGACATGCGGAGCCGAGCATTACCGACCGTACTTAAGATGGTGGGAGAGTATTTTCCGGCAGGATCGGGAGTGGGTGGCTTTGATCCACTGTTCCGCCTGCACGAGCCGTTCCACCTCCTGAAATTTACGTACTTCAACCATGCTCACAATGATTTTCTAGAGATCGTCCTAGATGCGGGGTTGCCCGGTCTGATCCTGCTTAGCGCTGCGTTATCGTGGTGGGGGTGGGCCAGCTGGCGTGCTTGGCGGACGAAAGCGAAACGCGACCTCCTTCCTCGGCTCGGTTCGATGACTCTGCTGATCGTTCTGCTCGCCAGTCTCGTCGATTATCCGGCTAGGACGCCGATAATGATGGGAATCGTCGTCTTGGCAGCCACTTGGCTATGTCCTCGTAGCTACGAAGCTGGCCATCGGCTTTACCGACGATGAACCTGCATCTATAGGCCCCGCTCTTCCTTTTCTCTGTCCGGAAAGTTTCCTGAGCGTATGCGTCAGATCGGCATTCTTTTCCTGTTCGCGATGACGTTGTCGGCGTGCGGGGGCAAGGAACCGCTGCAGTCGACCGAGCGACTGACGGTGGTCCCGGACAGTGCAACGCTTCCTGCGCCGGTACGGACCGACCTTACCGCAGCTGACCGCCCGTCGCTAATCGGGCCTCTAGACACGATTCAGATCGACGTCTTCAATGTCCCCGATCTTAGCCGCGAGATGCAGGTTGACGCCAGCGGACGGATTTCAATGCCGCTAGTCGGCACGATTGAGGCGAGTGGGCGTACCGCAGGCGAACTGGCGGACGCCGTTAAGGCCACACTGCGCGGCCGCTATGTCCGCAACCCCGAAGTGACCGTCAATATCAAGAGTTCGGTCAGCCAAGTGGTAACAATTGACGGGCAGGTCACCGAGCCGGGTCTTTATCCAGTTACCAACCAAATGACGCTCCTGCGGGCAATTGCGTCGGCAAAGGGATTATCAGAATTCGCCAGCCAAGACGACGTCGTGATCTTGCGCATCGTAGACGGTCGCCGGATGGCAGGCCTGTACAATATCGACGCAATCCGGCGCGGCGCCTATGATGATCCCGCTATTTATGCGAACGACATGATCATCGTTGGCGATTCCCCGCAGCGTCGCCTCTTCCGCGATTTCGTATCGCTGTCCCCGCTCCTCGCTGCTCCGCTCATCGCGATCCTGCAGTAAGGCTAGCCCAGATGACTCTAAACACACCCGACCCGCGGAGCGGTATTCCGATGTCAAGCAGCCTTTCCAATCCGCAAGCGGGCAAGGGGGACGGACTTCCGCTCATCCGTCAGTACATGCGAATCGCGATGCGCTGGCGATACGTTATTCTTGGCAGCGTGCTGGGCTGCGGCCTATTAGGACTAGTCATAACGCTGCTTATGACGCCGAAATATACGGCGATTGCGACGGTCGAAGTGTCACGAGACTCCGACAAGGTCACAGATTTTCAGGGCGTTGAACGCGAGACGAGCGTCGCCGATCAAGAATTCTATCAGACTCAGTACGGCCTGCTACAGTCGCGATCATTGTCGGAGCGTGTCGCCCAGCAGCTGCGGCTGGTCGACGATCCGAAGTTTTTCGAATTATTCGGCGCATCACGTGACACCTCCGCCTTTCAGCTGGTTGGCGGACGCTATCCGGCGAGCGGCCACGGGGAGCGACTGCGCATCGCCGGCGAGGCACTGAGCAAAAATCTGGGAATCGCGCCCACCCGACTGTCGCGGCTCGTCGACATCCGTTTCACCAGCGCTGACCCGGCCTTGTCCGCCAAGGTAGCCAACGCATGGGCCGAAAATTTCATTCAGACCAATCTCGAGCGCAAGGTTCAAGCCACTTCCTACGGCCGAAATCTACTCCAGCGTCAACTTGGACAGCTTAAGGAGCGGCTTGACCAATCGCAGCGGCAGCTCGTCGGCTACGCCTCCGCAGAGAAGATCATCAATCTCCCTAGCCAATCGAATGGCGACGGCAAGGTGACCTCCGAGCGGTCGATCGTTGCCGACGACCTCGCCGCACTCAACACTGCGCTGTCGCAGGCGACGGCGGACCGCATCCAAATCGAAGCGCGGTACAATCAAGCTGGCCGCGCCGGTGCCTCGACCGAAGCGCTTCGCAACCCAGCGATCAATAGCCTTCGCGAGAAGCGGGCCGAGCTCGCGGCGGACTATCAACGACTCATGGTCCAGTTCGAACCTGGTTATCCCGCCGCTCAGGCGATCAAAAGCCAACTCGATCAGATCGACCGGTCGCTGGCCCGTGAGGAAGGTCGCATCTCCAGTTCGCAGCTCGCCGACTATCGCGAGGCGCAGGAGCGGGAGCGCACGTTGCTGAATAAGGTGGATCAGCTCAAAGCAAGCTATCTCGATTTGCGCCGACGTAGCATTCAGTACAATATTTATCAGCAAGAAGTGGACACGAACCGCGCCCTCTATGACGGGTTGCTCCAGCGGTTCAAGGAGATCGGCGTCGCGGGCGGCGTTGGCGTTAATAACATATCGGTGGTTGACCCGGCAGATGTACCGCAGAAGCCGTCAAGTCCACGATTGCTTCTCAACCTGGCCATTGCGCTGCTGGCGGGCGTAGCCATCGGTTCAGGGTTAGCCCTCGGACTTGAGCAGATCGACGAGGCGATCGCCGATCCAGCCGAGGTAGAGAGACGATTGGGGCTTCCGCTCTTAGGATCGGTACCCAAGCTAACGAGCGGGACGCCAAAGGAAGCACTCCTTGATCGAAAGTCAGACTTGGTCGACGCTTATTTAGCAGTTCAGACTAATCTTGCCTTCACTACCGAACATGGCGTTCCGCGATCCTTTGCAGTTACTTCGACGCGACCAGCCGAAGGCAAGTCCACGACCGCGTTGGCATTAGCGACGACGCTCGCCCGCGGGCATCGCAAGGTCATCCTGGTTGACGGCGACATGCGCTCGCCCTCGGTTCATCATCTAGGTGGTGTCGGCCATGAGCGCGGCCTTAGCAACTTCCTGTCGGGACAGGACGATATCAATTCGATGATCTTCGAGATGACGGATTTGGGCTTCACAGCAATGTCGGCTGGGCCCATCCCGCCCAACGCCGCCGAACTGCTGACCGGCAATCGTCTCGCGCTATTAATCGAGCGACTGTTGCAGACCTATGATCACGTAGTGATCGATTCACCGCCGGTTATGGGCTTGGCCGATGCACCGCTTATTGCGGGACGCGTCGAGGGAGTCATCTACGCAGTGGAATCGCACGGCATCCGTTCTAGCATGGTGAAGACCGCGCTTGGCCGGCTCGGTAGCGCCAATGCGCGGATCATCGGCGGCGTCCTCACCAAATTCGAGGCTCGCAAAGCGCATTATGGCTACGGCTATGAATATGGCTATGGATACGGACGCAACGACAAGGTGTCGCGCGGTTGATGGCAAAGCAAAACGTCATCTGGAGGCGTTCGGGAACCGAATGGGTGGTACGCGGCGCAATTGCAGCAGCATTGGCGGCTCTGGGGTATGTCAGCGTCGTACAGACACTAGCTTACTCGCAAAAATTTACCGATGTGGTGCATGCGCATACGTTGTCGCCGCATGACGGTCGTATCACGGCGTTAATGGCGCAGCAGCTCGCGGGAGTCGACGCCACGGCGGCCGATCGCCTCGAAGCTGACCGGCTCGCCCGGGTGGCGCTTCGTCAAGACCCTACGGTGGTGATCGCCGCATCGACGCTCGGGCTTAATGCACAGGCTCGAGGAAACATAGCTGCGGCCCGGCGACTTTTTAGCTATGCAGCTACCTTGTCGCGTCGCGATCTCCAGACGCAGCTCTGGGCAATCGAGGACGCAGTCGGGCGCGGCGACGTAAAGAAAGCTTTGCATCACTATGACATCGCCCTTCGCACATCCCGCGGCGCGCCTGATCTACTTTATCCGGTCATGGCTGCGGCGATTGTCAATGCCGACGTTAGGGATGCTATGGCCCACATCTTGGCGGCACGACCACCTTGGGGCGGGTTCTTCATCGACTTCGTCTCTGGCAATGGAGGGGATGCTCGATCGACCGCCAGCCTCTTCCTAGTATTGCGCCGTGCCGGTGTTCCAATATCCGATGGTGCCAACGCAACCATGGTCAACACGCTCGCGACGCACAGCTCGATGGCAGACGCTTGGAACTATTACGCAGCTATCCATCCCGGTGTGAACCGTAGAACCTCGCGTGATGGTCGGTTCGCCGCGACGGGAACGCCGTCGCTATTTGACTGGGTACTGATCGAGGAACCAGGTACGATCGTCTCGATCCAACGCGGCGAGAACGGTGGCGTGCTCGATTTCGCTGCATCGTCGGGGATAGCAGGGACACTTCTGCGGCAGGTCCAGTTGCTACCCCCTGGCCGCTATCTTCTGGAAGGACACAGCCAAGGTATCGATCAGCCGGCGGAGTCACGCCCTTACTGGACGCTGACCTGTCGCAACAACGGCCGCGAACTAGGTCGTGTGGCGATGACAAATTCTGCGGAAAGCAATGGCCGGTTTAGCGGGGTGATCAACCTACCTATAGGCTGTCCAGAGCAGATACTGTCGCTAATTGCGCGCCCATCCGATGCCGGATCGGGTATGTCGGGACAGATCGATCAGGTGAAATTGCGTCCCATCGGCGCGATGGGAAGTAATCGATGAAAGCATCCTGCCAGCAGGCGAAGCTACGTTTCGCCTTTTGCGTGATTTGGCTATGGATCGATACCTCGCCGGTTCTTGGCCAATCGACGATAACGGGACGCGTTGTCGTGTCTTCGGCAGGTGAGGTGGGCCAGCGTCAGGCAAACGTGCCGCTCACCCGCATTAATGGCCGTATCCAAAACCGAATACCGTCCCGCCTGCGTCAGCGGATCGACCGCTCCTATGATCCGTATCAGATCGATGCGAGTTCGCAGGTGGAGACTGCCAAGGAACAGGCGCGCACGGCGGGCCGATCTGGCCGGCGCTAGCGGATAGCATGCGACTTTGACTCGCGAGAATCGATCGAATGTGCCGTTGACTTCGGTGGTGTACGTTAACGTGTCGAGCGCGGTGTGCATGGACCAGTGAGTGTCACTTGATACCACTGTTCGCGACGATCGCGCACATAAACGATTCCGCTTCGCGCCGGACCGGCCTGCCACTCTCATAAAGTGCCGCCGCCTGCATTGGTTATAACCGTCTCTTTGCCAAGCGGCGCAGCGGGCGACGTGGCGAGAGCCGTTGCAATGAGAAAGCTGACCATCTGAATCCTCGTTTACTGCTACATCGGACGTTGTGCCGACCTACAGCTTTTAAGCGGTTTGATTTGGTCTGCGATACACAATGCGTGGAGCAGTCAGGAAGGGAATGGACGTTCAGAACGTAAAACAGTCCTTCCTCTTAAATAATGAGCGTCAGAGCGAAGCATTACGATCAATCACGTACTTGAGGACGCTGCTAGGCAGCGAGTGGCCGAAAACGATCCCGATTGCTTCCAGGCTGCTCCAAGCAACCCAGCCGGGCACGGCGGTAAATTGAGGGATCGTGACCTGGACAAATGTCCCGACAGGTACAGCAAGCAGAATCGCGATACGGCCCCCCGCGCCGTGCAGTTGGTGATGCGCACAGAGGCGGGGGTAAATCAGCCTTTTACTAAAACTTTGCCAACGCCTGTCATAACCTGATATTCTCTAGTATCGGCACAGCTTGATGTCGTCAGTTTGCCGGGGGGCTCATGGTTCAGGTTCGCGATTATACTGCCTTGCTGTCGGGTAGCTCGGTGGCTGGGAAAACCGGCACTGGCGCCTTTGTCAGCTACTCCTTTACCACTAGCGCACCCACCTATCTTCAGGGAATTTATTCATCCGAAGCGTTGGCTAGCTTCCGGGTCTTTTCCGATGCCGAGAAGGCTGCGTCTCGCCAAGCGCTGTCCGTATGGGCCGCAGTGTCCGGAATTAGCTTTTTCGAAGTGGCGGCGGGTGACGGCGACCTGAAATTTGGCAACTACAACATGCAGTTGATGAGCCCAGGATCGGGCGGTTTCGCCTACTACCCTGACAATGGGGCCGGCTACGACATTTCCAGCGATGTCTTCATTGGTGATGGCTATGCAACCAATCAACACCTCCTGCTGCACGAGATCGGCCACGCAATCGGCCTGAAACATTCGTTCGATGGCGATACGACGCTGGCCACCGATCTCGACAACTACGCTAATACGGTGATGAGCTATACCTCGGGTGGTGCGTTCGGTGACGTGCTGGGCCAACTTGATATGGACGCCATCCGCTACATCTATGGCGATGCCAGCGCGAAGGGACGGCAGGTCGCGAGTTGGAACTGGGATGCCGCCAGCATGACGCTTACCCAAAACGGCAGTGAACAGCCCGATACGATCAACGGTATCGGTGGCACCGACATTATTTACGGTCTGGGCGGCGACGACACGATCCTGGCGCGCGGCGGTTACAACCGCGCTTACGGCGGAGAGGGCGACGATACCATCTCCGGTGGTAACGGAACTAATTACTTCGACGGCGGTGCAGGAAATGACCGGCTGAACGGAGGAGACGGCGACGATACTCTCGTTGGCGGCGATGGCGACGATAGCCTGTATGGCGGCCGCGGTATCGACCGGTTCTACGGCGGGGCTGGTGCCGATACTTTAAACATTACCGTATCTGGATCACTGGACGGTTTCGTTATTGACGGTGGTGTCGGAACGGATCGAGCCTACTTCACGTTTTCTGATAATCAGGCGCGCAACTTGTCTGCCTCCCTGCTCCATCTTAGCAGCATTGAAGCGCTGACGATCAACGCAGGCGCTGGCGACGACCGGATTGATGCCAGCGGTGTCGCCAGCATCTCGATCAACAGCGGTGCCGGAAACGACGTGATCATCGCCGGTGCTGGGACAGGTTCCGTCAGTGGTGGTGCCGGTGCAGACTTCATCACCGCCGGCTTGGGCTTCACCTTCCTGTATGGCGGGGCGGACGCGGATCGTTTTATCTTTTTCAATGCAGCGGATTCTAACGGTCGCACTCAGGACCAACTGGAAGATTTTCAGCGTGGCGTCGACCTGCTCGATATTACCGGCTTTGCGCCGTCAAACGTCCGCATCCAGGCCTCTTCCGGTGGTGGCGCGTTCGTTTATGCTGACAGTGCAAGCGGTGGTTTTCAGATCTATGTACGCACCGGTATCGCGTTGTCGGACATCATCACTAGCGGACTGATGCTGAACGGCACCGCCGGTGCCGACAGCCTGGTCGGTACCGCCGGCGCCGACCAGCTTTTCGGCGGTGGCGGCAACGACGTTTTGATCGGCGCGGCTGGCAACGATATCCTCGACGGTGGCTCAGGCCTAGATAGCGCTAGTTACGACGGGCTATTCAAGAGCTTTGCGCCAACTAACGGCGCCGGCGTTCTTACCCTACGTGGTGGCGCATCGGTGGGCACAGACACGGTCACCAGCATTGAAACGATCACATTTAGGGACGGCGTATTCGACGCAGACCCGGACCACGCCGCGGCACAGGTTCTCCGCCTGTATGACACTGTGCTGCAGCGTCGACCCGATGCGGTGGGACTGGATTTTTACGTCGATCGCATCGAGGATGGGGGCACCTCGTTAGGAACGATTGCCGCTGAGTTTCTTAATAGTGTTGAGTTCCAGGCGGCGACTGGCGCGCTCTCAAACGGGGCATTTGTCGATTATGTCTACCAGCGCGCACTGGGCCGCCCGTCAGATGCTGGCGGCAAGGCCTATTATACCGGAGTGCTCGACAACGGTGGCTCGCGTGTCGACCTGCTGACGAGCTTCTCGGAGTCAGGGGAACACAGAAACCTTACGGCCGATGCAGTTGCGCAGGGGTTCTTCAATACTGACGACCGCTACCAGGCTGTGGCTTTGCTCTTTGACAGCTTTGCCGGCCGGAAGCCTGATGCCGGTGGGTTGAGCTATTATGCAGAGCGGCTGAAAGCTGGAAGCCTGACATTGGCGCAAGCGGCCAACGATTTTGCTGCATCCGCAGAATTTCAGCAGGCAACCGATGGCCTGAGCAACGGGCAATTGGTGGATTACATGTACCGTAATACGCTGGATCGCGAGGCTGATGCAGGCGGCCGTGCATACTATGCAACTGCACTGGACCAAGGCCTTAGTAAAGGTTCACTTTTGCTCGATTTTTCTCAAAGCCAGGAGCATTACAACTACCTTGCTGGGTCGATCATCGGCGGTATCGACGTCCTGTGAGGCCGTAGTGGGGGACGGCCATAAGGTCGTTCCCCACCGCCAGGTTCAAAGCACACCAATCCCATAAACGAGGTGGCTAGCGACGAGATTGTAGTGTTCTTGGCTGAGTGCCACATCGAGCAGTACGCCCGCCGCAGTCGCGCCGCTATCGACCTGGTTCGTCGAGAACGCTTTGCCCCGCCTCAGCATTATTATTGGCTCGGAAGACTAATTCTAAAACCCGCCCTATTTGAGGCAGTGCGGTTCTTTCATTTTTTGGCAATCCCCCTTCCAGAATATCGCATGAAATAGACGGGGCATTGTAATGACTAAAGAAGCCGATCGCGTTCGCGCATATCATGAGCTGCGATGCCAACAGGAGCGGCAACGGATTCACGAAGCGCGGTGCGATCGGTCGAGGCGCGCACATATCCGCCTTTTTGAGCTTCACCGGTCGATGACGGTCTACCCAACAGACGACTTTCCCGCAGCGACCTCAGCATTGGCAGTCGAATAGTCGGCTCGCAAATTGCGGCACAGCTGGCGTAAAACCGGTATCTACTCCGCTGCGTCGAAAGCCTTGCGCTTCCGAGGTGATGGTTTGGCAGCT
>Ga0308164_10004318_pt1 | contig 12083 bp, 8 predicted proteins | sample PhyTR2_FD_201031 | JGI IMG/M metagenome (GOLD analysis project Ga0308164, IMG submission 201031) | Phyllosphere microbial communities from UC Gill Tract Community Farm, Albany, California, United States - DLSLT.R2 | ecosystem: Host-associated > Plants > Phyllosphere > Unclassified | place: USA... | reverse complement strand
CGGTCATGATGGTCGGGCTGAACGCAGCGCGCGTGCGGCAGGCACTGGATGTGCTGGCAAGGCAAGAGCGGGGCGAAAACCGGACTATGCGGCTGCCGGCCGACTACGACGTACCAAATGTATCGCAGAAAATTCTGCGGATTATCATAAGCTACGTTGATTACGTGAAGAACGTCACGTGGCGTGAAAACGTGAAGCCGGCACCATGATCGTTCTGACCGGGGCTACTGGGTTCGTCGGGTCGCAGCTCGTACGGCAGTTGGGCGCACAGACAGAGCTTCTGCTCGTGTCGCGCGATCCTGAAGCGGCGCGACGCCGATTCTCTGAGGCTGCGGTATGTGATTATGCGGCGCTTTCCGGGCATGATCTGACCGGTGCCGTGATTATCCATTTGGCCGCGCGCAATAACGACCGTATAGGCACTATCGAAGAGTTTCGAGCAGGCAATGTCGATGGTCTGCTGGAAGTCGCTGCCATCGCCAAGGCCGGCGGTGCTGCTCGCTTCATCAATCTCTGCTCGACCCACGCGCTGGATACGGAGCACACCGATCCGTACGGCCTGAGTAAGCGGGAGGGCGCTCGTGCATTAACGGCGTTATGGCCTGACGGAGCGATCAACCTTTATGTCCCGGCGATCTACGGTGATGACTTCCGAGGCCGTCTAGCAGTCCTTAATCGGTTACCCGCGGCTCTCAAGCCCCTAGCGATAAGTGTGCTGCGCCAAGTCAAGCCGATGATCTCGATCAATCGCTTGTTGGCGGTTCTGCTCGAGCTTGCCGCAGAGCCTGACCTGTCCGACGATCCGTGGAAAAGCGAACGCTTTGCTGCTGATCCGGTTAAGGACATCGGGATTTCGTCTTTCGTGAAGCGGACGGTCGACCTGCTGGCGGTTCTTGCCGTCGTCGTGCTGCTGGGATGGTTGATGATAATCGTCGCGCTTTACATTCGCTTCGATAGCAAGGGGCCGGCGATCTTCGCTCAACAACGCGTCGGCCGCGAAGGTCGCATCTTCACCTGCTACAAATTTCGTACGATGACGTTAGGAACTGCGCATGCCGCGACCCATAATGTGTCTGCGGCCTCTGTGACGGCGGCCGGGCGTTTCCTGCGCCGCACCAAGATCGATGAGTTGCCGCAGGTTGCAAACGTGTTGATGAACGAAATGAGTCTGGTAGGACCTAGGCCCTGCCTACCAATGCAAACGGAACTTATCGCGCGCAGGAGCGCGCGCGGGATTTTGCGGCTGAAGCCGGGAATCACCGGACTGGCACAGATAAACGAGATCGATATGAGCGATCCCGCGCGGCTGGCTGCATGGGATGATCGTTATGGGGCGTTTCAGACTTTGTCGGGATACATCGTAATTCTGATCCGGACGGTGTTGGGCGGTGGATCTGGTGATCGAGTCTCGTCCTACTGAAAATCCATAGCGTTGTTACGCAAGTGCAATTGCTAAATCCGGTTCGGTCGAGGAGACCGTTTTGAACATCTTATACCTGTCTCAGTACTTTTATCCGGAACAGTTCCTCAACAACCATGTCGCTAAGTCATTGGTTGCCGAGGGACATAGTGTCGATGTGGTTTGCTGCGTTCCTAACTACCCTGCTGGAAAATTCTTTCCGGATTATTCAAATTCGAAGGGAAAAGAGGAATTGTGGAACGGCATACGCGTTCATCGTGTATTTACAGTTCCGCGCGGGAAGTCGGCAATCCAGCTTATTTTAAACTTTCTGGTCTATCCGTTTGCCGCGAGTTGGCGACTTATTCGTCTGCGACCACAACTTGGCGCCATAACTTTCGTATCCATGCCGTCACCGCTGTTTCAGGCATTGGCGGGTATCTTTGCGAAGCGGGTCTGGAAGATTCCTACTGTCTACTGGGTACAGGACATCTGGCCCGATAGCGCGATCATTACATTAGGGATACGTAACCGGCTTGCCATTCGCGTGCTGAACGGGTTCTGCGGATGGATCTACCGGCAGGCCGATCTAGTGATGGTTCAAAGTGACGGGTTTCACGGAAAAATCAGTGATTTTGGTGTACCCGCCGAAAAGATCGTGACACTGCCTAATTGTGCGCCGGACACGTTCTTTCCGCTTGAAAACGGCGCGATTCCGACACGGATACGGGCGTTGATCCCTCATGGTCGGCGAACGATCATGTTTGCCGGAAATATTGGCCAAAGCCAAGACTTCGACACGCTCATCGCAGCTGTCGCCATGCTACCCAACACGACAGACGTGCTGATCGTCGTCGTTGGCAGCGGTCGGGACGAGGGCCGGGTCAAGGAAAGCGTCAGGCATGCCGGTCTGGAAAGCCAGTTCCTGTTCCTAGGACGCCATCCTGAGGCAGATATGCCGGCATTCTTTGCATGCGCTGACGCTATGCTGGTCAGCCTGCGCGACGAGCCGATTTTTGCGCTGACCGTTCCCAGTAAGGTTCAAGCCTATATGGCCTGTGGTAAACCGATTCTTGCCAGCCTGAAAGGTGAGGGTGCCGTCGTCGTTGCCGATGCAAATGCTGGCATCGTCGTTCCACCTTCGACGCCAGGGGCGCTTGCGAAGGCAATAGATCAAGTCGGGTCTATGCAGGATGACGAGCTGCGCGCGATGGGTCAGCAGGCTAGGCGATCGTATGAGCAACGCTTTTCCCTGGCTGCGGTGACGAAGACGTTGGTCGCACATCTCCAAGCCGTGCTTGCGGCTTCAAGTTCGGCTAAGGCGTAAAAAGTTGTGCGTTCTCTCGTTGATGTCGGATGGACAGTGGAAGCCGGCAGAAACCGACCTGCCGCACTGGCGACGATGAATAGGATTTGCCGAGGCCATGACACCAAACGAAATTAAGAGTGCTCTCGATGGTCCCGACACGATGCCCGGCGTGAGCAGGCCATTTGCCGTATTATTATGCCTCACAATATTTCTGATCGGCTATTTCTTCTCTATCTGGCTACTTGAAGAATACACAGGTGGCGATCAGAAGTTCTATTCAGACTTCTGGTACGCAATGATGTGGGCGCATCCGTCCCAATGGCCTCGCCTTCAGCTGCAATATCTAGGTTCGGCCGAGCCCCTTTACAGAACCGTTATTGGCGCAGGAACGTATTTCGGATTCGATAGAATCCGATACTTGTCGTTCTGGAATGGTACTATGCTTGCCGCCATAGGATATATTCTATTAAAATATAGATCTTCTTTAATATTCTCGGCTCTAATACTAACAAACTACTATCTAATAGTATTGTTAAGCTCTGCGGAAAGACTAAAGTTTGCGTATCTTGTGTTAATTCTTGCGTTCTGCGGCGGAGGAATAAAGACAAAAAGCACACTGTCATTTATGTCGGTATTCTTTCATACTCAAGCAGTAGTACAATTTATCTCGGCGGGGTTATATTATATTATAGAAATAAGAGAGTCAATATTTTCCAGTCGATGGAAGAGTGCTGCATTTTTTATATTGATGCCGGTAATACTTGGAATTGCTGCTTATGCTATAATAAACAGCGCAGGAGACGTGATTTCACAGAAGGCCGAATTCTATAGCGGTGAGTCAGAAGGACTCCTGGAAATTATCCAATGGATACTTATATTGCTATGTGGAGCTGTCGTATTCAATAAAAGAATTCAATTCTTTATCGGAATGATTCCAATGGGAATATTGACAGCACTGTACGGAAATCGAATTAATGTGGCAACGCTCGCTTTTTTCTGCGCTTTGTCCCTGTCGCAGGGGAAGACAAGGCATCCTCTGGTGCTTGCTATTATGGGTTATATGTCTTTCAAGACAATTGGTTTTATTCTAAACGTGATTAGTAACGGAGACGGATTCTTAGCGTAGCGTCTGCCACGAGAAGATGGCGACGGTTTGTGATGATCCTGGATAAGACGGGGTACTTCGTTTGCTTGTTATTCGGTAAGCGTGCGCTTTTGTGATCGTCCTCGCGGAATCCCAGTCAAACCATGCTTTTCCTTTCAAAGGGGCGATCCTAGGCCTGCCTGTTTACGGGCATGGCGGGGCATCAGGTTGGAAAAATGGACAATGCCGCTATAGCGGATTTTCGATCACGCGCTTTCCCGCGGATCATCGATAAGAGCCTTAGGTCAGAGAATATATGAAAGATTTCTGGAGCCGGGTGGAAGCGTGGTTGATTGCACTGCTTCAGGGTGTGGTCGGTTTAAAACGATCAATTAAATTTGGTCTTATTTTAATGATGGACGCGATGCTGTGCATCGTGGCCGTGTGGATCGCTTTCTCGCTACGGTTGGGCGAGTGGGAGTTATGGTCGCCAGCGGTAGCCGTCGTAATGGCCGCCAGCCTCGCGCTATGGCTACCGTTGTTTCTCCTACGCGGTATTTATCGATCAATCATACGCTTCATGGGCATACGGACGATGGCCAACATCGCCTCCTCATGCGCAATGATGGCAATCATCCTGTTGCTGGTTTTTACGGTCAGCCCGGTTCAAGGCGTACCTCGAACTATAGGCATCATTCAGGCAATCATCTTCGCAGCCTTGCTAGTCATCAGCAGACTTGTGACGGGATACGTATTGTTTGATTTACTAAACCAACGCCGGTTTGAAGGCCGACTGAGCCGCGTACTTATTTATGGAGCAGGATCTGCGGGGCGTCAGCTGGCCGTGTCGCTCCGGCACGAACCCGGCATGGCGTTAAGAGGCTATATTGACGACGACGACCGGCTGTCCGGTCAACGGCTCGACGGCGTAGCAATCTATGGCGGTGGAAATCTGCCCGAGCTGATCGCGCGACTGGAAGTCGATACCATCCTGCTTGCCATACCCCGGCTGTCCCGGCAGCGCCGGAAGGCGATCGTCCGCACGTTCGAAAACGCCAACGTCCATGTTCTGACGCTGCCGGCGATGAGCGATGTAGTCGACGGATCGGTATCGATCGCCGATTTGCGCGAAGTCGAGATCGGAGATCTGTTGGGGCGCGATGCGGTACCACCAAACGACCTGCTCCTGCATAGAACAATCAACGGACGAACGGTTATGGTGACCGGGGCAGGCGGCTCGATAGGAAGCGAGCTATGTCGTCAGATCAGTATTCTGGGACCGACAAGTATAGTCTTGGTCGAAATGACTGAGCATGCGCTTTATTCGATCGAGGGGGAATTGCGGGAGGCGCAAAAGCTCGGAAAGGTTGACGAGCGCATTGCCATTCACACTGAGCTGGGCAGCGTTGTCGATTTAGGGACGGTACGTCGGATGTTCGAGCGTTGGCGGCCCAATACGGTCTTCCACGCTGCCGCCTACAAGCATGTTCCCCTCGTCGAGGAAAACGTAATCGCCGGCATGCGCAACAACATCTTTGGCACGTTGCACTGTGCATCGGAGGCGGAGCGGTGCGGCGTCCAGCACTTCATCTTAATCAGCACTGACAAAGCTGTCCGTCCTACCAATGTCATGGGCGCGACGAAGCGGGCGTGCGAACTGGTGCTTCAAGCACTCTGCGCGCGCGGCAGCAATACGAAATTCGCAATGGTCCGTTTCGGCAATGTCCTCGGATCTAGCGGCTCGGTCGTACCACGCTTCCAGCGTCAGATCCGTGATGGTGGTCCAGTGACGTTGACCCACCGGGACGTCACGCGATATTTTATGACTATCCCGGAAGCTGCGCAGTTAGTCATCCAGGCCGGTGCCATGGCTGAAGGAGGAGAAGTCTATGTCCTTGACATGGGCGATCCGATCCGGATCTACGATCTCGCACGTACGATGATTAACTTATCTGGGTTGTTGGTTCGCGAGGCCGCTACTCCGGATGGCGACATCGAGATCCGCGAGATCGGACTGCGTCGAGGTGAGAAACTCTATGAAGAGTTGCTGATCGGTAATTCGCCGCAAAGCACCAATCATCCGCGCATTATGCGCGCCCATGAGGCCTTCTTGGACTGGGATACCTTGTCGTCTGCGCTCGATCAAATGGACTCTTTCCTGAAAAGAGGCAAACGCGAAGACGCACTAGCGGTGCTGTCCAAACTCGTTCCCGAATTTCAAGGCGAGCAATCGGTTCGCATCGCGTTGGCGGTTAACGCAGAGGCAGCGCGAGCAAATTGATCAATTGTTGTTTCGCGACGCGACGGCATAGGCATTGAATTACATGCAGACACACCGTTCCATTCGAGGGTTCTCGATAAGCCTGTCCTTTGGCCTGCTCCTAGCACTTCTGGGAGTTTTGTGGCTGGCAGGCGGCGCCTCGCGCGCGGAGGTCTTGGGGCAGGTTATAGTGCGGAGCGTTGCGTGGGGCTTGCTCGTGGCGGCGATCCTGTTCGGTGAACCACCGTCGTTTGGGCAAGCGCGTCCAGTCTGGATTATCGCACTGGCCGCGCTTGCGCTCGCGCTCATTCAACTGCTGCCGTTGCCGCCCGAGATCTGGGCGGCATTACCAGGGCGTGGTCCCTTGCTCGAGGCGAGCGCTGCGAGTGGGCAAATGCAGACCTGGCGTCCCTGGTCGATCGTGCCCAGCGCTACAGTCAATAGCGCATCTTCGCTTGTCGTCCCCCTCACTGCGCTGATGTTGATGGCTAGCTTGCGGGAAACCGAGGGGCCGATGGTGCCAGGCGCATTGCTGACAGTCGTGGCCGCATCGGCGATGATTGGTTTGATCCAATTCTCAGGTTCGACGCTGAACAACCCCCTCATCAACGACACGACAGGACAGGTTAGCGGGAGCTTTGCGAACCGCAACCACTTCGCGCTGTTTATGGCGCTGGGCTGTTTGCTGGCACCAGTATGGATTTTTAACGGCAATCACCGGCCGGGGTGGCGCGGGCCAATCGGGCTGGGCCTGACGATCCTGTTCTTCCTGACCATTCTTGCAAGCGGATCCCGCGCAGGTTTGGGGTTGGGCGTGCTGGCGTTACTGCTCGGCCTGCAGTTGGTGCGTCAGCCTATACGTCGGACACTGTCACGCTATCCTCGCTGGGTCTTTCCCGTGCTAGTTGCAGGCTTGGCAGCCGGAGTCGTGTTGTTTGCTCTGCTAAGCGTAGCAGCAGACCGGGCAGTATCGATCAACCGCTTGTTCGAGCTCGAGCAGGGTCAAGATATGCGCAGTCGCGGGTTACCCACTGTGCTCGAAATGATCCAAGTGTATTTCCCGATGGGCAGCGGGATTGGCAGCTTCGATACGATCTTTCGGATGCACGAGCCGTACGGCCTCCTAAAGCCAACCTATTTCAATCATGCGCACAACGATATCTTGGAAGTGGTTCTGGATGCAGGTTTACCGGGCCTAGTCCTGCTTGCAGCTGCGATTGGATGGTGGGGCTGGGCCAGCATCATCGCATGGCGTACAGGGGGAAACCGAAACGCACTTCCCAAGCTCGGTTCGGCGATGTTGTTTCTGGTGATCGTCGCAAGCATTTTCGATTATCCGGCACGGACGCCAATGCTGATGGCCGTGACGATCATTGCAGGGGTCTGGCTGGGTGCGGCCCAGAAGGATGCTCACAGCTCGCCTTTACCCCGCGAGAAGCAGCATCTATAGCCCCCTGATATTCTCAGCCTGGACACGACCAAGTGCATGCGTAGCATCTGTAATACCATTGTCTTGGCACTTTTCTTGTCTGCGTGCGCGGGGCGAGAGCCGCTGCAATCGACGGCGCGGCTTACCGTTGTTCAGGACGAGACGGGGTTACCCCCGCCGGATCGCAAGGATCTGACGGCTGCCGACCGGCCGTCGTTGATAGGGCCACTCGACACACTCCAGATCGACGTCTTTAACGTGCCAGAACTGTCACGAGAGATGCAGGTCGACGCTAGTGGTCGGATATCAATGCCATTGGTCGGGACGATCGAGGCACGCGGTAAGACGGCGGGCGAACTGGCCGATGCGATCGAGGGCACGCTGCGTGGCCGCTATGTTCGTAAACCGGAAGTGACAGTCAACATTAAGAGCTCTGTCAGCCAGGTCGTCACCATCGACGGTCAAGTGATCGAGCCCGGTCTATACCCGGTCACGAATCAAATGACGTTGTTGCGCGCTATCGCATCCGCCAAGGGATTATCGGAATTTGCAAGACAGGAAGATGTCGTGATCTTGCGTACCGTCGACGGCCGTAAGATGGCAGGGCTATACAATATCGACGCCATCCGGCGCGGCGCATACGATGATCCCGCTATTTATGCCAACGACGTCGTAGTCGTCGGTGACTCTCCGCAGCGTCGTAGGTTCCGTGATCTCGTTTCCCTGGCACCTCTTCTCGCGGCGCCACTTATCGCTGTCGTGAACTAAGGCCCATTGTCGACATGAATATGACTTCTTACCATCTGCGTGACGGTGTGGCGCTCGGTGGGGCCGGGTTCAAGGACGTTTCAAGGGATAATATCGACGCGATGTCTGTTATCCGGCAGTATCTGCGGATTGCGCAACGCTGGCGCTACGTCATACTTGGCGTCACTGCCGCTTGCGTCATACTTGGGCTTATCGTGACACTACTCATGACGCCTAAATTTACCGCGACCACATCGATCGAAATTCTGCGCGAGGCCAATCAGGTTACGAACTTCCAAGGCGTTGAGCGGGAAACCGGCATTGCCGATCAAGAGTTCTATCAAACCCAGTACAGCTTGCTCGCTTCAAAATCGCTTGCTGAACGGGTTGCGACGCAGTTGCGTCTGGTCGACAATCCAGAATTCTTTAAGCAGTTCGGTGATGGAAACGACAAGAAGGCGTTCCAGCTGGTTGATGGGCGTTACCCAGCTTCAGGGCGCGCTGAGCGTCTGCGCGTTGCCGGGACGATCCTAAATAAGAACCTGACCGTAACACCAACGCGATTCTCACGCTTGGTCACTATTGGCTTCACGAGTCCCGATGCCACTCTCTCGGCCCAAGTGGCAAACGCATGGGCAGAAAACTTTATTCAAACCAACTTGGAACGTAAGGTCCAAGCCACGTCCTATGGTCGTAATCTTCTTCAAAGCCAGCTTGGGCAGTTCAAAGAGCGCCTTGATGCGTCTCAACGTCAGCTAGTGACTTATGCGTCCGAACAGCAGATCATAAATTTGCCGCAAGCGGCGGGTAACGGTGGTCAAACTACAGAGCGATCGATCGTTGCTGACGACCTTGCCGCGCTCAATACCGTGCTAGGTCAGGCAACGGCCGAACGGATTCAGGCAGAAGCGCGCTATGAGAATGCCGGGCGTGCGGGCGCTTCGACTGAAGCGCTGCGAAATCAGGCAATCAACACTATGCGCCAGCGTCGAGCAGAGTTTGCTGCCGATTATCAGCGGTTGATGGTGCAGTTTGAGCCAGGCTATCCGGCCGCGCAGGCAATCCAGACGCAGATCAATCAACTTGATCGCTCAATCGCGCGTGAAGAGAGCCGTGTTTCTGGATCCATTCAGGCTGATTATCGTGAAGCGCTTGATCGCGAGCGGACGCTGCAAGCCAAGGTCAACCAACTCAAGGCTAGCTTCCTCGATCTGCGCCGGCGCAGCATTCAATACAATATCTATCAGCAGGAGGTGGATACCAACCGAGCACTTTACGATGGCTTGCTTCAGCGCTTTAAAGAGATCGGTGTTGCCGGTGGCGTGGGCGTGAACAACATCTCCATTGTTGACCAGGCCGATGTCCCGCAAAAGCCGTCAAGCCCACGACTGATGCTCAATCTTGCTATCGCACTGTTGGCGGGGTTGCTTCTGGGATCGGGGCTTGCCGTTGCACTTGAGCAGATCGACGAAGCGATCGCCGATCCCGGCGAAGTCGAGCGTCGCCTTGGCCTGCCTTTACTCGGTTCAGTACCGAAGGTAGATGGACAGACTCCCAAGGAAGCGCTCATGGATCGTAAATCGGACATGGTGGACGCATATCTCGCGGTTCAGACAAACTTGTCATTTACGACCGAGCACGGCGTACCGCGATCCTTCGCGGTTACGTCCACCCGCCCAGCAGAAGGCAAATCTACGACGGCGTTGGCACTGGCGACGACCCTTGCACGCGCCCGTCGCCGCGTGATCCTCATCGATGGCGATATGCGCTCGCCTTCGGTTCATCACCTAGGAGGGGTCGATCACGATCGGGGTCTCAGCAACTTCTTGTCAGGTGAAGAGAATATCGAGACACTGACGTTCGAAATGAGCGATCTCGGCCTCACGGCAATGACAGCCGGACCGATTCCCCCGAACGCGGCTGAATTGCTTACTAGTACTCGTCTGTCGCTGCTGATCGAACGCCTCTTAGAAACGTACGACCACGTCGTGATCGATTCGCCACCGGTAATGGGCTTGGCCGATGCCCCGCTTATCGCCGCGCAGGTGGAAGGGGTCGTGTATGTCGTGGAATCGCACGGCATCCGTTCCAGCATGGTCAAGACAGCGCTTGCGCGCATGGCCAGCGCGAATGCGCGTGTAATCGGTGGCGTACTGACTAAGTTCGAAGCTCGTAAGGCACATTATGGTTACGGCTATGAATATGGCTATGGCTATGGCCGCGATCGTGCAGCAGCTAAGTCTGCCTAAAGTAGTGCGACGACGCGGCTCCCTTTCGAAGCGATCGGCCAAAGAGTGGGGGGTCCGTGGAGCACTGGTCGTGCTTGCCATGAGTTTGGGTGGTATCAGCATTGCTAACAGCTTGGCTGAGGTTGTTAAAGGGAATGACCCGGCACGAGCGCACGCCTTGGCGCCAGGCAACGGAAAGATCACCGCGCTTCTGGCTGAGAAGGAGTTGGGTGAAGCTTCGGTGGAGCGCGCGTCGTCAGAAACGGTTCAGTTAGCAAGACTGGCGGTACGCCAGGATCCCACCGCAGTCCAAGCCGTAGCCACGTTGGGCCTGCAGGCGATCATGCAGCATAATCCAACGATGGCGCGGCGGCTATTTACTTATTCTCAACAACTGACGCGGCGTGATCTTCAGACTCAAATATGGGCTATAGAGGATGCGGTGACACGGGGAGAAGTTGCTGATGCGCTACGTCACTATGATATCGCGCTACGCACTTCGAAGCGCGCACCGGACCTCCTCTTTCCTGTTCTATCAAAGGCGATTATTGATACCGACGTTCGTACGGGTCTTGTTGCTATTCTTGCAAAAAAACCTGGCTGGAGCCCGCAATTTATAAATTACCTCGCTAATAGCAACAGTAGTCCTGAAGTAAGCGCGATCTTCCTAGCTCAGCTACAACAGGCGGGTGTTAGAGCACCACAGGACGCGGTTGCAGCCACGATCAACAGCCTTCTCGCTAGCCAATCTTTCGAAATCGCATGGCGATTCTATGCTTCTGTGCGGCCTGGGGTTGACCGACGTCGGTCCCGTAATCCGCAGTTTTCGTCAGATGTAGCTACGCCTTCGCAATTCGACTGGACGCCGGCTAACGACGCAGCGATCAATACTTCAATCCAACGTGACGGACGTCACGGCCTTTTTGATTTCCTCGTCCCGTCGAGTGTCGGTGGAACACTGCTAACGCAGCTACAAATGTTGCCGCCAGGGCGTTATAAACTAGAGGGGCGTAGCACGGGGATCAACCAACGTGCGCAAACGGCCCCTTACTGGGTACTAAGCTGTCATGGTGGGGGTGAGCTGGGCCGGATTGAAATACCCAATTCCACGCAATCGGATGGTGCATTTGCCGGGCAGCTGCAGGTTCCCGGAACTTGCCCTGTTCAGATGCTAGCTCTTATTGCTCGAGCTTCTGACGGCGTCGGAGGTAGTTCTGGGCAGATTAACCGCGTTCAATTGTCTCCGGTTATCTAGCGGCGGGCATCTTAACACCCTCATCAACCTTTTAGCGTTAAGTGCATGGGAAGTTGCGAGGTCGCCTTGCAAATGACCTGACAGAGACTGACTTGCTCCCCATTCTCAGGCCGCTGATGCCTCAGTTTCGGTGTTCATATGTCCTTGGTGGGGGCGGTTCGTAAAATTAGCGGGTGCCAGCCAACCCACGATGTGATGCTGTTTGATCTCGGTGTCTTTGCGCTAGGCCAAACAGCATGACTGTCGTAAGCGTGGTCTGAAGGTCGCCTTGTAGGCGGAGCGTTCAACGGGTTGATGGCAGCTCTTTGAACGGGGCCGTTATGTCAGACGAGACTATCGAACCAGCCGCAGATGTAGCGAGTAGTCATACGA
>Ga0308164_10004317_pt1 | contig 12085 bp, 8 predicted proteins | sample PhyTR2_FD_201031 | JGI IMG/M metagenome (GOLD analysis project Ga0308164, IMG submission 201031) | Phyllosphere microbial communities from UC Gill Tract Community Farm, Albany, California, United States - DLSLT.R2 | ecosystem: Host-associated > Plants > Phyllosphere > Unclassified | place: USA... | reverse complement strand
CCTCCCCCTCCTTCCCCCCCTCCTTCCTCCCCAACACCAAGCGCTTCCTCACCGCCACTCGACATGGCCGCCCCTCTCGCCGCCGCCGCCGCCACCGTCGACACGGCCACCACGACCGCCAAGCCGGGCCGTGCGCCGCTCCGCATGCGCCACCCGGACTACTCGCAGGCCGACGCGCTCGAGTCGTCCGACTCGGACCGCGAGGCGAGCGATTCCGAGGGCGAGACGACCGCGGTCGACGACGGCACGTACCAGGACGACAACTTTGTCCGCAAGGTGCTCGCCAAGGAGCGTCCTCTGCCGCCCATCACGCTCAAGACGCTGCCGCAGAACATCAACGTCATCTCGACCCTCGCCCTCACCGTCGTCCCCGCCCTCGCCATCTACGGCGCGTTCACGACGCAGATCAAGTGGCAGACGGCTCTGTGGAGCGTCATCTACTACTTCTACACCGGCCTCGGTACGTCCTCTTCCTCCCGAGTTCCCTCCCCCTCCTCGTCGTCCTCGTCGCTGACTAAACGCCGACCTCCCTCTCCTCCCTCAGGCATCACGGCCGGTTCGTCCTCTTCTCCTTCCGACGAGCTCCTCCCGACGAGCAAGCGCGTCACGTTGAGCGAGATGTTTGAGACTGACTCCTCCTCGCTCTCCTCGCAGGCTACCACCGTCTCTGGGCGCACCGCAGCTACACGGCGTCGCTCCCGCTCCAGTACTTCCTCGCTCTCGGAGGATCCGGCGCTGTTGAGGGTGCGTCTTACTTCTTCTCCTCCTCGGCGCCGACGTTCCTCAGGCAACGGCTGACGCCCGGACCCGCTCGCGCAGGCTCGATCAAGTGGTGGAGCCGTGGTCACCGCGCGCACCACCGCTACACCGACACCGACCTCGACCCGTACTCGGCGCAGAAGGGCTTCTGGTGGTCCCACATCGGCTGGATGGTCGTCAAGCCCCGCCGCACGCCCGGTGTCGCCGACGTGAGCGACCTCTCGGTCAACGAGGTCGTCAAGTGGCAGCACCGCTGGTACGTGTACCTCATCGTTGGCATGGGCTTCGTCTTCCCGACGCTCGTCGCCGGCCTTGGCTGGGGCGACTACCGCGGCGGCTTCTTCTTCGCCGGCGCCGCTCGCCTCCTGTTCGTCCACCACGTGCGTCCCTCTCCCTCCCTCTTCGCCTGCGCCCGCTCGCACGTATTGAACCCTCTCCTCCTTGCTCGCAGTCGACCTTCTGCGTCAACTCGCTCGCCCACTGGCTCGGTGAGACGCCGTTCGACGACAAGCACTCGCCGCGCGACCACTGGATCACGGCGCTCGTCACCGTCGGCGAGGGCTACCACAACTTCCACCACGAGTTCCCTCAGGACTTCCGCAACGCCATCCAGACCTTCCAGTGTGCGTCCCTGCTCTCTACTGGTCGTCCATGTCGTGCCGCACGGACCTCGTCGCTGACGCTCGTCCTCGTCTTTTGCGCTCGCAGACGACCCGACCAAGTGGTTCATCATCGTCATGCACTGGCTCGGCCTCGCGTCGCAGCTCAAGACGTTCCCCGACAACGAGATCCGCCGCGGCCAGTACGCCATGAAGCTCAAGGCCGTCGCTCGCGAGGCCGACGAGATCCGCTGGCCCAAGTCGTCGAACCACCTCCCCGTCCTCACGTGGGACGAGTTCCAGGAGGCGTGCAAGACCCGTCAGCTCATGGTCATCTCGGGCTACATCCACGACGTCTCGACCTTCATCGACGAGCACCCCGGCGGCCGCGCGCTCATCAAGACCCGCCTCGGCCGCGACGCGACCAATGCTTTCTACGGCGGCTACTGTGCGTCCTTTTCTCACGCTCGACTCGTGCTACCGATCGGCTCGAGCGCGGTGCTGACCCTCTTCGGCCCTCCCTGCAGACGACCACTCGAACGGCGCCAACAACGTCCTCGCGCAGTACCGCGTCGGCGTCATCGAGGGCGGTTACGAGGTCGAGCACCTCAAGCGCTTCTCCAAGCTCATCGAGGACCTCAAGGAGTCGGGCGCCGATGGCGTCGCCGGCAAGAGCGCCGACCTCCACGGCGGCGCCAAGAGCTCGACCCGCACGACCGTCATCAAGGGCGACCCGCAGCTCAAGTCGGCGCCGCTCGCCGACGTCGCCTCGGCGCCGACGTTCAAGAACGTGCGCTTGACGGGCGGCCTCGGCCACGCCATCCACGCGTAGCCGTGCCTCTCGTCCTCGTCGTTCTTCCTCGTCACGCCCCACCTCGCAGTTGCAGCAGTTGTTCCCCGCCCTCCTTCCTCCTCACCTCGACTTAGTGATCCCCTCGACGTAGACCGTCCCTCGCCTCCCCCTTCACGTCCCTCCTTTTTTTGTAGCCATAACCGTCCCTTCTTTACCCGCTCGCCCCTCTCTTTCCTCCCCTTCCCTCTACTCGTCGGTTGGAGCCAGGCTCATCTACCGCTCGAGGCCGCTTAGTCGCATGTGATTTGGATTGACACCGTCGTCAGTGCCTTTCTGCGTGTCGGCCGAAGAGAGCGAGAGCACAAGAGCGAGGTTTTGCCGCCGAGCTTGCTCGCAGGGCTCGAAGCGTTGTCGACTTGCAGCTAGCGCTCGCTCTGAAGAGCATGCTGCATGGCTGCGCTCGCCGTCATCTCCTGATAGGGCTGCGCTGCTCATCTCGCTTCCCGAGGCAAGAGCGACATCGAGAGCGTGAGTCAGCCGGAGGGGACCGTGCGCCGTGCGTCGGCCGAGCACCTCTCTCGGCGGCAAGCGGTCGTCTCGAGCGCTCGATTGGCCTTGTCCAGCTCCTCGACGTCATGCAGATGGCTGCATCGTCGGCGGCGACGCGGCAGAGCGCTGTCTTGAGTGAGGCCGACGAGCTCGCGTTTGAGAAGGTCGACCTTCACGACGGCCTCCTGCCGTCAGCTGAGCTGGCCCGCTGCCTGGCCTCCGTGAAAGACTTGGCATAGACTCTGCAGAGCTAGATGCAGGTGGAGAAAGAGAGGACTTGAGTGTTGAGCCGTCAGGAGCGGCTTCTCGCGCTTGATTCCTTTTGAGCTCTTGGCGCTGCAGCCGTCGCTTCAACGTAGCTCTGCGAGCTCAGCTTGGTACTCGGGTTTCATTTTCGAGGCTATGAGCGGCAAGGATCAGAGCTTGACCCTCAGTTGAGCTGCTACGAGCGCCTCGTCGCCGCCCTTTCGAGCCGACGCTCTCCTTCTCTTCGCACTCACGAAGAGCGCACCCTGCACGGCGGCAAGGTGCCTCGTGCGAGGACGAGATGCAGTCGGCGGGGAGAAGCGTGACACGTCCCGCTGCGCCTCGGCGAAAATTTACTGCAGCAGTGAGCGTCTGCGTGCAAGCCGGAGAGGAACAAAGGTATCGAGCACGGCCGCGCTCGTCTAGCTCAATCGTGAACGTCGAGCAGCCGTCGCGAGGGGACGTGTAGGAGCGGATCTGAGCGGCGGCGGATGCAGCGCTCGCGGCAAGGCCGAAGGACGGAAGAAGGCCCGAGCGGAGCGGTCGACCGTTCTGCGGGTCGCTGCAGTGCACGCAGAACCGGCAAAACGCGAGCAGCAGGTCTTCTAAGCTCTACGGCCTACAATGGCCGCACGGAGCAGGCCGCACCATGGTCGTGCGTCGCTCCAGTGAGGGGAAGGCGAGGAGAGAAGAGGAGGAGGAGAGCGAGCCGGCGGGCGAGCAAGCCCTGCCGCCGCGCAGCTCAATCAGTCCCACGAGACAGGAACGAAGAGTGTAAGCATGCAGCCATGCGAGCAAGAGCTATTTCGCGCGTTTGCCGCGGAGATGTCGGAGGCGACCGCGAGCAGGAGGGCGGAGCGGGGCAAGGGCGCGAGGACGGGCCGAACGAGATCGCGCTCTGCTCTGCTCCGTCCATACCGAACGCCGGCCATCTCCTGCGCCTTGTCGCCCTCCCCTACCCCTTGTCGCAGCCGCCTGGTCGACCTCTCCCCCAGCCCGCTCGACCAGCTGCCCAACTGCACCGCCTCGCCGCCGCTCGGCTCCCTCCCGTCGTGCCAGAAGGCGCATGACACAATGCGCAGGCGGCAGCGATTTTCTCTGGCCGTGCAGGTGAGGCGTGGAGGGCGACGAGGCCGTGTTGGTCGTCGAGAGCGAGGTGGGGCGGGGCCGTGTGCGGCTCACTCTCGCCGCTGGCGGGCCCGTCGAGCACTGTAGTGCACAGCAGGGGTGCAACAGAGCGAGTCCAGCCACTCAGCGCAGCACGGCGGAGAGGGAGAGAGGGAGCGAGCGTGCCCCCTTCGTCGTCGTCCCAGCCGTGGCCCAACCTCTGCTCTTCCTCCTCCTCCTCACCCCCCTCGGCTCGACCAGGCCCAGCGCACCTTTCCTTCTCCCGATACCCCCGCCTCCTCTACTCGCACCTACACCATGGCCTCCAAGGTGCGCTCCCTCTCGTCGCTCGGTCGCCGGCACCTCCTCCATTTCCCAACCGCCCTTCCCTGCTGACCCTGTACCACGCCCTGCAGCCTATCCGCGAGTTCGACGCCAAGCTCCTCGTCGCCTACCACCTCGCCCGCGCTCCCACCGTCGGCTCCAAGGTCCAGGCGCGCCAGGGCTTCACCTCGCCCGAGGTCAAGGTCGCCCAGGTCCGTCTCCTCCCTCTCCCTCCTCTCGTGCTGCACATCCCTCCCCCCTGTCGACCTCGAGTCAACTTTCTGGAGCATCTCGGACGGGTGCGGGCCCGCCGAGAGGGCCGAGTCGAGATGCCGGGGTGGGCGACGTGTGCCGGACCTCGCGCTCGTTCGACGTGATCGCGACAGCGATCTGCGTCTCGAGGGTGCGCACAGCCTCGCAGCAGCTCGCACGAGTCCAGCCGAGCGAGCCTCGTCGAAATCGGACGCGTCGTCGCCCATCGCTCGCGCCTCGTCCCCAACCCCGCAGCCGGACCCTGAGCACCTCGAGCTGACCCTCTTGTACTGCTTGCGTCGCAGGTCTCGTGGGACCCGGAGACGAACCAGATCACGCCCGATGCGGCGCTCCCGCACTGGGTCTTCACCGACAAGCTCGTCGTCAAGCCCGACCAGCTCATCAAGCGCCGCGGCAAGGCTGGCCTCCTGTGCGTTCCTCTCCCTCGTTCTGCCCACAGCACGACGTACGCCGAGCCCTCGCTGACGCTCCCCTCTGTGCAGCGCGCTCAACAAGACCTGGGACGAGGGCAGGCAGTGGATCCAGGAGCGCGCCGGCAAGCAGGTCCAGGTGCGTCCTCCTCGCCTCTCTAGTGCAGCTTTCTCAAGTCCGAGTGCACGATCCTGACTCTCGACCCCACTCCTTGCGCCCCACCAGGTCGAGAAGACGACCGGCACCCTCACCAACTTCATCGTCGAGCCGCTCTGCCCGCACCCGTCCGACTCGGAGTACTACATCTGCATCAACTCGGTTCGCGAGGGCGACGTGATCCTCTTCACCCACGAGGGCGGTGTCGACGTCGGCGATGTCGATGCCAAGGCGCTCACGATCCTCGTCCCGGTCGGCGGCGAGCTCCCCTCGCGCGAGGAGATCAAGACCCAGCTCCTGCGCGACGTCACCGGCGCCGAGCGCCTCGACGCTCTCGTCGACTTTGTCGTCCGCCTGTACGCCGTCTACGTCGACCTCCACTTCGCCTACCTCGAGATCAACCCGCTCGTCGCCGTCGAGAACGCGTCGACGGGCAAGGTCGACATCTCGTACCTCGACATGGCCGCCAAGCTCGACCAGACGGCCGAGTTCATCGTCGGCCCCAAGTGGGCCATCGCGCGCGACGCCTCGGTCATCAACCCGGGCGCGGCGTCGGCGTCGGCCAACGGCAAGATCTCGGCGGACAAGGGCCCGCCCATGTTCTGGCCGCCCCCCTTCGGTCGCGACCTCACCAAGGAGGAGTCGTACATCGCCAAGCTCGACGGCTCGACCGGCGCGTCGCTTAAGCTCACTGTCCTCAACGCCGAGGGTCGCGTCTGGACCATGGTCGCCGGCGGCGGTGCCTCGGTCGTCTACTCGTGCGTCCTCCTCCTCCTCCTCCTCCCTCGCCTCGCTCCGACAAGCTCCTCATCATGATCGTGAGCCCGTTGCTGACGAGCCGCTTCTCGCGCTCGCAGGGACGCCATTGCCGCTCACGGCTTCGCTCACGAGCTCGCCAACTACGGCGAGTACTCGGGCGCGCCGACCCAGACCCAGACGTACGAGTACGCCAAGACCATCCGTGCGTCCTCTCTCTCTCTCTCTTCCTCGGTCTGCAGTCGAGCCCTCGAGGAAGACGACGCTGACGCTCGGGCCTCTCCTTCCTCTCCCGCTCGCAGTCGACCTCATGACTCGCGGCACGCCTCACCCCGAGGGCAAGGTCCTCTTCATCGGCGGCGGCATCGCCAACTTCACCAACGTCGCGGCGACCTTCAAGGGCATCATCACGGCGCTCAAGGAGTACCAGCACCGCCTCCAGGAGCACAAGGTCCGCATCTTCGTCCGCCGCGGCGGCCCCAACTACCAGGAGGGCCTCAAGGCCATGCGCCTCCTCGGCGAGACGCTCGGCGTCGAGATCCACGTCAACGGCCCGGACGACCACATCACGGCCATCGTCCCGCTCGGCCTCGGCATCAAGAAGTCGACCCCGACCGCGCTCCTCAAGGGCTCGTCGTCGCTCGACGGCACCCTCACGCCGGTCCAGCCCTCGTCGCCGACCCAGGCGTCCAAGCCCCTTCCCGTCGAGGCCCAGACGGGCGAGCGCGCGCAGCCGCAGGACAACATCGTCGACTTCCAGGACAAGGTGCACGCGACCGAGGGCCGCCCCTGGTTCCGCCCCTTCGACGAGAACACGCGCTCGATCGTGTACGGCCTCCAGCCGCGCGCGATCCAGGGCATGCTCGACTTCGACTTTGCGTGCGGCCGCCAGATCCCGTCGGTCGCCGCCATGGTCTACCCGTTCGGCGGCCACCACGTCCAGAAGTTCTACTGGGGCACCAAGGAGACGCTCCTCCCCGTCTTCCAGTCGATGAAGGAGGCCGTCGCCAAGTGCCCGGACGCCGACGTCGTCGTCAACTTTGCCTCGTCGCGCTCGGTCTACCAGTCGACGCTCGAGGCGCTCGAGTTCTCGCAGATCAAGGCCATCGCCCTCATCGCCGAGGGCGTCCCCGAGCGTCACGCGCGCGAGATCCTCCACGCCGCCGAGCAGAAGAAGGTCATCATCGTCGGCCCGGCGACGGTCGGCGGCATCAAGCCCGGCTGCTTCCGCATCGGCAACACGGGCGGCATGATCGACAACATCCTCGCGTCCAAGCTGTACCGCGCCGGCTCGGTCGGCTACGTCTCCAAGTCGGGCGGCATGTCGAACGAGCTCAACAACATCCTCGCCAACACGACCAACGGCACGTACGAGGGCATCGCCATCGGCGGCGACCGCTACCCGGGCACGACCTTCATCGACCACCTCCTGCGCTACGAGGCCGACCCGAACTGCAAGCTGCTCGTCCTCCTCGGCGAGGTCGGCGGCATCGAGGAGTACCGCGTCATCGAGGCCGTCAAGTCGGGCCAGATCAAGAAGCCCATCGTCGCCTGGGCCATCGGCACGTGCGCCAAGATGTTCGCGACCGACGTCCAGTTCGGACACGCCGGCTCGATGGCCAACTCGGACCTCGAGACGGCCGAGTCGAAGAACAACGCGATGCGCGCCGCCGGCTTCATCGTGCCGCCGACGTTCGAGGACCTCCCGCAGGTCCTCAAGGAGACGTACGACAAGCTCGTCGCCGACGGCAGCATCCAGCCCAAGGCCGAGGTCGCGCCGCCCCAGATCCCGATCGACTACAAGTGGGCCCAGGAGCTCGGCATGGTGCGCAAGCCGGCCGCCTTCATCTCGACCATCTCGGACGAGCGCGGTCAGGAGCTCCTGTACGCCGGCATGCCCATCTCGCAGGTCTTCGAGGAGGACATCGGCATCGGCGGCGTCCTGTCGCTCCTCTGGTTCAAGCGCCGCCTCCCCTCGTACGCGACCAAGTTCCTCGAGATGGTCCTCATGCTCACGGCCGACCACGGCCCGGCCGTCTCGGGCGCCATGACGACCGTCATCACGGCGCGCGCCGGCAAGGACCTCGTCTCGTCGCTCGTCGCCGGCCTCCTCACGATCGGCGACCGCTTCGGCGGCGCGCTCGACGGCGCCGCCGCCGAGTTCACCAAGGCGTTCGAGGCCGGCCTCACGCCCCGCGAGTTCGTCGACTCGATGCGCAAGGCCAACAAGCTCATCCCCGGCATCGGCCACAAGATCAAGTCCAAGGCCAACCCGTGCGTCCCTCTCTCCCTCTCTCTACGCTTCCTCCCTCTCCTCGGCTCTTCTGCACCTTCGAGGTGAGCGCCCTGCACTCTACAGAGCAGCACTGACCCTCGTCGTCGTCGTCTGCCCGCAGGGACAAGCGCGTCGAGCTCGTCAAGAACTACGTCTTCAAGCACTTCCCCTCGACCAAGATGCTCGAGTACGCCCTCGCCGGTGCGTCCACCTTCTTCTTCTGCTCATCGTGAGCGCAGCGAGCCGGTTGCGAGCGAAGCGAGCCGACGCTGACTTCGCCTCGTCACCTCCCCTCCTCCCGCTCCCCCTCCCTCCTCCTCCCGGTCTTCTACCTTCCTCCGCTTGCAGTTGAGGACGTTACTAGCGCCAAGAAGGACACGCTCATCCTCAACGTCGACGGCTGTGAGTAGCTCTTTCTCGAGCTTGCGCAGTTCTCGAGGTCCGAGCGCTGACCTCGTCTTCATCCCGCAGGCATCGCCGTCTGCTTCGTCGACCTGCTCAAGAACTCGGGCGCCTTCACGGCCGAGGAGGCCAACGAGTACGCCAAGGTGCGTCGCGCTCTCTTTGGCTGTCGCCGCCGTCGTCGTCGTCGTCGTCTTCGAGATCCAGTCCCTGACGCTCCTCCCCCTGGCTCGCAGATCGGCACCCTCAACGGTCTCTTCGTCCTCGGTCGCTCGATCGGCTTCTGCGGTCACTACCTGTGCGTCCTGTCGTCCCTCCTCGTTGCCGTTGTCGTCGTGCGAGCAGGAAGAGCTGACGTGCTCTCTCCCTTCTCGAACCCGCAGCGACCAGAAGAGGCTCAAGCAGCCGCTGTACCGCCACCCGGCCGACGACATCCACATCGAGCCGTTCAACCCGCGCATCCTCGCGACCGAGCGCAAGTAGGCGGTGCCTCGGCTCGACTCGTTCGCACGGTCCCTTCCTTCTTCCTCTCCCTCTCTCTGCCTCCCGGTCTAGACGGCGACGGTCCTCTCTTCTCTCTCTCTCTTCTCTTCTCTCTTCTTGGGTAGTACACTCTCCTCTCCTCTCTCGTCTCGCGCGGTCCTACTCTCTCTCGCTCTCTCGCCGCAACGGTCGTTTCAGTGCCTTTCGCTCAACTCGCACCGTGTGAGCTCGTCCTTTCAAAGAGCGCGAGGGGAGGCCTGATCGCTGTCTTGTCTGTGCGCACCGCGCTCGTCGAACTCGTGAGCGCAGGAGAGAACGAGAGGGGGCTGAACGAGGAGCGCACGAGCCCCTCCGCGCCGACCTTCTCAAGTTGTCGGATCCTCGCTCTCGCTCGGCCTTGGGCCTTTGTCGCCCTCGAGACTCGCTCAGCGTCTCGAGGTTGACGATGAGCAGGCCGTGCCGGACGCCCAAGGCCGCGCCGAGACGAATGAGCTCTCTCGCCTGGCTCGAAGGAGGAGGAGCAGGAGGGAAAGCCGTCGCAGACAGCTGTCGATGCTCGAAGGGGCGCTTCCTTCTCCCGCCAGCGAAGCAGTGCAGTCGAGATTGCAAGCCACAGAGCGTGAGACGCAGGCGCAGGCCCACGAGAGCGCTGATCGAGCCTGCTCGACACGCGGCCCCTCGTCCTCGTCCTCCTCCAAGCTCGGTACGAATATCTTACCAGAGCAGCGACGTCATGCCAGACCGCCTTCTCCCGACCTGTTAGTCTTGTAGAGCGCGAGCTGGACCGTTTTCCCTGCCTTCTCAAGTCGAACGAGACGGTGAGGTGCGAGCGCTCTTCCTGCCGGCTCCTTGCTCCTCGTGTCGCTGGTCTGGACCTCATCGAGTGCGCTGTGAGCGAGGCGAGGTGCGCGAACGTTTGTGGGCGGCGCAATCGTCGTCTGAAGCGGGTCGAGCAAAGCTAATCGGAATAGGAAATTGCGCCTAATCAGATCCGCTTTGAATCGTTTCGCGACCTGTCCGCGACCCGGGTCGGGTTCGAACCGACCCCGCATTGCAAGTTCAAGCTAATGATGATTTGTATTGCGGCTTGCGGGCATGGGCTCAAGATGGGCTCGCGCTCTTCCTAACTGGCAGTGCTGCTCTCTCGTGGCCTGCGGAGAGGAGAGAGCGAGAGAGCCAGCGAAGAGAGCGAAGCGAGCGAGGAAGCTGGCTCTGAGGAGAGCGACCTTCTCAAGCGGCTCCTACGTCGAGGACGCGCTTGCACTATCGTTGCGCGCAGCGCCGACAAGTGGAAGGACTTTTGGGAACTGCATCCGTCTCTAGACGGTCCCTACACGGTAAAGCTCGCACACTGCGTCCTCGCGACGACGCTCCTCCTCCTCCTCCCGCCTCGCTCCCGGTCCGCTCACCACAACAGCGAGGTCATGCCGGAGCGCATCCTGCTGTAGTCTTGGAGTCCCTCGGTGCGGCCGACGGCGGCGACGGCGATGCTGCGAGAGGGCGAGCGGGAGGCGAAGAGGGAGGGGAGAAGGGGGTGAGGACGACGGACAGGGTCAGCGACTGCATGACGACGAGTGGCACGCTCGGCTCGTCCCAAGAGGAGGTGAAGACGCACTCCTTGTCCCACAGGTACTTCTTGGCGCAGCGCTGCACGTCCCCGACCGAGACGGCGTCGGAATGAGCGGCGAGACTTGCGCTGCGAGCCTCGTGCACGTACCGCCCCTCGCCTCTCCTCACGAACCAGGTGCCAGCCCTTCTTCAGACCTTTGTGCTTGCTCATGATCTTTAACACGCCTCGGACCCGTTCTGTGCGAGCTCTGTGACCGCGCAGAACGCCGGACCTCTCGCAGCGGCGTGACCTCGACGAATTGCCCACACACCGGAACGGCCAGCACTATAGATCAGAGCGCGTCTATGAACCACTCATAAGTACTTTGTGCGAGCCAAGAAACCTTCAATCGAGGTTTTTGTGCACTCGGCAGCGGACGAGCTGCTCTTGAGAGGCGCAGAGCTACAGCCCGCTCTCCTCCTCCAGTGCGGCTCCTGTCGGACCATTCACCTCCTCGCACAGGCTATCACGGTCGTCTACACGGCCGTGCGACCGCAGCAGAGCGATGCCGCCTCGCCTCTCCTCCTCGACTCGTCCAGCCCGCCCTGCATCCTCCTTGCGACCGGCATCAGCTCATGAGACTCGCCAGATTGGTCAACAGGGGCATGCACAACCCATGCTCTACGCCACAGCCCTCTCGGCTCCACTCCACCTTCTCTACAGCTCGCCGTCCTCCTCCTCCGCCTCATCAACCCTCCGCCACCGATCTCCGACTTCAGCGACGACACGCCTCGAGGGCTGGAGCACACCATCGAGGGAGGAAGCCTCCGAGGACTATGTGCGTGCGCGGAGCAGGGCAGCTTCTCGGTGCGGGTCCTCCACGCCTCCCTGCGCGGTCTCCTCTGGCCCGCTAGGCCTATGCCTCGCCGCCTGCAGATGCCCCTTTACTCGGCTCGCGACAGCCTCTACGCTAAGCTTACGGCCAGCTTGGACCCCGCTTCGAGCCAACTCGCTGAGCGCAAGCCATCGGCAGTCTCGCCCTCTGCTCGTTCCGCTCACTCTCGCTCGAACGCTACGTCGGCCCAACAGGGCGCGAGCCTCGACATATCCACGGCAGGCTACCGCGCACCTACCGCAATTAAACTTGCACTGCACCTCATGCGATGCCGCCATATTTTGCTGCCCGCGCGACACTCTCCAATCTCGCTCGCTGCTTCTCAGGCAGCCTGGTTCTCTTTTGCGCAGGGTCAACAGCTGTGGCTACACGACCAGCCTGCGAAGGACACGCCATCCTCAACGTCGACGGCTGTGAGTAGCTCTTTCTCGAGCTTGCGCAGTTCTCGAGGTCCGAGCGCTGACCTCGTCTTCATCCCGCAGGCATCGCCGTCTGCTTCGTCGACCTG
>Ga0308164_10004315_pt1 | contig 12088 bp, 8 predicted proteins | sample PhyTR2_FD_201031 | JGI IMG/M metagenome (GOLD analysis project Ga0308164, IMG submission 201031) | Phyllosphere microbial communities from UC Gill Tract Community Farm, Albany, California, United States - DLSLT.R2 | ecosystem: Host-associated > Plants > Phyllosphere > Unclassified | place: USA... | reverse complement strand
GCCGCAGCGGTGATGGTCGGTATCATCCGGGCATTGCTAGATCAGCCAACGTTGCGGCGCCATCGCCAGATCATCCGCCGTCACGTAGGTCACCGCTCCTCGATCTTCAAAGGGACCGGCTGGGTAGACGGGGTGGGGCAAGGCACTCTTCTTGCGCTGCCGTCCCACCCCCACCAAACCATCCCGGAGATGCGTTTTGGGTGTACCCTAAGAGGACCAGGCGTCTTCCAGTCAATTCCGGCCCAAACCGCGGCAGTTGCCCATTGACAACGTCGGCTTGCCGTTATGTCGCGGTTTAACGACGACCGGCTTGTGCACCTTATATCCTAAAGTTCGTGCTTTCGCCGACACCCGTTTCGGACGCCCCGCCCAAGTCTTGCTGGCCCCTTACCCAATCATTCAAGGCGCGTTTTCCAATCCCCAACCTCGGTCGCTCGTTCAGGATTTTTTGGGTAGCTACAGCGACCGACTGAGCTTAGCGGAGCGTCACCGCTTTCTTGGCAAACACCGCTTCGAGAAATGCCCTTCGGCAGTGACCCTGGCCAGATCCGTGCCGGCCTTTCCAATGCTTTACCGCCAGATGTTGCCAGATGGGTCGCGAAGACCCTTCTTCATTCGGACGAACTCGTGCGTTGACAATGATACGGCCGGAGCATGAAGTCGCGCGATGGGGATAATAACAAACATCAAGTCGCTGCAGGGAATGGGGATCTACGCCGACCGCGGCGCGCGTTCGCCCGCTCTCCAGTTCCGCCGCTACAACCTCATCTATGGGTTCAATGGGTCGGGGAAGAGCACGCTTTCGCGTCTCTTCGCGAGCCTCGAAGCCGGCGGACCGCACCCCAAACTCCCCGCCGGCGGTAGGTTCGAAGTTTCGCTGGACGACCACTCGACGTTCGGATGCCCGACTAATCCAATTGGTCTCGAGCAGCGGCTGCTGGTGTTCAATTCGGACTACATCGAACAAAATCTGCAATGGGCCGCAGGGCGCGCCAACCCAGTATTCTACATAGGCGCGGACCAAGCGGAAGCCGCGAGCGAGCTGACGAAGGTCGAAGGCAACATCATCCAGGCAGATGCGAAGAGGGAGGCTGCGTTCGCGACCGAAAAGGCCGCGGAAAAGACGTTTGCCAACTACAAGAGGGAGCGCGCCAAGTCGGTCGCTTCCCGCCTCCATCTCGGCGGTCGCAAGTACGAGGCGCTGGCTCTCGCCAAGGACTACAGCACCTGGAAGGGCGACGATCTACCCGCGCTCACGGACGACGAGCTGAGGGCGGCCGAGGACACGCGCCGGCTTGAGGAGGCGATGCCGCGCCTTGAAATGATGTCGTTCGATAAGGCGATTATCGAGACTGCCTACCGCTTCATCGCCGACGTTTGCGGCCAGTCGATGATGGCCGTGGCACTCGACGAAGTAGAACAGTACCCTGACATGCTGCTTTGGCTCAAGCACGGGCATGAGTACCACGAAGCCCATGGGATCGCTGACTGCCTCCTCTGCGGCAACGCGATATCGGGCGAGCGCCGAGCGCTCCTCACCGCCGCACTCGACGACCGGGTCGACCAATTCGTCGGCCGTCTAAACAAGACTGCCGAGCGACTGAGCGGCCTGATCGAGTCATTGACCCAAATTGGCGCTCAGATGCCCACCGCGGAAGATTTGGCGACGGAATTGCGGGCCGGTCTCAAAGACGTTCGGGAAAATGTATCGGATGACGTGCGCCTGCTCGCGAAGCAACTCGGCACGCTGCGAACCGTCCTTTCCGCCAAGCTGGCGCGTCCGGCGACGCCAGCCGACATGAAGGACGTCGCCAGCGAGGCGGATGTCCTCGCCACCGCGCAGCGGCTTGCCGCTGGCGTCGCGACCGTCAACGAGGCGATCGCGGCCCACAACCAAGCGGTCACCGATTTCGGGAAGCATAAAGAAGCCGCCGAGATCTCGATACGGCGGCACTTCACCGTCGATTGCCGCGACGACTACACTAAGACGGCGAAGGAACTCGACGACGCGACGAACAAGTTGAAGGTCGAGACCGACGGTGCTGCGATACTGCGGGAGAAAGCGCGGGAATTGCGCCAGAAGATCAGGACACACGGACCCGCCGCCGGGGTAATCAACAAGCTAATCGCGGCTTATCTCGGGCACGGCGAGCTTACGATTAGCCCGGTCAACGAGGGTTACGAGCTACAGCGGCACGGCTCGCCGATCACCGGCGTCCCAAGCGAGGGTGAGAAGACTGCGATCGCGATATCCTACTTCCTGTCGTCCATCGAGGCAGACAACCGGAAGCTGAAGGACGTCATCGTGGTCGTCGACGACCCTGTGTCGAGCCTAGACACAAAGGCATTGAACTTCGCGTGCTCCCTTGTGAGGACCCGCCTCGAAAAAGCAGCGCAGGTGTTCATCCTTACCCACAACCTGCAGTGCATGAACGAGTTCAGGAAGGCCTGGAAAGGCAGAGCCCGCCCTCCGGCCGGCAAGGACCCGGCGGCGACGTTCCTATTCATCGACGTGACGATCCCGGAGGGGCAGCCCCGTCGGTCCTCGACGATCATCGAGATGTCGAAACTGCTCCGCGAATACGACTCCGAGTACCACTTCCTGTTCAGCCACGTGCTCAGGTTCGTGGAGTAACCCAACGCCTATGATGACCATGGCTACATGATCCCCAACGTAATCCGAAGGGTGCTGGACGTGTTCCTGGCCTTCAAGAGTCCAGGCGGCGGTGGCCTGCCCGGACAGCTCGACAAGCTGTGCACCGACTACCCCGAGTTGGACAGGGAGCAGCTGGCGGCCCTCGAGCGGCTCGCCCAAGTTGAATCCCATTCGGACAACCTCGACGACCTGCTGTCGTTCTCAACAATGACGCTGGAGGAGACGCGCGGCGCGGCCGCCGCGCTGTTCGCCATGATGGAGCACGTCGATGGCAACCACCTGAAACGCCTCAAGGGCCTCTGTCCCTGATGAATTGTACCGGTGAATACTTTCGAGCGCATTGTGCCCGTGCCTTTGGCACCCCGGAATGGGAGTTCCGGGACGTCGATCGTTTGGTAGCTCACCCTTCGGACCGACGAGGTTCACGCACTCGGCACGAACCTCGTCAAACCCAGTAGCCGACATTCTTAACGGCTTGAGGACTTCTCAAAACCGGCCGTTGGTTCAGGTGCTGAGCGACGACTGTTCCAAAACCTGACGCAGCTAGCGCCGAAGGCAACGCATGCTCTTGTGAAACCAACTGCGACGGGCGCTAAGTTGATCTGAACTGTTAGTTAATGTGTGATTGAAGGGACCAACGTCGGTTACCGACTGTCGACACACCCGGGGGCGCTCGTCCGTTTCGACCGCTTTGCACGGGCCTAGTGCGCCTGCGGCTTCCGCCGCCGCGCGCTATACCTGCAATTAGTCGTCTTTAGTGGGAAGCCGCACGTCTTTTCTCCTCAGTGGGATCTCTCACAGAATGCCTACTTTCGTGTAAACGTCTGTGCAATCGCTTTCGTCCCGTTGCCTTCATGCGCGAGAAGCCAACCTTGCCTAAACGCGTCACGAGACACTTAGTCCCTTCGTCGTCGGTGGCCCTCGACCATCGAGCGTTGATTTGGCCTCAAGGACAGAGCGACGGATATAGGGATCGTTCGCGCCTTCACCATATCCGGTCAGCTCCAGCAGCTTCTCAGCTGCGAGGCGGGCCTTCTCGCCGTCACCAAGGTGGAGGTAGGCCCGTCGGGCGGTATCGGCGAACTGGTGGTCGTTCATCGTGCTGGGATCGTCGGCTCGCATCTCTTGGAGGTACTGTCGAACTTCCGCCTCTCCCGTCCCCTCCGGCGCTGCACCGCCGCCTTCGACGACCTCGAGAAAGTAGTAGAGCAGGTTGTTCGAGGCCTTGGCCCTCTCGGTGGACGAGCTTAAGTCTTCGGGATCTTCCTTCACTTTAGTCTGGCGAGCGTCGCGAGTTACGGAGAACGCCTCGTTCAGGAGCTCGATCGCCTTTGGCCCGGCGGTGCCCCTCTCAGCTCCATACCCGCCACGCAGTGCCTCAGCCTCTTCCCACAACAGGACACCGAGCACGCGCGGTGCAGCCGACCGTATCCAATGCTGCTTGGGGATAGGCTCGCCCTTCGCGCCAAGCGCGATCACGAGGGCGCGCAGCTTGTCGATCGCCTCACCCCGGTGGCCAAGAGCATCGAGGGTCCTGGCGATACGGTAGACGATGACGAGCCGCTTTGGGAACTTCGCCTCCATTTCCCGGTAGAGCTGCAGGGCGCGCTGGATTTCAGGCTCCCCCTCCGCGATGAGGTTTCCAAGCTGGAAGTGGACGAGGGCCCGCTGCATCGTCAGGACGTACGACACCTCCTTACGCGTACGAGGCTGGAATCCCGCCGCCGCATCGACCTCATCGTCCAGAGCTTGGAGCCGGGTCGCGAGCTCGCTCAGTGATCCAATTCGCTCCCTGGGCTTGCCGCTGCTCTTCTCTAGCACCGGCTGCGCGGCCTTGATCGCGACCTCAATCCTGTTGCGTAGATCCTCGGGAAGGTCCTTTAGCGTCCGGAGCCGGACGTTGGGCTCTTCGGCGGAGCGCGATGATCCATAGCGCAGACCGGTCTCGATCTCGTCTATCTGGAGTTTAATCTGGTCGGCGTACTGGCCGACTCCGTCGATTAGCGTCTTGAGCACGCCAAGGTGGCTCAGGCTCGTCTCCAGTTGCTGCTCGTCACGCACATTCTCGACCCGCCGGCGCTTATACTTCAGGCCATGTTCGATCTGCCCCCAAAAGTCTTCCAGGGCGGTACGGACCTGAATTTCGATCGGCAGCGCGCAATACCCGTCGCGGTATCGCCCACGTCCCTTCACGACGATGTGGATCGAGGTATAGTTCGACGGACGCTCCACGATCTCGGCAGCGATCCCACGCCCCTCGAACAGCGCTTTGACCCTTTTCGGCAGCTCCTGCGCATCGCCGTTCGGGTTCGTGCTGTAGATCAACGCCTCGGCGATGCTACCGCTGATGAAGACATCGTCGTCCAACGTGTCGCGCGCGATCGTGTCCAGCAGCGCTTCGAGCACCTGGACTATGTCCATTCGGTAAAGCGTGATGACGCGCAAGCCCACGAGGTCGCTCACGTCGGCCACGCCGTAGGATGGCCGGTCGGCGCGCTTAGCTTTGACCTTCTCAACGATTTTATAGTCTTCCTTCACGCGCGTGGTCACGGCGTAGGCTAGGTCGGCGACCGCCGGGGTCCCCGTCTGGAGCCTGGTGGTCAGCCTCTCCCGCAGGCTGTCCGCCCCCCTTAAAGCATGGTAGACCTCTAATAGCAGGCGCTCGTCGCTGGTGACTGGTGATTGGTCCGGGCTGGGCATCGAATCTCCGTGTTCGGGTATTAGGTCAGTTGGGCGGATCCGGCCCAAGCCACCTTGTGGATGCGTAGGCCAAGGACAAAGGGCCACGCACTAGTCCCATGCGGATGCGTTGCGAGGGTTCCACCACGAGTTTGCAAGTTTGAATCCCTAAATCACCTTACATTCCTGTTCTGGAATGGAAAGGCCGGGCCGGACTAGAGCCGGGAGACAAACCGGTCCGGCTCCGTCTCCACACGAGGGGCGGCCGTGGACCTGGAGCAGTTCGACCCACAACCGATCATTCACGTGCCCCCCCCCGCCTCCCAACTTCGAACATCCGTTCGTTTTTTGGAGTTCCTTTAGGGATTAGGCCTCTTGTAGCTCGCCTGCGCCATTCAGATCAGCGATGCCTGCACCATCTCCGTCCCACTACGTCGGACAAGATACCTGTCCTCGGGCGTTCTTTTGGCTCCAGCCGGCCAATCCGGAAATTCGAGCACGCCGCTTCTGCGATACTCGTTCGCAATACACTTCAAGTCTTTCAGCCTAATAATATGCCGCGTTAGCACCATCGGCCAGATACTGTCCCAACGAACGCCCGGCCCGCCTTGAGGCACCAAATCCAGAAGCAGATCTCGGGCTCGACGATTCTCGTCTACGAGCGAGATGGAACTACGGTCCGGCCCCATCTCGTGCGTAGATGCCAGCAATTCGAACTGACCGCTGCGACTTTCCCGCCCTTCCAATTTTCGACGACCACGAATGTCGCTCTGCACGTCAAGCGCATCGACGTGGCAATCACGAAAGACCTCGATTCCCTTCGGTCGACGAGTGCCGTAGACCAGGAAGTACAATGTCCGGTCCTTCGTTGGCTTCAGGACGTCCACATCGGACACAAAGGGATACCCGCCGACGTCCGCAAGCGCCGCTCGAAATTCATCCACGAGCGCTCCCTTGCGCGCATCGGAGACGCGGTGGCCCATGGTAGTCGATGCGTGCTGCCGGTCGAGCGACCGTATGCGCGAGCGCCAGTCGCGACCAGGCGTCAGGCGATCGAGCTGACCCGCGATCGCCGCCTCCTCGGACAGCGCAAAACGATTGATGAAGTCGAACATGAAGTTGAACACAACCTCGCAGTTGTTCCGCCCGATCAGGGGAGCGATCGCCTTCAGATCGACCGTCCATCCCTTGGGGTCGATCAGGACGAACGAGAACGCCCGCGCCGGTATTTGTGTAGCGATCGTAGGTGCGACGGCTGTGAAGTCGTTGTTGTGTGCGACGATCGTGACCTCGGGGAACATCTCGCGAAGCCCATCCAGCTTTGCAAACGCCGCCTTATTCTTCTCGACCAAATGCGCCGTCATGCGCACCTGACGGCGTTGGACCGGATCAACCATGTTTGCCCAAGTTTGCTTCGCGAGCGTCAACGCTCTGAGCGCAATGCCGAACGAGGTGTCCTCGAAGCGCTCGCCGCTGTTCTTCCACGGTCCGGAAAAACCATCGACATAGACAATCTCGTCGTATGCGCTGGCGACCTTGAAGATCAGGCTTTCGAGATAACCCGCGAGGAAGTGATGCTTCACGTAGGCTTGCTCGCGCCCTTGATAATTCGCGACATCCAGAGGCATCAGGCGGCTCGCGATGCGACCGGCATTGGAAGATCGTTCCATTCGCGGCCATCGAGATCACGACCGCCCGTCTTCGGCCTGATGCCGCCCCACTGCTTGAAGAAGAAAGCCACATCCTGCGTGGCGCATTGATCCCGGATCTCTCGCGCCCATTCGATTGCCATCGGTCGCGCGCCAGGGCCACTTTCGCCACCGGCGATCACCCAGTGAATTCCCGAAAGGTCTACCGGTCCAACGGCGCCAATCAGCGGCTCGATCGACAGGAAGCGGACGGCAGCTGGCGACTGGCGAAGATGCTGAATACGTGCGCCTGATCGACTATCCTCGACCGACACGCCGAACCAGATGTGCTTAGGGGGCGTCACCTCGCGATAGCGGCGCTTTAGATAGGTTCGCATCAAAGAGCTGCGTTTGGTTAGGACCTGAAAGACGTGCCATTCCGCCTTCTCCATCGTGTCGAACACACTGTCGATGAAGGCCCTCGGCACGTCCTTGTGAAACAGATCGCTCATGGAATTCACGAAAATCATTCGTGGACGCTTCCACAGCAACGGCTGCCCAATACGCTCGGGACGGAGCGTCAGATCGAAACCGTTCTCGAACGGGTGCCCGGGGATACCGCGCCACCTCTCCGAGAAGCGGGCCGCATAGCAGTTGTCACAGCCAGCCGTGATCTTCGTGCAGCCCGTGACCGGGTTCCACGTTGCATCGGTCCACTCGATTGCACTGCCATCAGCCATAGTTTTCGCGCCCCCGAGAACGAACCGTGAATCTGCCACATTGCGATTCGCGGCGCAACGAAATTGACAGGCGAACGTGGCGATTTCGCGATGCCTGCGACGGTTTCCGCTAGACAGAAACGCTAGGGCACACCCATATTCCGTCCTCCGGCGGCAGGGTGTCGGTGAGGTCTGATCAATGGGGAAGCGTCCGGCATACGATTGGATACTGGGCGGTGATCTGCCCGAACTTGGCCGTCATAGCGTTGCCAAGCACGAAGTCTTCGATCGCTATATCGCAGCGTACATCCGCACGCTCACCCGCAACCATCTTAAGCGAGCGTTGAACCTGACCATCGTCGATGGTTTCTGTGGCGGCGGTCGTTACAGTCTCGATGGTCAGAAAGTCGATGGATCCCCGCTTCGTATGCTTGCCGCCGTCGAACGGGCGCAAACGGAGCTGAGCGCCGCTCGCGCGATGGGCTTCGAGATCAAAGCCGACTTTGTCTTCATCGATGACAACCCCAACCATATCGAATTTCTACGCGACCTTCTGGAGCAGCGCGGCCACGGTCATCGCATCGGCCGCAACATCAGAATTATCCAGTCGACGTTCGAGGACGCATGCCCCACAGTCATCGAGGCTATCCAGAAGAAGGGTAGTGCACACCGATCACTGTTCTTCCTCGATCAGTATGGCTGGAGCGACGTCACGTTCGCAACGGTGCGCCATATTATGAGTCAGTTGGCGAACCCTGAGGTTATCCTGACCTTCATGGTCGACAATCTCGTGAACCTTCTTCACGAGCGCATGTCGGATTTCCGCGCCCTGACAGCGATCGACTACGATCGTGAGGACATCCGGGCTCTAATGGCGCTGAAACAGCAGAAGGGCTGGAAGCGCATCATCCAGAATACCGTCTACAGCCACATTCAGGCGCGAACGGGCGCGGCGTTCTATACCCCGTTCTTCATCCACCCGGAGAAGTCGAACCGTGACTATTGGCTCATTCATTTGTCCAAGCATCATCAGGCCCGCGAAGAAATGGGCAAGGTGCACTGGGGCATGGAGAACACCTTCGAACACTTCGGTCGCACGGGGTTCAATGCCCTTGGATTCATTCCCGGGGTCGACGTGCGCGAGGACAACTTCGACTTCGGATTCAACGACAATGCCCGGACGCGATCGGAATTTGCCGTCCTGGACCAGCTCCCCCGGCTCATCCATGCCAGCGCCAGAGAAGGCGGGAAACCGCTCACCAAGCAGCAGATCTTCACATCGCGTTGCAACGATACGCCCGTGACTGGAGATATCGTCGACAGTCAGCTGTCCTTCCTGCGGGAGCAGAAGGAAATCGTGATTACAGCCGCTGACGGGTCAGTCCGACGATCGGTCAAGCAGTTCGCCTGGGACGATCACATCGAGCCAGTACGCGAACCCAGCCTGTTCTCGATACTCGGGCAGCACGCCGCCTAGGCCCGACAGGGCCGCGATTGAACCATCCGAGTCCGATAGAGTTTGACTGCTATGCTTGTCGCTCGCCGGTGCCCATCCTAGAACCTGTGTGGATTAACGGGGTAAGGGGCAGCGACGACGTGACACTGGCGTCTGCGACATCGACATTCGGCGTGGCCGCCAGGAAGAAGCTGAACAGCCCCGCCATCACCGGCGCGCCAGAGGATCAGCTTCGGGCACCGCTCGAGGAATACCTTGCATCGCTTGCCGACATCATCGGCCTTACGAAAGGCACCATGGTGCTCATCGGCGAGACGTCGCTCGCCGATCTCAAGACGCGACCGGACTATGCGGTATCCGTCAAGGACGCGCTCGTGGGATTCATCGAGGTGAAGGCCCCATCGAAGGGCGCAGATCCACGAAAGTTCGGCGACAAGCATGACAAGGCGCAATGGGAAAAGCTCAAGTCGCTGCCCAACCTCCTTTACACTGACGGCAACTCCTTCAGCCTGTGGCGCAACGGCGAAATAGACGGCAAGGTCGTTCACCTTGACGGTGACGTCGAGACATCCGGCGCCGACCTCGAAGCGCCAGAAGCGCTTCTCGGGCTAATATCCTCATTCTTGGCGTGGGAACCGATCCCACCACGGTCCGTGCCCGAACTGGCGCGCGTGAGCGCCCGCCTCTGTCGGTTGCTACGCGACGAGGTCACCGAGCAGATGGATGAGGGCAACCCCGCTCTGACCGGGCTGGCGAAAGACTGGCGCAAGCTGCTCTTCCCGACCGCAAGCGACGTCGAATTCGCCGACGGCTACGCGCAGGCTGTGACCTTTGGTCTGCTCGTGGCACGTGCGAAGAAGATCGGCCTTGCGCAGGGGCTGGATGCCGCCGCGGCCGAACTTCGTAAAACCAACTCGCTCATAGGGACGGCCCTACGACTGCTGACGGACCAGGCTGAGAACCGCGACGCCTTGAAGACGTCGCTCGCGACGCTTACCCGGGTGCTCGACAAGGTGGACTGGAACAAGGTCAGCAAGGGTCAGCCCGAGGCATGGCTCTATTTTTACGAGCAGTTCCTCGAGGTATACGACAACGCGCTCCGCAAGAAGACCGGATCATACTACACGCCCCCGGAGGTCGTGCAGGCGATGGTCGGCATGGTAGACGAGGCGTTGCGGAGCCCCACTCGGTTCAACCGGGCGACCGGCCTCGCGTCCTCCGACGTGACGATCGCCGACCCCGCGGTCGGCACCGGCACATATCTCTTGGGCATCATCCGCAAGATCGCAAGCACCATCGAGGACGAGCAGGGCCTCGGTGCGGTACCAGCGGCGGTCGCGGCGGCCATGTCCCGGCTCATCGGTTTCGAGATCCAGTTCGGGCCTTTCGCTGTGGCCCAATTGCGCATGCTCGCCGAGCTAGCAGTACTCGACGAAAAAGAGGACGCCACCGAAGCGCCACCGCTGCGGCTTTTCGTCACTGACACCCTGGGCAACCCGTATGCCGAACAGGAGTGGATCCCGACAATGCTGGAGCCGCTTGCCCAGTCAAGAATGGAAGCCAACCAGATCAAGCGCTCCGATCCGATAACAGTCGTGATTGGAAACCCACCGTACAAGGAAAAGGCGAAGGGACGGGGCGGATGGATTGAGGCAGGGGACGGCAACAACGCCGCACCGCTTGGCGACTGGGTGCCGCCACCCGCGTGGGGCGTTGGCGCACATACAAAGCACCTGTACAATCTGTATATCTTTTTCTGGCGGTGGGCGACATGGAAGGTGTTCGGACCCAATGCGGGTTCCGAGGCGTATGCAGGACTACCAAGCGGAAACGGCGCCGAAGCCAAGGCCGGCATCGTCTGCTTCATCACTGTCGCGGGCTATCTTGCCGGCGATGGTTTTCAGAAGATGCGGGAGGACCTGCGGCGGTCGGCGGACGAGATATGGGTCATCGACTGTTCGCCCGAGGGTCATCAGCCTGGTGTTGCCTCACGTGTTTTCCAAGGTGTTCAGCAGCCGGTCTGCATCGTGCTAGCTTCGCGAACCGGGAAACAGTCGCCTTCCGAACCTGCGATTGTTCGATACCGTGCCCTGACCGCCGGTCCACGAACCGCAAAGTTCGTTGATCTCCAAAACATATCGCTGGATGACTCTGGCTGGGCGGTGTGCTCGTCCGAATGGCGTGATCCGTTTCTCCCAGCGTCGGTAGGAGCCTGGGCGACCTTCCCGGCGATCGAGCAATGCTTCGTCGATAGCCGATCGGGTGTAATGCCAGGTCGAACCTGGGTCATCGCACCTGATGTCAGCAGCCTTAAAGATCGATGGGCCCGATTAACGCGTGAGAAGGACGACGCCAAAAAAGCAGCGCTTTTTCATCCCCATCTTCGCAAGGGAAAGCCGGGCGACAAACATGTCGACAAGCATGTAGCCCGAGGACTCCACGGTCACGAGCAACGATCCAGCCCAGTTTCAGGTGATACCATGCAGGCGATAGAGCCTGTTCCGTATGCCTTTCGGTCTTTTGACCGTCAGTACATCATTCCGGACGCCCGTCTGATCAATCAGGCGAATCCCTCTCTTGGTCAGGGCATTCCAACGAGCAAGTCTATCTGACGGTCTTAGACCACCCGGCACCATCGGCCGGGCCAGGATTCACGATCGCAGCAAACATTCCTGATCTTGATCACTTCAAGGGATCGTTCGGCGGTCGCGTATTCCGACTGTGGAATGACGCCGGCGCAACCATAAGCGAGATAAATCCAGCGCTAATCGAAATTCTAGGCACTCGCCTTGGCACCGCCGTCAGCGCACAGGAGGTAATGGGATATATTGCGGCGATAGGGTCGAGCTCTGCCTACACCGCCCGGTTCGCCGCTGATCTCCGAACTCCTCCATTGCGTATCCCTCTGACGGCTGATCCGAAACTGTTCGAACAAGCGGTCGAAATCGGT
>Ga0308164_10004313_pt1 | contig 12099 bp, 10 predicted proteins | sample PhyTR2_FD_201031 | JGI IMG/M metagenome (GOLD analysis project Ga0308164, IMG submission 201031) | Phyllosphere microbial communities from UC Gill Tract Community Farm, Albany, California, United States - DLSLT.R2 | ecosystem: Host-associated > Plants > Phyllosphere > Unclassified | place: USA... | reverse complement strand
GTATTTTACAAATTACGCAGCGTTGTGCGTTCAACGAAAGGAGCCACCTGATGGCCAACATTTATCCCGTAATCCTGTCCGGCGGCTACGGCACGCGCTTGTGGCCGCTGTCGCGGGCGGCGCTGCCCAAGCAACTGCTGCCGCTCGCGTCGGAAAAGACCATGCTGCAGGAAACCGCGCTGCGTGTCGCCGGCCGCGTGGAATTGCAGCCGCCGCTGCTGGTCTGCGGCGATGAGCACCGCTTCCTCGTCGCCGAACAGATGCGCGAGATCGGCATCAAGCCGATCGGCATCCTGCTCGAACCCGAGGGCCGCAATACGGCGCCGGCCGTCGCCGCCGCCGGGCATTTCCTGCTCGCGCGGGACAAGGAAGCGGTGATGCTGGTGCTGCCGGCCGACCATGTCATCAGCGATACCGACGCCTTCCATGCAGCCATCGGCCGTGCGCTCGAGGTCGCGCTGGGGCAGGGCGCGCTGGTCACGTTCGGCATCGAGCCGACGGGGCCGGAAACCGGCTACGGCTATATCCGGCGCGGCACGCAGGTCGCCGGCTTCGACGGCTGCTATGCGGTCGAGCGTTTCGTCGAGAAGCCGGATGCCGCCACCGCGCAGGGTTTTTTGGACGATGGCAATTACAGCTGGAACAGCGGCATGTTCCTGTTCGAGGCGTCCCGCTACCTTGAAGAGCTGACCCGGTTCCAGCCGCGCATCGCCGAGCAGACCGCGGCTGCGGTGTCCGGCCGGCATGGCGACCTCGATTTCTGCCGGATGGACGAAGCGGCATTTGCCGCCTGCCCATCGGACTCGATCGACTATGCGGTGATGGAACATACCAGGCATGCGGTGGTCGTCCCGGCGGCGCTGGGCTGGAATGACGTCGGCTCGTGGTCGGCGCTCTGGGAAGTCCAGCAAGGCGACGAGAATGGCAACGTGCTGCGCGGCGACGTCTATACCGACAACGTGCAGAACTCGCTCGTGCGCGCCGAAAGCCGCATGGTCGCGCTGATCGGCGTGCAGGACCTGATCGTCGTGGAAACCGACGACGCGGTGCTGGTCGCACACAAGGACCAGGTGCAGCAGGTCAAGAAAGTGGTCGAGCACCTGAAGAACAGCAAGCGCACCGAGCACCTCAACCATACCCGCGTCTATCGTCCGTGGGGATATTACGAAGGCATCGATGCCGGCAGCCGCTTCCAGGTCAAGCGCATCATGGTCAAGCCGGGCGAGAAACTGTCGCTGCAGATGCATCACCACCGCGCCGAGCACTGGGTGGTCGTGCGCGGCACCGCGCGCATTACCTGCGGCGAGACGGTAAAGCTGCTGAGCGAGAACGAGTCGACCTACATCCCGATCGGCGTCACCCACCGCCTGGAAAACCCGGGCAAGATGCCGCTGGACATCATCGAAGTGCAGTCGGGCAGCTATCTTGGCGAGGATGACATCGTCCGTTTCGAAGACATCTATGCAAGGGCTGAATCGGCCTGAACTGGACAGTTGCTGTCGAAAAATCTTACAGGGTGATGACAGGCATTACGCAAGTGCTTGAATCACCTTGCTTCTTTTATGGGCATGGATATTGCTAACATTCATCTGTAACAGTTTGTAAGAGGTTCATGCGGGGGAGACCACACCATGCATGAAACCGTTCCGGGCGGCCTTGACCATGTCAGAAGGCGCTATAGCTGCCACACCAGGATAAAACAGATGATGAGCACCCAAGAGCAATTTGCCAGTACCCTGCCAGAGATCAGGTCGACGCGATTCGTCCGACGCGATTTTCTCAGCGCTCATATCGTTGAAGTCGGCTTGTTGTTGCAGGAACAGTTTGGCGTCGAGCATGCGGCAGCCTTCCTGAAGGACAATTTCATCCATCTCGACGTCGCCATGCGGGTGCTGCTGCGCCCCAGCGAGCGCAGGCGCCACCAGGGCTGAAGCGATTATTTGCCGTTGAGCAGGCGGGTAATGTATTTCCCCGGTATCGCGTAGGTGATGCCGCTGGGGTTGCTGATCGCGTTTTCCTTCACGCCCTTCACATAGACCATGTTGATGATGCCGACGACCCCGCCGGTCTTCGGGTCGAACACCGGGCTGCCGCTATTGCCCGGGTAAGCCGTACCGTCGAGCTGGAACACCGCGAAAGGCGAGCGCTGCATCTGCGCGATGGTTTTCGCGTCCAGCTGACGCGCGTTGGACGCCGGGATGGCAATCGGCGTGATTGCCGACAGCATCGCCCGGTGCGTCACGTGGCGCATGCCCAGCAGCATCCCGAGCGGAAATCCGGTGAACGCCAGTTCCTCGCCTTCCTCCACCTTTTCGGAGTCCTGCAGCTGCAGCACAGGCAGCGGCGCGCCGCTGATGCGCAGGTGCGCCAGGTCATGTTCCCGGTCCACGCCCGCCACCATGGCAACCCGGAAAGTCGGATTCGCACCTTCGCCGGTGATAATGCCCAGCATTTCCTTCTGATCGGTATTGAGGGATGCGGGCAGCACATGCGCGTTGGTGATCACGCTCAGCCCATCGCCGACCGCAAAGCCGGTCCCGCGGAAGTCGGCGGATGGACTGCGGGTCTGCTGGAACGTGCCGATGGCGACCACCGCCGGTTTCACCCGCTTGATCACGTCCACCATGTCCTGGGCGCTGGCAGGGACAGCGGCGCACAGCGCAGAAACGGTCAGGCAGGCGCAGCGGAAACGGTTGAGCATGGCAATGTATCTCGAAATGTGAACAGAAAGAAAGATTACAGAATACCAGACTGTGCGCCTATCGCATGTCGGGAGACGTTGCACTATTTTCCACCGGTTCGTGATAGCGCAGGCGGTACCAGGCGATGCCCAGCAATTCATAGACCGCATACCAGGACTGGCGCAGGCCTTCGGCGCTCGGCAGATAGGAGCCGAGGGTCAGCGGCGCATAGCTGAAGAACAGGGTAGGGGCGGCCACCACTTCCAGTCCGGCACGCTGGAAGGCCGTCCGCGATCGCGCCATGTGCATCGCGTCGGTGACCACCATCACCCGGCGCACCTTTTCCGGCCGCAATATCGCCGCGCTGAAGGTCGCATTTTCAGCGGTATTGCGCGACTTGCCCTCGATCCATTTCACCGGCACCCCAAAGTCGTCCCGCAGCGCCGCCGCCATCGCATCGGCCTTGGACCACGCGGTGTCGTCCACCAGGCCATTGCCCCCTGTGACCAGCACCGGCAGCTTCGTCGCGCGCTGCAGCCGCGCCGCATACCGCAGCCGCGCCAGCGCGATGTAGTCGGGAATGTCCCGCCCGTCATACTCCGGCGCGCCCAGCACCACGATTGCTTGCGCGCCGGTATTGTGGACGACCTGCAGCGGCGCGGTCAGCTGCTCCAGCGGCTTGACGAACAGCCGCGCCCCGGCCGTAGTCGATAACACGAACAGCGCGACGATCGCGCCCCCCGTCATGATCCGTCCTCCCATCGGGAAGCGCCGGCGCATCAGCAAGCCGATGGCCATCAATAGAAAAAGGCTGCTGGGCGGCAGGATGATTTCCCGCGGGATGTCGTTCAGTGCGGCAAGGATTGCGGTGATGCTCATGGCTAACTACGCTCCGGTCTGCGAATGCCGCGCAAGTAGACCGCATTGCGCTCAAGGCCGTCAAGCAAGCAGCGAAATAAGCCGTGGTTGAATTCCCTTGTGGCCATATCCGTGCATGCTAGAATCCTGACCTCATTCAAGCCCGAGTGGTGAAATTGGTAGACACAGCGGACTTAAAATCCGCCGCTTACCCGAGAGGGGGCGTACCGGTTCGATTCCGGTCTCGGGCACCAATTTACTGTGTTTTCTTGTATCATGGCATCTCAAAACCCGCTTTCTTCATAGGAGAGGCGGGTTTTTTCTTGTCATAGACCGCATCGGACCAAGCAAAACTCGGCGATCGCAGCGAACGCCAAGTGGCAACGCCAAGTGGCAACGCCAAGTGGCAGAAAAAGAATCAAAGTGGCTGGCGGTGCAGCAGGCGAAGCTACTACGTGCGCCATGAGCGCTAACCAGTGCTTACCAAAGAAGACAGTTCCAATGCAGCCACAGCAATCAAGGTAAGGACGCGTTCGGGACCCGTCATTTTCAAGAACTCCATCGATTAATACGAACCTAATTTTTGCAGTACCGCTCGTAGACTCAGAGCTGGATTCGCTAACGGTAGCTTTTTTAATACCGCTTTATTTTTTTCTTACGGCTGGCGCACGCAGGGCGCTTTCATTTTATGCAGTTGTTGTGCCACGGCGCGACCGGCGCCTTAAGAAATGGCCAAGCGCAGCGAGTCGAGTTTCTGGCGGTTCAGCTTAGCGGACGCGCTTGCTGCTACCCGTAGCCACCATGCGACTTTGCGCGTCATCGACGCTGGGCCAAAGCGCCCGCGGATAAAGTCTTCGATGGCTACTAACATGACGTCGCTCTGTTCGGGGGAGGCCACGGTCGCGCCGTCGGTTTGCTTCGAAAAACGCTTTATCGACAAGACGTAACTACAACTTGCTTCGATAGGGCGCTGGAGTGTTTTTATAGTAGAACAGCATGTGATTGCGTTGCAGCAGATAAATCAGGTAGAGAGGGTACTCCTCATAGGTGTAACGGACTTCGTGATAAACCGTGGCCGTGAATACACAGCGGCTGTACCAGCCTTGGCGCGCTAAGCGCGTGCCGATATCGTCATCATCGTAGTACGCAAATAGGCGGTCATCAAGGAGGCCGGTTTGCGCGAGTGCTTTGACGCGAAATAGGATGGCCGTGCCGTCGAGCCAGACCGAGTGAGGTGCCCTTTCTCGCACGCCCTGCGCTTCCTCAATCTCGACAATGCGGTTACTTGCAGAATCGACCCAGTTATGGGTGTTTACGCGACGTACGATCGAGGCACAGTCATCGCTGTTTCGCAAAATCGGCGACACGGCCCCCGTCTTGTCATCGAGCTAAATTTCATTAACCAGTTTCAGCAGAGTGCCAGGCACAACCTCGGCATTATTGTTAATCAGCCAGATAAAGTCATAATTGTCCGCAATGGCGGAGGTAATTGCGAGGTTGTGACCGCCGGTAAAACTTAGGTTAACCGGAAGACATTGCAGTGTAACGAACGCCGACAGGCTCGCTTGGAGGGCAGCGCGATCCTCGCTGCGTGATCAATTATCAAGTACCAGCACCGAAACATCAGCAACGCTGCCGGTAATTGCCTGCTCATTTTGAATCGAGGACAGGCAATGCAAAGTCTTCGCCGCGCTGTTCCAGTTCAGAATGCTGACCAAGATTTTGGGCTTGGCTAAAAAGGATGTGGCGGCAGCGTTTCCTGCCGAAAAAGACTTCATGGCAGTCATCCAAGACGGAAAGATTTCCTGGTAGCATATCATTTTCCGTTGCCGGGGAGAATATATGTTGACGCTTGCGTAAGCTTCAACGCATACGTCAATAGAACGTCGACCACGCCTGTATTGTCCCGCCCTTGCTCCTAAACGCTCAGCGAATATAAGTGCCCGAAGGACATTTTGGTCTGCGTGGTAAAGTTCATTCAGTAATTCGTCGTAAAGTTTGAGACCGCGGTATGCCCATAACTTTAATCCCGATGAATTGGTGTGGAGTCATGGAAAAGGAACTGGTGTAGCGCGCAACCCGCTCAAAGCTGGCGAGAGTATGCAGCAGCGCGTCGACAAGCAACTCGAAGCAATCAAGCAGAATCCGGCCTTAGTACGTACGTTCTTCAAGTATCCAAGAGTCACCTACATTTCTGACTTATGAGTAAATCGAATGTAGGAATAGTTATCCGCATAGACGAATAGGTTTACCGATAAATTTCCCAACTAAATTCGGAGCGCCGCATAAACTCCGCACCTAAAGTAGTGGGGTACGGACGGCATCCGGATCGAGGCCGTGGATGAGGGGTGAATCTGGGTCTTTGTCGCCGTCGATCATTTCATCGTGGAGATCTTTTTGTGGAATATGCTGGCTGAATACAGCACAATTCGCCTCAGTAATGGTTGGGTCGAATATGATAATAATACGGCAAGGATTGATATATCGGACGAACGATTCGACGGCCACAAAATAAGACAGAACGTCTCTGCTGTGCAATATGGAGACGAATATGAACGGCGTCATCCCAAAAGAAATCGGAGCCGCTTTTAGTTTGCCTGCCAGGGCGTGAAGATAACGCGGCTCACGATAAATACACTGTCCATCCTTTTAAAGGAAAATTGTATTTTACTCACGTTCAAAGGGAAGTCGTATTTGACTTATTTTTTTTAACTAAATGTATAAACATATTTTTCAGATAAAGCTCATGAATGCTATTGAGGATAAATGTAAAGAGTGCAAATACACGTTTTCCTCTACTAAGCTTTACGACTGAACTCGTCAGCGATGAATAATGTGACCTAAACGAAGTCTTGTGAACTTCATTAACGTTAACATCGGACTCATTGTTATATATGCTATATAAAAAACCTATTTCATTATGATGTTTTAAAAGTCGGTGAGAATGCAATTTAAGTAAAGGAGCGATAGCTGCGGTGTAGGCAACCGGCCCTGTAACCTTGATTACTCCTGTCTTGCCAGTGCCATGTAAACTAGGGTTATACTTATCGATATTTGCCAAAACGCTTTGGATGACCGCTTTTAAAAACGGATGTCCTGGCGTCGCTGCGATGTGCCATTGTTGAAACTCTCCTCCTGGGACATGGGCCAAATCATAATGTGCTCCCCATTGCTTAAATTGCCCGCTATCACCCCACTGTGCTAAGATAAAACTGTCGTCTGATTTTAAAACTAAATCCAACGGGATATTCATCGATGCTTTGATATCGAGGTATATTCCCCCCAATTTGTAAATTAAAAGATAACGAAAGAGATCTGCACGGGCCGCACCATATTTATGATCTATTTGTTCGAAACTTTTAAGAACGTGAGGTTCATAGTGAACTTTTATAAAGTCTAAAACTTCATCATCATCATAAAGTTTATAAATCCAGTTAGGATTAAGTTTTTTGATCTTATCGATGTTTTCCTGCAACTCATTAGGCAAATTCTTTGTATAAAAAGTTTGATGAATTAGCCTAGGAATACAGCCAAGGCTAACGTCAAATGCTTTAATGTTAATGATTTCGTCTGCATTAAGTTTCGGAAAAAATTTATTTTTTAGCTTGGAAAAAAAATTAATTTTTTTGTTTTCATTCCGATTCACCCATGACAAGTTTATATGCATAGCTCTCTTTTATCGATTTTATATAGTTATGGTGCGATTTGCAGCAACAACCGTTGATGCCAATTTTAATAAAATATTAGACGAATCCGGCTGGCGATAATAATAATTCTTCGCAAAAAATTATGGAGTTACTCACTGTTAAGTGCTTTTCAACAAGAGTAATCCATTCAGTTCTTAGCGAAAAATCTGTTAAAAAAATTATGGTTCTAAAACTGGCGCACCAAGCTGACTTGCAACTCGGCTTATTCGATTAGATAAATCGGTTGGCATTCGCCCAAATCTTCGAGTAAAGTAATGAAAGATTCCATAACGACTGGCAATAGCATATGGGGAATCGGAACATATCCACTTTACTAAATCCCCTATGCCTTTAACTCTGCTGCTATTTTCATCTTTCAACACGGTATTGCTTATAGCCCAGTAAAAGCCCTTAAGCAGTGCCAGCTTTTCTTTTATCGATCCTTTATTTTTTTCGATAAGCAATAAACTATTTCGCAAAGTGTAGTAAGTTTTTCCCGGCGTCGTTTTGCCGCCGAACGCTTTTGACTCTTTATGAAACATCTTTACGAATGGCGCGCAAACAGAGACATATCCCTTCCTACATGCGCGTCTGTAAAAATCGGTTTCCTCCAGTTGTAAAAATAGTCGTTCGTCGAACAGACCTACTTTTTCGAAGATTTCCCGATGCACCGCTAAACACGCTCCATATGCGTACTTCATTAGCATACACTTATTCCATTCCTCTACGTCGTCGAGCTTTCGTCCAGTACTATCAAAACCTTCCCTAAGCTGTGCTATTTCGGGGTCATCCCAGTAATAAATCGATGGATGTACCAAAGCAGGAGGCAAAGTGTTCAGAATATTAACCCAGGATTGAACTTGACCCTCCGGAAAAACAGTATCGTTGTTTAACAAACAGATCCACTTATAACCTCTCTCAAGTGCAAGTTTTACCCCTACATTATTTCCACCGGCCCACCCTAAATTTGAAGAAAGGGTAATCAGTTCTATATCATTGAATCGGGTTCTTAATATAGAGTCGACGGGCGGCGTAGAATTGTTATCAATAACAATCACGTCGGCATTACCCTCCCTACAGGCATAAAGACTATCAAGACAAGCAGCGGTGTCCTCGCAACCGTTATAGCTGAGGACGATAAATACAGTATCGCTACTACGCGACGGTATAGACTTGTTCAAAGATTTCAGTTGATCCATCATGTACTCCCTCCTGAGGCATTTTATTTATTGGATAAATTACTGGCTACCAGAGATGCACGCCGAGCAAAATTTATAGTTAACGTCGAGAATGGGACAACTACCTCTTCTGCCATTGTGGTCGGGATTGCAGTGTTTTTAATATTCGCTTGCGGAAATCTGTCCGCAGACGCTCACAAAATGGCGAAAGAATGAAAACGATTGTTAGAGTGCCAACTATCACTAAAAAACGACGATATATGTCTGCCGGGTTTTGAGGTCCGATATAACTGAAAAATTGGATGAGAGGTCTGTGAAAAAGATACAACGCAAACGTGGTGGACGCGATTTTCTGAATTGCTGAGCAAATGGGCTGTTTGATTGGGACGCCAAATCTTGATAAACCATAAGCGCCGATTAAATTAAGATAAAATGCAAATGCATCAACATATCTTCCCAAAATAGGCTCTCCCAAGATCTGGAACCCTGAGGTGTCAATGGCTCTTATTAGCGGAGAGACCGCAAGGAGAACGAGTCCTAAAACGAAATAAACAGAGCTTGCCACGGCAGATAAGGTGATGCGCTTTGATTTTAGGTAGGCTAAATAGCCTAGTAGCCAAAGAGGGAAAAGGACAGCAATTAATGGTCCGGCGATTATGAATAAGAAAGACACTACAAGCCAACGGGACCACGATTTTGAATAAAAAATAAACGCAAATGCGAGATAGTAAAACGCTTCAAAGCTAAGTGACCAGAAAGGTGCATTTATACCAGGCACTAATTTAAGGTGCCATACTTCGTGCAGCATAAAAAAAGATGCAACGTAGCGGAGAACGGGGCGGTCTCCGCCATACCATGGTTGGTCTAAATACAATTCGGGTGCTACTCGTACACCCACCGAGTCAATCATGAAGGTTATGATTAACGCTGGAATAGCAACTGACCAAATTCGTGAGACTCGACTGGCGCAGTAATCCTGCCAGGTGGCTTCTTTCGTATCAGTGACATAGGCAATTACAAACCCGGATAAAACGAAAAAAACCACTACGCATGTGTCCGCATATGCGCCCACCTGCCAAAGAAAGCCACCTGTCCAATTTATGCCCGCTGCATGCCCAATGAAGACAATTAACGCTGCCGAGAATCTAACGAAATCAAGGTAAAGTGAGAATTTAATCGGCATAGCTACAGTTATTGAAATACTAGGATTTGGATCATAAATTCGAGGCTGATTTTTTCTCAAAAATTTATTTCGTGCAGTTGATTGACTAAGGCAGTTCACGGGATGGAGTTTTTGCGTGGAAAATATTGATTAACTTGATAAAAACCACTTTGGTCTTAAACTTTATGCGCAGAGGATATTCAGAGATGCCATTTAAGATTGCATTTGCATATTCATATTGTTTGGTGCTAAACGCTAGTTCGAAAGCTTGGACCATCCGAATATTTATTCCTAAAATAATCTCTGTACGGTACTTCTCAGCGAATTTATGAAAGCTAAGTGCATGTTTTAATACCGCGACTTCACCGACTAATTGTCTTATCTTGTTCCCTGAATCATTTCCAGAATGCCTGCGAATGCGAACTAGAGGTGTCATGCACACAGATACTTTTCCAGTTTCTATCGCGCGTAGTGTGTATTCCCAGTCCTCGGAGCCGATGCCGTTCATCTTCGGTTCGTATCCGCCAATAGACTGGTAAAAACTTCTTCTAATAGTGACGCCCGAAGAAAACAGCGGCTGATATTGAACTGTCTTTACGTAAAGGTCAGGAATGTCGCTGCAAAATTCATCTGTTCGCGAGGCCCCTTTGAAAAACGACAGAGGAGCGCCTGAAAATTTGTCTTGGCTTGTAAATGTTTCGTCAAATGTCACAAAATTGCTATAAATGCTGTCACATTCCTGATGTTCGGCCAGCCAACCGCTTATGATTTCTACAAAATTGGATTCCAGCAGATCGTCCGAATCACACAAGGCGACATAGGGGGTCGAAGCCGCAGCTACACCTTTATTCCGCGCGGCTTGAACGCCGATTTTTTCCGATGCGATTACTTTAATCCGACTTCCAAACTGCGCGAGCTCTGACAACGTACTGTCAGTTGAGGCGTCGTCTACGACGATTATTTCGGAGAACGTTAAGGTTTGATTCAACGCGCTGTTGATTGTCTCGAGGATTAGTTGTGCGCGGTTGTAGGAAGGTATGACTAGGGTAATTGCGACATCAGGTTTCATTAGCGGGACCCCTAAACAAATATAGGCGCAATGATACCTGATAGAAACTTTACTAGGTGCAATAATGTTTTAAATTCGTAAATCTTTTGGCGGGTATGTCGCAGAGCTAAGCTATGCTCGAAGTTGTGAGTGCAATTTACTCATTGGTAAGCAGGTACGCTGGCAATCATGTTTGGCCCGACTGCGCATCATCGTCTGCGGCCTAGGGCATCCGCCGGACGCGATGCCTGAGCTTTGTAAATACATGTTGCAACGCTTGCATAGTATTGCTTCGCGGAATTGGACAACTGAGTCGCTTTATTTTTTGTTGGTACTTTTGTTGGTACGTTTTATTAAGTAATCGTTGGTGTCCAACACCGAAGGGGGCTAAAGAGCTTATTGGGTTCGGGTCTTGCCGGGTTACCTGCAGGATTTGGCTCACACGAGACGGATGCCGACAGTCTGTCCGGCATGGCGGCTTATCGGGTAGCTATGCGCACAATCTGTTTCGCCCCGTGCAGCATTTCAGTCGCCTGCGATCTCAATGCTCTTGGTGGGGTGCAATCACTAAACTCAGCAATCATTAGCTGTGATTCACGCTGTTATTCAAGCGGCTACATGGTGCAGATCGAATGCGAATTTATTGAGACACAGACATTTGAAATTGGTGAAGAATGCTGAATCCTCCATTTTCAGAGTCTTCTATGATTGCTCTTACGCTGAAGACTGCAAGTGGGCGCGCGAACATTGCCGACTTTACCCATGGCGCCTAGGCGCTTCAAGCTGCGACGCGGGTTAGAGATACTGCCATCCTGCAATCTCTAAGCTTCAAGCCACGGGCGCACATTCAGCAGGCAGACGGGCTGCTCTATGTCGGCCGGATCGTAGACTGCTGGCTAGAAGAATGTCTCGGCGAAGAATTGTGTTTGATGGGCGACACATCCTACAGCGGGAAAGTCCGGTTTCCTTATAGCCGCGTTTGTAATCTGCTACGCCCTCAGTAGCGGATTCACCGACTCCGTCTCGGGCGGCGTCCACTGGACGTCATCGCCCAGTTCGCCAAACAAATAGTGCAGCGCGGGTATTCGCCGGTAAAGTCGTACGGGGGAGGTGCGTAAGAAGCCGAATAGCCATTAGTGGGAGTCACAACTTGGGCGAGAGGTTTGCAAGGTTCAAATGCCTTGCACATCCCCGCAATTAGATTCCCCTATCCGCCGCCAAGTCGCTCGTTGCCGTGACACCCTATCTGGATATAAATTTCGCCAAAGATTATGTTGCGCAAAAGAAATACATGTTAATATTTCCGGGGGGAACTTAAGGAGATAATAATTATGAATTCGTGTGCAGCTTGCAACAACGTCAGGGCTGGAAAAATCGGTATTTCCGGCCATGGCATGCTTCAGTTCGTCGGACAGCGTCGGACGGGTTTCATCATAAAACGGGTTGTAGCCGTTGAGGAATACGTTTGCCATGACTGCGGAACCTG
>Ga0308164_10004311_pt1 | contig 12103 bp, 9 predicted proteins | sample PhyTR2_FD_201031 | JGI IMG/M metagenome (GOLD analysis project Ga0308164, IMG submission 201031) | Phyllosphere microbial communities from UC Gill Tract Community Farm, Albany, California, United States - DLSLT.R2 | ecosystem: Host-associated > Plants > Phyllosphere > Unclassified | place: USA... | reverse complement strand
CAAGCGCCTCAAGGAAGCGCAGAACACCGCCGCGATGCTGACGACGTTCAACGACGTCGACATGACCGCGGTGATCGAGGCGCGCGCCAAGTACAAGGACCTGTTCGAGAAGAAGCACGGCGTCCGCCTCGGCTTCATGGGCTTCTTCGTGAAGGCCGCGACGATGGCGCTGCGCGACATTCCGTCGGTCAATGCGTCGATCGACGGCGACGACATCGTCTATCACGATTACGCCGACATCTCGGTCGCGGTCTCGTCGCCGGGCGGTCTCGTCGTCCCCGTGATCCGCGACGCGGACCAGATGTCGGTCGCGACGATCGAGAAGACGATCGGCGACTTCGGCAAGCGCGCGAAGGAAGGCGCGCTCAAGATGGACGAGATGAAGGGCGGCACCTTCACAATCTCCAACGGCGGCGTGTTCGGCTCGCTGATGTCGACCCCGATCATCAACCCGCCGCAGTCCGCCGTGCTGGGCCTCCACCGCATCGAGGAGCGCCCGGTCGTCGTCAACGGCCAGATCGTCATTCGCCCGATGATGTACCTCGCGCTCAGCTACGACCACCGCCTGATCGACGGCCGCGAAGCCGTGACGTTCCTGGTCGCGCTCAAGAACGCGATCGAGGATCCGACCCGCATCCTGATCGACCTCTGACTCAAAACGGCTCCTCGTTCTCCTGCGAACGCAGGAGCCCAGGGTCACGGACACCACCCTCCGTAACCCTGGATTTCTGGGTACGCAGGAAAACATGAGGGCCGGTTTCGTCTACCTCATGGCGAGCAGCCGCAACGGAACGCTCTACCTCGGCGTCACCAGCGACTTGCTCGCCAGAGCCTACCAACACCGCAATCGCCTGATCGATGGCTTCTCCAAGGAGCATGGCTGCATCCTCCTTGTGTGGTTCGAGGCGAGTGACGACATACAATCTGCACGACAGCGTGAGCTGCAGATGAAGAAATGGAAGCGGGCCTGGAAGATCGACCTGATCGAACAGACCAACCCGCACTGGAAGGATTTGTACGAGACGCTCTTCTGATTTCTGTTTTCCTGCGAACGCAGGAACCCAGGGTCAAGAACGTCGCCCTTGATAACCCTGGATTCCTGCGTTCGCAGGAAAACACGTGGAGCATAACATGGCTGACTACGACTATGACGTCCTCGTGATCGGTGCGGGCCCCGGCGGTTACGTCGCGGCGATCCGTGCAGCGCAGCTCGGCCTGCGCACCGCTTGCGCCGAGAGCCGCGAGACGCTCGGCGGCACCTGCCTCAACGTCGGCTGCATTCCGTCGAAGGCGCTGCTCCACGCGTCTGAAATCTACGAGGAGGCCAAGGGCGGCCACATGACGAAGTTCGGCATCGACTTCCAGGGCGTCACGCTGAACCTCGACCAGATGCACGCCGAGAAGGCCAAGGCCGTCAAGGAACTCACCGGCGGCGTCGAATTCCTGTTCAAGAAGAACAAGGTGACCTGGCTCAAGGGCAAGGCCGCGTTCCAGGACGCGCACACCGTCGACGTGAACGGCCAGAAGGTCACCGCGAAGAACATCGTGATCGCCACCGGCTCGTCGGTCATGCCGCTCCCCGGCGTCGAGGTCGACCAGAAGACCGTCGTCGACAGCACCGGCGCGCTCGAGATTCCTAAGGTCCCCGAGCACATGGTCGTCATCGGCGGCGGCGTGATCGGTCTCGAACTCGGCAGCGTCTGGCGTCGTCTCGGCGCGAAGGTCACGGTCGTCGAGTTCGTCGACCAGATCCTCCCCGGCTTCGACGGCGAAGTCCGCCGCGAGACCGCCAAGCTCTTCAAGAAGCAGGGCATGGAGCTGAAGCTCTCGACCAAGGTCACCGGCGTCACCGTCGCTGACGGCGTCGCTACCGTCACCGTCGAGCCCGCCGCGGGTGGCGCGTCCGAGACGCTGACCGCCGACGCGGTGCTCGTCTCGATCGGGCGGAAAGCGAACGTCGACGGCCTCAACCTCGAAGCCATCGGCCTCGAACTCAACAAGCGCGGCCAGATCGAAACCGACCACTCGTTCCGCACCAAGGTCGACGGCGTCTGGGCGATCGGCGACTGCATCCCCGGCCTGATGCTCGCGCACAAGGCCGAGGACGAGGGCGTCGCGGTCGCGGAAAACATCGCCGGCCAGACCGGCATCGTCAACGAGGACGTCATCCCGAGCGTCGTCTACACGATGCCCGAGATCGCCGGCGTCGGCCTCACCGAAGAGGCGGCGAAGGAAAAGACCGAGATAAAGGTCGGCAAGTTCCCGTTCGCCGCGAACAGCCGGGCCAAGACCAACCGCGACACCGACGGCTTCGTGAAGATCATCGCCGACGCCAAGACCGACCGCGTCCTCGGCGTCTGGATCGTCTCGTCGCTGGCGGGAACGCTGATCGCCGAAGCCGCCATCGCGATGGAATTCGGCGCGACCAGCGAGGACATCGCCTACACCTGCCATGCGCATCCGACGCATGCCGAGGCGATCAAGGAAGCGGCGATGGCTGTGCAAGGCAAGCCCATCCATATCTAGCATTTGCTAGATATGGATCCAAAGGGCGTGCCCGGCCGGCGGCGCTCCAGCGCCGTCCGACGACAGGGGCTTTGCCCCTGTCCGGCCAAGCAGGGCTTTGCATCTGCGAGTGAAGTAAGTTCGAGAGGGCGTCGGTGGCAATCCACCGGCGCCCTCTCGGCGTTGCAGCGCGAGAGTTGAAGATGCAGGCGAGGCGGCGAAGGTGGAGGCTGGGGGCAACGGTTGAGTTCGATCGGGGGGATGGATGTTGGCGCAGTTCGCAGTTCGCAGTTCGCAGTTCGCCAGTTCGCCAGTTCGCCCGTTCGCAGTTCGCCCACGCCCCGTCCACCCGCAAAGCCCAACCCACCCCCTTCCGTCATCCCGGCGAACGCCGGGACCCACGGTTACGGTGGACCCAATGATATCCCCCATCATTACCCGGTCCGCGACCATGGGCCCCGGCGTCCGCCGGAATGACGGGGGGAGGGGTAGGAGGGTAGGAGTAGGAGGGTAGGAGGGAGGAGCGCGACCAAGTGGCAGCGTGAACCGCCCCGAGCAGACGATCTGCAAGGTCCTTGACGGCATCACCCACTCCACAGCACCAAACTCCGCACCCCTCGCGAACTCACCAACCCACACCCCCATCCGTCATCCCGGCGAACGCCGGGACCCACGGTTGCGGCGGCTCCAGTGATATCCCCCTATCATGACCCGGTCCGCGACCATGGGGCCCGGCGCCCGCCGGGATGACGGGTGAGATTGATATTGGGAGAATGCGATAACGGGGCGGCGTTAACTGCAGAAGGGCATGATCTAGCGGCTAGCCCCTAGCCGCCCCACGCTGCCGGAGTGCACGGGCCTCACGGGCAGCGCGGGCATTGAGTACTCACCGCCGCATTCCCGCCCAACCCACCCCCTTACGTCATCCCGGCGAACGCCGGGACCCACGGTTACGGCGGACCCAGTGACATCGCGCCAGCATGAACCGGTCCGCAACCATGGGTCCCGGCGTTCGCCGGGATGACGGGGAAAGGGGAACGCAGCAACCGAACGCTATCAGGGTGACGCGCGCAACGCGTGGCGAAGCCCTTCAAGGCAAACCCACCCCCAACCCAAAACCCGCAAACTTCCGCCCACACCCCCCAACCGGAACCAATCCTTAGCAAAGCCAACCTATTAGTCCGCGCAACGAACGAACAAGCAGGTCTCCGTGGCGCTCGATCTCTCCACTCTCTACGTCGTCGCAGGCCTCGGCATGCTGGTCGCCGGGTTCATCCACCTCATCCCCCTCGCGACCGGTCGGTTCGGATCATGGGCAGGCTTATGGGGCGCCGGCCACCTGATCGCGGGTTGCGGCGCGCTGATGGCGGTGCTCAACGATCGGATCGGCCTCCCCTGGGCGCCCAGCATCGGCAACCCCGCGGTGGTGATGGGCTATGCGCTGATCGCCGGCGCGGTCGTGAAGTTCAGCCGTCCCGACGCGCGCCTGACGTCGATGCTGGGAATCGCCGCGGTCCTCGGCCTGCCCCTCTGGTTCACGCACGATCCCGCGCATTTCCACCTCCGCGTCGCCTATCTCAGCGTCATCCGCGCCGGGTTCGACCTCGTCGTGGTGATCGCCGCCATCCGTCTCGCGCGCCGTGACTCGCTACAGACCGGCTGGATCGTCGCCGCGCTGTTCGCGGTCACCATACCGATGTTCCTCGGCCGCGCCTGGCTCGCGTACGGCGACCGCATCGGCACGCAGTTGACCGGCCGTCACGACGATCTCGGCGCCTGGCTCGCGGCGGGGCAGATCGCCTTCATCATCTTCCGCGCCTTCTCGCTCCTGATCCTCCAGGCCGAGCGTGGCCAGAACCTGCTGCTCGATCAGATGGAGCGCGACTGGCTCACCGGCGCGTTCAACCGCGCCGGCCTGGACCGCATCGCGCAGACCTTCGCCGGTCGCCACGCGCCGCACACGTTGACGGTGATGATGCTCGATCTCGATCGCTTCAAGACGCTCAACGACACGTTCGGCCACGCCGCCGGCGACGCCGCACTCCGCAGCTTTGCAGAGATCGCCCACGACGTAGTCGGCCGACAAGGCCACCTGATCCGTTGGGGTGGTGACGAGTTCGTCTGCGTGCTGCCCGACATCCCGGCGGCGCAGGCGACCATGATCGGCAACCGTATCGCCACCCGGTTCGCGCAGGCCATGGCACCGCGCATGGCCACGCATGGCACGCTCGGCGTCAGCATCGGCGTCGTCGAGGGCGACCCCGATACGCCGATCGTCGACCTCATCGCCGGCGCCGACCGCGCGATGTACCTCGCAAAGGGCGATCGCCGCCAACCGGCCATCTACATAAAGGCAGCCTGAGCCGCGCGTATTGGATCGCCCCGAAAGGGCCGCAACGCCACGCACGGCGTCGCGGCCCTGCACACTCAAGCGGCAGGCGGGTCCTTCTTCGCGGTCGGCTTGCCGAACCCGACGAACAATCGCTCCAACCCCACCGTAACCGAGTCGAGCACCTTCGCGAACTCCGGCGGCAGCGCGTTCGTCTCGCTCCGTGGCGGCTCCCGCGTCTCCCCGGCAAACGGACCATTATCCTGCGGCTTGGTCGACTCCGTCGCCACGTCAGGCTCGACCTTCGACGCTGCAGGCTCAGCCTGTGCCGAGGACGAGACAGGCGAAGGCGGGGCAGGGGGCGTCGGCGGCGTAGGCCGGGCGCTCGACTTCGCATCATGCTTCGAGATCGCCGTCGCCGCGGCCATCAGCCCCGCCGCGATCATCTGCCGCCCGACCGGCGTCCCCATCTGTCGCGCGATCGTCGCAGCGATCCCCGCGAACGGCGCGCCGCCTTCATGCTTGCGACCCTCGTGGTTCCGGCCCTCATGCCTGTGCGCGTCATGCTTGTGCCCGTCATGCGCATGGCCTTCATGCCCAGCACCCGAGTGCCCCTGAGCCGCCGCCATCTCGGCCTCGCGCTCGCGCCGCTTCCGCTCGTCCTTCTTCTTGCCCATGTCGTCCTCTGTGCCATTCCGCGTCTGTGTGTACGAACAAGATAATACACCGATACCGGAGTGCAACCCCGGCGCCTTCGCCCCGTCCAGCCGTGACGGTCGCTCAGTTGCCGGACCAGGCGCCCGGCAATCGCCACGTCACCTTTTGCGTCGCGTGGCTGACCATCGGCTTGCCGTCGAAGCCGAGCGCGGGTGTGTAGCGCGCATGCCGCATGATCGCGCTGCAGGCCGCCTTGTCGAGTTCGACCTCGCCGCTCGTCACCACGGGCCGGCAATCGGCAACCCGCCCATCGAGGCCGATCGTCCACAGGACCGTCGACGTCCCTTGGGCGCCCTTGCCGACGATCGTCCTCGGGTAATCGTCGGGTCCGATCCAGTATTCGGGCCGCGTCGTCGCCTTGGCAGGCTGGGCAATCTTCGCGCGCTCGGTCGGGTCGATGCCCCACTGCTTGGCCGTCGAATCATTGCATTTGGCCAGGGCCTCGAACGCCGCCCTCGCATTCGGCATCGCGAACGCCCAGCCCGACATCTTGTCCGGGGCGATGCGCAGCACGGCATCGGCGGGCAGCGTTTCGAACAACGTGGCATTGACCTGCATGCGCGTCATCCGCTTGCCCGAAGCCTGGGTCGGATAACTCTCGTACCGGCTGTCATCCGATCCCCCGCCGACTATGCCGATCTTCGCCTGCCCCAGCCGCATCGTTACGCCACGATCGTTGGTGTAGACCATCAACTCAAGTGTGGACGCCAGCGGCAGCCGACGCAGCGCGAGAATCGTCTCCGCCTTGCCGGTGCCATAGGTGCGGCCGAGCATGCAGGCGGTCGCGCCATAATCGACGTTCCACTTGCTCACCGGCGTCAACGGCACGGCCGCGGTCGGCTCGGCCAGCGCCGCGGCGGCGGCCAGTCCCAGCATCAGCGGCATCCGGACATACTCGTCATCGCATCATCCCCTTGCACCCCGTCACGTTCGCCGGTTCTCCAAAATACGCCGCCCGGTTGCAAGCGGCGTCGGCGCCTCGATCGCCCGTCGCGCAATCGGCTGCGCAATCGACCATCACCGATGAACTGGCACCCGGCCTCATGCATTCCTATCTCTCCCACTAGTCTCCCGATCAGAACAGAAGTAGAACCAGCCTCATGCTGACAAAGATTTCCGTACGCGGCGCGCGCGAGCACAACCTCAAGGACGTCGACATCGACATCCCCCGCGACACGCTCACGGTGATCACCGGCCTCTCGGGCTCGGGCAAGTCGAGCCTCGCCTTCGACACGATCTACGCCGAGGGCCAGCGCCGCTACGTCGAGAGCCTCTCCGCCTATGCCCGCCAGTTCCTCGAACTGATGCAGAAGCCAGACGTCGACCATATCGAGGGCCTCTCGCCTGCGATCTCGATCGAGCAGAAGACGACGTCGCGCAACCCGCGCTCGACCGTCGCCACCGTCACCGAGATCTACGATTACATGCGCCTGCTCTGGGCGCGCGTCGGCATCCCGTATTCCCCCGCCACCGGTGAACCCATTGCAGCGCAGACCGTCAGCCAGATGGTCGACCGCGTCATGGCGCTCCCGGAGGGCACGCGCCTCTATTTGCTCGCCCCGGTAGTCCGCGGGCGGAAAGGTGAGTACCGCAAGGAACTCGCCGAGTGGCAGAAGGCCGGCTTCGCGCGCGTCCGCATCGACGGCACGATCCACGACATCGACGAAGCCCCCGCGCTCGACAAGAAGTACAAGCACGACATCGAAGTCGTCGTCGACCGCCTGGTGGTAGGCGGCGAAATCGCCACGCGCCTCGCGGAGTCGTTCGAAACCGCGCTGAAACTCGCCGAGGGCCTCGCCTATGTCGACCCAGCCGATCCGGTCGAGCCGCACACGCCCAAGTCCGAGATCCTGGGCAACAACGCCCCCGACGGCCGCATCGTGTTCAGCGAGAAGTTCGCCTGCCCGGTCAGCGGCTTCACCATCTCCGAGATCGAGCCGCGCCTGTTCTCGTTCAACGCTCCGCAAGGCGCATGTCCGGCCTGCGACGGCCTCGGCGAGAAGCTGCTGTTCGACGAAGACCTCGTCGTCCCCAACCACATGCTCAGCATCAAGAAGGGCGCGGTCGTCCCCTGGGCGAAATCCAACCCGCCGAGCCCGTATTACATGCAGGTCCTCGGCAGCCTCGCGCGCGAGTTCAAGTTCGACATCGAGACGCCCTGGTCCGACCTCCCGCCGGAGGTCCAGAGCACCATCCTGCACGGCTCGAAGGGCAAGCCCGTCACGCTCACCTTCATCGACGGCAAGAAGAAATACGACGTGTCGAAGCCGTTCGAGGGCGTCATCGGCAATCTCAACCGCCGCATGCTTCAGACCGACTCCGCCTGGATGCGCGAGGAACTGAGCAAGTACCAGTCCGCCGCCCCCTGCGAAGTCTGCGGCGGCGCGCGCCTGAAACCCGAAGCGCTCGCGGTCAAGATCGCGATGAAGGACATCTCCTACGCCACGCATCTGTCGGTGGTCGACGCGCTCCAGTTCTTCACCGACATGCCGCAGCATCTCGGCGACCAGCAGAACGCGATCGCCGAACGCATCCTCAAGGAGATCGTCGAGCGGCTCGGCTTCCTCAACAACGTCGGCCTCGACTACCTCAACCTCGACCGCACCAGCGGCACCCTGTCAGGCGGCGAGTCCCAGCGCATCCGCCTCGCGTCGCAGATCGGCAGCGGCCTGTCCGGCGTGCTCTACGTCCTCGACGAGCCCTCGATCGGCCTGCACCAGCGCGACAACGACATGCTCCTCAAGACGCTCCGCCGTCTGCGCGACCTCGGCAACACCGTGCTCGTCGTCGAGCATGACGAGGACGCGATCCGCACCGCCGACTACATCATCGACATGGGCCCCGGCGCCGGCGTCCGCGGCGGCCAGGTCGTCGCCCAGGGCACGCTGAAGCAGATCCTCAAGTCGAAGGGCAGCATCACCGCCGACTATCTTAACGGCACGCGCGAGGTGCCGGTCCCAACCACGCGACGGAAAGGTAACGGCAAGAAGCTCACCGTCCACAACGCGGTCGCCAACAACCTGCGCGGCGTCACCGCCAGCCTGCCGCTCGGCACCTTCACCTGCATCACCGGCGTCTCCGGCTCGGGCAAGTCGAGCTTCACGATCGACACGCTCTACGCCGCCGCCGCACGCGAGCTGAACGGCGCGCGCATCGTCCAGGGCAAGCACGACAAGATCACCGGCCTCCAGTATCTCGACAAGGTCATCGACATCGATCAGTCGCCGATCGGCCGCACCCCGCGCAGCAACCCCGCCACCTACACCGGCAGCTTCACGCAGATCCGCGACTGGTTCGCCGGCCTGCCGGAATCGCAGGCGCGCGGCTACAAGCCCGGCCGCTTCAGCTTCAACGTCAAGGGCGGCCGCTGCGAGGCGTGCCAGGGCGACGGCGTGCTCAAGATCGAGATGCACTTCCTCCCCGACGTCTACGTCACCTGCGACGTCTGCCACGGCGCGCGCTACAATCGCGAGACGCTCGAGGTGAAGTTCAAGGGCCATTCGATCGCCGACGTGCTCGACATGACGGTCGAGGACGCCGCCGAGTTCTTCAAGGCGGTCCCCCCGATCCGCGACAAGATGGCGATGCTGGTCGAGGTCGGCCTCGGCTACGTCAAGGTCGGCCAGCAGGCGACGACGCTCTCGGGCGGCGAAGCGCAACGCGTCAAGCTCGCCAAGGAACTCTCGCGCCGCGCCACCGGCAACACGCTCTATATCCTAGACGAACCCACCACCGGCCTCCATTTCGAGGACGTGCGGAAATTGTTGGAAGTCCTCCACGCGCTGGTCGAGCAAGGCAACACGGTCGTCGTGATCGAACACAATCTCGACGTCATCAAGACCGCCGACTGGGTCCTCGACCTCGGGCCGGAGGGCGGCGTCAAGGGCGGCGAGATCGTCGCCGAAGGCACGCCGGAGAAGGTGGCGAAGGCCAAGGGGAGCTTCACGGGGAAATATCTCGCACCATTGCTGGAGAAGCGGGTGGTGCAATAGTAAAGTTATTCCTCGTCTAACCAATCAATAATCCGTTTATGATCTGCTGACATAATAGTGTTGATCACTTCGTGATTGTATTTATCCCTAAGAGATAAAATGAATTCCGGTTCGATAGACAAGGCAAAGCCAAGGAGTCCCTTTGTATGCATGACCTCAGCGTTAGAGAGGCTTCCTAGGATAAAGCGATGCACTAATGTAGATATCGTCCGTTTTCGTTCTCTACCAATCGATATTTTTCCTTGCGGAGTTATGATCAGCCCAGTGACCATTCGTCTTTGACCGCGGCTGTATAAGCCTCTTTTTTCTTCATTGAACTGAAGTTTTGGTGACGTCGAAAGTGAAATCGCTCGTCTGAAAGACGTCTCGAATTTTATAATCGAGGTTTTGTCGCTGCCCGAAACCGTTATGTCGTCTGCATATCGGCTGACAACTAGGCCGAAGCGATCTGCTAGCGCAGCAGCTTCGCAGTCGAGAGCGTGCATTATAATATTGGACATCATTGGCGAGCTCGGTGCGCCTATTGAAAGCCGCTTAGGTTCGTAACTTCCCTCTCCCCAGAAAAGGAGATTATAATAAATCTCTAGATCTGACTTTTCCAAGGGCGATGGCTTCTGCCGGCGATTTACTCGTTCAAGGTCGCGGGGAACTATCGATGGAAAGAAAGAGGAAAAGTCGAGTTTAAGAATAAAATCAGACGAAGCATGGAGTTTGGCATTCTGGAAAATTCCGCGATCTTTCACGTATGCCATTGCTATATTATGTACGGGAAATAAAGTTAGCCGCTCTTCCATAAGGAAGCGTTGCACGATTTTAAGCTCTGCAGCAGGCTGGGCGATCGTCCTCGTATCGCCATTTCGCTTCAAGATTTGATAAGTCTTATACCGCCTCGGAGCAGACGCAACTAGTTTTGCAATCTCGCCACGCGTCGCGCCAAATTGAATCGCGATATCTTCGAGAATGCTCATAGTTTTGTGCCCGAACGTGCGGTCATCGCTCTTTTGTAAACGGCGGTCGGTGGATTATCAGTATTTTTAAATAGGGTACTTATCTCCAACTTTCGCCTGATGGAGTCCTTGGATTTTGCACTGGAACGGTAGGCGTACTCAAAAATATCGATGTCTTTTTTGCAATAATAGTATTCCTTGTTGGAATAGGAAACCTTATCCATCCAACCAGCTACTTTCATGCAGAATATGTGATTTCGAATATCATCGTGAGATAAATTCGGATGAATTCTATTCACTGCTTCGTATAGGGTATTGGGTGCGATAACATTCGCGAGATGCGTTAGCCAAAATATATCGTAAAAGGCACGCGATTCGTTAAGTCCGCTGTATAAAAATGAGTTTGCAAGGCCGTCGACTTGACCCGAAATAAAATCTTTGATGTCTTTAAAAATTGGTGCGACGGAATTTTGAACAATGTGGCCCTTCTTATGGCTCCGCCATGGAAATACGCCTACGCGTTCATCTCCTAGATTTTTTATTCTTTGGACTGGACCGAATCGAACAAAGCTCTCTTGATCAAACTTGTCTTCAGATATTATAATTCGAAGAGTAGGTCGTATCGTATCGTTTGACGAAAAGGCTCCTAGTTCAGCAAGAGACCCGGCGCTTTCCGATATAACTAGTACAATACCAGAAATTCTGGCGATATCTTCTTCAAAAACAATCAGGTCAGAGTAAGTTGTGTCGCGATACAAAGTCTGAGCGCTTTCGGCTAAGACGAAGTCAGCGGAGATCTTGTCTTCGATATTGCGCGTTCTAAGCAGGTAGTCGCGTAGATTTTGCGGCGGAAGGTGGGCTTCGTTTGCTTTTGCACCGCCGCATAGAAATACGACCTTCGATGGCCGGATAATCCGCAACTTTGTACGGTCGATGTCCGCCAGAAAAGAGTCGAGGGCATCAGGCAATTAGCTTTTTACCTTTGAGTGGCATGAAGAGGGTCGGAGAGGTTGTCGTGCCGTAGGCCGAGGAGGTACGACGAAGAGACAAGCTCTCCGACCCTCTTCATGCCGCTAAAACCTCACAATAACATTTGGTCTGGCTAATCGCCCGACACTAGCTCAGCGATGAAATTTATCATCACCTTCGCACGCGTAAAAAGCTTCTCAGTTATCGCGCTACGCTACTGCCTAGTCAACAAATCTTATGTAAATTTCAGCCCACCTGCCACCACGACAAACCGAGTACTCCGCCAGAGGCGTCCTTACGGTCGGCAGGTGAGCCTACTTCCTGAGAGTCGTGGCCCAGGGACCGCAAGGCTAGGCGCTCGACGGGGCCGGTCAAGGCGAAGCGGATCGGAACCGGACTAACCGCGACCCGTTGGCACACCGAACAAAAGGACATTCCCATGACCAAGCCTCACCCGCACAAGCCCGCCCCCAGCCACAAGCCAAACGCCAAGACGTTCGGCATCAACGCGCTGTCCATCGGGGCCGCGGCGATCGGTCTCGGGGGTGCGTTGCTGGCGGTGTTCCTGCGGTCGAAGGCCAACCCCGCCGAGCATGCCGCGCCCGATCTCGCGCTCGACAAGCCCCGCCCGGGTGCAACCGATC
>Ga0308164_10004310_pt1 | contig 12108 bp, 10 predicted proteins | sample PhyTR2_FD_201031 | JGI IMG/M metagenome (GOLD analysis project Ga0308164, IMG submission 201031) | Phyllosphere microbial communities from UC Gill Tract Community Farm, Albany, California, United States - DLSLT.R2 | ecosystem: Host-associated > Plants > Phyllosphere > Unclassified | place: USA... | reverse complement strand
GAATTATAAAAAAAATACCGATTTAATACTAAAAGGCAATATTAAAGAACACATTGTATTAATTATTTCATTATATAAACACGGCATAGAGGTATTTGGAGATACCGATAATTTCGAGAAGTGGCTTTCTATGAAAAACCACTTATTGGATAATGAAGCTCCAACTTCATTTCTAGATACTGTTTCAGGGATAAAATTTATTGATAACAGATTGTCGGCTCTTGAATATGGTGAAAATGTTTAACTATGTTAATTTATAACATTAGAAAAGAAAAATACGCCAATAGGTTGGTTGCGTCTGGTATTGCAAACAGATGGAATAGAGATGATGAGTTTATAATCTATACAGGTAGTTCCATAGCATTATCTGCATTAGAATTGATTGCCCATCGAAGCGCAATTAATATTGATCATCAATACAAACTCTTATCGATTAAGGTAAATGCAGATAAAAGTGATGTTTCAGAAATCCAATTAAAGAATTTACCCACAGATTGGAAGAGCGTGAAATCTTATCCTCGACTACAGGAGATTGGGTCTGATTGGTACAAAAATAATAAGAGCTTATTATTGAAAGTTCCATCAGCATTAGTTCAAAATGAGTACAATTATTTAATAAATACCAAACACCCTGATTTTTCAAATAAGGTATCTATACATTCAATTGAAAATTTTGAATGGGATAATAGATTACTTTAGTTTAAACTTCGTTTGAGGCCGTCAATTAAATATCAAAATAAAACCATGAACCACAACGCAAAATCACTTCGACCATTTATCGGCGCTAAAAATTTTGAAACATCAAGAAGTTTCTACCGCGATCTTGGTTTTGAAGAAGTAACTCTCGGCGAAAGCATGTCGGTTTTTAAAAGTGGCAACATGGCTTTTTACCTGCAAAACGCTTACGTTAAAGATTGGGTAGACAACACCATGATCTTTATGGAAGTTGATGATGTAAATAGGTTTTACAATGAACTTTCAGCACTGGATTTGCCCGCGAAATATGAAAATGTAAAGCTAAGCCCAATCAGGATTGAAAGTTGGGGAAGTGAATGTTTTCTCCACGACCCGGCAGGAATTTTGTGGCATTTTGGAGAGTTTAGTTAGATGGTTCCGTCTCGAACACTCGTCTCTTCGACTGTAGTGCAATCCCGAGTTTTCGGGAAATTTTTTGACATAGCTTTCTTAATTATAAAGATTTCTCGGTTTCGCTCGAAATGACGGGCAAAAAAAAATCTGCAAGCTTTATGAAACGAGTTCATCAAACTTGCAGATGATTGGTTTGTGAGGACACAAACCAAGGCGCTAGATAAGATTGCCACGTCGGCTGAAAAAGCCTCCTCGCAATAACGAGTAGTGAGCGTTACGGCACTATTTCTTCCAAATAACTTTCAACCGGTGGACAAGCACAAATTAATGATCTATCGCCATGGCTATCGTTAACGCGACCAACTGATGGCCAAAACTTGCGTTCTAATACGTAAGGAAGTGGAAAAGCTGCTGTTTGACGGCTGTAAGCGTGTTCCCATTCGTTTGCAGTAATTACGGCAACAGTATGCGGCGCATTTTTCAATGGATTATCAACCTTATCAAAAGTTAAATTCTCTACCTGATCAATTTCTTTTTTTATTGCAATCAAAGCATCACAGAAACGATCTAACTCGTGTTTAGGCTCAGATTCTGTAGGCTCAACCATCAAAGTTCCGGCAACAGGAAACGAAACCGTTGGTGCATGGAAACCATAATCCATTAAACGTTTTGCAATATCTGTAACCTCGATTCCAAAGGCTTTAAATGAACGGCAATCTAAAATCATCTCGTGTGCACAACGACCCTGAGTACCCGAATAAAGTACAGGATAATGTTGTTCTAAACGAGCTTTCATGTAGTTGGCATTCAAAATCGCATATTTCGTTGCGTTGGTTAATCCCTCAGCACCCATCATTGCGATGTAAGCATGAGAAATAATCAAGATTGAAGCTGAACCCCAAGGTGCAGAGGAAACCGCAGAAATTGATTTTCCTTTATCAATATCAACCACAGCGTGGCCAGGAAGATAAGGAACCAAGTGTTTTGCAACACCGATTGGACCCATACCTGGACCACCACCACCGTGAGGGATACAGAACGTTTTGTGCAAGTTTAAATGGCAAACATCGGCACCAATATTAGCCGGGCTTGTTAAACCAACCTGTGCATTCATGTTTGCACCATCCATGTAAACTTGTCCGCCGTTAGCGTGGATCGTTTCACAAATCTCAATAATGCTTTCTTCGAATACACCGTGAGTTGACGGGTAAGTTACCATCAAACAAGATAAATTGTCTTTGTGTAACTCTGCTTTAGCTTTTAAATCATCAACATCGATGTTACCGTTTTCCAAAGATTTTACAACAACGATTTTCATGTCAGCCATTGCAGCAGAAGCAGGATTTGTACCGTGAGCAGATGCAGGAATTAACGCAACGTTGCGGTGAAAATCTCCTCTGTCGTGGTGATAAGCACGAATCACCATTAAACCCGCGTACTCGCCTTGCGCACCAGCATTGGGCTGTAAACTCATCGCCGCAAAGCCGGTAATCTCACTTAACCATTTATCTAATTCATTAAAAACCGAATAGTAACCTAATACCTGATCAGCCGGCGCAAATGGATGGATACGGCCAAAATGAGACCACGTAACAGGAATCATTTCTGCAGTTGCATTTAATTTCATGGTACAACTACCCAAAGCAATCATCGAGTGGCAAAGCGATAAATCTTTAGCCTCTAAAGATTTAATGTAACGCAACATTTCATGTTCTGAATGGTGCGAGTTGAAAACTGGGTGCGTTAAATATGCAGAAGTACGTTGTAACTCCGCAGGAATAACTGTTTCTACATTTTCTACAACCTCAACCTGATCAGCTGCTACAGCTTTAACCTTCGCGAATATTTTAGCAATTAAAGCAACATCTTCGAAAGTTGTAGTTTCATCAACCGAAATGGTAACCACATTACCAACGTAGTTTAAATTGATTTCGTTATCGATGCAACCTGATTGAATACCGCCTTTTAAATCGCCCAATTCGAAGCGAATCGTATCGAAATAAACCGAACTTAATTGTTCATAGCCTAAGTTTTTTAATGTCGATGCTAAACTTACTGCCAAACCGTGTGTGCGTTCTGCAATGGCTTTTAATCCTTTCGGACCATGATATGCCGCATAGAAACCAGCCATAATAGCCAATAGCGCTTGTGCGGTACAGATATTTGAAGTTGCTTTATCTCTACGGATGTGTTGCTCGCGGGTTTGCAAGGCCATACGCAACGCGTAATCGCCATGGCTATCGATGGTTACACCGATAATACGACCCGGAATAGAGCGTTTATATTCTTCTTTTGTTGCAAAAAATGCTGCATGCGGTCCGCCAAAACCCATCGGGATACCGAAACGTTGTGTTGTACCGACAACAATATCAGCGCCCCATTCGCCCGGAGGCGTTAATAAGGTCAAGCTTAAAATATCAGCCGCTACCGTTAATTTAATGTTTTGATTGTGCAGTTCTGACGCAAAGTTTTTGTAATCGAAAACCTCACCATTGCCTGCCGGATATTGAACAATTGCGCCGAAGAAATCCTCAGTGGCAACGAAATCCAAATGACTACCAATTACTAGCTCAATACCATAAGGATTAGCACGGGTTTTCAAAATGTCTATTGTTTGAGCGAAAACCAATTCTGAAACGAAATATTTTTTCGCCGCTTGATTTTTACGCGTACTATATTGCATAAACATCGCTTCAGCCGCAGCCGTTCCCTCGTCTAAAAGCGATGCATTGGCAATTTCCATTCCTGTTAAATCGATAACCATGGTTTGGAAATTTAATAAAGCCTGCAAACGACCTTGAGCAATTTCTGCCTGATATGGAGTATATTGAGTGTACCATCCCGGGTTTTCAAATACATTACGTAAAATTACGCCCGGCGTAATGGTGTCATAATAACCCTGACCGATAAAGCTTTTAAAAACTTTATTTAACAACGAAGTTTGTTTCAAAGCGCCAAGATATTCAGTTTCTGACTTCGCTGGAGGCAAATTTAAAGGTTGTTTTAACCTAATTGCCGTCGGAACAGTTTGTTCAATCAGCTCATCAATAGAATTTACGCCAACAGTTTGCAACATCGCCTCAGTATCTTCCTGATTTGGCGCAATATGCCGGTTTTGAAACTCTTCTTTGTAATGGATATTTAAGCTCATGCGGTATGAATAATAATTTGCTGCAAAGGTAGCAAAAACGACGCTTTATTCTACTATTTAGAAGTGTAAAAAAGGTGTCTTATTTACGTTTAAAAGCGACAAAAATAGTAGATTTTTACATTAAAATTTAAACACAAATGGTGGAGGATTCTATCCAGAAATTTCATTTATTTGGAAAGCAATGTCTGTACGAAAATTAAAGTTTGTCCCCGCCATTTGCTGCAATCTTTTTGTTAACTTTTGTAACTCATTAACTACGTCACCGCAATCAGGAATCACGTGGGAATTTGCTCACTAACCTGCATCAAAAAGTATTTTCGCTGCTGTCGGGTTTAAAAACAAAGTAAGTACTGTAAGCCTTAACTATGAATTTAAAGTTTTTCCCCATGGGCTGTGTCCCCACAGACCATCACTTGTTGGTTAGCGTTTCGGTCTGTGATTACATAGACCAAGGCATTGAATCGATTTCGTAAGGACAGAAAGTTAAAAACATGAATAGTGGCACAAAGCATCCCCGACTGCTGTAGGCAGGTATTTTATCGACCGAGAACACTTTGTTTACCAGCATGATAGCACATACACAGTCAATTCAATTTCACAATATCGATGGTTATATTGCTGTAGAAATCCTGACAATGGCAGATACGTATCTTGCGAGTAAAATATCGTGAACTACCAATTTATTCCCTTATGATTTACTGCCAATTCACTTTCAAATTTTTTATTTCCAAGGTTCCGGAATTTTTCGAAAAATAAATACCATCAACCTCATCAGCAAAATAAACTTTTATACTTGCAAACCTTATCACCTTCACATCGGGCAATATTTTTTGGAAAGTTACAGAAACTTTCACTGGTACATTTGTTGGGACTTTGTTAAATAGATCATAGCTACTACTCTTACTTCCTATAGAGATCGAAGATGATTTATATTCATTTCCTTCAAAATCATAAGCACTTTGGTCATCTGTTACTAATTTTACTAATTGATGAACGCTTTTGTGACTTAATAACAGATTCACAGTGATCTCTTGCTTATCTTTACTTCCAATGGCGCTAAGGAATTGAGTTTGGATTTTTGAGCTGAATTGAGTCAAAGTAGTACTATCAGTAGTTAAATTACTTTCTCTAATTTTGGAATAATCAATATTATAAGAATAAAGTTCACCATCTCGTATAGCAGACTCAATATCAATAACTATAGTTATATCTGGATTGCTAACCATTTTTGCAGCAACAAAAGTTACCTTGTTACTAGGATTTTTTTTATCCTGATAAAATGAGAAATATTCAATTGATGCACATTGATTGCTATAAGTATCATCTGCAGCTGTAAATGCAGGTTTCGGTTCACCGTTCATACCAGATGCAGAACCTATATCTCTACCTTTAGAAGCTACGGCGCTTCTAACACTTGCAGCAGTTCCGGCTACTGCAGATAGTGTTTCCAAAAAGGTCGTTTTATTATATATTGAGATATTCTCAAAAAGTTTACCTTTTGAGGGCGATCCCATCTTTACAATTTCACCGACTTTGTATTCATGCGAATCAACAGCTTTGAATGGCGTTTTAAATTTTTTCCCAGGTAATTGTGCCGTTACAGAAATTGTAGCTAATAGCAAAGCGATAAAGAAGGAGCATTGTTTCATTTTTGTTCTTTTTTTAAAATGTTAACGTATCAACATTATAGGACTCGGAAACAACAAGAATGATTATAAAAACTAAGCTTTTTATTTAGAAAAACATCAAAGTATAAATATTTTGAAACAGATTCATTTCCTACCTTTGAAAAAAAAATCCATTTAGGTTACATGTCAAAATCAAAAAATAACGTTGCCATTTTAGTTCATGCCTGCGACCGTTACCAATTTTTATATCAAGGTTTTGACCATTTTTTCTCTGAACATTGGGATTTTAAAATTCCGGGTAAATACTATTTCGCTACAGAAGAGCTGGATGTAAAGATCAATGGCTTCGAAAACATAAAATCCGGTAATGGAGCATGGGCCGATCGACTTGCATACCTGTTGAAAACTAAAATTACGGAAGATTATATTCTTTACTTTCAGGAAGACATGTGGCTTAGCAAACCTGTAAATCGCGATTTTTTTACTCAACTTTTTGATTTGGCAGAAAAGAATAATTGGAAGCATGTTAAACTTCATAGCTCTGAAGTGTATAAAACTAAAGCAACAGAAACTTTTCTTGAAGGCTTTAATGTTGCGGAAGTGGATAATCAAAAGTCAGACTTTTTAATGTCGCACCAAGTTACCCTTTGGAAAAAAGATTATTTGCTGGCACAATTGTACAAGAATGAGCATCCATGGAGAAACGAACGAAGAGGCACAAAAAGGCTTAAAAAACTTAATCCGCAAATTTTCCATATCGATTACTTCGCCGAAAATAGTTGCGCTGAAATTAACCAAAACCAAGCGCCTAAAGCGAGAAGTGAATACCATGCAGTTTCATTTAACAGCACGCTTAATTTCAATGTTGTTGATTATATTAAGTTGCTCGGCAAAGGAAAAGCAGCAAGTAAAAAATATGCAGCAGAACTGCAAAATCATTATGACAATAACCTAACCCACGATGGCAAACCCAAGCCGAAAAAGGAAGATATCTTTAAGAAATTTAAAAACTGGTTTGTAAAAAAGAAGGGTTAGTGCCACCATTGAGATATCCCATTTGGCAGTCGTCTTTCCCGAGCGGGCGGGAATCTTAATCCTCAAGCATATTTTATTAATATTGCCAACTAAGTTGGAACAAGGAATGCTCGGCTCCTACCATTACGCCAAAATCTGGCTGTAACTCGAAATCATTTTATAAAGAAAACAAACCCAAGTTACCCTACCTATTACTTTTGCACCTTCCAACCCTCATCTTTACTCAACTTAAGCTTGTAAGTTTTGGTAATGAAGTTACTATTTTCACTTGCGTCTTTATCAAAAGGCGCAAAATCTGTATTTACCTTTTTTAACGATACTGTTACTTTAGCCGTACTCGAATTTACTTGTGAGAAATCGACAGGCTTTTCATCAGAAAGAACGTATTCTACAACTTTCACAGTTGCTTTATTTTCATCCTGCTTTAAAACCAAGGGGCTCGCTTTATCGGTTAACGTTATCTGATAAACGAAACTGCTATCTTTTGATAAGAATTTCTTGTTCGCTTCTTTTAAACTCAGCGCAACCATCCCCTTATTTTCCAAGGTTTTATACTTTGCCAAGTCAGCTTTGTCGCTTTTGCTACTGAACTTAATTTCACCGAAATTGAAACGAGTGGTTTTATATTCGGGGTTTGCTGTTAAATACTCTGTGATTACTGCACCCGCTTCATCCTGATTGATGGTTGTTTTAGTTTTACATCCGGCGAAGCCGATAATTAGAAAAGATAGAATATAAAGAATTTGCTTTTTCATGTTTTCGTTTTTGCTTTTTAAAGGTATTTATTTTTTTATTCTAACCGCAAAGAACACTAAGTTTTTCGCAAAGGAAGAGAAGTAAAAAAATTGAGCACCCAGCTTTGTGATCTTTGCGCCCTGTCTTTGCGTCCTTTGCGGTAAAACATCAACGTTTCTTCAAATACTTCAAATTTGGGATTACCATTGCCGATAAAATTACACATACACCAATCCATCGTAAAAATGAAACCTGTTCTTGTAAAACAAATCCCGCCATGATAACCGCAACGGGCAATTCTGCTGCGCTTAAAATCGAACTTAACGCTGTCCCTATTCTTGGTACGCCTTCAGCGTAAAACAACGGAGGAATTACTGTTCCGAATATTGAAATAATTAAACCCCATTTCAGCAGGCTTCCGTTTAAAGCGCCATTGTATAAAAATACAGGCGGAAAAAGAATAAAAATCAGAATGCAGGCTCCGGTAATCATCAAAGCACTTTTCTGTAATGGCGGATATTCATTTCCAATTCTTCCGCTCAGCATTAGAAAGCCTGCATAAGATATCGCGGCCAACAATCCAAAGCCAACTCCTTTTAAACTTAAACTCGAAACAGCTGTTTCAACCATTCCACTGGCTAAAACGGTGCCGGCTAAAACCAGTAGAATTGCTAAAAATTGCAAGCCTGTCGGTTTCTTTTTGTAAATGATAAACTCAAGCAAAATACTGAGCCAGATAAATTGCATTAACAAAATAATGGCAACCGAATTAGGCACAAGTTTAACGCATTGATAGTAAAATACCGAGACTAAACCCGTACAAGTGCCGGCCAAAATCATTTTCCACCAAGGTGTAATCAACTTAATATCTTTGGCTTTGTAATTGGCTGTTCTGCTTTGAAAGAAAAATAAAGCCCAAAGAATCACTGCGCCGAAAAAAGCCTGGGCACCCGTAACATCACCTAACGAATAACCATCGTGATAAGCAAGTTTTACAAAAGTAGATAAGATACCAAAACTGCAGGCACCAAAAAAAACAAGGAGAATTCCTTTTAACATTAATATAGTATAAAGTATTTAGTGTCAAGTATCAAGATGTAAATCCAGATACTATTCATAGCTCAATATGACACTTAGGTTAGTACGTTTTAGCCTTTTTCCTTAATCTTTTAGCTTTAAGCTAACTGTTGTAAATATTTTTGGATCGTTGTTTCCAATCCCAAATAAAGTGCATCGCTAATTAAAGCATGGCCAATGGAAACTTCGAGCAAACCCGGAATACTTTGAGCAAAATAGTGAAGGTTATGTAAATCAAGATCATGGCCTGCATTAATACCCAATTGCAAACGATTTGCGTGGTGAGCTGCTGCAATATAATTCACAACGGCCTTTTCTCTGTCGCCAAAATAATTGTAGGCATAAGCTTCTGTGTATAATTCAATTCTGTCTGTTCCGGTTTCTGCAGCGCCTTCTACCATCTCAACAACGGGATCAACAAAGATGGAAACACGAACACCTTCCTTTTGAAAAACCGATACCATTTCTTTTAGATAGTCTTTATTCTTGATGGTATCCCAACCATGATTAGAAGTGATCTGACCTTCAGCATCGGGCACTAAAGTTACTTGGGCGGGCTTAGTAGCCAAAACCAAATCGACAAACTTATCTTCCTTACAATTCCCTTCGATGTTAAATTCTGTAGAAATTGCGGCTTTTAATTCATAAACATCCTGGTAACGAATGTGGCGCTCATCAGGGCGTGGATGCACTGTAATACCCTGCGCTCCGAATCGCTCACAATCCAATGCAACCTTAACCAAATCAGGATTATTGCCGCCACGACTGTTGCGTAAAGTGGCAATTTTGTTGATGTTAACCGATAACTTTGTCATGCCGTAAAGATAATGCTTTGCCTTTGTTATTCGGGAACCATAAACAAATTTGACTTTTTTTTGCTCATATTTGTTCACAGCAAAATGAATTTAAAGGATACAACACTATATAAATTTCTAATCGTTTTACTTGCGCTGGCAAGTATTCCTGCACTTTTTGGCGGCGTAATGGAACCTGACGGCGCACTCTATGCCTCGATGTCGAAAAACATAATCCTATTTAAAGACTGGTTTAACTTATATGGTCGCGGAGCAGATTGGCTAGATAAGCCACATTTAACTTTTTGGATTTCAGCGGCGTCTTTTAAAATTTTCGGCATTTCATCATTTGCATTTAAACTCCCCTCATTTCTTTTCGGTTTACTCGGCGCCCGTTATCTATACAAACTGGCAAAAGATGTTTACGACGAAAAAACAGGTTTGATAAGTACATTGATTTCTCTAAGTGCACTACATATTATCACATCAACATTCGATGTTAGGGCCGAAATTTACATAACAACTTTTACGCTTGCGTCTATTTATCATTTCTATAAAGCTCACCAAAATACATTTTGGCATGTGGTAGCGGGTGCATTTTTCGCTGCCTGCGCCATCTTGATTAAAGGAATCTTCGTTCTGATTCCCGTTTTTGCAGGCTTTATTATTTACTGGTTATTCACCAAACAATACAAACAGTTATTAAACCCGAAATGGTATATCGGCATAATTCTAATTTTTGTGTTCATCACACCCGAATTATACTCGCTTTATACACAATTCGACTTACATCCCGAGAAAGTGGTTTTTGACAGAACCGGCGTTTCGGGGCTAAAATTTTTCTTTTGGGATAGTCAGTTCGGGAGGTTCTTTAACAATGGCCCAATCAAGGGAAAAGGCGATATTTCTTTCTTTTTGCATACAACGCTTTGGGCATTTTTGCCTTGGTCGATATTATTTTATACCGCTGTTGTAAACCTTTTCAAAAGAAAAAATAGAGAAAATTTAGCGCCCGAAAGCGTTATAATTTGGGCAAGTGCAGCTGTAACTTTTCTAATTTTCTCGCTTTCTAAATTTCAGTTACCTCATTACATACTCATTATTTTCCCTCAGTTTTCGATCATAACAGCGCTTTATATCCAAAAACTACAGGGCAAAAGTTTAAAGATTTTTTTCGTTGTACAGAATGTAGTTGTCGTTCTGGTGACATTGCTGCTTGCTGCACTAACCTATTTTTATGGCTTTAAAAATCCTTACCTCATCGTAATCCTTTTAGTTATTTTTCCGCTAATCGGTTTTCTACTGTTTAAAGGGGTAAAGTTTGAAACAATTATCGCCAGAAGCGCTTTTCTATCTGTAGGCTTGATGGTATTTCTCTTTATATTCTTCTACCCTGCAATTTTAAAATATCAATCGGGAATGCAGGCAGGTAATTGGTTAAAACAGAATTACCCGACGGCAAAACCTGCAGTTTTGAATTATATTGATGCTTTTTCTTTTGATTTTTATGCACCGGGAGAAGTGAAATACCTGCACAATTATGCTGATTTGGATAAGATCAAAAATGAGACAGACCTGGTTATATATGTTCCGGAATCAGAGTTAGCAAAATTGAAGAGCCAATACAATGCTGAAGTGTTAAAAACGTTTGAATATTTTCACATTACTAAATTAACAGGGAAGTTTTTAAATGGTAAAACTCGCCAGCAGGTTTTAGAGCATTTCTTTTTGGTTAAAGTACATTAGCATGGATTTATTTTTTCGCATTATAAAGTTCGGATTGACAGGATTGCTAGGGATGGCGATTGATTTTGGAGCCACCTGGTTATGCAAAGAAAAAATAAAAATTAATAAATACGTTTCGAATGCAGTTGGCTTTACACTTGCCGTAACCAACAATTATTTAATAAACCGGGCGTGGACTTTTCAAAGTACCAATGTGCATTGGGAAACAGAATTTAGTAAGTTTTTGATGGTTAGTTTAATTGGATTAGCGCTAAATACTTTTATAATCTATCTTTTTCACCAACGGAAAAATGGCACAAACTTTTATGTAGCTAAATTTTTTGCCATTGTAATTGTATTCGTCTGGAATTTTATGGCCAACATGTTATTTACCTTTAAGTAACGTTTTTGCCGATAAAATAGAACACAACAAGCCAGACTAATCCTTTGATGAGGAAGAATAAAAACCCGACTAACCCTACGCGCTTAAACCATAATTTTACTTTTTCTTTGTTCATTGCGTTATTGTAAAGATAACGGATTTACACTAAATTAGAAAGATTTTAAATAAGGATTTATGAACTCATCTAAAATGGTATGCCTTTCGCTTCTGGCAATATTCGTGATCAACACAAGGCTCTCAGCACAGAATTTCGATGCAATTAAACGCTATAAAGTTAATTTCGCAATAGCAACGAAAGGTTCGGAAAAAACAATTTCGACAAGAAGTTTTGTTAACAATAACCAGCAATATTTGGTTTTAATTGACCCTCAAACCCTTGATACAAAAGTTGATTTGGCAAGTAATTATACTTTAAGCAGCATAAACTATTCGAATTTGCTTGCGATTTTTAAAAATACCGCATATGTAAAA
>Ga0308164_10004308_pt1 | contig 12110 bp, 10 predicted proteins | sample PhyTR2_FD_201031 | JGI IMG/M metagenome (GOLD analysis project Ga0308164, IMG submission 201031) | Phyllosphere microbial communities from UC Gill Tract Community Farm, Albany, California, United States - DLSLT.R2 | ecosystem: Host-associated > Plants > Phyllosphere > Unclassified | place: USA... | reverse complement strand
AGGGTCTTACGCGCGACATGCAGCAAACGGTCGGTTTCACCCTTGGCCGGCGTCGTCCAGAACGCCTCCTCGAAGCTGCCCGCCTCCAGGCTGTCGCGCCGCACAGGCGCGCCCGTCCTGTGCGGCGCACCCGACCGTCCCCCCGACCGCCCTGCCGACCGCTCGTGCATCAGCCGGCCGAACGCCTTAAGCGTGGCGTCGCCTATCGTTATAGTCCCCATCGTCCGTTCCCTTTTGAGGGTGGCGGAAACAGGCAAAAGTCGCCCGTGGCACGAAACGCGCATCCTTGAATTCAATCTGAAAAGCGCATATCTAAAGACCGTTGTGTAGACGATCGTTTGTGCTTGCCGGCACGAACCTAGTATGTGCTTTCGGGATGCCCGGCCTTTGTGCCGGGTTTCCTTTTATCCGCTCACAGCCATTCCTTCGTCATCAATGCCATGGGCAAAATAGGGTAGGGTGCCGATCTGAGCGGCGTATGCATCCTGCTCCAGCGTAGACGCTGCGCGCGATGCGGCTCAGAAACGTCAGCATTTGTCCTCTCTTGCCAATGATCGTCACGACCACGTCCTCGTTCATCGGATCCGCAACAAACCGGCTTCGACGAACGAGGACCGCCGTTCAGCCATCCTTGCCGTTTATGGGGACAGGGCAAAGCGCCAAGGTTCGTGCTTTCACACGGAAAACCCGAAAAATGTTCGTGCTATTACACGGAAAACCTTCGCCGGGGTCTGGCGGCTTAGCCGGGGAGGTAGAAAAAACTCAATTGGCGTTCGTGCTATTACACGGAAAACCCTGAGAGGACTCGTTCGCAAGCAGCCTACGCGACGGTAGCTTCCTCAAGCATCGTGAGATCGATTTTCGGTCGGAAGCCTATGGTCGTGTGCATCCGCGGCCGCCCGCCACGGGTCGACGGTATCTTGGTTTCGACCACGTTGAGGGTGTATTCGGGAAGACTGTCCTGTTCGGACACGTCACGGAGCTGCTTCTTGAAATATTCGAGGCCGCGCCGGTCCGAAGCACACCCCACACGTGCCGCCAACTCGCCAATGTCGAGATCAAATCCTTCATCGCCCTTACAGTTAAACTTGGCTAATTCGTACAAACGGCGTTCGATGGGTCCAAGCCTAAAAAAGTCGTGATGATAGGCCGCTATCCTCTGATCAGTTAAGATTGCACGGTACAGCCAGTCACAGACCATTACCTCAATCCACTTTACACGTCGCTCACCAGTCGACGTCTTATTATATTTGATGTCAGCCTTAAGCAGCCAAGAAAACGAGCTGTCAGATCCTTCCCCGCCTGTTTCAATATTGGTGACGATCTGTGTGCCCTGCAGCCTGTTAAGTGAGGCCTTGAGGGACGTATAGGACCGTGCAGAGGAATTTGTGCCGGTAACGCGGAAGAGATCGTTGGCGGTGAACGTTATAATCCGATCCGCTTTTTCGCCCTTTTCCGCCCGCTCTGCCATCAGACTAGCGATATAGAGAAGGATTTCCTTGTCGTAGATAGTAGCGACACCGGTCTTGCTCGGATTGATCTCGATCCGGGCCTCGCCCGATTCAAAAACCATCGGCGTCATGTGCGCCTTCTTGGATAAGGCGAAAAACGGAAATTCGGCGACGGTGCGCTCGCCTTGTACATCGCCGTACAGCGGGCTGTGCAGCGAAAACAGGTCGCCCTGAAGAACCGAAACGTCACCCATAATCTCAAACTCGCGCTAATCCGTTGCTAATCTGTGTCGGGGTCTCATGCTTGTCTAACGGAAAGCGGGTTTTCCGTGTGATAGCACGAACATTAGCGGCGCTAGCCCGCGGCCGGACGCGTAGTGGCAGCGGTATGGGGTACACAGGGCCATTCCTATCCGCCGATGTCTCCATCAGTGCCGCGTTTCGTGCTATTACAAGGATAAAGTCTCGGCGTTGGTTTGCCGTCGGCGGCAGTGGGGTACGACTTCGTGCTATTACACGGAAAACCCCCTTTGCACCCTGACCCCGCCCTGCCGCACCGGAGCAACCGACGGTCGCCAAACATAACCCGTAGTGAGAACGTTGACGTGCTGACGAACGTCAAAGAAGCCTCATGCCTTCGTCAGCTATCCGTAAAGATCTCGCGTCGGAGGCGACCGACGACGGGCTCGGCGATGACGACATCGTCGGCGCGTTCACCTGGGATCCGGATCTATCGCTGGAAGCAATGCCGAACATTGCGCGCGGCAAGTATGTCGATGCGTCGACGGCATCGCTGTACCAGCTGGTCAACTATCCGGAGGTTGCCCTGCCCAGTCCGGACGGACAGGACCGGATCTTTCCGCTCGATCTCGGTTTCGTGGAAAGCCCGAGCCATGTCCAGCGGATCGCGAAGCAGGTTCTTCCGCGAAGCAGTATCTGCGCGAGTTTAGTGCGCCATTCGATATTCGTGCATGGAAGTACGGCATCGGCGACATCTTGCCGCTCACCTTCGCTCCCCGATGTAATTGCTCGTGATTGTCGCGGTCATGCGTCACCCTTTCCCGTGACCGCATTGGCCAAGAGGCTGTTATTGTTCATTTTTAAACCCTTTTCTGAGACAGAACCAAAATCGTTCTTTGTCAAATCCGGCGAAGATCGTTTTGCAGCCCATGAGGCTAATTGAGGCGTGAAGTGCTTGAATTGATTGCGGTAGTTCCAGGTTTGGCCGTGGTGTCGATCGGCGCCCGCTCGGTGGTTAAGGGTCGTGCTCGGGTGCAACGCAGAGAGCGCCGCCGTATCCGCCACCGGCGCGAAGCGGGGATCTGGTGGGCCACTATGTGGTTGGCCCGTAACAGGGGGCAAAAGCGGCTTACGTACCAACCCGCCCCGATCGTCGAAGATATCTCTTGAGGGGTGGCGTCAGCCCTGCATCACGTCGACATTTGGTCGTCCGTCTTCGCCAATTGATAAGACGCGGCCGACCCGGTGACGATAGTCGGCAAAGGTGATGTCGGCTTCGGCAACCGCCTTCAGTCCGATTCCGCCGCCATTAGTGATAGCACCAGATAGTCACCGGGCTGGCGGGCCTTGGCGAAGTTCACCGGCACTCGGCCGCAATAGGCAATGCGGTCGACCGACTGGCGAGCGGTCTCAAGCGCGGCGTTGAACTGGGCGAGGTCGACTTCGTACTGCGCAACCGCCTTGGCGTACGCCGTATCGTTGGCCTCCCCTTGGATTGGCTCCTCGGGACGATCACCAAGATGCGCTGCCCACTTATCACCGCCGACCATGTTAGCGGCAATTCGAAGAAGGCGGAAAGCCCGTTCGCGAGCGGCATTCCGTCGCGCATCACGATCATCGGCCGCGATGCCAAGCTGTACGATCCGCGCCGCGACAGCACGTTTCCCGGCGGGCTCGGGCCGATGCGCTGGAACGATCAGTCGATGTGGCGCTACACCGCCGACGACGGCGTCGTCATCGGTGAGAAACCGCCCCTTCAGATCCTGTTCCGCGTGCTGGGTTGGAGGATCCGCAATCCGTCAACCGGTGAAATGAAGCTGGCAGTCGGCTCCGGTGTCCCAGTGCGTCGCCTCGCCCTGGATTCGTTTCAGGTTGCGGCCAACCTTGCCGACGAACTGGTCAACCGCGCAGCGAGCGGCAACGAGCCGCGCTATCACGGTGCTGACGTCGTCTCGGACGATGATGATCCTAAAGCGACCCTCGACGCGTTGTGCGCCGTCTGCTGTGGTCGTTTCCGCGATACCAGCGACAAGCTGTCGCTCGTCATCATGCATAACTGCGTTGAACGGCGGATCGGCTGCAACGCGGCCCCCGGTAGCGGGGTGATTGGCGTCGGAAAGGGACTCGTCAGCTCGCCAGCCCAGGACTATCCGTTTGCTAGGTGTCAGGCTGCGAGATCGGAATCCTGGTATCGAACGTACCGCGGCTTCAAGGGTCCTTCTGCGAACACCCGATCCACGCAATTTCACTCCCGGTGTCGACACATCGACATGCTGCACCTCCACAGGACGTGACGGCATCGATAGTATAGGGATCTATCTACAGATCTACAGATCTACAGGTCCACTACCCGACGCCCCGACATGTCTTTGTGTCTACATGTCGCGGTGTTGTGTGTTCTGACCACATTAAACTAGTAGATGCTGATAGGAGCTATTTCTCAGCACCTTAGAGGAATCGTTGACCTGCATGATCCTTGAAAAGGTCCGCGTTGCGAACGTAATCCGCAAGGATCTGAACCGATTTATGGCGGCTCACTTCCTGAAGTTTGAAGATCGTTGCGCCCTGCGCGGCACCTTCGGTTAGAAATCCCGCGCGTAACGAATGTCCGGCAAACTGCATGGGATCATAGCCAGCCGCGGCTGCATGCTGCTGGATCAATCGCGCAATCGCACGATCAGACATGGCGGCCGGCGTCAGCGCATCCAGACGCGAAAGCCGACGAAATAGCGGCCCCTCCGCATGGCCGGCTGCCGCCATCCAGGCGAGGAGTAGCGCTTTTGGCCGAATCCGTGAGCCCTCAGGGATCGCGATGACGACACCCTTACGGGCCTGGTCGGTCTTCGAATGCGCAATCGTTACACGAAGTCCCTCGGGTACGATTCCGATATGCTCGACCCGCAGCGCGACGATCTCGGAGCGGCGCAAGGCCGCCGCCATGCCGATGCCTAGGATCGCGCGGTCGCGAAGCGCCCTGAGATCGTCTCCTTCGATGGCCGCCAGCATGTTGCGCAGGGCAGCGGCATCGGCAGGGCGCTTCTGCGTCTTGGCACCCCCATGTTCCGCGCGGATCCCGGATAGGACCTGGGCCAAGCGACCGGCCGTTGGCAACGCGGTGGGTGCCGGATATCCGCCGGCGCGGTGATGATGGCCGATCGCCGCCACCCGCCGGTTGATCGTCGACGGATTGAGGCCGGCCGTAGCCTGATCGCTGGCAAAGACCGCGACGACGTCGGGCGACGCGGGCAGGGCGGTCAAACCATGCGCTGCACACCACGCGGTGAAGATCGCCCAATCGGAATCATACGCCCGTCGTGTCGCGCCGGCGCGCGCGGCTTTGGCATAGGCGGCAGCGCGCTCGATCTTTTCGTTGAGGATTGCCGGAAGCGCAGGTTCGGCGGAATTGGTCGCGACCGCTATTTCCGCGCGCGGCGGGTCGGAATCGCCAAAGAGCGGCGAAGGTGGATGCGCAGACGTCATTTAGAGTGTGTGGCACGACCGGTTTGCGTACGCCATAGCTGTGTCCGAGAATGACACTTATCGGACATAAGGACGGCCAATCAGCAATCAGCCTGCTGGTGACGGCGCAACGCCGTCGGTGCCACGATGCGCTCAGGTTCGGGGAGCGATAGCGACGGCGGAACGCACTTCATCCGCACTTACATCTTGAACATTGTAACAAACCTGCAATATCTAGAGCGCGACCAACGCAAAAGTTGGCGGACGAGAGGATGGCAAAATGGTGATATTTGTGCTTGGTTGGTCCGTACTGTCCCTTGCTGCCGGCCTCAGCCTCGGCTTTGCCGCTAAACGCGTTAAGCAGCTTTACTGACCCTCGATGTTACACGTCGCTGTCGCGGCGGGGGTAGTTTGGGGTGGCTCACTGATAATAGCAGTCGGCGCATGGATTGGCTGCGTTTTTTGCCCTCTCATTCGTCGCTGGTTTTTCGGCAACGGCTTAGATTGAACGGCTATTCATCGAAAGCATCAAATCGCCGGTGCGGCTCACTGTGCAATCGGGGTATCGTGGGTTCAATTTCATTAGAACGATGCCGCTGGCGGTATTGCGCGATGCGTAGCCGCCCGAGCTAACGCGCAATCTTATTTTAAATTGCGTCAAAACTAGTCTAACGCAGTGACGTTAACCGATCGGCAACAATCCGGCGGTCGTCAGATGTGAAAGTAAATGGGTTGAGTATCCAACGTTCGAACGAGGAACCGACGACGACATCGTCGCACGCTCGCAAAAGCTGGCGTCCACGTGCAACAACGCTGCGAATGCGCATGGTGCTGGGACTGCTATCACTCGACATCATATGCATCGTCCTTAGCTTCGTACTGGCGGCCTTCGTTCGCGACAGCATGCTTGGTACTTCGAACTGGGCATTTGTACTATTCGTTATGGTGCCGACCTACGTTATAGCGGCTGCAAATGGGCATGCATACACCGCGGCCAGTACCCAAGATCCATTTCGCGCAATCGCAAAAGGGCTACATGCATTCCTTTTTGCGCTGGGTGTTTCGATCTTTGCGGTCTTTGCTTTAAAAACCACCGATACCTTTCCACGGTTGGTAGTGTCCCTTGGGTCGTTGTTCACGATTTTGTCACTTTCGGTCGGACGATATCTTTTTACCCGACATCTTGCCCAGATTATTGGTGGATCGCCTTGGAGCGTCGTATTGCTATGCGACGGCGACGCGCCCATTCCGGCAGCAAGCTTTTCTATCATCATGCCGATGGACGGAACATTTGATCCGGAAAGCCATGATCCAATCATGTATGACCGTTTGGCCAAATCGCTTGCGCATGCAGACCGCGTCATCGTCGCATGCGAGGCCCATCGCCGCGTCGCTTGGGCTCATGCTCTTAAAGGCGCCAATATCCAGGGTGAGATATTCGTTCCGGAACTTGACGCGCTGGCCCCACTTGGAATCGCCAGCTATGGGAACACCCCGACACTTATCATCGCTAACGGCCCTCTAGGCCTGGTTGACCGCTGCGTCAAACGGGCGTTCGACATCGCGCTTGCGGCATCTGCACTATTCGTCCTGCTACCGTTGTTCATTCTTATAGCGTTTTTGGTCAAGCGGGACTCACCAGGCCCTGTATTTTTTACACAGGTCAGAATCGGGCGGAGCAACCGGATGTTCCGCATGAAAAAATTTCGTAGCATGTATGTGGATGGGAGCGACGGCGCAGGACGTCGATCAACCGGACGGGACGATGATCGCGTTACCAAGGTCGGACGCCTCATCCGCCGAACAAGTATAGACGAACTTCCGCAGATCCTTAATGTCCTAGTCGGAGACATGAGTATCGTAGGCCCAAGACCCCATGCACTGGGATCACGTGCAGCGGACAAACTTTTTTGGGAAGTAGACCATCGCTATTGGCATCGCCATGCCGCGAAGCCTGGCCTTACTGGATTGGCTCAGGTTCGTGGATTCCGAGGCGCTACGCTTGTTGAAGCTGATTTAGAGAACCGCTTGCAAGCCGATCTTGAATATTTGGAGAACTGGTCGATCTGGCGGGATCTAAAGATTATCGTGATGACCTTTCGGGTTTTGGTGCATCGCAACGCCTTTTAAAACGGCCTGCCCATGAGGCGGGAGCTGTGCGTGGGTAACGTAAACAGCACGGCTAACCTAGACAGTCGACCAGGGACGCACATGGCTAACAGACAAACTGCTTCGCCGGGGCCCCGACGCCCGCAGTAGACGGAAACCAACGATTGTTACTTCGCCCATAGGGGCGGTCGCCCCCCCCCCCCCGCTCGGGAAGGCCCCCAACGCCACTCTCGACTCTCGCGCGTAGAAAGGTTGCCTTGGGGCCAGGGCCAATTCGCCCGAGTTACGTCCCCCCTGATTTTAGTCCATTTTGAGCAAGAAATTTCCGGCCTTGAGAATCCTTCGGGCAAGGAGTGGAAATGACGAACTCTCGGTACACAGACGAGCAGATTGCCTCGCGTTGAAGCAAGCAGAAACCGTTACACCAGTGCCCGTAGTCATCCGGCGGATAGGGATCTCAGAGAAGACGTTCTACTGTTGAAAGAAGGTGTACGGCGGTCTCGGCATCGGCGAGCTAAGGCGCCTGAAGCAGCTTGAGGACGAGAACCGGAGCCAAAACAGCTGGTTGCCGACCTGAGCCTCGACAGGCACATCCTGCGGGACGTTCTGGCAAAGAATGTATGGTCCGCCCCCGTCTGGCAAGCATGAAACGCGATAGGCTGCACAGTCTGCGTAAATGTATCCGGCCTGTTTGTGGGACATCTCGATCTCTGGCCATGATGGGATACGCGCACGATCGTCCTAACAGGCTAGTTCAACCTTTAACGGCTACATTTTTGCTCAAGTTTAGGTATCTTGGGCGGCGGAATGGCATTGTGCGATTTTCTATTCAAACGATGACAGTTTTAGATGCTGTTTTTGCTAACCAGCAACAAATGAAAAGGCTCGACAGCGCACTTTTGAAACCTCGGCTCAGCACGGTCCCAAATCTTTTCATATATTACGAAAAGACTCAAAGACAGGCAGTGCAGAAAATAAAAAATCTATTTTGTCTTGCAATTGTTTACTTACGGGGATGGATATATCCTACCCTACGCTCTCCGGGCGCTTAACACACCGAACCCGCCCCAATATAATTCCCCTATCTCTAACGCGCGCCATTAATAACCTTTTTGATTAGCTGGACCGGCGTGAGCTCAACATTTAATCCCAAGCGATCAGGTACGCAGGCGGGGGAAAACTGGTTTCGGTTAACCGGGCATTGATTACGCAAAGGCCTCTGATGCTCGGGGTCATCTCACCATTTAACGTCTGCCACACATTGGTAGAGCTACTGTGGCCTCGCAAAAAAACGTACAGATAGGTCTAGTACCTACCTGTACGGACTTACTCAGTAGAAACTAAAACGTCGATGCCGCCGTACATCGACATATGGTCTGAGCTAATGACAAGCCAAACAGCTCCTTCACCGGGTTTTACTCATAAACCACGTATGCAGGCCAATCAGTCGCCTCTGGCCTCTATCCAATACAGCGGCAACAATCGTTATTTATAGCCTGCAACCGCCTGTAGAATGGCCTTCCCGTAATTGGTTTTCTTAAACCGCTCACCAGCCGCCCGAGCTTGGTCAGCCGAAATAAAGCCCTGCTCGAAGGCGATTTCCTCCAAGCATGCGACTTGGACGCCCTGCCTGTGTTGCAAAGTCCTGACGAACTCCCCCGCCTCGAGCAGACTGTCGTGCGTGCCGGTATCCAGCCAAGCATAGCCACGGCCCATCTGTTCCACAAACAGATCTCCGTTGCCCATGTAGATCCGGTTGAGGTCGGTAATCTCAAGCTCGCCGCGCTCTGACGGTTTCAAGTTGCGTGCATACTCAACGACGCGGTTGTCGTAAAAATACAGTCCAGTAACTGCATAGTTGGACTTCGGCGCTTCGGGCTTCTCCTCAAGGGACAGCGCCTTACCGCCGTCACCGAGTTCGACCACGCCATAGCGCTCTGGATCATCCACCCGGTAGCTGAATACAGTTGCGCCATTCTTACGGGCTACCGCGCTGGCAAGTAGCTCCGTCAAATGCGCGCCGAAGAAAATGTTGTCGCCAAGAACCAAGGCGACATGATCGTCTCCGATAAAGTCGGCGCCAATAGTAAATGCTTGTGCTAGTCCGTCAGGACTAGGCTGTTCGGCATAGGCCATGCTAAGGCCGAGCGCCGATCCATCTCCGAACAAGCGCTGATAATTTTCCAGGTATTCAGGTGATGATATGATCAGTATATCACGGATGCCAGCCAACATCAGCACGGACATCGGGTAATATATCATTGGCTTGTCGTAGATTGGTAGCAGCTGCTTGTTTACCGCTAATGTTGCCGGATGCAGGCGCGTACCTGATCCGCCAGCGAGGATAATGCCCTTCACTTCACTACTCCAATCAATTCGTCTAAGATGTCGCTAACTGCCGCTTGCCAAGGACGCGGCGAAATCCCGTACGCGTTTTGAATAGCATCGTGACTGAGCCGCGAGTTCGCTGGCCGTACTGCTGGTGTCGGATAGTCACTGCTTGGGATAGCTATGACGCTGGCAGATGGGCCGCCCCGCGCTGCCGACTGTCGAAATATCTCAGTCGCAAAATCCGCCCAACTGATGTCTCCCGCGTTTGAAAAATGAAAGACGCCGCTTGGAACGCTTGAATCCTCGACTAGGCGCACCGTGATCATCGCCAATGCCTGCGCAAGATCGCCCGCGCTGGTCGGGCTACCTCGCTGATCCCCGACCACCGAAACACTGTCCCGCGTCTCACTGATTCGCAGCATCGTTTTGATGAAATTCTTGCCATGCGCCGAGACAACCCAAGCGGTCCGAACAATTGCATGGCGGGCGCCGGACGTTTGCACGGCAAGCTCACCTCCAAGCTTCGAGGCACCATACACGCCGAGAGGGCCAACCCGATCGCTGACTTCCCACGCGCCGACTTTGCCGCCATCAAAAACATAATCGGTGGAAACCTGGATCAGCGGAATTCCCGCCTTCGCGCACGCTTCGCCGAACGCAGCAGGCGCCATGGCATTCACCGCCCACGCTGTGACGATATCGGTTTGCGCGTTGTCGACCGCGGTATAGGCTGCACCGTTGACGACTGCGGCGAAAGGCTTGCCATCATGTCCCGCAGCGACCCGGTCGAGTATAGCTGCCGTATCAGTCAGGTCGAGTTCGTCGATATCTACGGCCACGATCGTCCAGCCAGCGGGCCAGGCAAACCGCTTGAGCTCGGTGCCAAGCTGTCCCCCGGCACCGGTGACCAAGACGCGCTTCATGCCGTCACACCGCGGCGTTCGGATGCCTTATCGGCAACAAGAGGGCGCCACCACGCCTCGTTGTCGAGATACCATGCAATCGTCTTTTCGATTCCAGTCTCGAACGTTTCGGCAGGTTCCCAGCCAAGCTCGTTCTTGATCCGGCTCGCGTCGATCGCATAGCGCTTGTCGTGCCCAGGGCGGTCCGCAACATAGGTGATCTGCTCTGCATACGACTTGCCGTCGTCACGGGGGCGCAAGCGATCTAGTATGGAACAGAGCGTCTTTACGACCTCAAGGTTCTGCTTCTCGTTATTGCCCCCGACATTGTACGTTCGGCCTGGCTCGCCCTTTTCAAATACTGCATGCAGCGCACGGACGTGATCCTCGACAAAAAGCCAGTCGCGAACTTGGTCGCCCTTCCCGTAAACGGGAAGATCACCGCCATCGAGCGCCTTGGCGATCATGAGCGGAATCAGTTTTTCGGGGAAATGATACGGCCCGTAGTTATTCGAGCAGTTGGTGATCAGCACCGGTAGGCCAAATGTGTGCCCCCATGCAGATACCAAATGATCCGAGCCGGCCTTCGACGCCGAATAGGGTGAGCGGGGATCGTAGGGTGTTTCCTCGGTGAACAACCCGGTATCACCCAGCGAGCCATAAACTTCGTCGGTCGAGATGTGATGAAAGCGAAACGCTGCCTTCGCGCCGTCATCAAGGCTGAGCCAATAGGCGCGCGCTTCGGCGAGCATAACGTAGGTGCCGACCATGTTGGTCTGAATGAAGGCACCGGGGCCGTCAATTGAGCGATCAACATGGCTCTCGGCTGCGAGATGCGTAATGACGTCGGGCTTAAAGTCGCCGATCGCCGCTCTGACCGCATCAGCGTCACAGATGTCACCTTGAACAAAGCGGTATCGATTGCTGTCGGCAACCTGTTCGACAGTTGTCAGGGTACCGGCATAGGTCAACTTATCGAAATTGAGAACTTCGTGTTCAGAATTCTCGATAAGGTGGCGGACAAGAGCTGAACCAATGAAGCCGGCGCCGCCGGTGACGAATATTCGCATAGCATGCGTCCTTTAAACGAGGGGTTCTAACGGACGTCCGTCGTAGATAAACGGGCTGTCAAAATCGGCTAGGAAAGGCTGAACACGATCCTTATCGCTCAGTTCAGGAATGGTACCAGCGGGGATTGGCCAGTCGATGCCACTGCCACCAATCGAGGGATCATCCCAGCGTATGCCGCCATCATTTGCCGGCGCGTATGTGTCAGAGCACTTATACGTAACTTCGCAATCGTCCTCGAGCGTAACGAAGCCATGGGCGAAACCGATTGGAATATAGAGCTGATAGCCATTTTCGGCTGTAAGTTCAGCCCCCACCCACTGCCCCCAAGTCGGCGAATCCTTCCGAACGTCGACCGCGACGTCGAAGATACGTCCGCGGATACACCGTACCAGCTTGTCTTGACCCCGGTCCGGCGTCTGAAAATGAAGACCGCGTAGGGTATGGCGCGGTGCTGACAGGGAATGGTTATCCTGAACGAACCGGCACGTGATGCCAAGCGCGGCAAACGCCGGTTCGGAATAGACTTCGGTAAACCAACCACGGCTGT
>Ga0308164_10004307_pt1 | contig 12111 bp, 9 predicted proteins | sample PhyTR2_FD_201031 | JGI IMG/M metagenome (GOLD analysis project Ga0308164, IMG submission 201031) | Phyllosphere microbial communities from UC Gill Tract Community Farm, Albany, California, United States - DLSLT.R2 | ecosystem: Host-associated > Plants > Phyllosphere > Unclassified | place: USA... | reverse complement strand
GAACAACAGAGCGTTGTGGCCGAGGAGATCAATCGCAGCGTGCTGAAAGTGCGGGATATTTCCGAGCAGACCGCATCCGCCAGCGAAGAGACGGCTTCATCAAGCATCGAACTGGCGCGCCTTGGTGTGCACCTGCAAGGTCTGGTCAGTCGTTTCAAGGTCTGACTTCAAGGCATCTGCGCAAGGCGATGCCTGACGATTCCGGCGCGTGGGCAATACGGCGCGCCGGATCAACGGCCCCACATCTCCATCGCGAAGTCGACGAAGCTGCGCAGCTTTGGCAGTCGATAACGGTCCTGCACATACAACAGATTCATGGGGCGTCTGGGCAGTTGATAATCCGGCAGCAGCGCCAGCAGGCGGCCTTCATTCAGATCGCGCTGGACCAAGGCGTCCGACAGCATCACGATACCCATTCCTGCACGGGCAGCGTTGCACAGGCCTGAAGAGGTATTGATCAGCATGGAACCCTGCACGTCCACCAGCACTTCACCTTCTGCGCCGGTCATGCGCCAGCGTTTGCCTGTGTCACGCCATCCATCACCTGCCTGATAGGCGAACGCCAGACAGTTGTGTGCACGCAAATCCTCGGGCCGGATCGGCGTGCCGTGGCGGGCCAGGTAATCGGGCGAGGCGCAGATGGTCAGGGTGTAATCCTGCAAGGGTCTGGCAATCAATGGTGAAGCGTCGGGAAGGGCACCGAGCCGAATGGCAATGTCGAACCCATTGTCGATCAGGTCCAGACGCTGATCGCTCAGAACCAGATCGAGCCTGACCTTTGGAAAGCGTCTGGAGAATTCGGCCATTGCCGGAGCCAGCACCTCCGAGCCGAAGGTCAGGGGGGCCGTGATGCGCAGGGTTCCTGCGGGTTCGCCCTGGGTCTGTTCGGCGATTCGTTCGGAGGCAGCGACCAGCCCCAGCACTTCCAGACAGCGTTCGTAGTATTGCGTACCGAACTCGGTCAGGCGCTGACGGCGCGTCGTGCGGGTCAGCAGACTGACGCCCAGACGCTGTTCCAGCGAGCGCAGGTGATTGCCGACCATAGTGGTGGAAATCGAGCACGCCTGGGCGGCACCCGTCAGGCTGCCGGTTTCGACCACTTTTACGTACACGGTCATCGCCTGAAACAGGTCCATTATCAATTCCAGCTTTAAAATGATTGAAGTGATTCGCGGTTTATCCAGCGCAGGTGGTTAACGATACTGCAAAAACACTTCGTACACCTATGGAGCTTCACCTCATGACCACGGCCTGCCTGATGACGACGTACCAACCCCTTGCCCTGAGTTTCAGCCATGGCCTTGGCACTCGCCTATGGGATCAGGCGGGTCGTGAGTATCTGGATGCGGTGGCAGGCGTGGCGGTTACCAATGTCGGCCACTCGCACCCACTGCTGGTCGAGGCGATCCGTGATCAGGCAGGGCTTTTGCTGCACACCTCCAATCTCTACAGCATTGAGTGGCAGCTCCGTCTGGCACAGAAGCTGACTGCGCTGTCCGGGCTGGATCGGGTGTTTTTCAATAATTCCGGTGCCGAAGCCAATGAAACGGCGCTCAAGCTGGCACGCTTGCACGGCTGGCATAAATACATCGAGCAGCCGTTGGTGGTGGTCATGGAAAACGCGTTCCACGGCCGTACTCTGGGCACGCTGTGCGCCAGCGACGGGCCTGCGGTGCGCTCGGGGTATGGCGTGTTGCCAGGGGATTTCGTCAAGGTGCCATTTGGTGATCTGACGGCTTTCAACAAGGTCTGTGATCAGTACGGTCATCGGATCAGCGCCGTGCTGGTCGAGCCGATACAGGGAGAGGGCGGTGCTCGCGTCGCGCCTCAAGGTTATCTCAAGGCCCTGCATGAACGCTGCACGCAGCGTAACTGGCTGCTGATGCTCGACGAAATCCAGACCGGCATGGGCCGTACCGGCAAGTGGTTCGCGTTTCAGCACGAGGGCTTTGTGCCGGACGTCATCACCCTGGCCAAAGGGCTTGGCAACGGCATTCCGATCGGAGCGTGCCTGGCGCGGGGCAAGGCGGCCGAACTGTTCACGCCGGGCAGTCATGGCAGTACGTTTGGCGGTAATCCGCTGGCCTGTCGTGCCGGGTGTACGGTCATCGACATCATCGAGCAGCAGGGTCTGGTGGAAAACGCCCGGCAGCAGGGGCAGGTTTTGCTGGAGCGGCTGCAGGCTAGGTTGAAGGGCCATCCTCAGGTGCTGGAAGTCCGGGGCAGGGGGCTGATGATAGGTATCGAATTGCTACACGCCATTCCTGAGCTGACGCGGCTGGCCGCGCAGGATCATGGTCTGCTGATCAACGTCACCCGGGGCAAGGTCATTCGTCTTCTACCACCGCTGGTGCTGGATGCTGCGGAGGTCGCGCTGATTGTGGAAGGGGTTGTCGCGACGCTTGATAGCGCCATTTCCTTGCAGCAGGAACGCCTGGCTTGATGTGAAGGTTTGAGTGCAGGGCTATGCTGGGCTGTACCGCAACGCCCCATATGCGGTAGAACAGGGGCGCATTGCGTGTGTCTATGCAATGGCTACCCCATGGATTCAAAAGGAGCCCACCATGTCAATCCGGTCCCTGACCTCCGCCACTCTGCTCGCCGCCGCAGGGCTTGTACTGGCCGGCCCCGCCCTGGCTGCCGACAGTGACGGCCCGCTGGCGCTGGTCAGCATCAAAAAGGCGCTTGACGAGCCTGCCAACCGCGAAGCGTTCGCGCAGCGCAACATGGTGTTGTTCACGGTGGTCAACACCATTGGCGAACGCAACGGCAAGACCCTGGACGCACAGTCCACCATGGCCCTTATCCGCGAACTCAAGCTGGGCGCTGGCGCGAAAACCAAGGTGATTCTGGTGGGCAAGGATGGGGAGAAGAAGATCGAGAAGGAGGGGGCCGTCGATCCCAAGGAGATCTTCGCCACCATCGACCAGATGCCGATGCGCGAACGAGAAGCCAGCGCGCCACCGCCAGAGCCGGAACCCAAGCCTGCACCTGCCGAAAAAGCCGGAAAACCGGGCAAGGCTGCACCGGCCGGTAAAACGCTGGACGACTGATCGAGTCTTCGTAGCCTCTTCAGCGCTGCAAGGTCTCGCAGCGCACACTGGGTGAAAGGACTTAAAACGTCTTCGACACAGGGCTGTCTTGCAGGAAATATCGGACCGTGTTGGATGCGCGACAGCGCTACGTCGAAGACGTGGTGGGGCCTCCCACGAAATCGCTTTTCTCCAGTAGGTTACGCGTCGTCTTATGGGAGATACCGCTTGTATCTCCCGCAGCATCCAACCCCTTTACCTACTCGCCGCGAATGTACTGCTCCAGCTGCTGGATCAGGCTGGCCTGTTCATTGATGGCCTCCTTCACGAGGTCACCGATCGACAGCAGGCCCAACAGCTCGCCGTTCTCCACGACCGGCAGGTGGCGCAGGTGGCTGTCGGTCATGATTCCCATGCACGCCTCGACAGTCTGTTGGGAGTCGACGGTGATCACCTTGCTGCTCATGATCGCGCGTACCGGCGTGCCCACGGACGAGCGACCTTTGAGAATCATCTTGCGGGCGTAGTCACGCTCGCTCATGACGCCCACCACCACGCCATTTTCGACCACCGGCAAGGCACCGATGTTCTTCTCGGCCATCAGCCTGAGCGCATCGAGCACCATATGGTCCGGCCCGATGGTGTGCACTTGCTGGTTGTGTTCGGCTTTCAGTTTCAACAACTGGGCAACGGTCTTCATGGCGCTCTCCGGTGTGAGTGTGACCCTGTGTCTGGGCACAGTGCTGTCTTCTACAGAATCGTGCAGTCAGTGCGTTCCGGCAAGTGGCAAAGCGACCTCAAACCGGTGAGAACCCGACAGTCAGGTTTCCGACTGACAGGTCTGAGCCTGAACGGCGTCCAGAAACGCTGTCAGCGGCATGGGCCTGTTCAGGTAATAGCCCTGAGCCTCGTCGCAGCCCAGTGATTGCAGGCAGTCAAGTTGCCGGGCAGTCTCGACGCCCTCGGCAGTGATGGTCATCGACAGGCTACGGCCTAGTTGAATGATGGCTTGAACGATGGACAGACTCTGGGTATTGGCGCCGATTTCGCTGATGAAGCTGCGATCGATTTTCAACGTGTCGAACGGAAACATTTTCAAATAACTCAGCGACGAATAACCCGTGCCGAAATCGTCCATCGACAGCCTGACACCCAGGGTCTTGAGTTCGTTGATCAGCTTCAGGGCGGCCTGAGCGTCGTGAATCATTACCCGTTCGGTCACCTCCAGCTCCAGGCGATGACTGGGCAGACCGGTCGTGGCCAATACCTGGCGCACCCGCTCCACGAGCCCTGGCGTGCGAAACTCAACAGCAGAAATGTTTACTGATACACGCAGGTCACTGTCCCAGGCCACTGCATCGCTGCACGCCCGATGCAACACCCAGTCGCTCAATGACAGGATCAGGCCGTTCTCTTCGGCCAGTCCGATGAACTGGTCTGGCATGCACAGTCCCAGTGCTGGATGCTCCCAGCGAATCAGCGCTTCGGCGCCGCAGATTCTGCCGCTGAGCACATCGTGGCGAGGCTGATAGCGCAGCGTGAACTCGTCGTTCCTTATCGCCACTCGCAGGCTTTTTTCCATCTCGCGCAGCTCAGTGATGCGTGTGCTCATGATCTGTTCGTAAAAGCGCCAGGTATTGCGACCTTCCTTTTTTGCCTGGTACAGGGCCAGGTCCGAAAACCTGATCAGGTCCTGACTTTCATGGGTGTGCAGGGGACAGAGGGCAATGCCGATGCTCAGGCCGATGAATACTTCCTGATTGTTGATCGTGAAGGGGCGGCGGATGTGGCGTATCAATCGCTCGCACAGCTGTTCAACCTCTTCCACGCTGGCAAGACTGGTCGCCACTATCAGGAACTCATCGCCGCCTTGCCGGGCCAGCAATCCACAAGGAGGCAGGCATCGCGACAGCCGTTCGGCAACCTCACGCAGCACACTGTCGCCCACACTGTGCCCGAACACATCGTTAATGGGTTTGAAGCTGTCGAGGTCGAGGTTAAGCATGGTCACCGTCGAACCCGGCTCGGTGCGCTGTTCGAAGGTGCGATTCAAGAAGGCCTGCATCTGGGTGCGATTGGGCAGGCCGGTCAATGCATCATGCTGGGACAGGTGAAACAGTCGCGACTGGGCTTCCACCTCATGGGTGATGTCCGAGGCAATACCCAGATAGCCCTTGACCTGCCCATCTAGCACGATCGGCCTGACAGCAATGTTACTGGTGCGCACGGCGCCCTGTAATGAGTGATGCGTACAGCGCAGCACCGCGCGCTCGTCCTTGGGGCGCTCGAGACGAATCCAGTCGGCCAGTGACTGGCTTTCGCAGGACAGCAACTGCGTCAGGTCGCGTCCTGTCCAGGGGTGGGATGCATGCCCGGTGACGCGGGTGAAACGCTCTGAAAGGTAGGTGATGCGAAGCTCGGCGTCGGTTTCCCAGACCCAGTCCGAAGCGCTTTCAGCCACGTTGCGAAAACGCTCCTCACTGCTGAGCAGGGCCGCTCGACTCTGGGTAATGAGGTCAAACTGCCGGTCCATCAGTTCAGCCGTTCTCATGGTCTTTCGGGTAACACGCCTGGCAATGAACGCCAGGGTAATCAGAAAGATGATCAGAATCGGGAGCAGACCCCTGAGCAGCTTCATGCCCGGCTGTTCCGGATCCCAGCGCAACAGCAGTCCCGGGGCAATTTCCAGTGATGGAAAGCGTTTCGCATCCTGCGCGTCGGTCGCTTCGCGCAGCCCGTCAAGGCCATAGAGCGAGCCCAGGGCCTGCAGCTTTTCGGGGGTGAGCCTGTAGGCCAGTACCAGGATCGACTGGACAGTATCGGTCTGTTGCACCTGCTCATCGCCGCCGGTGGTCAAGGGCGCGGCGATCAATAACACCGGGACATGATCCACCTGGCGCATCTGAGTGAACACTTCATCCTCGCTGGCGCGTTCACGGGCCTGAGTGACAAGTTGATCCTGACCGCTGTTCAGCCAGTCGGTCAGTTGCAGCGTGACCAGTTCGCCCTTGTCCACGGCATAGGTGGTGTGATTCTGGCCATCAACGACAAAAACGCCGTCGAACCCGAAATCCGTATACAGCGAAGCGCCGAGGTTGTTGCGTGTGTATGCCCAGTCCGTGTCGACCTGGATGTGCAGGTGCTTGTAGGCGTCCCCCCAGTAGGCATTGTCCTTGAAGGTCGCAACCAGCGCCTTTTCCCGGGATTGCCAAATGTTCTCGACCAGACGCTGACTTTGCAACGCAGCGCTGTGATTGAGCTGATAGGTGATATAGAACAGCGAGACGATCATCACCGATGACAGCGCGCCCAGCAGACCGGCCATGGTCATGAGGGTGCGACGTGCCAGAAACGTGTTGCCCGGGATGGCTCGTGGCAGTGGGTCGAGCGAGTCGAGGGATTTCATTGCTGCTATTCCATGGTCAATAGCGTCGACACGTCGCAATCCGGGAAGCGTCACACCTGCGGATGTTGCACCCACTCGGATGTCCTATCCACGGTCAGGTAGTCATGTCGGGCTATCGGCGGCAGCAAATGTTTCTTGAACCGACCGTCAGGCGCGCCTTTGCGCGCATAGCCACGTAGAATCAGGCGCTGAATCGTCTGATCGAGGTTGCACCGTTGGATTTACAGCAGGGCTTCATCCTGAGTCGGCACTGGCAGGACACGCCCGCCGGGACGGAAGTCGATTTCTGGCTGGCGACCGATGACGGTCCGCGTCATATCCGTCTGCCTTGTCAGCCTTCCGTTGCGTTCATTCCGGCCGAACAGCAGGAACGTGCCCGGGCCTTGCTAAGAGCAGAGCGCGGTGTGGAGTTGCGGCCGTTGCAATTGAGCGACTTTCGCCATAGGCCTGTGCTGGGCGTTTATTGCCAGCAGCACCGGCAACTAATGAACATCGAAAAGCTGCTGCGCAAGGGCAATGTCGATGTGTATGAAGCCGACATCCGTCCGCCCGAGCGCTACCTCATGGAGCGTTTCATCACCGCGCCCGTGCAGTTCAGCGGCACCGCGGATGCCGACGGCGTGCTGTGCAATGCACAGATCAAGCCGCTTGCCGATTACCGCCCCCGATTGAAACTGGTCTCGCTGGATATCGAGACCACCGCGCGCGGCGAGCTGTACTCGATTGCGTTGGAGGGTTGTGGTCAGCGTCAGGTCTACATGCTGGGCCCAGCCAACGGTGGCAGCGAAGCGCTGGATTTTAAGCTCGAGTATTGCGAGACCCGTGCCCAACTGCTGGAGCGTCTGAACGAGTGGCTGGCATTGCATGACCCTGACGCCATCATTGGCTGGAACGTGGTGCAGTTCGACCTGCGAGTCCTGCATGAACATGCACAACGTCTGAATGTGCCGCTCATGCTGGGTCGTGGCGGGGAAACCATGGGCTGGCGTGAACATGGCAGCCGCAACAATCATTTCTTCGCCGACATCAGCGGACGGCTGGTGATCGACGGCATCGAGGCGCTGCGCTCGGCGACCTGGAGCTTCCCGTCTTTCAGTCTGGAGAACGTCGCGCAGACGCTGCTGGGCGAAGGCAAGGCCATCAGCACGCCATACCAGCGCATGGATGAAATCAACCGCATGTTCGCCGAGGACAAGCCGGCGCTGGCGCGTTACAACATCAAGGACTGCGAGCTGGTGACGCGGATCTTCGCCAAGACCCAGTTGCTGACCTTCCTGCTGGAACGCGCCACGGTGACCGGGCTGCCAGCCGACCGCAGCGGTGGTTCGGTCGCGGCTTTCTGCCATTTGTACATTCCGCTGATGCACCGTCAGGGGTTTGTGGCACCCAATCTGGGCGAGCGTCTGCCGGAAGCCAGTCCTGGCGGATTCGTCATGGATTCGCAGCCCGGCCTTTACGAATCGGTGCTGGTGCTGGACTACAAGAGCCTGTATCCGTCGATCATCCGCACTTTTCTCATCGACCCGGTCGGGCTGATCGAAGGCCTGCGTCACCCTGACGACAGTGAATCGGTGCCGGGTTTTCGCGGCGCACGTTTCTCTCGCACCCGGCATAGCCTGCCTGCCATTGTCGAGCGGGTCTGGCAGGGCCGGGAGACGGCCAAGCGCGAGCACAACGCGCCGCTGTCCCAGGCCCTGAAAATCATCATGAACGCGTTCTATGGCGTATTGGGCTCCAGCGGCTGCCGGTTCTTCGATCCACGGCTCGCGTCATCCATTACCCTGCGCGGCCATGAAATCATGCTCGAGACCCGCGAACTTATCCAGGCGCAGGGCTACACCGTGATCTACGGCGACACCGATTCGACGTTCGTCTGGCTCGGCCGTCCGCATGGTCAGGAAGAAGCCGCCTCGATTGGCAAGGCGCTGGTGCAGCAGGTCAATGAGTGGTGGCGCGAACATTTGCATGACAAGTACGCGCTGACCAGTGCTCTGGAACTGCAATACGAAACCCACTTCAAGCGCTTTCTGATGCCGACCGTTCGTGGTGCGGAGGAGGGCAGCAAAAAACGTTATGCCGGGCTGGTCAACCGACCCGACGGCAGCGAAGAGATGGTCTACAAGGGGCTGGAAACCGTTCGCACCGACTGGTCACCACTGGCCCAGCAGTTTCAGCAGGCGTTGTACCTGCGGATCTTCAAGCGTCAGCCGTACCAGGACTATGTGCGCGATTACGTTAGGCGCACGCTGGCAGGCGAACTGGATGAGCTGTTGATTTACCGCAAGCGCCTGCGTCGCAAGCTGGACGACTATCAGCGCAACGTACCGCCACACGTGCGTGCGGCGCGCCTCGCAGACGAGTACAACGACCGGCAGGGCCGTCCGCGTCAGTATCAGAGCGGCGGCTGGATCAGCTACGTGATGACCGTCGTCGGCCCCGAGCCGCTTGAAGTCCGCACGGCGCCCATCGACTACGACCACTACGTGACCCGTCAGCTTCAACCGTTGGCCGATGCCATCCTGCCGTTTGTGGATGATGACTTCGCCACCCTGATCGGCGGGCAGCTGGGGTTGTTCTAGTCACCTTCGTTTCGCGGCAGGCAGACGCTTGTCCGCTGAACATGATTCAACGCTGTGCAAGGATTCAATGTGAGCAGAGAGCAACTGGAACAACAGCAGATTCCGATCTATTTCATTGCCGTGATTGTCGCGGCCGTCGGCGGGCTTTTCGCGCCTGTTGCGTCGCAGGTACTGGGCGTGCTGGTGACCCCTGCGATTGCCATGCTCATGTACGCCATGTTCCTGCAGATCCCGTTTCTGGACCTGCGTCAGGGGCTGGGCAACAGACGTTTCATGCTCGCGCTGCTGATTGCCAACTTTGTGGTGATTCCGCTGCTGGTCTGGTTACTGACCCGCGTGCTGAGCGAACACACGGCCATTCTGGTGGGGGCCTTGCTGGTGCTGTTGACGCCCTGCATCGATTACGTCGTGGTGTTCACGCACCTGGGAAAGGGTGATTCGCGACTTGTCCTGGCGGCCACGCCCTTGCTGCTTCTGCTGCAACTGTTGCTGCTGCCGCTGTACTTGGCATTGATGCTGAGCAGCGAATCATCGGTGGCGATTTCCATCAATCCCTTCGTCGAGGCGTTTCTGGTGTTGATCGTTCTGCCGTTGGTGCTCGCTGTTCTCACCGCTGCCGGGGTCAGGCGATCGTCAATTGTTACGCGCTGGAACGATGCCTGGGCGTGGATGCCGGTACCGGCGATGGCTGCGGTTCTGGTGGTGGTGATCGGTTCGCAGATCGCTTCGGTGGCGAACAGCATCGATCAGTTGCTGCCTGTGATTCCGGTGTATCTGGCGTTCATGGTGCTGGCACCGCTGGCGGGTGCGCTAATGGCCAGAGCCTTCAGGCTGCCTGCAGTCAGCGCCAGATCGGTGGCCTTCAGTACGTCAACGCGCAACTCGCTGGTGGTACTGCCTTTGGCCCTCGCACTGCCGGAAGGAATCAGGGAACTCGCGGCGGCGGCCGTCATTACCCAAACGCTGATCGAGCTGGTGAGCGAATTGATCTACATCCGTGTGATTCCAGCGCTGATCCGTGGGAACGAGCAGGCTGAAGCTGTTCGCTGACCTTTCACGCAGACCGGGTCAGCTCTTCGGCAAGCAGTGGCAGCAGCTGTTCGCACGGTGCTTCGATCTTCATGTCCAGCAATTCGTCGGCGCGGGTCTTGCCGTGGTTGATGGCGATGATCGGTTTGCCCTGTTCGGCCATCGCCTTGCACAGGCGGAACGCTGACCAGGCCATCAGTGATGTACCGACCACCAACAAGCCTTCGGCCTGCTCGGCGCTGAGCATGGCTCTCGCGGCAGTGGGTAGGGCGACATTCTCGCCAAAGAACACCACGTCAGGCTTGAGCCGATTGCCTTGGCAATGCGGGCATGGCGGCACCTTGAAACCGGCCTCGAAAGCAGGGTCCAGCAAAGTGTCTCCATCGGGAGCCTGAACGGCATGCACGCCGAGCAGATACGGATTCTGCTCCAGCATCACCTCCTGAATCGCCGCGCGGTCGTGACGCTGATGACAATTCAGGCACAACACCCGGTGCAGGCTGCCGTGCAGCTCGATCACTTCACGGCTTCCCGCCTGGGTGTGCAAGGCGTCGACGTTCTGGGTGATCAGTCCTGTGATGGCGTGACTGTTCTGCAAGTGTGCCAACGCCTGGTGCGCCGCATTGGGCTGCGCCGCCCGGATTCTCGGCCAGCCCAGCATGGCCCTTGCCCAGTAACGTTGGCGGGCCGCCGGGTTGTTGACGAATTCCTGATACATCATCGGTTGTTTGCCACGCCGAACCCCGTCCTTGTCACGGTAATCGGGGATGCCGGATGCGGTGCTGATACCGGCTCCGGTAATCACCAGAAAAGGTCGTTCGGCCATGTGCTGGCCAAGGGTGTCGAGCTGTTCGCGGGCAGGGCTGTCCAGCATGTCAAACCTCGTGTGGTCTGCAGATCATGAATGTGACATTACCATCAAGCGTATTGTTCGCAGGGCTGGTAGATCAGCTTGACAGTATGCGGCTGTTGTCCTGCCACGCCATTGCATGCGACCTTTGCCGACTGACACCCAACAAGGAAGCTATGAATGCGCTCGTTCGATTTCAAACAGGTCGATGTCTTCAGTGAACAGCCGCTGCTCGGCAACCCATTGGCTGTGGTGCTCGGTGCTGACGGTTTGAGCGATGAGCAGATGGCGGCCTTCGCCCGCTGGACGAATCTGAGCGAAACCACCTTCCTGCTCAAACCCACCGATCCGCGCGCCGACTATCGCGTGCGCATTTTTACCACGCTCCACGAACTGCCGTTTGCAGGGCACCCGACGCTGGGCAGTTGCCACGCATGGCTTGAGAGCGGCGGCGTTGCGCAGGGTGAGGAAATCGTTCAGGAGTGCGGCGTCGGGCTGATCAGGATTCGTCGTGACGGCCAGCAGTTGGCATTTACTGCGCCGCCCTTGCTGCGCGCCGGCCCGGTAGAGCCCGATCTGGTTGAGCAGGTCCGCGATGGTTTTGGTCTGGAAAAAGACGCGATTCTGGATGCGCGCTGGGCAGACAACGGTCCGGGCTGGATGGTGCTGAGATTGGCAGATCGTGCCAGCGTGCTTGCGCTGCAGCCGGATAACGCAAAGCTTGATGGACTGAAGATTGGCGTGTTCGCACCCTGGAGTCCCGCAGTGGACGGCGACGAGGCGCAGTTTGAAGTGCGCGCGTTCGTGCCGGGAGACGGCATGGCCGAGGATCCTGTCACGGGCAGCCTGAATGCCGGTATTGCATTGTGGGTGCTGGAAGACGGTCTGGCAGCGGACAGCTATGTCGCCAGCCAGGGCGCGGCGTTGGGCCGCAAGGGCAGGGTGCACGTCAAGCGTGTAAGTAATGACGTGTGGGTCGGTGGGGCGACGGTGACTTGTATCGATGGACGCGTTTCGCTTTAAGGTTGCAGTTCAATCGCGACTTATCGAACAACCCATAAGCCACTGAAAAACGCTATTTTTCTGTGGGAGGCGCCACTACGTCTTCGACTTAGCGCTGTCGCGCAGCAAACACCGGACTGTGGGAGGCGGCTTGCCGGCGATGAACGATGACGTGATTTTCCTGACTTACCGCGTCGACTACATCGCCGGCAA
>Ga0308164_10004306_pt1 | contig 12111 bp, 8 predicted proteins | sample PhyTR2_FD_201031 | JGI IMG/M metagenome (GOLD analysis project Ga0308164, IMG submission 201031) | Phyllosphere microbial communities from UC Gill Tract Community Farm, Albany, California, United States - DLSLT.R2 | ecosystem: Host-associated > Plants > Phyllosphere > Unclassified | place: USA... | reverse complement strand
CAACACGGCGGCAAGCGTGGCAAGTTTCATGTGCATGTTGTTCTCGGTCTGTGAATGATGAGGTCGGCTTGTGGCCGCAGGGCATCATAGCGCGAAACGAGAACAGTGCAAACCGCCCGCCGGACGGGCTTTACATCAGGCCAAGGGCGCGCCGGGCAACGGGATTGCCGGCGCCCGCCGCATGGCGGTACCAGTACAGGGCGCGCGCACTGCTGGCCGCCACGCCCAGGCCGCGCGCGTACATATGCGCCAACTGGACCTGCGCGGCGACGTGCCCCTGCAAGGCGGCCTTGCGGTACCACGCCATTGCCAGCGGGTGGCTGACCGTGACGCCCAGCCCGTGCAGATAGCCGTGCGCCAGCTGCGCCTGCGCGCGCGCCATGCCCTGCTCGGCCGCCCGGTAGAACCAGCTCAGTGCCGTGGGATGCGAGAGCGTCACGCCGCGGCCCTTGCGGTACAGCAGGCCGAGATTGTATTGCGCCGAGCGATCGCCCTGCTGCGCGGCGCGGCGAAACCAGCGCGCAGCGAGCGCGTGGTCGGGCGTCACGCCCCGGCCGCTGTAGTGCAAGGCGCCCAGATGGTTCTGGGCATAGGCCAGGCCGTGCGAGGCGGCGCGCGCCAGCCAGACGGCGGCCTGCGCGTCGTCGCGCTCGACGCCGTGGCCGCGCAGGTAGAGTTGGGCCAGGTTGAACTGGGCGTACGGGTTGCCTTGCCAGGCAGCGCGGTGATACCAGGAGAACGTCGCGGCGCCGGCGCGGGCGGCATGGTCGGAGCTCATCCAGATCCTTTCGGCAAGTCGTGCGAACGGCTGCAGGCGCAGCCGATTCCATTGCCAAAAGTTTAAGTAGATCGGGGCTAAGCGGTTTGCGAGCGCACAATCAGGATGTCAGGCAAGGTCAGTTGCCATCAGTTGCCATCAGCTGCCGTGCGCCTCGGCAGCCATCCCGCGCTCGCGCACGGTGGCCGCATATTTTTCGAGAAACACCGGGATCTTGGCGGCAGCGACCTTGTTGATCGAGACCAGCAGACTCGGCTCGACGCGCTCGATGCCGCAGGTGCGGCCAAGATGCCGCGCAGCATGCAGCAGCACGTCGGCCGCGACCTGGGCGTCGGCCTCGGCCCGGTGGGCGGTTCCGACGAAGGGAATGCCGAGCTGGCTCGACAACTGGCCCAGCTTGTAGCTGACCAGGCCCGGGAACAGGCGCCGCGACAGTTTCAGCGAGCACACGAGGCCTACGTGCTGCGTCGTGCGGCCCAGGCGCGCGCCTTCGGCCTTCAAAAACTTTTCGTCAAAGCTCGCGTTGTGCGCCGACAGCACGTCGCCGCCGATGAAGTCGAGGAGCTCGGGCACGACCTGGTGCGAAGGCGGCGCGCTGTCGACCATCTGCTGGGTGATGCCGGTCAGGGCCGTGATGAACGACGGCACGCGTACGCCGCAATTGACGAGCGAGACATAACGCTCGGTCACTTCGCCGCCAACGATGCGCAGTGCCGCCACTTCCGTGATGCGATCGCCCATGTCGGGCGACAGGCCGGTGGTCTCGAAGTCGAGCATCACCAGCGGTCGGTCGTACATACTCATCCTTGCTCCTTTGTGTGCTGTTCCGGCGGGGTGTCAGCCGAACTTGCGCAGCGCGTCGAGCGCCAGGCCGGTGCCGATGCTGCCGAACAGGTCGCCCTCGACGCGGCGCGCATCCGGCACCATCGCACCAATCCGCGCGCGCAGCAAGCCCACGCCGCTCGAACCGCCCGTGAAAAAGACCGTATCGACGTCGCCAGGGCGCACGCCCGCATCGGCGAACAGCTTGCCGACGGTGGTGGCGACCTGCTCGACCAGCTGCGCGATCGCCGCTTCGAACTGGGCGCGCGCGATGTCCAGCGACTCGGGCGGCGACAGGCGATCGAGCTGCAGGTTGACCATGTCGGCGTCGGACAGCGCAATCTTGGCGCCCTCGACCTGCATCGCCAGCCAGTGACCGGCGCGGTCGTCGATCAGGTTCTGCAGGCGCGCGATGCGGGCCGGTTCGGCCGCGTCGCGCGCCAGGTCGGCCAGTTGCGTCACGCTCTTGCGCGTGTAGGCCTGGTTGATCGTGTGCCAGGTGGCCAGGTTGAAGTAGTAGCTCGACGGGATTTCGGCGCCCGAGCGCAGCTTGCTGCCGTAGCCGAGCAGCGGCATGACGCTCGCCAGGCTCAGGTACTTGTCGAAATCGGTGCCGCCGATGTGCACGCCGCCATTGGCCAGGATGTCGTCGCGGCGGTCGGGCCGGCCGGCGCGCTCGGGGCCCAGGCGCACCAGCGAAAAGTCGGACGTACCGCCGCCGATGTCGGCGATCAGGACCAGTTCTTCGCGGTCGATGCGCGATTCGTAATCGAAGGCGGCGGCGATCGGCTCGTACTGGAAGCCGATGTCGCGAAAGCCCACCGAGCGCGCCACGTCGAGCAGCGTATCCTCGGCCAGCTGGTCGGCCTGGGCATCGTCGTCGATGAAGAACACGGGGCGCCCGAACACGGCGCTCTGGAACGGCTGGCCGGCCTGTGTTTCGGCGCGGTGCTTGACCTCGCCGATGAACTGGGCCAGCAGCGAACGGAAGGAGACCGAACGGCCCGCGACCTCGGTCTGGCCGTCGATCAGGCTCGTGCCGAGCAGGCTTTTCAGCGAGCGCATCAGGCGGCCTTCGTAGCCTTCGAGATATTCGGCAAGCGCAGCGCGGCCATAGCTGACGCGGTCGTCGTCGGCGTTGAAGAACACCACCGACGGCAGCGTGGGCTTGCCGTCCTCGAGGGTCAACAGCGCCGTCGGGGCGGATTGCATCATGCCGGGCCGATACCAGCCGACCGTGGAATTTGACGTGCCGAAGTCAACGCCGCAAGCGTGCACCATAGGAACCTTTATCTTGAAGGGGCGGTATGGTAACAGATTCCGTCACGTATCGCTCCCCCGCTTCCCGCTGTAAGCAAGCTCTTACAGGGAGGCGGCAGGCGTACCGATATGGTGTCGTTGCTGAACACCGGATAATCGCCCGGCAATGCGCTGCCAGTGCTGCACGCTGGCCACGACAACAATAAAGCAGAAAGATAGACCGCATGAGCAATACCCCCCACGCCGGCGCCGTCGTTGTTCACGGCGGCGCCGGCACGTCGCGCGACCATGAAGACGGTTGCGTGCTCGCCGCGCGCCGCGCCCTGGCGCAACTGGAAATCAACGGCGACGCACTCGATGCCGCCATCGGCGCCGTGACCACGATGGAAGACGATGGTCGCTTCAATGCCGGCAGTGGCTCGGTGCTGGGCCTGGATGGCGCCACGGTCGAAATGGACGCGGCGATCATGGACACGCGCGGCCGCCTTGGCGCCGTCGCCTGCGTGCAATCGGTGAAGAATCCGGTGCGCCTGGCGCACGCGGTGGCCGATACGCCGCACTGGCTGCTTGTCGGCGAAGGCGCCAGCCGCTTCGCGCGCACGATCGGCATGCCGGACGCCGCGCCGGTGACCGAACGCCAGCGCACGGCGCACCGCAAGCTGCTCGCGCAACTGGCCGGCTCGATGCCGGTGATGCCGGGCCTCGATCGCGACCTGATCGAGCACTACTGGAATTACAATACCCCCATGCGCTTGCCCGAAGGCGTGGCGTGCGACACCGTCGGAGCCGTCGTGCGCGGCGCCGATGGCCACTTTGCCGTGGCGTGTTCGAGCGGCGGTACGGCACCAGCGCTGCTGGGCCGCGTCGGTGACGCACCGATCATCGGCAGCGGTTTCTTTGCCGGGCCGGAAGGCGCGGTTGCCGCCACCGGCATCGGTGAGCAGATCGTGCGCCACCTGCTGGCGCGCACCGTGTATGGCTGGATTGCCGATGGCATCCCGCTGGCGGACGCACTGCAGCGTGGCGTCGCCCTGTTCACACCGGACATCAAGGTCGGCCTGATTGCGGTGAGCCGCACGGACGCCGGCGCCTTCAGCAACAGTGATATGCCCACTTCGAAAATGGTACAACGATGACTCAGGAAATGAACGCACCGCGCAACGGCCACCTCGTCATCATCGGCGGCCATGAGGACCGCCAGCACGACATGCAGATCCTGTCGCGCTTTGTCGAACTGGCCGGCGGCCCCGAGGCGCGCATTGTCGTGATCACGGCCGCCAGCCAGATCGCCGATGAGATGTGGCATATCTACGATGATGCCTTCGGCGCACTGGGCGTGACCCGGCACACCCACCTCGAAATCACGAGCCGCGACGACGCCAACGACGAGAACTTCGTGCGCCAGGTCGCCGAAGCCGACGGCATCTTCATGACGGGCGGCGACCAGAAACGCCTGCTCGCGCTGATCGGCGGCACGGCGCTGGACGCCGAGATGCACGCCGCACTGAAGGTGCGCGGCGCCACCATCGGCGGCACCAGCGCCGGTGCATCGGCGATGTCGGGCCACATGCTCGCGCAGGGCCGCACCGACCTGCTGCCCGAAAAAGGCTCGGTCAGCCTGGGCGCCGGCCTGGGCTTCTTGCACCGCGTCGTCGTCGACCAGCATTTCTCGGAGCGCCAGCGTTTGTCGCGCCTGCTGTCGATCGTCGCGCAGAACCCGTATTTGCAAGGCATCGGCATCGATGAAGACACGGCGCTCGTGATCGAGCGCGGCGTGGGCATCGAGGTGCTGGGCGAAGGCGCGGTAACCGTCGTCGATGGCCGCTCGATGAGCAGCAACGTTGCCGAGATCAAGGACCGGGCGATTCCGGAACTGATCGACGTGCGCCTGCACCTGCTGCCGGCCGGCGCCAAGTACTCGCTGCCGATCGGCGATGAACAGGTCGGCAGGCGCATTCCTGCTTCGCTGCTGGACTTCCTGCAGATCGTCACGAAGCGCACGCCTCTCTCATGAAGGTGATCGAAAAGCGCCTGCTGCGGGGCCCGAACCTGTACGCCGAAACGCCGTGTCTGATGGCGGTGGTCGACAATCTGACGACGAAGGGACGTGGCTTCGGCGCGCGCCTGCTGGCGCTGATGCCAGAGCTGCCCGCGGCGACGGCTGTGCGGCTGTCTGACGATGCCCTGCCGGTCGACGCGCTTGAACCCGTGATCATGGAACTGCAGCGCCTCGCGGGCGCCCCCGGTGTGCAAGGTACGACGCTGGCGGCCACGGGGTATGAACAGCGCCGGCGCATCGTGTGCGGCTATGGCGTCGAGCAGGTTGCGAGCGAAGCGCTGCGGGTCGGCGTCAAGCTGCTGACTGCGCTGACGCGCGATGAACCGTTCGATCTCGATGCCGCTGTGGCTGCGCTGCGCGAAATCGCCTCGGCGCATGCGATCGGCACCAGCACCGGCGCCGTGCTCGATGCGGCGCACCGGCGCGGGATTCCATCGCGCCGGCTGACGGACGGGGCGAACCTGTTCCAGCTGGGCTGGGGCAGCCGTCAGAAGCGTCTGCAGGCGACGATCACCGGCGCCACCAATTCGATCGCGGTGAGCATCGCCAGCGACAAGCACCTGACCAAGACCCTGCTCGCGCAGGCCGGCGTGCCGGTGCCGCGTGGCGAGGTCGTGACGACAAGCGTAGCCGCCCAGCGTGTCGCGCGCCGGCTGGGCTGCGCTGTGGTCGTCAAGCCACTGGACGCGAATCAGGGCAAGGGCGTGACGGTCGATTGCGCCACGCCGGACAGCGTCGAACGGGCCTTCGAGCATGCGCGCATGCACGGCCGCCGCGTGATCGTCGAGCAGTACTTACGGGGACGGGACTACCGCGTGCTGGTCACGGGCGGTCGCATCGCCGCGGCATCGTGGCGGCGCCCGCCCGGCGTGACGGGCGATGGCCATTCGACCATCCGCGAGCTGGTGGAGCTGGAAAACCGCAATCCAGCCCGGGGAGACGGACACACGAATATCCTCACAAAAATTCCGCTCGACGCACTGGCGCTCGAGACGCTGGCCAGCCAGGGTTACGAGCTCGATACGGTGCTCACGGCCGGCATCAGCGCCGACCTGCGGGGCAACGCCAACCTGTCCACTGGCGGTACCGCTGAAGACGTGACCGACCTGCTGCCGGAGGAAACGCGCGACATCTGCATCCGCGCCGCGCGCACGATCGGCCTGGACATCGCGGGCATCGACATCATCTGCGACGACATCGCCCTGCCCTTGCGCGATCAGCGCGGCGGCGTCATCGAAGTCAATGCCGCGCCAGGGATCCGGATGCACCAGTATCCGAGCCGCGGCGCGCCGCGCGATGCGGGTGACGCCATCGCCCGTGCCCTGTTCGGCGCCGACGACGGCCGCATTCCCGTGGTCGCCGTGACGGGCACCAACGGCAAGACCACCACGAGCCTGCTGATCGAGCACGTGGTGCGCCTGGCCGGCCTGCGCACCGGCGTCACGACGACCAGCGGCGTGTACCTGGACGGGCAGCTGGCCTATGAAGGCGACTGCACCGGCTACCATTCGGCGCGCAGTGTGCTTGGTTCGCCCGAGGTCGACTTCGCGGTGCTGGAAACGGCGCGCGGCGGCATCCTCAAGCGGGGCCTGGCGTACGACCGCTGCGACGTGGCGGTGGTGCTGAATGTCTCGGCCGATCACCTGGGACTGGATGGCATCGACACGATCGAGGATCTGGCCCGGGTGAAGGCAGTCGTCGCGGCCAGGGCGACGCGCGCGGTGGTGCTCAATGCCGAAGACGCCCTGTGCGTGAAGATGGCGGACATGCTGGCCGACGGCGTCGAGATCATCTATTTCGCGCTGGACGCCGAAGACCCGGTCCTGGTGCCGCACCTTGAACACGGTGGCCGCGGCGTGTACCTGCAGGATTCGACGATCGTACTGGCCGGGGGCGTGCGGCACGAGGCGTTACTCGATGTGCGCGACATGCCCGTGTCGCTGGGCGGACGTGCGCGCTACAACATCGCCAACGCGATGGCGGCAGCGGCAGCGCTGATGGCCAGCGGCTTCAGCAACCGCGACATCGCCGCCGGATTGCGCGGCTTTGTCTCCGACAGCAAGCACAATCCGCTGCGCTCGAACCTGTACGACGTCGACGGCGTGACGGTCGTCGTCGACTACGCCCACAACTGCGCTGCCTACGCCGCGCTGGCCGAGATGGCTCGCGCAATGACGGCCGGTCGCCTGGTCGGCGTCGTAGCCGCCCCGGGCGACCGCCGCGACGCCGACCTGATCGACATCGGCCGCACCTGCGCCGCCGGCTTCGACGAACTGGTCGTCTACGACAGCGAAGCGCGCGGCCGCGCGAAGGGTGAATCCGCAAGACTCATCGCCCGCGGCGCCCAGCTGGCAAAGATTGCGCCAGACCACCTGCAGATCGAGCACGATGTCCACTGCGCCATCCGGCTTGGCCTGGCACGCTGCGTCCCGGGCGACATCCTCGTCTTTGGCTGCGGCTCATCCATCTCCGAACTTACCGAAGCCCTCCGCCCCACCCGCCCGGACCTGGCAAACAAGATCGAAGCCGCCGCAATCTGAGCCCCAACGACAAACGGCCCCAAAAGGGCCGTTTTTTTACGCACCGTCAGTGCTCCGAATCCATTACCCAATAATTCGACACTGACCCCAATTAATCATTGCAGTACGACGCTACCCAAAGAAACTGAACAATTAGGGTCAGTGTCGAATTGTTTGACAACTTTTTCGAATCAGCAAGCCTACATAAGCTGAGACTGCTAAGTTCGGGAGAAATTGCCCAACAATTCTACTCTGACCCTAATTAAATCGTTTGCCGCAGAGTTGCCATTGGAAACTGAACAATTAGGGTCAGAGTCGAATTGTTTGATAACTTTTCCGAATTGGACGGACTCGATTAGCTGAGTCCGTTTAAATCGGGATCAATTGCTCAATAATTCTACTCTGACCCTAATTGTTCGGGATCTTTGGGTCAGGCCGTTTGGGCGGCGATGAGGGCGGCGCTTTCGGGGTCGGTCATGCGGATGGCGTCGATGAACACTTGCAGGGATGAGCCGCAGGCGAAGATCAGGACGTCGCCCGGGTTGCACAGGCTCAGGCCGAGGCGGATGGCGTTGCCGACGTCGAGCTCGCGGTGCAGCGTGTCGCTGATGCCGACCACTTCTTCGGCGCCGGACAGGATCAGGTCGACCGCTTCGCCCGGTTCGCGGCCGCGGCTTTGCGATTCGTAGACCACCAGCTCGTCGAAACGCTCGCCGCAGACACGGCCGACTTGCTCCAGGTCGGTGTCGCGGCGGTCACCGGGCGCCGTCACGATGCCGATCAATTGACCGGGCAACATGCCGCGCGCCATGTCGGCCATGGCGGCGTAGGCAGCCGGGTTGTGCGCGTAGTCGACGATGACCGTCACACCGCGCACGTCGAACATGTTGGTGCGCAGCGGGTTCGTGCGGCCGTTCGAGACGAACGTCGACAGGCCCGCGGCGATGTGCAGGTGGTTGAAGTTGGCAGCCATCAGGCCTGCAGCAGCGGCCAGTGCATTGGCGATATTGAAGCGTGCCAGGCCGCCGAACGAGATCGGCATGCTTTCCACCCGCAGCAGCGCTTGCTGGCTGTGGCCGTCGGCCAGCACCACCGCGCCATCCTGCAGATAAGCGCCGCGCCCGCCGTCTTCCAGGTGCTTGAGCATCACCGGGCTTTCCGGGTCCATCGAGAAGAACAGCACTTCAGCGCCCGGCTTGATGCGGCGCGCCATCTGCACGCACAGCGCGTCTTCGGCGTTGAGCACGACCGCTTTCGAGGCCGACTGCGCCACCACGGCCTTGACCTGCGCCAGATCTTCGACCGTGTCGACGCCATCCAGGCCGAGGTGGTCGGCCGCGATATTCAGCACGATCGCCACGTCGCAGCGATCGAACGCGAGACCGCGCTTGAGGATGCCGCCACGTGCCGTTTCCAGCACCGCGACCTCGACTTCCGGTGCGCCCAGCACCGTGCGCGCCGACCAGTAGCCGGTGCAATCGCCCTTGACGACCTGCTTGCCGTCGATGAAGACGCCCTCGGTCGTCGTCACGCCCGTCACCTTGCCGGCCATGCGCGCCGCGTGGGCGACCAGCAAGGTGGTGGTGGTCTTGCCGTTGGTGCCGGTCAGCGCGATGACGGGAATGCGCCCGTCGGTATTGCCCATCAAGCCTTCGACGATGGCATCGCCCGCATCGCGCGCCTCACCGGCGCTCGGGTACTGGTGCATGCGGATGCCCGGCGCGGCGTTCACTTCGATGACGGCGCCCCGCTGCGCCGCAAGCGGCTGCGCGATGTCCTGGCACACGATGTCGATGCCGGCCACGTCCAGGCCGATCTTGGCGGCGGCCCGCACGCACAGCAGGCGCGTCGATTCCGGCAACTGGTCGGTCACGTCTTCGGCGGTGCCGCCGGTCGACAGGTTCGCATTGCCGCGCAGTTCGGCGGTGACGCCCACCGGCAGCACGCTGTCCACATCGAAGCCCTGGCGCGCCAGCATGTCGTTCGCGTGTTCGTCGAGCGTGATCCGGGTCAGGATGGTCGCGTGGCCCGCGCCGCGCGCCGGGTTCGCGTTTTCGATCTCGACCAGTTCGCGCACCGTCAGGTTGCCGTCGCCAACGACGTGTGCCGGGCGGCGGCACGAAGCAGCGGCAACACGGCCGCAGGCCACGAGCACGCGGTAGTCGCGTCCTTCGACATGGCGTTCGACAATCACGCGCCGGCCGAAGCCTCGGGCAAATTCGAACGCCAGCGCCACGTCTTCCGGTGTCGCGCAGGCCACCGTGACGCCCTTGCCCTGGTTGCCGTCGAGCGGCTTGAGCGTGACCGGCACCGCCAGGCGCCGCGCCACGCGCTGCGCTGCTTCGACGGTCGTGACCACGTCGCCCTCGGGCACCGGCACACCGGCTTCCTTCAGCAGCGCTTTGGTCAACTGCTTGTCGCTGGCGATCTTGACCGCGATGAAGCTGGTCTCGCCCGTGGTCGTCGCTTGCAGGCGCTTCTGGCGCACGCCCCAGCCGAGCAGGAACAGGTTCGCTTCTTCGGTGATGCGCTGGGTCGGTATGCCACGCTCGTGCGCCGCCGCCAGGACGGCCGCCGTGCTGGTGCCGATCGCGTAACGCCCGGCGATGCCACGCAGTTCTTCCAGGCGCGGCTCGAGCGCAAACGCTTCGCCGCGCGCCAGCGCCGTCACCAGATCGACCGCCAGGTCGAATGCCGGCTCGGCCAGCTTTTCACAGGTGTACGCAACGACCACGCGGAACTGGCCCGGATGGCCGTTCACCGGGCGCGTCCGGCCGAAAGTGGCAGGTGCACCGGCCAGCGACTGCAGCTCGAGGGCGACGGTTTCGATCACGCGGCCTAGGTAGGTGCCGGCCGCCAGGCGCTGCGCGAAGCCGCCCGGAGCGCCGTCCGACAGGCGCGAACCGCCCAGTGCTGGCAGCAGGCCCAGCAGTGCATCGTTGAAGCCGGGGATATCCCGGGTCGAGAGGCCGTACAGGTCTTCCAGATCGACGACGGACAGCAGGCAGGGTGAATCGGCGTGGACGTTCGGTCCGCGCAGAAAGCGTTGTTCCAGGATTTGCACGTTGGTGTTCCCTTGTTATGGTGTTGATGAAGCGACGGCCGGCACACGCTCTCTACGTGTACCGGCCGCTTTGTGCACTGTGCGGACGCCTCAGGCGTCGAACAGTTGCGTGTACATCCGGGTGGCCATCAGGCCCACCGTGGTGTGGTGCACTTCCGGCGACAGCAGGCGCGCCAGCAGCGCCATCGCTTCCTGCTTGCCGCTGCTCGAAGCAACCTGCTGCTCCAGCACGCGCAGTTCATTACCCGTGTCCTGCGCATCGGCGCCCGTGTGGCGGCGGATCAGGCCACGCACCGGGAATGCAGTCCCGCGCTCGGTGCCCAGGCCATGCTGGTCGAGCGTGCGCTGGCGCGCGCGGGCGGTCAGCACGCGCGGGCCGGCAGCTTGCCCGCCGTCCGGGTGGCTCGTGATCCAGTCGCGCAGCACCTGCAGCTCATAGGCATTAAACACACCGAACATCTCGGCGCGCTCGCCTTCGACCAGGCGCCAGAAGCGGCTGTGCTCGACCGCTTCACCGCGCTTGATCCAGCCGGCTTCTTCGAGCGCAGCCAGGAATGCGGGAATCTGCGCAGGTTCGGCCAGCCAGTCGTTGACTGAGCGCCCCGCCACGCGGCAGTAGTCCGAGTGCATGTTCTTGCCGACGATGCTCTTGGCCGCCATGATGCTGACCAGTTCTTCCTGCAGATCGAACTCGCCGATCACCGAGGTGGTGCTCGCGCCCAGCTCGTTGAGGCGGTAGCCATTGACGACGCGCTGCCAGAAGGCATCGCGGTCGCCCACGCGTGGCATCAGGTCGTGGACCGACTGCACGGCCTTGCGGGCATGGCCGCTGCCGGCATTGTCGACCGTCACGTGCAGCGTGAAGTAATACGGGTCGATGCCCAGCTCGTTGAGCTCGTAGGACGTGATCAACAGGTGCAGCGGCAATTGTTCGTAGCCGAGGTTGTACCCGATGATCTCCGGCAGGTAATGCTCAGCGTTGTGACCCAGCGCCAGTTGCAGTGCGCCTTGCAGGAAATGGCTGTCGCTCAAGCCTGCCCAGCTGTCGCAGCCATGTGTGGCCAGCAGCTTGCGGTACAGCGTCACGTGGTTCTTGTCCGGCAAACCATCGCCCAGCTCTTCGAGGTAGGTCTTGATCAGCGGGTGGAAAGCAACATCGTCCCACTGGCGCACCAGGCCATACAGCCAGGCGCCGTCGACCAGCTTGGTTGGCGCCACGCCCTTGATGAAATACAGCGCATGGGCGCGGGTGCTGAAGTAGCGGCGCGGTGCACCGTTCTTACGCGCAACCAGGTATTCGCGGTATTCCTGCCCGACGATGTCGGCGCGCTCTTCGATCCACGCTTGCAGGTCATTCATGTTCGATGGCAGGTCGACCGGCAGCTCGCGTGCGAGCGCGATCTGGTCGTCGATGAACGACTTGGCGGCATCAGGCTGCGCTGCCGGGTCGGCATACAGCGAGAAGTACAGATTCCTGGCACCCTGGCCGGTAGGCAGCGGGGCACTCTGGACGCCTGGCGCGTCGGCTAACAGCATTGGGCTCATGTCTCGATTCTTGAAATGCGTTCTATGGACGGTACCGCATTATCCGTGCTCAGGCATGTCGAGA
>Ga0308164_10004304_pt1 | contig 12117 bp, 10 predicted proteins | sample PhyTR2_FD_201031 | JGI IMG/M metagenome (GOLD analysis project Ga0308164, IMG submission 201031) | Phyllosphere microbial communities from UC Gill Tract Community Farm, Albany, California, United States - DLSLT.R2 | ecosystem: Host-associated > Plants > Phyllosphere > Unclassified | place: USA... | reverse complement strand
CCTCGCCGGCATTCGCCCAGTCTTCCGCGACGAGCCGGACGGTCTCGGTCGGTAGCTTCGATCGTGTGCGGGTCGAGGGGCCGTTCGAGGTCCGCGTCACGATCGGCTCTCCGCGTGCGACCATCACAGGCCCGGGCAGGGGGGACGATGTGGCCGTCCGGGTCGATGGTACCACGCTGTCGGTGCGCAAGGGCACCGGCGGCTGGGGCGAGCAGACACGTGGCGGCGGCGGGGCGGGGCCGATCGTCGTGACGCTCTCGACGCCCCAGCTGACCTCGGCCAGCGTCGCGGCCGGCGGGCGGCTGACGATCGCGAAGATGCGCGGCATGCGCGTCGACGTGACGGTCAGCGGTAACGGGAGCTTGGCCCTCGCGGCGGCCGATACCGATCAGTTGAACGCGACGCTGATCGGGACCGGCCAGATGACGCTCGCCGGCCGCGCGGCGCGCGCGCGCCTCGTGACGAGCGGGCCGGGCGCGATCGACGCATCGGGGATGGCGGTCAACGATCTGACCGTCCACCTCGACGGCGTCGGCGAGACGAAGGCGGCCGCGCGCTATACGGCGCAGGTGACGAACAGCGGGCTGGGAACGGTCACGATCACCGGCAACGCGAAATGCCGCGTCGATGCAGCGGCCGGTGGGCCGGTGGTGTGTGGAAAGCCCGCCCCTACGCCCTGAGATGCAAGCGCGGGGCCGCAACTTGGCGGTTAAGGCGTTCGAACAACTAACCGACCCACCCCCAACCCTTCCCTTCCAGGAGGGGAGCAGCGCGCCATCTAGACATCGCGTCGCCTCCGCCCATGCTGCCGCCTACCATGCCCGTCACTGGCCACCTCCGTCACCGACCACCCCGTCGCCGACCACCCCGTCGCCCCGGCGAAAGCTAGGGTATCCCATGGGGCAGATGAAGGTTGCCCCACGATGAGATCCCAGCTTTCGCTGGGATGACGGGCGTGGCGGAATGGTCGGCCGCCGCAGTAAGAGGCGCGGCAGTATGGGCACAACAGGCTCTCTCCCCGAAGGGGGGGGCAGGGGTGGATAGGTCGGTTGGCGATCAACAGGCTCGAGCCACAAGCCATCTCTCTTGCAGAGACCGGCCCGCTCAGATCAACGCGAGCTCCGCCAGCTTGGTCATCAGCGCCGGCGGCATCACGTCCAACCCGGTCGCATCGCCAGCGAGATCGAGCGGCGCATCCGCCCCTTCCAGATACCGCCACCCCTGATGCGCACGCTTAGGCCGCGCCTGCACCAGCACCAGCTTCGGATCGATGTGGATGGCGACGCGACCTTCCTCAGCCTCACCGAATCCGAGGATCGGCGAGCGGGCGATCAGCTGATGCTTGAGGATCCAGAACATCGAACCCTGACCAGCGACCTCCTCATGCCGCTTGGGCAGGTAGCGCGTGGTGAGGAACACCGGCCCCTCCTCGCCGCGCAGCCGGAGCCGCTCGGCGAGATGGTCGACGCTTTCCGCGCCGAACGCGACTTTGGTGAGGTGCAGCGGCATGGCGTTGGAAATGGGCCTTAATACCGGACGATCAACCGTGCAGACCCCACAAAGACGCAAGCCCGAGGAACGAGAAGAACCCCATCGTGTCGGTCATCGTCGTCACGAACACAGCCGACGACACCGCAGGGTCGATCCGGAACTTGTCGAGCGTCACCGGTACCAGCACGCCACTCAGCCCCGCCGTGATGTTATTCACCAGCATCGCCGCCGCAATCACCAGCGACAGGTCGGTATTGCGGAAGATAACATACGTCCCAAGTCCGATCAGCGCGCCCAGCATGACGCCATTCGCGGCGGCGATGCGGAATTCGCGGCCGATCATCCGCGCGGTGTTCGAACTCGTCAGCTGGTTGGTCGCCAGCGCGCGCACCACCACGGCGAGCGTCTGCGTGCCGGCATTGCCGCCCATTCCCGACACGATCGGCATCAGCACAGCGAGCAATGCAAAGCTCGCGATCGTTCCCTGGAACAAGCCCACGACCGACGACGCGACCATTGCGGTACCGAGATTGACTACCAGCCAGGTGAACCGAGTCCGTACCGTCAGCCGGATCGGCTCGTTGATGTCGCCGTCGCCGGCGCCTGCCAGACGCAGCGTATCCTCGCCCGCCTCCTCGGAGATGATGTGGACGATATCGTCGACCGTGATCATCCCGACCAACCGGCCGCCATGATCGACCACCGCAGCCGAGATCAGCGCGTATTTCTGGAAGCGGAGCGCGACTTCCTCCTGGTCCATGTCGACCGGGATCAGCGTCTGCTCGCGCTTCATCACGTCGGCGATCGCGATCCCGCGGGGGGTGCGCAGCATCCACGACAGCTGGCACGTGCCGATCGGCTTGTGCGCAGGGTCGACGACGAAGATCTCCCAGAAATCGGTCGTCAGTTCCTCGTGGCCGCGCAGATAATCGATCGCATCGCCGACCGTCCAATGCTCGGGCACCGCGATCAACTCGCGCTGCATCAGGCGGCCGGCGGACTCCTCGGCGTAGCTCAACGCCTCCTCGATCGCCGCGCGATCGTCCGGATCGAGCGCGCGCAGCACCGCGCGCTGCTCGTCCTCGTCCATGTCCTCGATGATCGCGACGGCATCGTCGGTATCGAGTTCGGACGCGAGATCGGCGACCTGGTGAGGCTCGAGCGCGTCGATCAGATCCTCGCGGACGTAATCGTTCATCTCGGCGAACACGTCGCCGTCGAGCAGGTCGGTGACCGCCCGCGCGAGCGCCGCGCGGTCCTGTTGCGGGGTCAGCTCGAACAGATCGGCGATGTCGGCCGGGTGTAACGGCTCGACCAGCGTACGCGCTGCCTCGTCGTCGCCGTCCTCGACCGCATCGAGCACCGCCCGCACGAATTCCGGCCGCAGATGGTCGTCGCGATCGAGCTGGTTTTCGGGCTGGGTGTCGGTTTCGACCTCGGGAAGCTCGAGTTCGCTCATGGCTGCCTCCCTTAAAAGATGCGCGGTTGGGCCCTAACGCGGCCGGCGTGCATTTGCCAGTCGGAGTGCGGCTCCCTATCTGCCGCGCATCAATTCAGGAGAACATGAATGGCTGACACCCCCGAAACGCTGACGCTGACCCTCGATGGCGGCGACGTCACGATCAAGCTGCGTCCAGATCTGGCGCCCAAGCACGTCGAGCGGATCGTCGAGCTGGCGAACGAAGGCTTCTACGACGGCGTTCCCTTTCACCGCGTGATCCCGGGCTTCATGGCGCAGGGCGGTGACGGTGGTCGCGGCGACGGCACCGGCGGTTCGAGCAAGCCCAACCTCAAGGCGGAATTCTCGGCCGAGCCGCACGTCCGTGGCGTCTGCTCGATGGCGCGCACCAACCAGCCCGACACGGCGAACTCGCAGTTCTTCATCGTGTTCGACGACGCCCGCTTCCTCGACAAGCAGTACACCGTCTGGGGCGAAGTCACCGACGGCATGGACCTGATCGACGCGCTGCCGAAGGGTGAGCCACCGCGCACGCCGGGCAAGATCGTCAAGGCACGCGCTGCGTAAGCTCAATTCCCCTCCCGCTTGCGGGAGGGGCTAGGGGAGGGGGCGACGTACGTACCGGCGTCCGGTGCATGAGGCACGCCCCTCCCCCGACCCCTCCCGCAAGCGGGAGGGGAGCAGCGGTCATACCTCCGCTACCGTCCGTATCAGCCAGTCGTGGAACAGCTTGACTGGTTTGGTCTGCAACGCTCGCGGGCGGCACACGAACCAGTAGCTGTACGGGCTCTCCACCTCGATATCGAACAGCCGCACCAGTCGCGGATCGTTCGCATCCTCGAAATGGCTCGCGTGCATGAACGCCACGCCCAGCCCCTGCGCGGCGGCCTCCAGCATCAGCGCGCCCGAATCGAAATGATCGATCGCTAGCGGCTCGATATCGTCGAGCCCCGCCGCCGTCCGCCATGCCGTGAACGTATCCGTCATGTCGCGGTGCACCAGCGCGGTCAGCGTCGAGAGCTGTTCGGGCCGCGTGACCGGGTCAGCGCGCTCCAGCAGGCTCCGTGCACCGATCACATACACCGAGTTCCGATCGAGCCGCCGCGCGTAGAACGCCGGATCGATCTCGCGCGACAGGGCAATCACCGCGTCCAACCCGTCGCCGAGCCGCGACACCAGATGCGCCGCGGTATCGATATCGAGATGCAACTCGGGGTGCGAAGTGCGCAGTTCGCCCAGTCGCGGGAACAGCTTCTGCGACGCGTAAAGCGGCAGGATCCCGAGACGCAGCCGCAGCACTTCGGTCGTGCTCGTCAGCGATTCGACCGCGTCGGAAAGCGAGTCGAGCACCGGTGCGATCTGCGCCAGCAACCGTTCGCCGTCCGCATTCAGCACCATCGCCTGATGCCGCCGCGCGAACAGCGGCTTGGCGATGAACCGCTCGAGACTCTGCACGCGGCGGCTGAGCGCAGGCGCAGACAGCGCCAGATCCTCGGCGGCGGCCTTGATCGACCCCAGCCGCGCGACCTGCACGAACGCCTCGATAGCCCCCAGTGGCGGCAGCCTGCGCATGATTCCTCTTTCGACTCGACGAGTGTGACAACGACTGCTGGACGCATTCATGCATGCGATTGCAGTTAGCGCAATCGTAGCTGATCCCTTCGCACTTGCAACACGAACCGTCTCGACGCAAAAAGACCTCGCCTTTCAGGCATCCTCTCCTAAAAACTTTCATGGGCTGGCCTTCATTGGCCGGCCCTTTTTTTGTGTTTTCAACCCCTGACAAGGCTGGAACCGGCCCCCTATCTCGGACGCTACGAGATCGAATGGAGTCGACATGACCGATAGCGAAACCCCCACGCGCAAAATTCAGGTCGCCAACGCGCGTCCCGAAGACAGCGGCCGCGGCCTGGCGCACCTGCCGCGCGCGCTGATGGCGACGCTCGGCATCGGCGAGGGTGATGTCATCGAGATTCTCGGCAAGCAGAACACGCCTGCGCGCGCCGTCGGGCCCTATCCGGAAGACGAGGGTCTCGACATCCTCCGCCTCGATGGCCTCCAGCGCGCGAACGCCGGTGTAGGTTCGGGTGATTTCGTCGAGGTGCGGAAAGCCGAGTCGAAGCCGGCGACGCGCGTCGTGTTCGCCCCAGCGCAGCAGAACCTCCGCCTCCAGGGTTCGACCAACGCGTTGAAGCGTACCTTCCTCGGCAGGCCGATCTGCCAGGGCGACATCGTCGCGACCGCGGGGCATCAGCGCGTCGGCAACATGCCGCCGGGCGTCCAGCAGTTCATGAACGCGCCGGCGTATGCGCTCCAGGAGATTCGCCTCGCGGTGATCGCCGCCAGCCCCAAGGGCGTGGTGCACATCGACGAGAATACCGAGATCGAACTCCGCTCCGAATATGAGGAGCCGCAAGCCGCACGCCGCGCCGACGTCACGTACGATGACATCGGCGGCATGGCGCAGACGATCGACCAGTTGCGCGAGATGGTCGAACTGCCGCTCCGCTACCCTGAACTCTTTCAGCGGCTCGGCGTCGATCCACCCAAGGGCGTGTTGCTGCATGGCCCTCCCGGTACCGGCAAGACGCGCCTCGCCCGCGCCGTCGCCAACGAATCCGACGCCCAGTTCTTCCTGATCAACGGCCCCGAGATCATGGGCTCGGCGTATGGCGAGTCCGAGTCGCGCCTCCGCGAAGTGTTCGAGGAAGCCGCGAAGGCAGCGCCGTCGATCGTGTTCATCGACGAGATCGATTCGATCGCGCCGAAGCGTGGCCAGGTGTCGGGCGAGGCGGAAAAGCGTCTCGTCGCGCAGTTGCTGACGCTCATGGACGGCATCGAATCGCGCGCCAACCTCGTCGTAATCGCGGCGACCAACCGCCCAGAAGCGATCGACGAAGCACTCCGTCGTCCCGGCCGGTTCGATCGCGAGATCGTCGTTGGCGTACCCGACGAACGTGGCCGTCGCGAAATTCTCGGCATCCACACGCGTGGCATGCCGCTGGGCGACCGTGTCGATCTCGATGAACTGTCGCGCACCACCTACGGCTTCGTCGGCGCCGATCTCGCCGCGCTGACCCGTGAGGCGGCGATCGAGGCGGTTCGCCGGATCATGCCCAAGCTCAACCTCGAGGAGCGGACGATCCCGCCCGAAGTGCTCGACGAATTGTCGGTCACGCGCGAGGATTTCCTGGGGGCGCTCAAGCGCGTCCAGCCATCGGCGATGCGCGAAGTCATGGTGCAGGCGCCGACCGTGCGCTGGGCCGATGTCGGCGGTCTCGACGATGCGCAGATGCGGCTGAAGGAAGGCGTCGAACTCCCGCTCAAGAACCCCGACGCGTTCCGCCGTCTCGGTATCCGCCCGGCCAAGGGCTTCCTGCTCTACGGCCCCCCCGGCACCGGCAAGACGTTGCTGGCAAAGGCGGTCGCGCGCGAGGCGGAGGCGAACTTCATCGCCACCAAATCGTCCGACCTGCTCAGCAAATGGTACGGCGAAAGCGAACAGCAGATCGCCCGCCTGTTCCAGCGCGCACGCCAGGTCGCGCCGTGCGTGATCTTCATCGATGAGCTCGATTCACTTGTGCCCGCACGGGGCAGCGGTGCTGGCGAGCCGCAGGTGACCGAGCGCGTCGTCAACACGATCCTCGCGGAGATGGACGGGCTGGAGGAGTTGCAATCGGTCGTCGTGATCGGTGCGACCAACCGGCCCAACCTGATCGACCCGGCGTTGCTGCGGCCGGGTCGGTTCGACGAACTCGTCTATGTCGGCGTCCCCGACAAGGCCGGGCGTCGTCGCATCCTCGGCATCCAGACCGAGAAGATGCCGCTTGCGTCCGACGTCGATCTCGACCGTCTTGCAGACCGCACCGACCGCTTCTCGGGTGCGGATTTGGAGGACGTCGTCCGCCGTGCCGGCCTGGTGGCGTTGCGCCGCTCGATCGACTCGACCGACGTGACGATGGCGGACTTTGAAGGCGCGTTGAAGGAGTCGCGCGCTAGCGTAACCCCGGAGACCGAACGCGAATACGAACAGATGGCGGCCCGCCTGAAGCAGGACGCGACGGCCATCCAGCCCCTGGGCTTCGCGTTTCCCAGCAAGGCGGACGACTGACCTTCGCTTCCCACCCGGTTTCCCCCGGGTGGGAAGATGGGCGTAGCGAGTTGCCACCGGAATGAGCGTTGCACGCGGCATGACCATGTTGTACCATTCGGTACAAGTTTATCGATAGGTGCCGCCATGTCCCGACCGCCACTGCCTCCGTTTACGCATGAGACCGCAGCGCAGAAGGCGCGCATGGCGGAGGATGCGTGGAACAGTCGCGATCCGGACAAGGTGTCGCTGGCCTACACGCCCGACAGCGTCTGGCGGAACCGCGCCGAGTTCCTGACCGGCCGCGACGCGATCGTCGCTTTCCTGACGCGCAAATGGGCAGCGGAACTCGACTATCGCCTTATCAAGGAAGTCTGGGCGCATGACGGCAACAGGATCGCGGTGCGGTTCGCCTATGAATGGCGCAACGACGCCGGCGACTGGTTCCGATCCTATGGCAACGAGAATTGGGAGTTCGACGACGCCGGCCTGATGGCGCGCCGCATCGCCTCGATCAACGACTGCGCGATCGCGGACGGCGACCGCAAGTTCCATTGGCCGCTCGGCCGTCGCCCCGATGACCATCCCTCGCTGAGCGATCTCGGCCTCTGACCGCGAAGCGCGTCCTGACCGATCGTGCCGACGCCTTGCCGGCACTGGCCGAGGCGTTTCGTGAACACGGCTTCGAGGGGGCCAGCCTGGCGACGCTCTCGAAGGCGACCGGACTCGGCAAGGGCAGCCTCTACAACTTCTTTCCCGGCGGGAAGGCGGAGATGATGGACGCCGTCCTCACCGAGATAGACGATTGGTTCGCTACGATGATCTTCGTGCCGCTGGAGCAGGCAAGCGATCCGGCCTCGGCGATCACCGCCATGATCGAGGACGTAACGACGTATTTCCAGTCCGGGGGCAGGGTCTGCCTCGTCGGCTGGCTCGGTCTGGGCGCCTCGGGCGACGTTTTTGCAGTCCGGATCAGCGGGTATTTCTCCCGCTGGATATCGGCCTTGGCGCACTGCCTCGAAGCGAGCGCTATCCCGTCATCGCTGGCCCTGCGCCTTGCGGAAGACACGGTTGCCGGGATCCAGGGCGCGATCGTCCTGGCGCGCGCGTTGGGTGAGGAGGCCGCGTTCGTGCGGATCGTCCGTCGGTCAGAGGGGATTTTGCTCGACGCAGTGGCATGTCATGGCAGGTCCGATGCGTAACCGGCCTGATCCAGCCTAAACGTCCTTCGCATCACGCAGCGAAACCCAGGCATAGGCGATCATCACGACGCAAGCCGCGCCCGCGACGAGATACGGCAGCGAGTGCTGCGCTTCGTACAGGCCGACCCCGATCGATGGCCCCAGTACGAAGCTCGCGCCGTTGATCGACGTCACCTTGCCCGCGACCGAGCCTTGTGCGCTTGCACCGACCGCGAGCGAGGACCCGGCGGTAAACCCCGGTCGCGTGAAGCCGAAGCCTAGGCTTGCCAGCGCATAGGCGGTCGCGATCGTGTAGAGCGAGGTCGCGATGCCGGTCAGCGCCGTGCCGACGGCCGCGAGCACGAGGCCGGTCAGCACGAGTTGCCGCGGGGTCATGTTCAATCGCGGAATGATGCCCCATTGCGCGAGCAGTGCGGCGCCCGCACCCATCATCAGGACGATGCCGGTGGGCTCGAGCGCGAGGGCAGGGGCGAGGTGGAGGCGGTCGATTACGAGGAAGCCGATCGCCTGCCCCGTCATCGCCTGCGCGTGGCCCATCACCAGCCCGGCGATCATCCACGCGCGGATGCGGGGATCGGTATAGCCGACATGCTCGACATGAGATCCGGTGGCCGCGGCGACCGAGGCGCCGGTCGGCGCACCGCCGATCGAGGGATAGGCCGAACTCGCGCCGTGCGTCTCGTGCGGCGCGACGATCTTGTCGTCGGGCAGCATCCGCCGCACCGTGGTCCACACCGCCACCCCGAACACCGCGAACAGGAACGCGGGGCCCGCCAGGCCGATCTCGACTCCGCCGATCGAGCCGAGGATCAAATACGGCGCGATTGCGGGCCCTAAGATGGTGCCGAGCCCGAACGCGGAGGCGAGCAATGTCAGCGCCTTGGTCCGTTCCTCGCGCGTCGTCTCGCCGGCGACGAGCGCCTGCACCGCCGGCGGCGCCGCCGCACCGAACGTGCCGTAGATCAGTCGGCCACCAATGAAGCACAGGAACGCGGTCGTGCCGCCGATCCAGGCGTTGATCCCGGCCAGCAGGAACACGCCGCACAAGGTCAGCGAAACGCTGAACCCGCCGACGCCGAGCAGGATCATCGCGCGCCGGCCGTGCTTGTCAGACCGGTTCGCCCAGAACGGCGCTGCGATCACCCACAGCAACGCCGACACCGAGAACGCCGCCGCGACCGCGCTGTCGGCGACCCCGAGCGACCGCCCGAGTGCCGGCAGGACCGATTGCAGCGCGGTATTCCCCGCCGCGATCGTCAGCATCACGAGGAACATCAGCGCGAAGCGGCGGTCGATCTTCGGGCCGTCCGTCGATGCGCCAATCATCGGGCCGGTCATGGCCGTGTCCAATGATAGGCGCGCTCGATCCGCGCGACGTTGACCGAATAGCTGTCGTACCAGAGCGCTCGCCCGAACTCGCGAATCGCAGTGTGCTCGGGATGGTCGCGCCACGCGATCGCCGCGGCGTCGTCCGCCCAATAGCTGACAGTGATCCCCATGCCGCCCGCCTCGCGCGCGCTGTCGACGCCGCGATAGCCAGGCTGAGCCGCGGCTAGCGCATCCATGGCCATGGCGGCCTCGCCATAACCTGCGGCGTCCGCGTCGTTACGGATCGACACGAAAATAACCGCAATCTGTCCTGCCCGATCGTCGTTCATGATCCGTGCTTAAGCGATGCCGTACGCTTGGCAAAGCTGCCAGAACCACTTGGCGCAGCACGACTTCGGCTTCGGTTCGTCGCCCGATGCAACCTGCGGCCCTTGAAACGCGTTCGGAATTCGTGCGACGGGAGGGCCAAAGCCTCGCCAGCGTGCGGGACCCCTGACCGTAAGGAACGCGATGCCCAGTTCGACCACCGCCACCCGGCGTGCACGCAGCCGACCAGCCGGCGTGCCGTCCCCGTGGCAGATGTTCTTTTCAGGGTTCCTGAAACACCCGGTGATGGTCGGCTCGATCGTGCCGTCGTCGGACAAGCTGATCCGCAAGATGCTCGGTCCGGTGGACTGGGCGAACTGCAAGCTGTTCGTCGAATACGGCCCGGGCGTCGGCACCTTCTGCCGCCCGATCCTCGACCGGATGGCGTCCGACGCCAAGCTGGTGGTGATCGATACGAACCCCGAATTCATCCAGTATCTGCGCCACACGATCACCGACCCACGCTTCTTCGCGGTGCTGGGGTCGGCGGACGAGGTCGAGACCATCGTCGCGGATCACGGCTTCGAGAAGGCGGACTACGTGTTGTCGGGGCTTCCTTTTTCGACATTGCCGCCCGGCGTCGGCCCCGCGATCGCGACCGCGACGCACTCGGTTCTACGGACCGGCGGTGCGTTCCTGGTCTATCAGTTCTCGCCCAAGGTGAAGGACTTCCTGACGCCGCATTTCGAGTCGATCGATCACGACATGGAGTGGTGGAATGTTCCGCCGGCGCAGTTGTACTGGGCTTGGAAGGACTGAAGCAGGCGCGGCGACGTCCGCGCCGATGCGCAAGCAAAGCGCCGCGCAGCTTCAGGCCCGGCCGGCGGGTCGGCTAGAACTAGCCGAACCCGTCCGACGGCGGCTTTGCCGTCGGCGCTGGTGTAGCTCGCCCCAACTCGTCCTTCGATACGCCGTCTCGATCCGGTGCTTTGCACCTACTCGATGGCTACTCAGGACGAACGGGGAGGGCTACTCGTCGATCCCGAAGTTCAGCCCACGCGACAGGCTCGGGTCCACCACCGCCACGACGAAATACGCACCAAGCTGCTTGATCCGCTGGATCCAACCGGTGTTGGCCTGGTATAATTCCTTGGTCACCTCGACCGACTTCGCCACTTCACCATCGATATACCCCCGGACATGGCCTGCGAACGCCGCATCCTCGATACGCAGCATCAGTTCGAGGTTGATGAACAGGCTGCGCATGTCGAAGTTCGCCGAGCCGATATGGACCGCATCGTCAATCACGTAGAGCTTCGTATGCAGCTTGGTCGGCTGGTATTCGAACAGCCGCACGCCCTTGCGCAACAGCCCGGCATAGGTGAACCGCGCTGCCGCGATCGTCGCGTTGTTGTCCGATTTGCTGGCCGTGACGACCCGTACCACGGCCTGCCGCCGCCCGGCCTTGTCGAGTCGCCGGAGCAGAGCAGGGCTAGGCGTGAAATACCCGGCGATTATGTCGATCCGACGCCCCGCTTGCATGTCGTCGCGCACCGCTCGTGCCCAGGGCGACAGCTTCCGGGTCGGTCCACCGATCAGCCAGCGGGTCGCGCCCTTGGTCTCGCTCCAGTGCGACAGCGCTGCGTTCAGCCGCCGCAGCTTGCCCTTGGGTTCATGGATCCAGTCCTTCAGCGCATCGAAATAGCCGGCTAGCCGTCCCGCCGCCGGACCCTCGACCAGCAATCCCAGGTCACGCCACGCCTGCTCTGCGGCAGTCCCGAAATAATCGTCCTCGATGTTGAAGCCGCCGATGATGATCCGCGTCTCGTCGGCAAGCGCGAGCTTCTGATGGTTGCGGAGCAGGTAGCGGCGGCCGAACCGTGCGGAAAACCGGCATACCGACACGTTGGCGGTTTCGAGCGGCTCGAAGAAGGCGTGTGGCGCATCGTCGCTACCGAACCCATCGACGATCAGCGCGACCTCGATCCCGCGCTTGGCGGCGGCGATGAGCGCGGCGTTGACGCGCTTTCCGGACTCGTCGTCGGCGTAGATGTAATAGAGGATGCGCAGGGTTCGCTCGGCGCCGTCGATCAGCGCGAGCACCGCGTCCAGCCGGCGGGGGCCGGTATCGAGCAGCGTCATCTGGTTGCCGTCGACGCTGAAAGTCGGCTGGTCTGCTGGATCTTCCATGGGCAGCCTGATGGACATGGCGGGCACCGGAGGCAAGCCAAGGCGCATTT
>Ga0308164_10004303_pt1 | contig 12122 bp, 8 predicted proteins | sample PhyTR2_FD_201031 | JGI IMG/M metagenome (GOLD analysis project Ga0308164, IMG submission 201031) | Phyllosphere microbial communities from UC Gill Tract Community Farm, Albany, California, United States - DLSLT.R2 | ecosystem: Host-associated > Plants > Phyllosphere > Unclassified | place: USA... | reverse complement strand
ACTGCAACGCGAAAATCGCTATGCACTGCCAGATGCCAATCGTGGCACTGCAACGGCATCTTCCTACAACATGCAGCAGTCGAACCGTCCGGCCGCAGCACAAACTGCAGCTGCATCAGTCGCGCCAAGCCAATTGGCGGACGTACGTGTTGAACGTAGCGGTACCCAGCGCTGGCTGGTGGTCAATCAATCCCCTGAAGTATTGTGGCCACGTATCAAGGATTTCTGGCAGGACAATGGGTTCCTGATCAATATTGATTCGCCGGATACCGGTGTGATGGAAACTGACTGGGCAGAAAATCGTGCCAAGATTCCACAAGACATTATTCGCCGCAGCCTAGGGAAGATTTTCGACTCGTTTTACTCTACAGGTGAACGCGACAAGTTCCGTACACGTCTTGAACGCGGTCCGAATGGCACGACAGAAATCTACGTAAGCCATCGCGGTGCCGAAGAAGTTTTGACTGGCAAAGATAGTGAACGTACGGTCTGGACTGCACGCCCTTCTGATCCGGAGTTGGAAGCGGAGATATTGGCTCGCCTGATGACACAGCTGGGTGTAGAAGGCAAACGAGCACAGGCTTCCGTGGCAAGTGCGACCCCGCAAGCTGCACGTAGCAAACTGCATCAGGGCTTACAAGGCAGTTATGTCCAGGTAGATGAAGGATTCGATCGTGCATGGCGCCGCGTTGGCTTGGCACTGGATCGCGTGGGCTTTACTGTAGAAGACCGTGATCGTTCGCAAGGCTTGTATTTTGTTCGCTATGTGGATCAAAGCGGTGATGCGCAAAACACGGAGAAAAAAGGCTTCTTCGGTAATCTGTTCTCCTTCGGTTCCAGCAAGGACAAGGATAAGACCGCAGCACGCTATCGCATCTCTGTGAAAGGCGCTGCCGAATCCAGTCAGATCACGGTATTGAACAACGAAGGACAAGTGGAAGCATCGAAAACGGGTGAACGCATTCTGTCCCTGTTGAACGAACAGCTGAAATAGTTCCTTGCCGTTCCGGCGATGCCGCCGTCGAGATTGAGCGTTTTTACGCTTAAACTCGCCGGCGGTTTTTTTACGTCAAATTGTCTTCTCTAAACGGACACCTTACTTCAGTCCAGACGATATTCTTTATTGTTTTTCAGTAATGGATTGATCGCTGCCTTTACAGACATGATGCGAGTCGGATCGTTAACGCTTCGTGCGTAAAGCAGGGAGGGAAAATTGCAAGGCGGGAATTGATGCGGCGGTACGAATTTTACGCAATAAAAAAGCCGACCTGAGGTCGGCTTTTTTATTCAGGTGACCTGAATTATTTTGCTGGAGCTTCTGCTGGAGCAGCTGGAGCTTCGGTAGCTGGAGCTTCTGCTGGAGCAACTGGTGCGTCAGCTGCTGGTGCTGCTGGAGCTTCTGCTGGTGCTACAACTGCTGGGGTTTCAGCGGTTGGTGGGGTAACGACTTCAACAGCTGGTGCTTCTTCTTTTTTGCTGCAAGCGGTCAGAGCGATAGCGAACAGGGATGCGATCAGCAGGGATTTTGTCATGATTTATCTTTCCAATAAGTCAATGGTTAATGTCAATATGCAATGTTTGTTACGGCGATGAATAATTACCGGTAATTAATCGCTCTTAGGGGGCTGGTGTTGTACGAACCTTGCTGCGGTGCGGTGCAACGAAGCTTCCTAGCCGATGATTATAGCGCTGTTTTTTGCTTATGACACAACGGATTTTAGTATTTGATCAAGAGCGATGATGATATTGACAATACATGCACCAAAAAATTCCACTTGATTCTATGGCATTGTTTTTAAACAACAAATCTTAACTTTTTCTTCACTTCCTGGTATCGGCAAGAATGAGCCAGCCATCCAGATACCATGTGTGCAAGGCGTCGATAATGTCCTGCGAGGCCTCGGCAATTTTTTTTGCGGAAATAGCGCGTTGATCAGCCAGCAAAGACAAAATAGCCAAATCGGATTGCACGACTTCGAACGACGTCCCGTTAATGAAAATATAAGGAGCGCGATGCAGCATTTGGGTCTTGCGCGAGAGCTGGACGCCTTGTTTCTTGGCTGATTGCAGAAACTTGCTGCGCGTAACGGGTTGCTCAAGCGCATCAAAGCAGACGTTCATCTTCGGTTCGGACAGATATTCGCCAAGAAACAGCGTCATGTCATCCTGCGTGAAGCGCATCTTGTTCAACTCCGCGCCGATACGCGAGAGCATGGCGCTATTGATTTCTGCCGGGCGTTGAGTCGGTTTGAGGTCCGGATCTGCATAGCGACCAGGCAGATCGATTGTATCGATCATGGATTCCAGAAACGCCTCTCCAAGCTCCTGATAGGACGGTGCGCGAAAGCCGATCGAATAGGTCATGCACTCATCCATCGCCGTACCTTCATGAGCATATTGTGGCGGAAGATAAAGCATGTCACCGGGGGCCAAAATGAATTCTTCTTCCGGTTCGAAATTTTTGAGGATTTTGAGCGGTACGCCGTCAACCAGCGATAGGTCGTCCTGTGCACTGATACGCCAGCGACGATGACCATGCGCCTGCAACAGAAAAACATCGTAAGAATCGAAATGCGCGCCAACACCGCCGGTTTCGGTCGCGTAACTGATCATTAGGTCATCAAGCCGCGTATCTGGGATAAAGCTGAACTGACGCATCAGTGCATCGACCGCATCGTCATGCAAATTGACGCCCTGGACTAGTAAAGTCCAATTTTTCTGCGTCAAGGGTGGAACCGCATCGAATGGACCGCTGTCCATTTTCCATTGCCGTTTTGCATGCGTGATCAAGCGCGATTCGACATCGTCGCGTTTGACCATCTCAAAAAGCGAATCGCGCGACAGCAAAGGCTGAAAGCCGGGAATGGCCTGGCGGATCAGCAACGGTTTTTTATGCCAGTAGTCGCGCAGAAATTCGGCGGCGGTCAGCCCGTTCAGAAGCGTTAATTTTTTCATTGCGGCATTATAGGGCAGACACGGACATCCACATGCGCCTGCATGCTCAGGTTTTTCAGGGAAATGTGGCAATGGCAAAGCAGTGGCAATAAACACGCGCGGGTATAATTGCGGCTATTCAAAAGAAAGGATCACAACATGCAGATTGCAAAAAATACGGTGGTTACCGTGGATTACATCCTGTCGGACGCTCAAGGCGAAGTGATCGAGCAGAGCAGCGAACCGATGGTCTATCTGCACGGCGGATATGAAAATACCTTGCCGAAAATCGAGGAAGCGCTCGATGGCAAGGCAGCCGGTTTTGAAAGCACGATCCAGGTCGAGCCGGAAGATGCGTTTGGCGACTACGATCCAGAGCTGGTCAAGATCGAGCCACGCAATCGTCTGCCGACACCACTTGAAGTAGGCATGCAATTCGAAGGCTCCCCGGAAACGCCGGACGATGATGAAATTCCGGTGATCTTTACGGTGACGGACATTGCTGAAGACAAGGTTGTGCTGGATGGTAATCATCCGCTGGCCGGAATGGCACTGCGTTTTACCTTGAAAGTTACCGAAGTGCGCGCTGCGACCGAAGAAGAAATCGCGCATGGCCACGTACATGGCCCACACGGTCATCATCACCATGCAGATGACGACGAAGATGGCGCGGGTGATCACTTCCGCAGTCATCCGGTCCACTGATCTGGTTGTCGCTGTTCAATAAAAAAGGATGCTCAGGCATCCTTTTTTATTGCTGGTTACTTGCCCGGTTACGTGAAGTGCCGGTGTGCGCCGTAACCGAGAACAGTTGCTTGCTGGCCGGATCGACGGTGATGCGTGTCCATACCGGATCGATGCGCAATGCGCCAATATTGTCTTTCCAGACGATGCTTTGTCGCGCTGCAGTACTGTCGGCATCGCTGTCGCTGTGCACGATCAGAATGCGGCCGTTGTAATCCTTCGCGGCTGCCAGAATCTGCCGCCGCATCTCGGCAAATCCTTCGCGCTTTTCAGTGGAAAAGAAGCCGGACGTATGTGCACGATGCGCCAGTGGATTGGCATCGGCAAACAACACGATACCTTGCAACTTGTTGCTGCGTGCCGTGATGAACAGGCGCTTGAGCCAGTCGGTGTTGGCGACCTGTCGATCTTCGTATTCGCTGTTACGTCCGGCCGCATTCAGATAGTTGTTGTTATTGTTGGGCAGATTGATGGTGGCGAACAATACTTCCCCGATACGCCACTGCATGTTCTCTGCATAAAGTCCGAACGAAGGAATCGCCGATTGCCGTATCAGTGGCAATTTACTGTCACCGAATGAAAATTCATCGGTGAAAAACATCTCGCGCAGTCGTGCGATACGTTCGACGGCAATCGAGCGATTGCGTGCGCTTACGCAGCGCGCCCAGTCACTTGCCGAGAGCGAGACAATCAGTCCGTTCTTTGCGCCGTCGAATAAAGCGCGGCGTTCTTGATACAAGGTGTCGGAGCAGGGCTCGTTATCGGCCTTGATGCCATTGACGAGTACGAATGCCAGATTGTCACGATCGGTCTGCTGTATCGCCTGGCTGACGTTTTTGGTGCCGCTGGCAGCATCGGCCGGCTTGGCAATCGTGGCGAAACTGAACGCGTCACCGGCCTGCGCCACTAATGGCGCAGCAAGGGCGAGGCAGGCAAGGATACGGAGGAGGATCGGTTTCATGAAGAGGCGGTGCTGCCTAGCTCCTTGAGACGATACAACGCAGCCAGTGCCTCGCGCGGCGTCAGCGCGTCTGGATCGATATCGTCCATCGCCTGTTCCAGCGCAGACGAAGAGGCTGTAATGGAACGGATCTCGTCGTCGACAGGGGCCGCAGTTCGATCTGCAAACAGATCGAACTGCGGTGTTGTCTGCATCGATCCTGATTCCAGAGCCGCAAGATGTTTGCGCGCTGCACGAATGACGGCTTGCGGCACGCCCGCCAGTTGCGCAACTTGCAGACCGTAGCTTTGCGATGCCGGTCCCGGTTGAACCGCATGCAGGAAGACAATGCGATCCTTGTGTTCGACCGCGGATAGATGCACGTTGGCCGCGGACGGATGTAATTCGGGCAATTGAGTCAGCTCAAAATAGTGGGTTGCGAACAGGGTGAAGCTCTGTGTTTTTTCAATCAGATGACGAGCGATCGCCCATGCCAGCGCCAAACCATCGAACGTCGAAGTGCCGCGGCCGACTTCGTCCATCAACACGAGAGAATGTGCGGTCGCACCGTTGAGGATCGCTGCAGATTCCGTCATCTCCACCATGAAGGTCGAACGACCGCCAGCCAGATCATCTGCCGCGCCAATACGCGTAAAGATGCGATCGATCGGGCCAATCGATGCTTGTGCAGCGGGGACGAAGCTGCCGACGTAAGCCAGCAATGTGATCAACGCAACCTGACGCATGTAGGTCGATTTACCGCCCATGTTGGGACCGGTAATCAGTAGCAGTTTGCTCTCATGACTGAGCATGCAGTCATTGGCGATGAAACGTTCGATATGATTTTCGACGACCGGATGTCGGCCTTGCTCGATACGGATCATCGGATCGGCAACCAGTTGTGGCGCGCACCAGTTGTTGCGCGTTGCATGATCGGCTAGTGCAACCAGCGTATCGAGCTGGGCGACTGCGCTGGCGATATCCTGTAAAACCGGAATGTGCGAAACGAGTTGCTGCAGCAATTGATCGTAAAGATGTTTCTCGCGTGCCAGAGCGCGCTCCTGCGCCGATAGCGCCTTATCTTCGAAGGCTTTCAATTCCGGCGTGATGTAGCGCTCGGCATTTTTTAATGTCTGGCGACGGCGGTAGTCGTCCGGCACCTTGTCGGTTTGCCCGTGCGTGACTTCGATGTAAAAGCCGTGCACCTTGTTGTATTCGACACGCAGGTTGGCGATGCCGGTACGGGCACGTTCACGCGTTTCCAGATCGACCAGAAACTGGCCGGCATTTTCGGACAGCGCGCGTAACTCATCCAGCTCTGCATCGTAGCCGCGTGCAATCACGCCGCCATCGCGAACCATCGCGGCAGGTTCCATCGAAATCGCACGTTCGATCAAGTCCAGGCAGTCGCCTGGCGTGGCCAGTGCATTGTGCAAGGATTGCAGTAGCGGCGCATCGGCATCCTTGTTGCACATTGAAACGTAGGCACGCAGCGATGGCAATTGCTGCAAGCCGCCGCGCATGCCGGCCAGGTCGCGCGGTCGCGCACTCATCAGTGCAATGCGTGTCGTGATGCGTTCGATGTCGGGTACGGACGATAACGTGGAAAACAGGCCGGACGTTGCATCGGCGCGCATCAGTGCATGAATGGCAGCATGACGCGAACGTGCAACCGACTGATCTCGTTGCGCGTGATGCAGCCAGTGACGCAGCAGGCGTGAGCCCATCGAGGTACGGCAGTGATCCAGCAAGGAGAAGAGCGTGGCACCTTGCTGCTCTTGTCCTCGAATCGATTCGGTTAATTCCAGATTACGGCGTGTTGCAGCATCCAGACCGATATATTCATCTTCGTTTTCAACCAGCAGGGTGCGTACATGTTGCAGGCCGCGCCCCTGGGTGGATTGCGCGTAACGCAACAGTGCGCCAGCTGCGCCAATCGCTGCGCTGAATGAATCAGCACCGAAGCCGCTGAATGTATTGACGTGCAATTGTTCGTAGAGCGCCTTTGTTCCATGCGCAATATCGAAGTGCCAGTCTGGCACCGTGGTATTGCGTGCGAAAGCATAGTCTTCAAAAGGCTTATCGATCGAGCCCGGCACCAGAATCTCTGCCGGCGCAATGCGCTCCAGTTCGTAACGTAGACGCGTATTGACGTGTTGTGCTTCGGCCGAAAATTCCATCATCTTCAGCGCGCCGCTGGCCAGTGATAACCATGCAATGCCGATGGTGACCTGCTTGCGTTGGCTGGTACTGTAAAGCGCTAGTAGCGCTTGCTCGGATTTCTCTGGCAACAGGTCGGAATCTGTCAGCGTGCCGGGTGTAATGACGCGCAGCACTTTGCGCTCAACCGGACCCTTGCTGGTTGCCGGATCACCGATCTGTTCGCAGATGGCAATCGACTCACCGAGTTTGACGAGTTTGGCAAGATACTGTTCAGCCGCATGAAAAGGCACGCCAGCCATCTTGATCGGTTGACCGTTCGAACTGCCGCGTTGTGTCAGCGTGATGCCGAGCAGGCGCGATGCTTTTTCTGCGTCTTCAAAGAACAGTTCGTAAAAATCCCCCATGCGGTAGAACACCAGCGTCGTCGGATATTCCGACTTGATGCGCAGATACTGCTGCATCATCGGTGTATGCGTGCTTTTTGCCTCTGCCGTAGCCGGCGTGGTGATGGATTTTTCGGCGGGAGCCTGATTCTTCAAAGACATAAAGGTCGGTTCTGATCATTCGGATTCGAGGCGCATTGACAAACTGCGATCACGAAACAGGAAAAAGGTTGCAAGTCGCGAGCGACCGATGGAGCTGTATTGTATACAGGCGTTACCGCCATACCAAGACTTCAGAATGCCTGATTGACTTGGCAAGGTCGAGTATCTAAGCTGCAGATATCGTTGACAACATACGGTACTAAACGCGTTAAACGGAAGGCTGCTGATTCACGACGAAATACAACTTTGCCAACGCATTTTTCCTCCACGCTAGGGAAGGAAATTGATCATGTCCATTGCGCTACTTTTGCGTTGCCAGGATATGGAAAAGACAGCGGATTTTTACCGCAGTATTCTCGATTTCCGCGTCACCATCTCGGCCGGCATTCTTACTGTAGAGAAGTATGGTGGCAAGATCGTGTTTACCGATCGGGATTTGTGGAATGTCCCGGTTACCTGTTCCGGTACGGTCTATTTCACCGTGCCGGACGTTGAAACCTACTATTCACGGCTTGAAGACAAGAATATCGTGGTCTGGCCAATTCAGGAAATGGCCTATGGGTCCACCGAATTCGGCGTAGTGGATTGCAATGGCTACTATCTCGGCTTCCAGCAAAAGGCCTAATCAGCTCTCAAACATTCAGACGTAAAAAAACCTCCTATGCGCAAGCAGAGGAGGTTTTGTTTTATTAGCGTCCGCGTCCGCCTGAGCGATGCTGTGAAGCAGATCGACCGGTTGCAGGGCCGGCAGCCGATTTGCCGCCACCAGTGCGCGCCGGTTGTCCGCCACCGGGTTTGCCCGGAACGGCGCGATTGCCTTGTTGCGGACGACGACCGCCACCACCACCGCCGCCGTGACCCTGGCTACGCAACTGGATAGGCTGTGGCTTGGCGTTCAGATCAGGCTCGAAGCCGGGAATGACTTCCGACGGCAGTTTGCGCTTGATCAACTTTTCAATGTCCTTGAGCATGTTGAGCTCGTCGACGCATACCAGCGATACGGCTTCGCCGGTTGCGCCGGCACGGCCGGTACGGCCGATGCGATGGACATAATCTTCAGGTATGTTCGGCAGGTCGTAATTGACCACGTGCGGCAGCTGATCGATGTCGATCCCGCGTGCCGCGATATCGGTGGCGACCAGTACTTGCAACGTGCCTTCCTTGAACTCGGACAGGGCTTTGGTGCGAGCAGACTGGCTCTTGTTACCGTGGATTGCCATGCCCGTGATGCCATCCTTGCCCAACTGCTCGACCAGACGGTTTGCACCGTGCTTGGTGCGCGTGAATACCAGAACCTGCGACCAATTATTGCTCTTGATCAGATGCGCGAGCATCGGGTGCTTGCGATCACGATCAACCGGATGGATTTTCTGATCGATGACTTCAACGGTGGAGTTGCGGCGTGCGACTTCAATCGTTGCGGGTGAATCCAGCAAGCCATCGGCCAGCGCCTTGATCTCGTCCGAGAAGGTGGCCGAGAACAGCAGGTTTTGACGTTTCGGAGGCAACGCAGCCAGTACCTTGCGGATGTCGCGGATAAAGCCCATGTCCAGCATGCGATCGGCTTCGTCGAGGACGAGGATTTCGATATTGTTGAGATTGACCGTCCCTTGTTGCATGTGGTCGAGCAGACGACCAGGTGTGGCAACCAGGATATCGACCCCATGCTTGAGCAGCTTGATCTGAGGATTGATGCCAACGCCACCAAAAATCACGGCGGAGTTCAGTGTCAGGTATTTGCCATACGTGCGAACGCTTTCTTCCACTTGGGCGGCAAGCTCGCGTGTTGGCGTCAGAACCAGCGCACGGATGCTGCGCGCCGACGTGTTGTTTGGATGTGCCTTGCCGCTAGTCGACAAGCGATGCAGCATCGGCAGGGTAAAGCCGGCAGTCTTGCCGGTACCAGTTTGTGCACCGGCGAGCAGATCGCCACCGCCAAGTACGGCAGGAATGGCTTGGGTTTGAATCGGAGTAGGTTGGGTGTATCCCTGTTCGGTTACGGCACGAACAATACCTTCGGCAAGGCCGAGGTCAGCAAATGACATGAAAACTCAGTATGGAAAAATCGGCCTGTCGCCGCTGGGGCGCCAGTCTCAGGCAAACGGATTGGAGACGAAAGTCATGATGGACAGCGGCAGGCTGACTGGCGAAGGCACCGCGTGAGCCGAGTATAACAGCAGGTACGGTAGCCTGCTGTTATCAGAGGAGAAATCAACCTACGTAGTAACCGCGAAATGCAGCAGAAGCTTGTCGCGTAAAGCCTGCAGAGCGATTTATTTTTTCGAGAATTCGCCCAGCAAGGACACCATCTGTGCGAATACCTTTGGATTGCCGGCCAGGACATCGCCTTTATACAGATAGTCGGAGTCACCCTTGAAAGTACCGACGATGCCGCCTGCTTCAGTCACCAGCAACGAGGCTGCGGCGATATCCCAAGGTTGCAGACCTTTTTCAAAGAAGCCATCGAGACGACCGGCTGCAACATACGCCAGGTCGAGTGCAGCCGAGCCTGGACGACGCAGGCCGGCGCAACTTTGCGTCATGATCTTGAACATCTTCATGTATTCGTCGATGTTGTCGCCAGCGCGGAATGGAAAGCCGGTACCGATCAGGGCATCGGCAATCTTGTCGCGGCGTGTGACGCGAATGCGCTTTTCATTCAGGTAGGCACCTGCGCCCTTGGTCGCGGTGAACAGATCGTTGCGATTGGGATCGTAGACGACGGCCTGCGTGATCTGGCCGCGATGCTGCAACGCGATCGACACCGCGTACTGTGGAAAACCGTGAATGAAGTTGGTGGTGCCATCCAGTGGATCGATGATCCAGACGAATTCCTTTTCGTCGTGCAGGTTGGCGGATGCGCCGGACTCTTCGGCGAGAATGGCGTGATCGGGATAGGCGGTGAGAAGAACCTCGATGATCGCCTGCTCGGCTGCCTGATCGACTTCGGTGACGAAGTCGTTGGGCGATTTCTCCGTGACCTTGATGCGATCAAGATCGAAAGAAGCGCGGTTGATGACGGCAGCGCCGCGGCGGGCAGCTTTGACCGCCGTGTTGAGCATGGGATGCATAGAGTTTCCGTTAAAATGGCGGCATCATGCGCAAGCGCGAGAGACACTGCCTAAATTGATCTTAATGAGCGATGCGGCACCAAATGAATATCACTTCCGAATCTCGCTTCCGAATCCAACTTCCAGCGATTCCCATCCATTTTGCCGCGCAATGCCGCTATTTTAAATGAACCTGCCGCAAATCGACACGCCTCTTTTCAACCGTTTGCGCTTTGTACTGGTAGAAACCAGCCGCGCCGGTAACATTGGCGCGACAGCACGCGCCATGAAGAACATGGGATTTTCCGATCTTGTGCTGGTCAATCCGCGCTTTTCCGATGCCTTGATACACGAAGAAGCCGTCGCGTTTGCGAGTGGCGCACAGGATATTCTGGCCTCCGCACGGATTGTCGGATCGATCGAGGAGGCGCTGATTGATTGTAATTTTTCCGCCGCGGTCAGCGCGCGTCTGCGAGAATTTTCTCCACCCGTCATCACGCCGCGCATTTTTGCAACACGTCTGCATGACGAGTCGGGTTTGAAGGCTGCGGTTGTATTTGGCAACGAGCGCTTTGGTCTGCCCAATGAGATCGTGCAGCGTTGCAATGTACTGATCAACATCCCGGCCAATCCTGATTATTCATCATTGAATTTGGCGCAGGCGGTGCAGGTTATCTCGTATGAGGCGCGCATGGCGAGCGTGGGGCAGGGTGCTCCTGCAAAAAATGATACGGGGATTGGTTTTCAGGGCGAAGCCGCAAATCTTGCGCAGGTGGATGGCATGTACGCCCATCTCGAGCAGGCTTTGATTGCGATCGACTTTCTCGATCCTGCCAATCCGAAAAAGCTGATGCCGCGGCTGAAGCGCCTGTTTGCCCGTACCGAGCTTGAAGCGGAAGAGGTCAATATCCTGCGCGGCATTGCCAGTCAGATTCTGACGGCAAGGAAGAAAATCAAATCCGGCGAAAGTCGCTAGACAACCTTGTATTGGCGATAGGTGCCGAAAACGACTCAGTTCCAGCTACGCATCAATCCAACTGCCAGGCCTTCGAGCGCAAACTCGTCCTGCGTCAGATCGACACGAATTGGTTCGAAATCGGGATTCTCCGGCAGGAGTTCGATCAGGGAGCCGGATTTGCGGAAACGTTTCACCGTCACGTCTTCGCCAATGCGTGCAACCACGATTTGACCATTTTTTGCGCTCTCGATCTTTTTGACTGCCAGTAGATCGCCATCCAGAATGCCGGCATCCCGCATCGACATGCCGCGTACCTTCAGCAAGAAATCGGGTTTGGCGGAAAACAGTGAACGGTCGACGTCATACGTTGCTTCAATGTGTTCCTGCGCCAGAATCGGCGAGCCCGCTGCAACGCGACCGACCAATGGCAGGCTCAGTTGCATCAAGCTTGGATGAGGCAGTGACATTTGTGTGGCATTGCTGCGCTCGCCATTGCCATGATCCTTGAGACGGATGCCGCGCGAAGTGCCGGGCGAAATTTCGATCGCGCCCTTGCGAGCCAAGGCCTGCAAGTGTTCTTCTGCCGCATTTGTGGAACGAAATCCCAGTTCCGTTGCAATTTCTGCACGTGTTGGCGGAAAGCCCGTATTTTCGATCGCATCGCGAATCAGATTCAGGATTTGTTCCTGTCGTGCTGTCAATTTGATCATGGCTGAGCCCGATAGATGCCCGCAGAGTGTGGGCTGTAAATATAAACAGTCTGTATTTTTATACAGTGCATGATGGAA